>Ga0272446_1000675_pt1 | contig 52426 bp, 42 predicted proteins | sample YNPCB0061_FD_194587 | JGI IMG/M metagenome (GOLD analysis project Ga0272446, IMG submission 194587) | Hot spring microbial mat communities from Yellowstone National Park, WY, United States - YNP-CB-006-1 | ecosystem: Environmental > Aquatic > Thermal springs > Hot (42-90C) > Sediment | place... | reverse complement strand
GACGCCAGGCGAAGGGCCAGCTGATGTCCGAGGCGGAGCTGATCGAGGTCTTCGAGCTCGCCTGGTCGAACGAGGGTTTCCTCACCCGCGAGCACGAGGAGGCACGTCTCGATGCCGGGCGGGCGGCGCTGCGCCGCTTCCGGGCCGAGCAGCTCGCGCCGGGCGCAGTCGTGCCCGCCTGGGTCGAGCGGGAGTTCGCGTTCACCCTCGACGGCGACCGGATCCGCGGCCGCTGGGACCGGGTCGACATCGAACCGGTCGCCGACGAGCGTCCCGCCGCGGCCGGGCCGGCGGCCGGTTCGACGACCCGCGCCGGGGCCGCGGGGGCGGCCGAGCTGGCGGCCGGTCCGTCGGCCGATGTCGTCACCCCGACCCTGCCCCTGCTGGCCCGCGAGCGGGTGACGATCACCGACTACAAGTCGAGCGACGTGCGCGACCCGGCCCGTGCCCGCCAGCGGGCGAAGGAGTCGCTCCAGCTCTCGATCTACGCCATGGGCTACGAGGCCCTGACCGGGCGTCTGCCCGACGCGGTCCAGCTCCACTTCCTCGAGTCGGGCCTCGTGGGGCGGGCCGAGGTCGACGAGAAGCGCCTGGCCAGGGCCCGGAGCCAGATCCGCCAGGCGGCGGCGGGGATCCGCGGTCGTGACTTCACCGCCCGCCCGGACTACCTCGCCTGCTCGTACTGCGCCTTCCGCGAGATCTGCCCCTCGAGCGTGGCCCGGTGAGCGACTGGCGGTCCGACCTTCGCGCGGTCACGTTCGACTTCGGCAACACCCTCGTGCCGGTCGGGCGGGCCGATCTGCGCCGGGTCGTCGAGCTGACCGCCGCCGAGGTCGCGGCCAGGAGCGGACCGTTCGACGTCGAGGCATTCCTCGCCGCCTGGGCCGAGGAGCGCGAGCGCCAGTTCGCCGAGGCCCTGCCCGCGTTCCGGGAGGTCGACATCGGCGAGCGGTTCCGGCGCGTCCTGGCCCGCCTGCGGGGGATGGCCGCCCCGCCGCCGGGCCGCCCGTGGGACGACGCGGCCGTCGCCGCACGCTCGGACCCGGCCGAGATCGCCGCCGCGGTCGAGGCGTACAGCCGCTCGTTCGTCGCCGCCCTCACCCCGCCGCCGGAGGTCGGCCCGCTCCTGGCCACGCTCGCGGAACGGTACCGGCTCGGCGTCGTCTCGAACTGGCCGCTGGCGGCGACGATCGACCGCTATCTCGAGGCGGCGGGCTGGGCGCGCCACCTGTCCGCGGTCGTCGTGTCCGAGCGGGTCGGGGCGATCAAGCCCCAGGCGACGATCTTCCGCGCCGCCGAGGCCGCGCTCGGCGGGCCGGCACCGGGCTCGATCCTCCACGTCGGCGACGACTGGACCGGCGACGTGGTCGGGGCGAAGCAGGCCGGCTGGCGCGCGGCGTACCTGCGGTCCCGGCCCGCGGACTCGCCCCTGCCGGGCAGCGAGCGTGACGACGACGTCGAGCCGGACCTCGAGCTCGAGCGGCTGACCGACCTCGGGCCGATCCTCGCCGGCCGCTAGACTTCGGGGCAGATGGAGACGCGCGACCGACTCGCCAATCTCGGCCTCTTCGCCGCGGCCGCGCTGGCCTGGGTCGCGGTCGGCCTGGTCGTCGCGACCCGCGATCCGGTGCTCGACCCGGGCGCCGGGCTGGCCGGGGCGATCGCGATCGGACTGGCGGTCGGTCTGACGACGGCCCCGCTTCTCTGGCTGGCGGTCTTCGCCCGCCACGGGCGGATCGCCTACCGCGGCGACTGGTCGCGCGCCGTCCGTCGCGGCGGCTGGGTGGCCGGGGTCGTCGCCCTCTTCGTCGCGCTGCGCCTCCAGGGCGCCCTGCAGGTGCCGATCGCCCTGTTCGTCCTGGCGATGGTCGCGATCGCCGAGGCGACGCTGTCCTCGGAACGCTGAGCGCGCCGTGCCCCTCCACCGTTCGGGCGTCGACAGGCCCGCGACAGACAGACAGACAGGGAGACAGCCATGACCCGACCGCTCACCGCCGCTCGTCCCGCCGAGCCGTTCGCCGAGGCAAAGGCTCGCCTCGCCGCCGCCGTCGAGGCGCACCGCGAGGAGATCCTCGAGCTCTCGCACCGGATCCACGCCCACCCCGAGCCGGCCTTCGAGGAGCACCAGGCGGCGACCTGGGTGGCCGAGGCGATCCGTCGCCACGGCTTCGAGGTCGAGCATCCGGCCGGTCGGCTCGCGACCGCCGTCCGGGGTCGCCTGCGCGGCGGCCGGGGCGGCGAGCATCCGCGGATCGGGATCCTCGCCGAGTACGACGCACTGCCCGGACTCGGCCACGGCTGCGGCCACAACACGATGGCCGCCTCCGGGGTGGGGGCGGCGATCGCCCTCGCCTCGCTCGCCCCCGAGCTGCCGGGCGAGATCGTCTTCCTCGGCACGCCGGCCGAGGAGCGCGGCTCGGGCAAGCAGTTCATGATCGACGACGGGCTGTTCGACGGGCTCGACGCGGCGCTCCTGTTCCATCCCTCGGACCGGACCGTGGTCGCCTGCGAGCTGCTCGCCTCGGAGGACATCGACGTCACCTTCCACGGCCTCCAGGCCCATGCCGCCTCGGAGCCGTGGATGGGCCGGAACGCGCTCGACGCGCTCGTCCTGCTCTTCAATGCGATCGGCCTCTGGCGCCAGCAGCTCCCCCTCCACGCCCGCGTCCACGGGATCGTGCTCGAGGGCGGGACGGCGGCGAACATCATCCCCGACCGGGCCGCCGGCCGGTTCATGATCCGGAGCACCGAGCAGGCCTGGTTCGAGCGGATGCACGACCGGTTCCGGCAGCTCGCCGAGGGGGCCGCGCTCCAGACCGACACGAGGCTCGAGATCGTCTTCTCCGGCGGCTCGGCGACGATGAAGGACAACCGGACCCTGGCCGACCGCTTCCGGGCGAACCTGGCGGCCTACGGCGAGGAGGACCACCCGGTCGACCGCGAGCACCTCGGCAGCTCGGACATGGGCAACGTCAGCCGGGTCGTGCCCACGATCCACCCCTCGATCGCGATCTGCGACGAGGGCGTCCCCGGCCACTCGATCCTGTTCCGGGAGGCGGCGGCCAGCCCGCGCGCGGACGAGACGACGCTCCTGGCGGCGACGGTCGTCGCCCAGACGGCCTACGAGCTGTTCGCCGACCCCGCCCTGGTCGAGGCCGCCTGGCGCGAATTCCGGGGCGAGGCCTGACCCGTCCCGGATCTGGTTCGGGGGCTGCGCCCGGGGTTCGGGCCCGGCCGCCCGTGCTACCATCCGCAGGCGCGCCCCGCTGGACGTCGGATGCGAACCGGCGGCGCCCCCAGCGACGGCATCCGGCCCGCCACGGGTCGAGCATGCCTTCCGGAGGTTTTCGAGCGTGCACGAGCGCCCGCACCCCGATCCCGACCGTGACTTCGCGCGCCTGAACGGCTGGGACCGCGACTTCGAGACCTGGGCCGACTTCGATCTCCCGACCTACGTCGGGCCGGTCTCGTTCATGAAGCTGCCGTGGATCCCGGACGCCGCGGAGCTCGCCCGGCGCAGGCCGGACGTGGCGATCGTCGGTGCCCCGTTCGACGACGCGGTCAGCCACCGGCCGGGCGCCCGGTTCGGCCCGCGGGCGATCCGCCAGGCCCAGTACACGACCGGCTCGATCCACTCGCTCCAGCTCGGGCTCGAGCCGTTCGAGGTCCTCGACGTCGTCGACGCCGGCGACGCGAACATCGTGCCCGCCTGGCTCGAGCGGAGCCACGCGCTCATCTACCGCAAGGTCCGCGAGGTCGCCGAGACGGGCGCGATCCCGATCGTGCTCGGCGGCGACCACTCGATCACCTGGCCGGCGGCAACCGCGATCGCCGAGGTCCGCCGTCCCGGCTCGGTCGGGATCGTCCATTTCGACGCCCACGCCGACACGGCCAACGAGGACTGGGGGGTCCTCGCCGGCCACGGCACGCCGATGCGCCGGCTGATCGAGTCGGGAGCGGTCGAGGGCCGGAACTTCGTCCAGGTCGGGCTGCGCGGCTACTGGCCGCCGGTCGAGACGTTCGAGTGGATGAAGGCCCAGGGCCTGCGCTGGCACTTCATGCGCGAGATCGAGGAGCGCGGCGCCGAGGCGGTCATCCGCGACGCGATCGCGGAGGCGCTCGACGGCCCCGATGCGGTCTACCTGAGCATCGACATCGACGTCATCGACCCGGGCATGGCTCCCGGGACCGGGACCCCCGAGCCGGGCGGGATGCTCACCCGCGAGGTCCTCCGGGCGATCCGCCAGGTCGTCGGGGCGGTCGAGCTGGCGGCGATGGACATCGTCGAGGTCTCGCCGCCGTACGACCAGGCCGAGACGACGGCGATGGCCGCCAACCGGTGCGCGCTCGAGGCGATCTCCGCCCTGGCCCAGCGCAAGCTGGCCGGTCGTCGGGTCCGCTTCGAGCGCCCGGCGCCGTAGGGGCGGGCGGCGTGGCGGGCCGGCGATGAGCCTGCCCGGCGGGCGATGAGCCTGCCCGGCCGGCCCCGGCCGGCTCACCCGTTCCTCGATCACCCCGGGCCGATCGCGTTTGCCCATCGCGGTGGCGCGAGCGACGCGCCCGAGAACACCCTGGCCGCCTTTGCCGCCGCGGTCCGGCTCGGCTACCGCTACCTCGAGACGGACGTCCATGCGACCGCGGACGGGATCCTCGTCGCCTTTCACGACGAGCGCCTCGACCGGGTGACGGACCGCCGCGGCCTGATCGCCGAGCTGCCCTGGGCCGAGGTCGCCCGGGCCCGGGTCGCCGGCCGCGAGCCGATCCCGCGCCTCGAGGAGCTGCTCGAGGCCTGGCCGCGGGTGCGGCTGAACGTCGATCCCAAGCACGACGCCGCGGTCGAGCCGCTGATCGCGGTCCTCCGCCGGCCGGGCGTGCTCGAGCGGGTCTGCGTCGGCTCGTTTTCCGGTCGGCGCCTGGCGCGGCTGCGGGCAGCGCTCGGTCCCGGGCTGTGCACCTCGCTCGGGCCGCGCGGGGTGGTCGGGCTGCGGCTCGACTCATGGGGCGCGCCGGGCGCCGGGGCACTCGTGGCCGCGGAAGGCGCCGACTGCGTCCAGGTCCCGGTCCGGCGGGGGATCGTGCCGCTCGTCGACCGCCGGTTCATCCGGGCGGCGCACCGGCGCGGGCTGCCGGTCCACGTCTGGACGGTGAACGAGCCGGGCGAGATGGTCCGCCTGCTCGATCTCGGCGTGGACGGACTGATGACCGACCGGCCCGCCCTCCTGCGCGAGGTCCTCGCGGCCCGTGGCCAGTGGGCCTGACCGGCCGGGGCTACGATGGAGCTGTGACCGAGCCGACCGCCGCCGCCCTCGCCCGTCTCTACGACCTCGACCTGGTCGACGATCCGGGCGACGGCGATCTCTACCTCGCCCTTGCTGCGCGCAGCGGCGGACCCGTCCTCGAGCTGGCCGTGGGCACCGGGCGCCTCGCCCTGCCGCTCGCCGCGGCCGGGCACGAGGTGACCGGCGTCGACATCGACCCGGCGATGCTCGAGCGCGCCCGCCGGCGTGCCGCCGCGGCCGGCCGATCGGTCGAGCGCCGGCTGCGCTTCGTCGAGGGCGACATCCGGACCGTCCGTCTGCCCGAGGCCGGTTCGTTCGGGCTCGCCTTCCTGGCCCTGAACTCGCTGATGCTCCTCGGCGACCGGTTCTCGCAGCTCGCCGCGCTGGCCACGATGGCCGCCCACCTCGCTCCGGGCGGGCTGGCCGTGGTCGACGTCTGGCTGCCCGACGCCGATGACCTCGCCCGGTTCGACGGCCGGCTGTCGCTCGAGTACCCGCGCACCGATCCGGAGACCGGGCGGCTGGTGACGAAGATCGCGAGCGCCGTCCACGATGCCGCCACGGGCACGGTCCGCCTGGCGACGATCTACGAGGAGGGCCGACCGGGCGAGCCGGCCGTGCGCTGGTTCCGCGAGGACCGCCTCCGCCTCGTGAGCGCCGACGAGCTGCGCGCCGGTGCCGAGGCGGCCGGGCTCGAGGTCGAACTGGTCGCCGGAAGCTACGACCTCGAGCCGCTCGGCCCGGGCGCCGAGCGCGCGATCCTCGTCGCGGTCCGGCGGTGACGATCGTCCGCCGGCCCGGCCGGGATGATCGTCCGGGCTTGGTATAGTCGCGCCGATGGCCACCACCGACCAGATCCGCCTGCTGATCGTCGAGGACGTCCCCCAGGTCGCCCAGTACATCCGCGGGCTGCTGAACGCCCAGACCCAGATCAAGCTGCTCGACGTCCTGAGCGAGGGGACGAAGGTGGCCGCCCAGGCCCAGCAGCTGCGGCCCGACGTCGTCCTCGTCGACTACCTGCTCCAGGGCCGGCAGAAGGGCCCGGCCGTGATCGAGCAGCTCCATGCCGCCGGGTTCCCGGTCGTCGCCCTGACCGTGCCCCAGCACCCGCTCCAGCCGGACCCGGGGAAGGGGATCCTGGGCGTCCTGTCGATGCCCTTCTCGGGGTACGACCTGATCACCCGGATCGGCGAGGTGCACCGGATGCTGCGCGCGACCGAGCGGCGCGGGTCGGCCCGGCTCGTGTCGGTCTATGCGCCCAAGGGCGGGGTGGGCAAGACGACGATCGCGTTCAACCTCGCTGTCGCCGCCGGCCAGCTCGGGCAGCGCACGGTCCTGATCGACGGCAACCTCCAGTTCGGCGACCTGCGCTCGCTGCTCAAGGTCCCGCTCGATGCGCCGTCGCTCCTCGACCTGCCCACCGACCGGATCCAGGAGTCCGACCTCGCCGACGTCCTGTGGCGCGACCCATCGGGGATCGACCTCCTGCTCGCCCCGCCCCGGGTCGAGATGGCCGAGATGGTCACCGTTCGCGACATCGACAAGATCCTCTCGCTCCTGCGCCGGGTGTACGAGCTGATCGTGGTCGACACGACGACCGTCCTGTCCGAGATCACGCTCGAGTTCCTCGACGCCTCCGAGACGATCCTCGAGATCGTGACCTACGACTCGACGACGATCCACAACACGATCGCGGTCGCGGACACGTTCCGCTCGATCGGCTACCCGGCCTCGAAGGTGCGCTACCTGGTGAACCGTGCCGATTCCTCGGGCGGCATCCCGGCCGAGGAGCTCGCCCGGGCCCTGGGCCGGGTCCCGGAGTACAGCGTCGTCTCGGACGGTCGGCTCGTCGTCCAGTCGAACAACGAGGGCGTCCCGTTCGTCCTGGCCAACCCGGCCGCCCAGGTCAGCCAGGACCTCGTCGGGATCGCAACGGACCTGCTCGGCGTCGAACGGGTGGCCGTCGCGGCGAGGCGCTGAGCGATGTCCGATCCGCGTCCGATCGGGGTCTTCGACTCGGGCGTGGGCGGGCTGACCGTCCTGCGCGAGATCCTCCGACGCCTGCCCCACGAGTCGACGATCTACTTCGGCGACAACGCCCGCGCCCCGTACGGCACCCGGAGCGACGAGGAGGTGCTCGCCTTCAGCCGCCAGTGCCTCGACGAGCTGGCCAGCCGCGACGTGAAGGCGATCGTCGTCGCCTGCAACACCTCGACCGCGGTCGCCCTGGCCGACCTCCGGCGGCGCTACGACCTGCCGATCCTGGGCGTGATCCGGCCAGGCGCCTCGGCCGCCGCCCTCGCCACGCGCAACCGGCGGGTCGGGGTGATCGGGACGCCGGCCACGATCCGCTCGCACGCCTATTTCCTGGCGATCAAGGACGAGAATCCCGCGATCGAGGTCTACGAGCACGCGACGCCGGCGCTCGTGCCGCTCGTCGAAGCCGGGCGGCTGGCGGGCGCCGAGGTGGAATCGATCGTGCGCGATGCGCTCGGGCCGCTCCTGGGCGAACGCGACGCGAACGGCGAGTTCATCTTCCCGCTGCCGGCCTCGGCCCGGATCGACACGCTCCTCCTGGGCTGCACCCACTATCCGCTCCTCCGCCCGGTCATCCAGGCCGCGGCCGGCGAGCGGGTGGCGATCGTCGACTCGGCGACCGCGACGGCATCGGCGCTGGTCGAGGTCCTGGCGATGAACGGGCTCGAGGCGCCCGGGACGACCAGGGGCACGGCGGCCGACCCCGGAGCGGCCGGCCACAGCGCCCCGGAGGAACGGGTCGCCCCGGCGACCCACGTGCAGCTCACGACCGGCGATCGAGCGTCGTTCCTCGAGCTCGCCAGCCGGCTCTTCGGGGCCGCCTTCCCGGACGTGAGCCAGGTCGCGCTCGGGGCGCCGGTTCGATGACCGGCCGTCAGCGCGCCGGGCGGATCGGGAGCGGGGGCAGCGCACGTCGCCCGGCCGGCAGGTCGAGCCCCGCCGGGACGGGCTGGCGCGACGACCGCACCTGGCAGGCCGGCTTCCTCGTCGGCTCGCTGCTCGGGGCGCTGGCCACGGTCCTCGGCCGGCGGGTCGAGCGCTCCGCCCGGCGCGGGCTCGTCGACTGGGCCGAGGTCGAGGCGATCGCGATCGCCCGCCTGCGCCGGGCACCGGGCGGACTCGAGCCGTCCGAGCTGCGGGCGTCCGAAGCGAGCTACGCGGCGGCGATGGAGCGGATCGTGCCCCGCCTCGAGGCCTTCCTCGGCGCCGAGCTGCCCGGAGTCGTGGAGCGGGTCGCGGTCGTCGACCGGGCGGGCTGGGTCCGGGCGAACACGGCCGCCTTCCGCTCGCTCATCGAGCGTCTCGAGGGCCGCCTGCTCGACGAGATCGTGCCGGTCGGGGGTGGGTTGACGAAGTCGCTCCTGGCGATCGCGAACCGCTACCTGACGACCCGCCAGATCGGCTACCTGCTCGGCTTCCTCGGCCAGCGCGTCCTCGGCCAGTACGACCTCGCCCTCCTGGGCGCCGAGCCTTCGCCCGGCCGGCTCCTGTTCGTCGAGGAGAACGTGCGCCAGACGGCGCGCCTGCTCGACCTCCCGGTCGAGCCGTTCCGGACCTGGATCGCGCTCCACGAGACGACCCACGCCTTCGAGTTCGAGGCCCACCCCTGGCTTCGGCCGTACCTTGCCGAGCGCCTCGAGGCGCAGCTGGCCGCGTTCTCGAAGGATGCCGCGACGCTCAGCCGCGACGCCCTGCGCAACCTCGGCCGCTCGCTCCGCGGCGAGCACGACGCCGAGCACTGGCTCGAGCGCCTGATGACCGACGAGCAGCGCCGGCTGTTCCGCGAGACGCAGGCCGTGATGAGCCTGCTCGAGGGCTTCAGCGACTACGTCATGGACGAGGTCGGGCGCGAGCTCGTCCCCGGGGCGGAGCGGATCAGCGCCCGGTTCCATGAACGCCGCGCGAGCCGTTCGGCGGTCGAGCGCGCGATCCTGCGCCTGACCGGGCTCGACCTGAAGTTCGAGCAGTACCGCCGGGGCGAGCGGTTCGTCGCCGCCGTCGCCGCCGCCGGCGGCCCGACCGCCCTGGCCCGGCTGTGGGAGGGGCCGTCGACGCTGCCGCGCGAGGACGAGCTCGACGCCCCCGAACGATGGCTCAGCCGCGTCGCGGGGTCGACCTGATGGCCGGGCCGCGGGGCGGTCTGCGATCCGTGGCCGGCCCGGGGCGCGGGCCGGGCGGGATGCCGGCCGCGATCGCCCTCACCCCGATCCTCTCGGCCCGCTACCGGGCCCGCGACCTCGAGCGGATCCGGGCCGCGGCCCCCGGGGCCCGGCTGGTGATGGTCTCGAGCGAGGGGCTCGCGGACGGCCCGCTCGACGAGGTCGAGGTCCTCCTGCGCGGGTTCCTGGCCGCCGAGACGTTCGATCGTCTCCTCGCCCGCGCTCCGAACCTGGCCTGGGTCCACTCCGCGACGGCCGGGGTCGAGCGCGTCCTCACCCCCGCCGGGCGCGCCCGGGGGCTGGTGATCACGAACGCCCGCGGCGTCTTCAGCGCCCCGATCGCCGAGTACGTGCTGATGATGATCCTCGCCGTCAGCCGCCGGCTGCCGCAGCTGCTCGAGCTTCAGCGCGAGCGGACCTGGCAGCCGCTCGAAGGAACGGAGCTGGCGGACGTGACGGTCGGGATCGTCGGGTTCGGGAGCATCGGCCAGGCGGTCGCCGAGCGTGCGCGCGCCTTCGGCTGCCGGGTCGTCGCCACCCGCCGGCGCCCGGAGCTGGCGGGTGCGGAACCGCCCGGGTCGGGGTCTGCGCCGGCCGGTGGCCCCGGCTCGCTCACCGTGTGGGGCGCCGATCGGCTCGCCGACCTGCTCGCGGCGTCCGACTTCGTCGTCCTCGCCCTGCCCCTGACGGCCGAGACCGAGGGCCTGGTCAACGAGGCCGCGCTCGGGTCGGTCAAGCCCGGGGCGTGGCTGATCAACGTCGCCCGCGGCCGGCTCGTCGACGAGCGCGCCCTCCTCCGGGCGCTGCGCGACGGCCCGCTCGGCGGCGCCGTGCTCGACACCTTCCGCGAGGAGCCGCTCCCGGCCTCCTCGCCGTTCTACGATCTGCCGAACGTGATCGTCACCCCGCACACCTCCTGGTCGAGCGCTCGCGTCCTCGACCGGAGCGTGGAGCTCTTCTGCGAGAACATCGGCCGCTACGCGCGTGGCGAGCCGCTCCTGAACGTCGTGGACCCGACCGCCGGCTACTGACCCGGTGCTCCCCGGACCGCCGGGGGACGTCCAGCCGGTGCGGTTCGTGCCCCGGGCGCGACCGGCCGAGCTCATCCCGGCCTGCAAGAGGACGAACCTGAACATGCAGATCGCGATCGTCGGTCTTGCCGCATCCGGCAAGACGACCGTGTTCAACACGCTCACCCGGGGCCACGCCGAGACCGGTGGTTTCGGGGGCCTCCAGCTGAACGTCGGGGTGGTCAAGGTTCCCGATCCGCGGCTCGACCGGCTGGCGGAGATCTTCCACCCGAAGCGGATCGTCCACGCCGACGTGACGTACGTCGACCTGCCCGCCCCGCCGGCCTCCTCGGAGGGCCGGATCGGGACCGAGGAGCTGCCGCCCGAGCATCTCGCCCGGCTGCGTGACTCCGACGCCCTGCTCCACGTCGTGCGCGCCTTCGAGAACCCGTCCGTTCCCCACCCGGCAGGGAGCGTCGACCCGCTCCGCGACCTCGAGCAGCTCGACCTCGAGTTCATCCTGGCCGACCTGGCCGTGACCGAGCGGCGGCTCGAGCGGCTGCGGACGACCGGCCGCCACGGCACTCCGGCCGAGCGCGAGGCGAACGAGCGCGAGGAGGCGGTCCTGCGCCGGCTCCACGACGCGCTCCGGGCCGGCTCGCCGATCCGGGACGTGGCTCTCGAGCCCGACGAGGAGAAGGCGATCCGCGGCTTCCGGTTCCTGACCCAGAAGCCGGTCCTCGTCCTGCTCAACATCGGCGAGCAGGACCTGCCCCGGGCGACGGAGCTGGTGGCGACGGTCGCGGAACGCTACCGCCACGAGCACACGATCGTCGACGCGCTCTCGGCCCGGATCGAGATGGAGCTCGGCGAGCTCGAGCCCGGGGAGGCGGCCGCGTTCATGGCCGAGCTCGGCCTGCGCGAGTCAGGTCTCGATCGGGTGATCGCGCTCTCGTACCGGCTGCTCGGGCTGATCAGCTTCCTGACCGCGGGCCCGGACGAGGTCCGGGCCTGGCCGATCCGGCGCGACGCGACGGCGGTCGACGCGGCGGCGGCGATCCACACCGACCTCGCCCGGGGGTTCATCCGGGCCGAGGTCGTGGCCTACGAGGATCTCGTCGCCCTCGGCTCGATGGCCGAGGCCCGCCGTCATGGCAAGCTCCGCTCGGAGGGGCGGACGTACCGGGTGAAGGACGGCGATGTGCTCGAGATCCTCTTCAGCCGCTGATCAGCCGGTTCAGCCGCTGATCAGCCGGTGAGGCCGGCGCGGCTCAGTTCGGGCGCGGCTCGGGCTCGACCTTGAGGTCGGCGACGATCGTCAGGTAGCCGTCGGTCTCCTCGTCGTCGCCGTCGAACTCGACCTCGTCGACGTCGTCGTCGAGATCGGCGAGGAAGTTGTCGGCCTCCTCGGTCGAGACGTTGACCGCGGCCGTGAGGCGGGCATCGGAGATGAAGATGAACCCGTGGTCGCGCTCGAGCTCCTCGGCGATCGCCTCGATCAGGGTGTCCTGCTCGAACGTGTCCTGGACCCGCCGGCGGATCTCCTGGACGGTCTGGAAGAAGACGTCGGGCGACATCTCGGTCTCGCGGGCGAGGAGCAGATCGGCGAAGACGTCGTTGTCGCCTTCGTGCAGTTCGTAGAAGTACACCCGTCACTCCCAGGTTCGATCCCGCCACTGGTCGGACGGCGGGACAGCGGCCAGTATACGCTCGCTCCCGGGACGCTCAGGCGACAGGGCCCGGGTCGTCCGCGACGGCCGGAGCGCGGCCCGGGAGTGGATTGCGGGAGCGGCGCGACGAGCGTCCCGCTTCGGCAGGCGACGTGCAGATGGAGGTCGACCGATGTCCGACCCGCGTATCGCGGACGGCGCGCCCCTGGTCGTCGTGGTCGGCGCTGCGGCCCGCGACCACGCCGCCGACGACCGGCGCGGCTGGCGCCTGGGAGGCGGCGTCACGTACAGCGCCCTGACGGTCGCCCGGCTCGGGCTGCCCACCGGTGCGCTCGTCGGCGTCGATCCGGCCGCGGCCCGGGCCGCCGAGCTCGACCTGCTCCGCCTGGCCGGGGCCGACGTGCGCCTCGTGCCCCTCGACCACGGACCGGTGTTCGACAACCTCGAGACGCCCGGCGGGCGGATCCAGCGCTGCTTCGAACGCTCCGACCGGCTGGCCGTCGCCGCCCTGCCCGGGGCCTGGCGAACGGCGCGCTCGTGGATCCTCGCCCCCGTCGCGGGCGAGCTGGGAGACGAGTGGGCTGACGCGATCCCGCCCGAGGCACTCGTGGCCGTGGCCTGGCAGGGCCTGCTGCGCGAGCTCGTGCCCGGCGAGCGGGTGGTCCACCACCCGCCGGCACGATCGCCGCTGATCGAGCGGGCGGACCTGGTCGGGGTCAGCCGCGACGACTTCGACACGAACATCCCGCTCGAGGCGCTGACGGCACTGATGAAACCGGGCGCGACCCTGTGCATCACCCAGGGCAACCGGGGCGGCCTGGCGGTCCTGGTGGGCGACGGCGGCAGGGTCGGGCACCTCCGCCGCTGGCCGGCCGTTCCCTCGGCCGCGGTGGTCGACCCGACCGGCGCCGGCGACGTCTTCCTCGCGGCCCTCCTCGCCGCGCACGCGGAGCCGGGGCTGGTCGGGGGCCGCCTGGACCGGGGCCACGATCTCCTCCTGGCCGCGGCGGCCGCCTCGCTCGTGGTCGAGGGGCCGGGCCTGCTCGCCGTCCCCGAGCGCGACGCCGTCCGGCGCCGGATCGCGCTGGGTGGCGCCAACCGGCTCGCCCCTCCCGGGCGCGCCGCGCCACCGACCGCCCCGCGACGGGGCTCGACCCGTCGACCACGAACCGGGCCCCGGGGGCGCCCGCGGCTGACGTCGACTGATCAGGCCGCCCGCCCGGCGCGGCGTGCCCGGGTCCGGACGAGGGTGGCCTCGAGGCGTCGACGGCGGCGCACGAGATCCGCCTCGAGGCCCGGCAGCGGCCGACCGAGCAGGCGTGCGCGCTCTGCGAGCCGGGCCGCGGCCTCGGTCGCCGCGAGCGCCGCGCCGGGATCCCGGCAGCGGTGCTCGAGCAGCTTGGCCGTCTCGATCCAGGCGATCGCGGCGAGCGATCCACCGGCGCCCGCGAGCGCCTGCCAGGCGGCCACGGCGTCGTCGATCCGGCCGAGTCGGCGGAGGAGGCGGGCCCGCTCGGCGACGAGGCGCTCGCTCCGGCGCCGGGCGGACGGTCCGGGCTCGCCGGACGGCCGGCCGGGGATCGAGCGGCCGGCAGCCGCCTCCCGGCCAGCGGCGGCGAGCGCCGCCTCGAGGCAGTCGAGCGCCTCCTCGTTCCGACCCGCGCGACGGTATGCGGCCGCGAGCGCGGCCAGGTCGCCGGCCGTGGCGCCGGGGCGTCGCTCGTGGTTCCCGAGCTCTTCGGCAATATGGGCGAGGAGCCGCGCCAGCGACCGGACGTCCTCGTCGTTGTGGCGAACGACCTCGACCAGCTCGTCGGCCTGACCGTCACGCAGGAACGAGAGGTACCGGCCGGGGATGTCCCAGCCGTCGATGTCGCGATCACGCTCGACCCCCAGGAGCTCGCGTTCCACGGTCCGGAGCCGGGCGTCGGGGAGTCGGTGGCGGAAGATCCGCCGGACGAACGGGAGGAGGTCGAGGTGGCCGGCATGTGCCGGTGCGCCGTCGCGGGCCATCCGGTAGCGGGTGACGAGGAGCGGCCAGTCGAAGCCGCGCCCGTTGTACGTGACGAGCCAGCCATCCGGCGGGATCAGCTCGCGCAGGGCGCCGAGCAGGGCGCGCTCCTCGGACTGGTCGGGGAGGAGCAGCTGGACCTGCTCGAATCGGTCGCCGGCCCAGCGGCCGAGGCCGACGAGGAAGACGAACGTCCCGGCGGCGGTCGCGAGTCCGGTCGTCTCCGTGTCGAGGCAGACGAGCGGGACCCCGGGCGGCGGTTGCCCGGGGAGGCTGGCGAGGCAGTCGCGGTCGAGCGGCAGCGGCCGGCCCGGCGCCGCGACGCGCACGTAGCTCCCGAGCGGAGTCCGGACGTGCTCGCCGGCCAGGGTGGCGGCGAGCGCATCGGCGAGGGCGAGGGAACGAGCCCGGTCCGAGGCTCGAACGGCCGGCCCGGGCCCGGATCGTGCCGCCCGGAGGCTGGCCAGGCGGCGCTCGAGCGTTGCGGGCTGGTTCATGCCGCGGGCGCGGACCGGGCACCGGCCCGGATCGCGGTCGGCGCTCCGAGTTCGGCCAGGAGCCGGAGGGCGAGGCGCCGGGCATCAACATCCGGCTCGAGCCGGGGGCCGGTGCAGGCAGGACAGCCGCCCGCGCAGCCGCAGCCGGCGACCAGTGCCGCCGCGCCGGCGAGGAGCTGATCGTGACGGGCGAACAGGCGCCCGGCCAGCCCGACCCCACCCGGGACCGCCTCGTAGAGGTAGATCGTCGGCGCCTCCTGGTGGGGCGACCGGACCTGGCTGACGAGCCCGAGGTCGCGCGGGTCGACCATGAGCAGGACGCTGGCCACGGTCTGGATCGCCCGCCCGACCCCGACGAGCGCGACGTCGAGCTCGTCGCGGCGCCAGGTCGTCGCCAGGTTGCCGGCGGTCAGCCAGTAGGCGGTCGTCTGGAGCTCGATCTCGGGCAGGTGGATACGGCCCCAGCCAAGGTTCTCGTTGGTCACGAACTTCAGCTTCTTGTAGATCGTCGCCAGGCTGGCGACCATCACCTCGCCATGGGCCCGGCTCCCGCCGGTCGTCGGCTCCTCGGCGAAGACGTCGAGCGGCTTGAGGGTCACGGCCCGCTCGGCCTGGGTGTAGTGATCGGCGTCGACGCGCCGGACGTACGCCTTGCGCTCGTCCCAGTCGAGCCGGTCAACGTGGTACTGGGCCGATTCATGGAGATAGATCGCGTCCTCGTGGACGAGCGTCTGGGCCGAGAAGAGATCGACCTCGCCGATCACCCGGGGCCGATCGGGAGTCGTGTCGATGATCACGACGTTCTCCTCGGCCGCCGCCCGCAGCGAGACCGCGGAAGCGGGGAAGTTCTCGTTCGCCCAGTACCAGCGGCCGTCGCCGGCCTGGCGGACGAACCCGTTTTCGGCGAGGAACGCCAGCAGCTCGTCGGCCGGACCGGGGCCGAACGCCTCGCCCGGCTCGAAGGGAAGCTCGAACGCCGCCGCCTTCAGGTGGGCCAGGAGGACGTGGAGGTTGTCCGGATCGAGGCGAGCCTCTTCCGGACTGCCGGCGAAGAGGAACTCGGGATGATGGATCAGGTACTGGTCGACCGGCGCGGCGCTGGCGACGAGGATCGAGACGCTCGTCTCCTGGCGTCGGCCGGCCCGCCCGATCTGCTGCCAGGTCGCGGCCACCGAGCCCGGGTAGCCCGCGAGGATCGCCACGTCGAGGCGACCGATGTCGACCCCGAGCTCGAGCGCGTTCGTGCTCACGACCCCGAGCACCTCGCCGTCGCGCAGGCCACGCTCGATCGCCCGACGCTCGGTGGGCAGGTACCCGCCGCGGTAGCCGCGGATCCGCGCACGTGGCCCGTCCCCCTCGCGGAGCGCCTCGCGGAGCCCGGTCAGGAGCAGCTCGACGGCGGTCCGGGTCCGGCCGAAGACGATCGTCTGGCGCCCGGCCCGCAGGAACGGCAGCGCCCAGCGATCGGCCAGCGTGAGCGCGGAGCCGCGGGCACCGGTGGCGGGATCGAGGACGGGCGGGTCGACGAGCAGGACATGGCGGGCGCCCGACGGGGCGCCGTTGCGGTCGACGAGCCGCGCCGACCGGCCGGTGAGCATCGCCGCCAGCTCGGCCGGGTTGGCGATCGTGGCCGAGCAGCACACGATCACCGGGTGGGAGCCGTAGTGGGCGCAGATCCTGAGCAGGCGGCGGATGACGTTCGCGACGTGGCTGCCAAAGACGCCCCGGTACGTGTGGAGCTCGTCGATCACGATCACCTGGAGCTGCTCGAAGAGCTGGAACCACTTCGTATGGTGAGGCAGGATCGCCGCATGGAGCATGTCCGGGTTCGTGACCACGACCTGGCCGGCGCTCCGGATCGCCGACCGGATCGGGGCGGGCGTGTCGCCGTCATAGGTCGCCGCCGAGAGCGGCAGCTCGGCCGCGCGGGCGAGCTCGGAGAGCTCGGCCACCTGGTCCTGGCCGAGGGCCTTGGTCGGGAAGAGCCAGAGGGCGCGGGCCGACCGGTCCTCGGCGATCGCCTGGAGCACCGGCAACGCGTAGCACAGCGTCTTGCCCGACGCGGTCGGGGTGACGACGACGACGTCCTCGCCGGCGCGGACGGCCTCGATCGCCTCGGCCTGGTGACGGTAGAGCGAGCGGATGCCCCTGGTCTCGAGTCCGGATCGCAGACGCGGATCGAGCCAGTCGGGCAGGGGGGCGAGATCCGGGGCGCGGGCCGGGATCTCGGCGTGGTGGACAACCCCGCGGGCGAACGACGGTTCAGCGAGCAGTGCCTCGAGGACCGTCTCGGCGGCTGCCGGTGCGTAGCGTCGCATCGCGTCTCTCCATTCCGAACATCCGTACCAAATGGCGGCAGTGTAGCAGAGAGTGGATGCCACCCGTGACAGCTTTGATGTCACAGCCGTCGCGCCTCCGGCCGGCGTGGCCGGGCTGGCTCCCGGTCGGACGGGCTCGGTTGACACCCCAGGTGGCCGCAGCTAGGATCGGGCCATGGTTCCCGGCAGCCGCAGGCGCTGGACAGCACGCGACGCTCACGGCGCCGTCTTCGATCGCCTGCCCGATGTCGGGCCCGAGGTCGATGCGGACGATCAGCCGGCGCCTCGGCCCGCGCCAGGCCGACCCTCCCTGGACGGGCTCCCGGTCGCCGGACTGACCCGACGTCGGGCGGCCTTCGTCCTCGCCGGCGTCGTGTCGGCCTGGATCATCCTGGCCTTCGCCCGCCAGGTGGGGGACGCCTCGGCCGCGACCGCGCGGGAGGCCCAGCTGCGGGTCGAGAACCAGCAGATCGAGGCGAGCGTGGTCGCCTTGCAGTCCGAACTCGAACTGATCCAGCGGCAGGCCTACATCGAGCAGCAGGCGCGGGGCTACGGGCTGGGGGCACGACGCGAGCGACCGTTCGTGCTCGCCCCGGACGCCGGTCCGCTGCCCCCGGATGCGCCCGGGTCAGCCGCGCTTCGTCTCGGTGCGTCGGCGCCGGCTCGCTCGCCGCTCGAATCCTGGCTCTCACTCCTGTTCGGGCCCGCGTCCGGCGGCTGATGCCTCCACCGGGCGGAGCGCCGGCGCCGGTCCCGGCCGGCGGGTCGGACAGCCCCGTCGACGTCGCGCTCATCGGTGCCGGGCTGCTCGGCCTGGCAACCGCGCGCGCCCTGCTCGAGCGCCGCCCGGACCTCCGGCTCGTCGTGCTCGAGAAGGAAGAGGTGGTCGCCGCCCACCAGAGCGGCCACAACAGCGGCGTGGTCCATACCGGCATCCACTACCCGCCCGGTTCGCTCAAGGCGCGCCTGTGCCGGGAGGGCCGGGCCCTCCTGGAGGGGTATCTCGAGGAGAAGGGGATCCCCTTTGCCTGGCCCGGCAAGCTCGTCGTGGCCGTGACCGAGGACGAGCTGCCACGCCTGGCCGCGCTCAAGGAACGGGCCCGGGCGAACGGTGTCGAGGGACTCGAGTCAGAGTCCGTGAACCAATCGCCCACGACGGACGAGCGGGCCGGTGAGGGTGCGGGTGCGGTGCTTGAAGCGCGATATGAATGGCTCCGGTCGGGCCGTGTGGATCGGCGGGCTGACGGTCGGTCGGGCGAGGACCAGGGCGTGGGGCTCCACGGATGGTCGATCGGGCCGCCCGTCCCCGTCCATCAGGTGGCCGTGGCCGTGGCCGCAGCGCGCAGGACGAGCGCCCGCATGAGGTTGTGGGCGAGGGCGAACCAGAGCAGGATCGCCCGCGCCTTCGCGAGCCCCCGGACCCCGATGTGACGGAGGCCCCGGTTGCGGGCGATGGCGTTGACGCACTCGGCGGTGGCGGCACGCTCGCGGTAGATCCGCTTCGCCTCCGGGGTGCCCATCCGGATCCGCCAGGCGGCGACCGCCGGTGGGTCGCCCGGCAGCGGGGCGTGCCGATCGCGGGTCGGATCGCGCGGGGTCGGCGGTGGCGCGTAGAGGGTCGTCCCGCCGGCGCTCTCGGCGAGCGCCTCGATCTCGGCGAGGTTGACGAAGCCGCCGTCGACGAGGACGGCGTCGGGTGCTCGGTCGTAGCGGCGCTCGAGCTGGCCGAGCATGGGTGTGAGCTGGCCCTGGTCCGATCCGGCATTCGTCAGCCCGACGGCGACGATCACCTGGCTGGCGGTGTCGGTGGCGAGCTCGGCGTTGAAGGCGGGCCGGAAGCCGCCGTCGGCCATCTTCATGACCCGCGCGTCGGGATCGCTCAGCGACGCCCGTGGTTCCTGCGGCGGCTCGCCCTTCCGTGCCGTACGCCGCTTCGCGGCCTCGAGCGCCGGCAGCTGCGCGAGCGCGTGGCGGACCCGCTCGACGCGCTCGCGGGCCGCCCGCTCCCTCGCGGCCGCCACCCGTCGGGACGTCGCACCCGGGTCGTCGTCGAGCTCCGCCTTGAGCGCGGCCACCTGTGCCTCGGCCTCGGCGAGACAGGCGGCGAGGGTGTCGCGCCGGCGGAAGGACGCCGCGCCCGCCGAGGCGCGGACCCGCATCCCGTCCTGGGCGACCCGGCTGAGCGTCACGAGCCCGTCGGCGAGGAGGACCGCGACGCTCTCGGTGAGCAGGCCGTCGAGCAGGTCGGCGTGCTCGACCCGGACGTCGGCCAGGGTGTGGTAGTTGACCGACACGCCGCCACACAGCCAGCGATAGGCGTCGTGCTCGGCACACAGACGGTCAAGCGCCCGGGCGCTGCCGACCGCCTCGATCGTCGCGTACAGCCAGAGGCTGACGAGGATCGCCGGATCGATCGGCGGCCGGCCCGCGTGGCCCTCGGTCGCCTTGATCCGGTCGTACAGGGGGGCGAGGTCGAGCCCTTCCACGAACGCCCACACCAGGCGCGCCCGGTGGTCGGCCGGGAGCAGGCTCTCGAGATCGCTCGGCCGGAGCGTGATCTGGTCGCGGTCCGGGCGCTGGAGGCGCGGGCGCCCCCGTCCCTCGGGCTCACGTTGGCTGGCTTCCGTGGCCGGGAGGTCGAAGAGGGTGTCATTCATACGTGGATCGTAGCTGCGAGCGAGCGGCTTGGGAATCCCCCTCGTCGAAAGATTCACAGTCTCTCAGTCGGGCCCGAGCGGATCCGGGAGATCGAGCCCCACGCCCGCGGCCTGCGGGCGCTGTGGAGTCCGCGCGCCGGGATCGTCGACTTCGGTCAGGTCGCCCGTGCCCTCGCGGGCGATATCCGGGCCGGGGGCGGGCAGATCGAGACCGGGCGGGCGGTGACCGGGATCAGGGAGCGCGGGCGCGAGGTCGTCCTCGACACCCCCCGCGGCGCGGTCGTGGCCCGGGGTGTCATCGCCTGCGCCGGCCTGTGGGCAGACCGGGTCGCGGCACTCAGCGCCGAGACCGGCCCGGACGCGCCTCGGATCATCCCCTTCCGGGGCGACTACTACACGCTCACGCCCGACGCGCGGCACCTCGTGCGTGGCCTGATCTACCCGGTTCCGGATCCGCGGTTCCCGTTCCTGGGCGTCCACCTGACGAGGCGGATCGACGGGCAGGTGTGGGCCGGTCCGAACGCCGTCCTCGCCTTCGCCCGCGAGGGATACCGCCGGAGCGACGTCCACCTTGCCGATCTTGCCGCCACGCTCGCGTACCCGGGCTTCCTGCGCCTTGCCGCGCGCTACTGGCGAACCGGCCTGGCGGAGTTCTGGCGCGACTGGTCGAAGGCCGCATTTGCTGGCCGGGTCCGGCGCTACGTCCCCGAGCTGCGCGCCGACCAGCTCGTCTTCGGGCCGTCGGGCGTGCGGGCCCAGGCGCTCGGTCGCGACGGGCGGCTGGTCGACGACTTCGACCTCGGCGGATCGAACCGCGTCCTGCACGTCCGGAATGCGCCCTCGCCGGCGGCGACGAGCTCACTGGCGATCGGCCGACTGCTCGCCGAGACGGCCCTCGAGCGCTTCGATCTGCCCTGAGGAGGGGTTGGGCCGGCCGGATCGGGTCAGGGCTCCTGGAAGGTGAGCAGCTGGCCGGTGAAATCCTCCCCCGCGCAGCTAGGTGCCTGGTACGGATGGGCACGCCGGCCGCACGGACGAACGGCTCCTCCGAAGGACGTCGCCGCCTGGCGGGCCTCCGCGTCCCTCGAGACGGGCGAGCGGGCACGGCACCCCGAGGATTCGCCCCGGGGGACGGCCCTTTGCTAGAATCACGGCCCGTGGCGGAGTAGCTCAGTGGTAGAGCAGGGGACTCATAAGCCCTTGGTCGGTGGTTCGAATCCGCCCTCCGCTACCAGATCCTCCTGCGCGACCTGACCAGGAGGCGAGCCCACGCCTCGCGGCCCACGGCGCGGGGCCGTTACGGGGCTGCCGGAGAGCCGGACGCTATACTCGGTCCACGAGTCGGTGCGTGGCACCGGCCCGTCTGAGCCGGAGGCCCCTCTTGAACACGAAGTTCCTGCGCAACGGTGTCGTGATGCTCATCCTCGTGCTGGGCACCGTCGCGCTTCTCTATGCCTGGCTGATCCAGGCCCCGAACCAGCCGACGACCGGCTACTCCCAGTTCCTCGACGACGTCCAGTCGGGCCGGGTGACCTCGGTTGTCCAGCAGGAGCAGACCCTGACCGTGACGCTCAAGGACGGCAAGTCGTACGCGACGGTCGTGCCCAGCGTCCTGAGCAATGTCTACAGCGACATGCAGGCGGCCGCCAAGGCCGGCGGGATCGAGCTGGGCAGGGACGTCTACAAGGCCGAGAAGCCGCAGGACACCTCCTGGCTCGGCCTGATCCTGACCGGATTGCTGCCGATCCTCCTGATCGGGGGCTTCATCTTCTTCATGATGCGCCAGGCCCAGGGGACGAACAACCAGGCGCTCAGTTTCGGCAAGAGCCGGGCGCGGATGTTCCTGGGCAACAAGACCGTCGTCACGTTCGCCGACGTGGCCGGGGTGGACGAGGCGAAGACCGAGCTCCAGGAGGTCGTCGAGTTCCTGAAGTACCCCGAGAAGTTCAACTCGCTCGGGGCGCGCATCCCGCGTGGTGTCCTGCTCGTCGGACCTCCCGGCACGGGCAAGACGCTGATGGCCCGCGCCGTCGCCGGCGAGGCGGGGGTGCCGTTCTTCAGCATCTCGGGCTCCGAGTTCGTCGAGATGTTCGTGGGGGTCGGCGCCTCGCGCGTCCGCGACCTGTTCGACCAGGCCAAGCGGAACAGCCCGTGCATCGTCTTCGTCGACGAGATCGACGCGGTCGGGCGCCAGCGCGGCGCCGGCCTGGGCGGCTCGCACGATGAGCGTGAGCAGACCCTCAACCAGATCCTGGTCGAGATGGACGGGTTCGACACGAACACGAACGTGATCGTCGTCGCAGCCACGAACCGTCCTGACGTCCTCGACCCCGCCCTCCTGCGGCCCGGTCGGTTCGACCGCCAGGTGATCCTCGACCGGCCTGACATGAAGGGGCGGGTGGCGATCCTCAAGGTGCACACGAAGGGCAAGCCGCTCGACAAGTCGGTCGACATCGAGAACATCGCCCGCCAGTCGCCCGGCTTCTCGGGCGCCGACCTGGCCAACCTGGTCAACGAGGCGGCGATCCTGGCCGCGCGGCGGAACAAGAAGATGATCGGGATGCCGGAGTTCCAGGAGGCGCTCGAGCGGATCGTCGCCGGCCCGGAGCGCAAGAGCCGGATCATCTCCGACCAGGAGAAGGTGATCATCGCCTACCACGAGGGCGGCCACGCGATCGTCCAGCGCGTCCTTCCCAAGTGCGACCCGGTCCAGAAGGTGACGATCATCAGCCGCGGGATGGCGCTCGGCTACACGATGGCCCTGCCGACCGAGGATCGCTACCTCCAGAGCAAGTCCGAGTTCGAGGACAAGATCGCCGGTCTGCTCGGCGGCAACGCAGCCGAGAAGCTGATCTTCGGCGACACGACGACCGGCGCCTCGAACGACATCGAGAAGGCGACGATGCTCGCCCGGCGGATGGTCACCGAGTTCGGGATGAGCGAAAAGCTCGGCCCGCTCTCGTTCGGCAAGCGCGACGAGCTCGTCTTCCTCGGGCGCGAGATCGGCGAGCAGCGGAACTACTCGGACGACGTCGCCCGCCAGATCGACGAGGAGGTCCGGGCGATCATCGACCGCAACTACGCCCGGGCGATGGAGGTCCTGGTCGCGCACAAGGACCGCCTGACCGCCCTGGCCGAGAAGCTTGTCGCCGAGGAGACGGTGGACGCCGATGAGTTCGAGAAGCTCTTCTCCGATCTGCCCCCCAAGGAGGACCTGCACGCCGGCTCGCCGCTCGCTGCCGCGACGCCCCCTCCGGCCGGTCCGGCGAACGCCGGCGCCGGGGTGAACGCTCCCGCCCCGAGCCCGAAGCCGCGTCCCAGCCCGGCCTGAGCGCCGCACAGCACGACCCGCGTCCGACGCCGGGAGACGGTCCGGGCGTCGAGCCGCCCCACGATCCGCCCGGAGGTTGACGATGCCAGCTGGTCCTGCCCCCGTCGTCGAGGAGTTCCTCGTCCGTACCCGGGAGCGCCGTCTCGAGTCGTACAAGGCCCTGCTCCGGATCCCGAGCGTCTCGGCCCTGCCCGAGCATGCCCCCGACTGCCGCGCGGCCGCGGAGGCGATCGCGGCCGACCTGCGGGCGATCGGGATCGAGCATGTCGAGGTCGCCGAGACCGGCGGCCACCCGGTCGTCTACGGCGACTGGCTCCACGCCGAGGGCGCACCGACGGTCATCGTCTACGGCCACTACGACGTCCAGCCCGTCGACCCGCTCGAGCTCTGGGAGTCGCCGCCGTTCGAGCCGCTGATCGTCGGTGACCGGCTCCAGGCCCGGGGTGCCGCCGACGACAAGGGCCAGGTCCATCTCCATCTCCGGGCAGCCGAGGCGCTGCTCGCCACCTCGGGCAGCCTGCCGGTCAACCTGAAGTTCGTCTTCGAGGGCGAGGAGGAGAGCGGCTCGGTCAACCTCGATCGCTGGCTCGAGGCGAACCGCGCCCGCCTGGCGGCGGACCTCGTGGTCATCTCCGACACCGGCTTCTTCGACGGCAACCGGCCGGCGATCACGATCGGCCTGCGCGGCCTGGCAGCGGTCCAGGTCGACGTCTACGGCAGCACGGTCGACCTCCACTCCGGCTCCTACGGGGGGACCGTCCAGAACCCGGCCAACGCGCTGTGCTCGATCATCGCCGCCCTCAAGGGTCCGGACGGACGCGTCCTCGTGCCCGGCTTCTACGACGACGTCCGTCCGTTGACCGAGGCAGACCGGGCGGCGTTCGCGGCCCTGCCGTTCGACGAGGAGGCGTACCGCGCCTCGATCGGCGTGCCGGCCCTCTTCGGCGAGGCGGGCTACACGACCCTCGAGCGCCGCGGCGCCCGGCCGACGCTCGACGTGAACGGGATCTGGGGCGGGTTCCAGGGCGAGGGGAGCAAGACGATCATCCCGGCCCACGCTCACGCCAAGATCACCTGCCGGCTCGTGCCGGACCAGGAGCCGGCGCGGATCACGGACCTGCTCGCCTCGTACATCGCCGAGATCGCGCCGGCCGGGGTGCGGGTCGAGGTCGTTCGCCAGCACGGCGGTCGACCGAGCCTGACCCCGATCGACCACCCCGCGACACGGGCCGCGGCGCGGGCGATCGAGGCGACGTTCGGGGTCGCCCCGCTCTACATCCGCGAGGGTGGCTCGATCCCGGTCTGCGCCAGCTTCGAGTCGATCCTCGGCCTGCCGGTCGTCCTGCTCGGCTTCACCCCGCCCGACGACCATGCCCACGCTCCGAACGAGTCGATGGACCTGCGCAACTACGAGACGGGGATCCGGACCGTCGTCCGGCTGTGGTACGAACTCGCCGACTTGCCGCGCTGATCGGTCGCCGGACGCTGATCGTCCGGGGCCCGGTGGGCCGAATGGGGAGCGGCGGGACGGGTGGTGGCCGGTGCTACCATGGCCCGAAGACCATCGCCGGGAGGATACGAATCCGTGGGTACCGAGGCCGCCGACACGACCGCCAGGGCCGCCAGCCCGACCGCCAGGGCCGCCAGCCCGACCGCCCCGCCCGCGCCTGCGCCCGGGGGACCGTGGCGACTGGACACCGACAACGGCAGCATGGCCCCGCGCTCCGCGCTGGACGTGCTCATCGATCTGAACGACAAGGTGACGAGCGGTCGGATCGGGGAGTATCAGCCGGTGCCGCTCGGGTTCACGCCGCTCGACAAGACGATCGGCACCGGCCTGCGGGCCGGGGAGCTGCTCCTGATCGGCGGCGCCCAGGGGACGGGCAAGACGACGATGGCTCTCCAGATGGCGCGCAACGTCGCCTCGGGAGGCCAGGCGAACGTCCTCTACCTGTGCTTCGAGCACGACGAGCAGTACCTGCTCAACCGGCTCGTGGCGATGGAATCCGCGCTCGCCCACCTGCCCCACCGGACCGGCGCGATCAAGATCCAGGACGTCCGCCGGGAGATCCTCGGCACATGGATGGCCGACGGGAGCGGGGCTGCCCAGCTCGCCGACAACCCGCGCCTCCGTCCCAGCCTCGACCGGATCGCACGCTACGGCCAGAACCTGTTCCTGCTCCGCGGTTCGCAGACCGCAAGCACGGTCGACAACATCCGCCGACTCGTCCAGCAGCACCGGGCCCTGTCGGGCGACCGGCGCCTGCTCGTCATCGTCGACTACCTCCAGAAGGTGCCCCAGATCCCGGAGCCGACCTCCGAGACCGAGAAGGTCACGTTCGTGGTCAACGGGCTCAAGGACATCGCCCTCTCGGAGGAGGTCCCGGTGATCGCGATCGTGGCCGCCGACAAGGAGGGCCTGAAGGCGAGCCGGCTGCGCAACTTCCACCTGCGTGGTTCGTCGGCGATCAACTACGAGGCGGACATCATCCTGATCCTGAACGAGAAGTACAACATCGTGGCCAAGGTGAACATCGAGTTCAACCCCTACCAGGCCCAGCGCTTCCGCGACTGGATCATCGTCTCGGTCGAAAAGAACCGCGGCGGCCAGGACAACGTCGACCTCGAGTTCGAGAAGCACTTCGAGTTCTCCTGCTTCGATCCGAACGGCCGGACCGTCCAGGAGAAGCTGATCGAAGAGCGCCTCTACAACGACTGAGCGCGCACCGGTGGCGCCTCGATCGCCCGGCGAGCGGTTCCCCGAGGTCGTCGAACTCGTCGTCGAGATCCCCCGCGGCAGCCGGAACAAGTACGAGTACGACGAGCAGGCGGGCGTCTTCCGCCTCGACCGGGTTCTCGCCTCGGCCGTCCACTACAACTTCGACTACGGCTTCGTGGAGCGGACCCGGGCCGCCGACGGCGACCATACCGACGCCCTCCTAATCATCGACGAGCCGACGTTCACCGGCTGCCATGTCTGGGCCCGGCCGATCGGCGGACTCGAGATGCGCGACGAGAACGGCTTCGACTTCAAGGTCCTGTGCGTCGCCCTGGGCGACCCGCACCAGGGTCACATCGAGCGCCTCGAGCAGGTCCGGCCGCACCGGCTGGTCGAGATCGAGCACTTCTTCGACACCTACAAGCTGCTCGAGGAGAAGGAGACCGAGGTCCTCGGCTGGCAGCCGCGCGAGCGCGCCCTCGAGGTTCTCCGTCACGACCGGCTCGCCTTCGAGCGCGAGCACGGCCACGACGGGGCCTCGCGGTGAGCCTGCGCCCGGCCGGGGCAGCGATCGTCGGGGGCCCTGGTGGTCGTCCGCTGCCGCGCTGGCGCGAGCAGCAGCTCCTGCCCGGCCGCCGCCTGTTCGTGGGGGTACCGCTGCCCGACCCGGTCCGCGACGAGGTGGCCCGGCTGATCGAGCGCGTCCGCAGCGCCGTGACCGTCGATCGGATCGCCGAGGGGCGCGAGGTGCGCTGGGTGCGGGTCGAGGGGCTGCACCTGACCCTGCGCTTCCTCGGCCCGACCCTCGACGAGCGACGGCCGGCGGTCGAGGCGGCGATCCGTGCCGCGGCCGCCGGGGCCCGGCCGTTTCCGGTCCGGATCAGCGGCGGGGGAGCGTTTCCCAGCCCGGCCCGGCCGCGGGTCCTGTGGCTCGGGGTGAGCGCTGGCGCCGAGCAGCTGACCGCCCTCGCCGAGGCGCTCGAGGCCGGTCTCGAGGCTGCCGGCTGGCCGCCCGAGGAGCGCCCGTTCCGGCCCCACCTGACCCTCGCCCGGGCCGATGGCGTGCGGGCCGGGCCGGCAACCGCGCAGGCCCTCGTCGCGGCGGCCGAGCGGTTCAGTGCCGAGTGGGTCGCCGACCGGGTCATCCTGTTCGAGAGCCATACCGGCGGCGGTCCGGCGCGCTACGAGGCCCTGCTCGAGGTGCCGTTCGGGGCCTGATCGGGCTCTGCTAGCATGACCGCCGCGGCCGTCGCCGTGCGTCGTGGCGGCCCGGCCAGGAGTGGATCGCTGTCGTGTCCTCGATCGAGCGTGTTCGTCTCGTCCTCGCCCTCGCCCTGCTGAACGCGATCCTGGCCGGGGCGACCGTCGCGCTCTGGTTCGGTGCCTGGCCGGGGCCGTCGGGTGGAGGGCCGGGGCAGGCGCCACCGATCGGTGCGCCCAGTCCGTCTCCGTCGGGCTCGAGCGCGGCCGTATCGTCGGCGTCGTCCGGGCCGGTCTCGACCGCGGCCGTGTCGTCGGCCTCGCCGGTGGCCGTGTCGCCGGCCTCGCCGACCCCGCCGGCCGCGACCACCCCGCGGCCGACGGCGGCCCCCTCGGCCACGGCGCCCGGACCGGCTCCCACGGTGGCCGTTCCCTCGGCCAGCGCGTCCTCCGCGGCCCCGGCCACGATCGGCGGCGGCGCCGGCGCGTTCCCGACTCCGACCCAGCCTGCCTCGGACACCGACCTGGCGGCGATCCCGTTCAGCGCCCCCGGACTCGTCCTGCTCGCCTTCCTGCTCCTGGTCCTCGGTCCGCTCGTCGCGTTCTCCGGGCCTCCCTTGCGCGGGCACCGGGGCAACCCGTAGGCTTCGCCCACCGGCGACGAAGAGCGCGCGGGGTGTCGCCTGCGGGTGCCTGGTCTGGGGAGGACAATGGGCATTCGTTGCGTGCCCGGCGGCGAGCGACGAGGCGGCTGAACAGGTCGAGGATCCCGGCCGGGCCCGGGAACAGGAGGATCCGATCATGGCTGACAGGAACGGGCGGACGAAGTTCGTGCTCGACGAGGAGCGCATCCCGCGAGCCTGGTACAACATCGCCGCCGACCTGCCCGTGCCGCCGGCGCCCGTGCTTCACCCCGGGACCGGCCAGCCGATCGGCCCGGCCGACCTCGCCCCCCTCTTCCCGATGGCCCTGATCGGCCAGGAGGTGAGCGCCGAGCGCGAGATCGAGATCCCCGGTCCGGTGCGCGATGCCTACCGGCTCTACCGGCCCAGTCCGCTTTATCGCGCCCGCCGCCTCGAGCAGGCGCTCGACACGCCGGCCCACATCTACTACAAGTACGAGGGCGTCAGCCCGGCCGGCAGCCACAAGCCGAACACGGCGATCGCCCAGGCGTTCTACAACCGCGAGGAGGGCGTGACGCGCCTCGCGACCGAGACCGGCGCCGGCCAGTGGGGGAGCGCGCTCTCCTTCGCCGGGGCGCTCTTCGGCCTCGAGGTCAAGGTCTACATGGTCCGGGCGAGCTACGACCAGAAGCCGTACCGCCGGTTCCTGATGGAGACGTACGGGGCCCAGGTCGTACCCAGCCCGAGCCCGACCACCGAGTACGGCCGGCGGGTCCTGGCCGAGAGCCCGGACAGCCCGGGGTCGCTCGGGATCGCGATCAGCGAGGCGGTCGAGGATGCCGCGACCCGGGACGACACGAAGTACGCCCTCGGCTCGGTCCTCAACCACGTCCTCCTGCACCAGACGGTGATCGGGCTCGAGGCCCTCGAGCAGATGGCGATGGCCGGCGAGGAGCCGGACCTGATCATCGCCTGCGCCGGCGGCGGTTCGAACTTTGCGGGCCTGAGCTTCCCCTTCCTCGGCCGGAACTTCCGCGAGGGAACGAACTACCGGGTCGTGGCGGTCGAGCCGGAGGCGGCCCCGAGCATGACCCGGGGCGTGTACGCCTACGACTTCGGCGACACCGCCCGGCTCACCCCGCTGGTCAAGATGCACACCCTCGGTCACGACTTCATCCCCGAGCCGATCCACGCCGGCGGCCTGCGCTACCACGGCATGGCGCCGCTCGTGAGCCTGCTCAAGGAGCACGGTTACATCGAGGCGCGCAGCGTCCACCAGCGGGCGAGCTTTGCGGCCGGGGTCCAGTTCGCCCGGGCCGAGGGGATCCTGCCCGCCCCCGAGTCGACGCACGCGATCCGGGTCGCGATCGACGAGGCACTCGCCGCCCGCGAGGCAGGCGAATCCCGGGTGATCCTGTTCAACCTGTCCGGGCACGGCCACTTCGATCTCGCCTCGTACGACCGTTACCTGAGCGGCGCGCTCGAGGACTACGAGTACCCGGCCGAGAAGGTGAAGGAGGCCCTCGCGGCGCTGCCGAGGGTCTAGCCGGATCCCGACCGCGCTAGCATGGCACCATGCCCCGACTTGTCTGCCTGTCCTGCGGTCGCCAGGTCTATACCGTTTCCCCGCTCCAGTCCCTGTTTGCCGAGGAGCGCCGCTGCCCGCGCTGCGGGGCGCTCATGAGCGCTGAGCGCCGGGAGGCGGAGCGGCGGCAGGCGAACCGGCGCCAGAACCCCGCCGACGACCCCGGACCACCGGCCGGGACCCCCGAGCGGCGGGCGGGCGATCGACGCCAGGCCCGGCGGCGGACCTCGGCCGACGAGCACGACCGGCCGGGTGGCCGCCGCGAGCGCGGCTCGTCCGGCTGGGTCGACTGACGGCCTCGGCCGTTCCATCCTGCCCCTGGCACCTCCGATGCGCGTCGCCCTTCTCGGGTTCGGACTGATCGGCGGTTCGATCGCGCGCGCCCTTCGGCGCAGCGCCGGCCCTGCGGCGATCGTGGCCTGGAGCCCGTCGGGCGGCGGCCCGCGGGCCGCTCTTGCGGCGGGGGTGATCGACGCCGCGGCGCCCGACCCCGCGTCCGCCCTGGCCGAGGCGGGCCTGATCGTGCTCGCTGCCCCGCCGCTCGACTGCCTGGCGCTCCTCGACCAGCTCGCCGGGCCCTGGCGCGGGGCCCTTGCGCCCGGGACGACGATCACCGACGTGGCGAGTACGAAGGCGGCGATCGTGGCCCGGGCCGACGCGCTCGGGCTGCCCTTCGTGGGCGGGCATCCGATGGCCGGCCGCGAGGCGAGCGGATTCGAGGCCGCCCGCGCCGACCTGTTCGAGGACCGGCCATGGGTCGTCGTCCCGGGCCGGGTCGCCGGCGGGCTCGACATCGAGCGGGTCGAGTGGCTTGCCCGGGCCTGTGGGGCCCGCCCGGTCCGGGTCACGGCCGCCGAGCACGACGCGGCGGTGGCCGCGATCAGCCACCTCCCGCTCGTCCTCGCGGCGGCGCTCGTCGAGGCCGTCGCGGGCGGGATCGGTCGCGCTCCGGACCCGGCCTGGCCGCTCGCCCGCGAGCTTGCCGCCGGGGCCTGGCGGGACATGACCCGGGTCGCCCGGGGTGATCCGACGATGGCGGCCGGGATCGCGGCCACGAACGCGGCCGAGCTCGCCGCCCGGCTGCGGGCCGTGATCGAGGTTCTGGCGCGCTGGCAGCGCGACCTCGAGGCGGCCGGGGGACCCGATCCGGTCGCCCTCGCCGAGGCCTTCGCCGCCGTCCGCGACCGCCTTGTCGACCGGGCCGGTCCGGGGCCGGCGGCGTGAGCAGCGCCGAGCTCGTGCTCGTCGTACCCCGCCGGCGGGTGATCCACGGCCGCGGCTGGCGGGGCGTCTCGGCCGACGGGCTCGAGGCGACCCTGGCCACGATCGCGAGCGAGGGCCGGTTCGAGCCGCGGACCGCGATGGAGGGGGATCCGGCCTTCAAGCAGGTGATCCCGTACCTCGTCCTGCGCGACGGCGAGCGGTACTTCCTGATGCGCCGGACGCGGTCCGGGGGCGATGCGCGCCTCCATGACCGCTACTCGATCGGTGTCGGCGGGCACCTCAACCCCGGCGACGCCGACATCCGGGGCGGACTCCTCCGCGAGTGGGACGAGGAGCTCGAGGCCGCGTTCGTGCCCGAGTTCCGGCTCGTCGGGCTGCTGAACGACGACCGGACCGACGTCGGCCGGGTTCATCTCGGGATCGTCTTCGTCGCCGACGCGGGAGGCCGGCCGGTCGCCGTGCGCGAGACCGACAAGCTCGGCGGGGGGTTCGCCACGGCCGCCGAGGTGGCCGCGGTCCGGGGCCGGCTCGAGACCTGGAGCGCGCTCGTCTTCGACTTCCTCGAGGGACCCGGTCGGGGGGTGCGATAATCGGCCGAGGAGGTGCGCCACGCGCCGGATCGACCGTCTCCTGCCCGGGCTGGCCCGGGTCGCGCTCGGGTTCGGGCTGGCCGGGATGGCGGCCGGCGCAGCCGGGGCCGGCGGTGCAGCCGCGGCCGACGGGGCGCCGTTCGTCTACCTGATGCCGACGACCGGGATCGTGGACAACGTCATGGCCGAGTACGTCGCGGGTGGTGTCAGCCGGGCCGCGCAGGACGGGGCGGCGGCGGTCGTGATCGAGCTGAACACGCCCGGCGGCGCGCTCGACGCGACGAGCCGGATCACCTCGACCCTGCTCGAGGCACCGCTGCCCACGATCGTCTGGGTTGCCCCAGCGGGCAGCCGGGCCGCGAGTGCCGGGACGTTCATCACCCTCTCGGCCCACGTCGCGCTGATGGCCGAGGGGACGAACATCGGCGCCGCGACGCCGATCAGCAGCAGCGGCGAGGACATCCCCGGCTCGCTCGGCCAGAAGGTGCGCAACGATGCCGTGGCGAACATCACCGCGATCGCCCAGGCCCGCGGTCGGAACGTCGACTGGGCCGTCTCCACGGTCACCGAGGCGAAGTCCTCGCCGGCAGCCGAGGCGGTCGCCCTGGGCGCGGTCGACGGGATCGCGAACACGATCGACGACGTCCTGCACGCGGCGAGCGGACGGACGGTCCGGGTCCGCGGCCAGGAGGTGACCCTGACCCTGGCGGGGGACGAGGTGCGCGACCTGGCGATGAACCCGCTCCAGGCGTTTCTCCACCTGCTCTCCGACCCGAACGTCGCCTTCATCCTCTTCACGCTCGGCTTCTACGGGCTCCTGTTCGAGCTCCAGAACCCGAACTTCGTGACCGGCATCCTCGGTGCCCTGGCGATCATCCTCGCCTTCATCGGCTTCGGCAGCCTGCCGCTCAACGTCGGCGGCCTGCTCCTGATCGGGCTGGGGATCATCCTGTTCATCCTCGAGGCGACGGTGACCAGCCATGGGCTGCTGACCGTCGGCGGGCTCGTCGCGTTCGCCCTCGGGGCGTCGGCGCTGTACACGACGCCGGGCGATCCGACCGCCCCGAACGTCGCGGTCGCCCTTCCGCTCGTGGTCGGGATGACGATCGTGACCGCGCTCGTGATGGCCCTGATCGCGGTCACCGCCGTCCGCAGCCGCCGGCTCGCCACGTCACCTGCGCTCGTCGGGGCGGACGCGCCGCAGCCGGGGACGCCGGGCGAGGTCCGTCGGCCGCTCGCGCCGCTCGGATCGGTCTATGCTGCGGGCGAGGAGTGGACGGCAACCTCGGCCGACGGCCGACCGCTCGAACGCGGGACGAAGGTCAGGATCGTCGCCCGCGATGGTCTCGTGGTCATCGTCGAACCAGTCGCCGAGCCGGACGGACCGCCCGGTCCGCCGCCGGCGACAGCTCGCAGCGAAAGGAGTCCGTGACCGTGGAACTCGCCGCCGGCGTGGCCACCCTGGCCGTCATCCTCGTCTTCCTCCTGATCGTCCTCTACCTCTCGGTCCGGGTCGTCAACCAGTTCGAGAAGATGGTCGTCTTCCGCCTCGGGCGGACGAACGAGCAGCTCGTGCGCGAGCCCGGCCTGCGCTTCCTCGTGCCGATCATCGACCGGCCGGTGAAGGTCGACCTGCGCGAGCAGTTCATCGAGATCCCCAGCCAGACCACGATCACCAAGGACAACGCCCCGATCAACGTCGACTTCCTGATCTACTGGAAGATCAACGACCCGCTCAAGAGCGTGGTCAACGTGGTCAACTTCCCGGGAGCGCTGCAGGGGATCGCGACGACGACCCTGCGGGCCGTGATCGGCGACATCCTCCTCGACGAGGTGCTCTCGAAGCGTGAGCAGATCAACGAGGTCCTCCGGGTGAAGCTGGACGAGGTGACCGAGCGCTGGGGCGGCAAGGTGACGACGGTCGAGATCCGCGAGATCATCCCGCCCCGCGACGTCCAGGAGGCGATGAATCGGCAGCTCAGCTCGGAGCGGACGCGGCGGGCAGTGATCACCGAATCGGAGGGGACCCGCCAGGCGGCGATCAACGTCGCCGAGGGCCAGAAGCAGTCGGAGATCCTCAAGGCCGAGGGCGAGCGCCAGGCGGCGATCCTGCGGGCCGAGGGGTTCAGCCAGGCCCTCGAACGGATCTACCGGGCGGCATCGGGCGTCGACCAGAAGACGATGGCCCTCCAGTACCTCGAGGCGCTCAAGGCGCTCGGGGCGAGCCCGTCGACGAAGTACGTCATCCCGGTCGAGTTCACCCGCCTGCTCGAGCCGCTGACGGCGTTCGTCGACCGGGGGATGGCCGCCGATGCGGGCGGTTCCGGGTCGGGATCGAGCCCGGCGAGCCGGTGACCCGGCGCCTCTATAATCGCGCCCAGCGTCATGTCCCCTGGCGAGCGGTCGCGGGTGGTGCGGTGCGGTTGCCGTGACGACGCCTGGACGGGAGGATGGGAAGGATCCGATGTCGGCCAAGGTCCTCGTCGTCGACGACGACGCGAACGTCCAGCGCCTGCTGACCTACACGCTCAAGCAGGAAGGCTACGAGGTCATCGTCGCCTCCGACGGCGCGGAGGGGCTCCGGCTCTGGGCGGCCGAGGAGCCGGCCCTGATCCTGCTCGACGTGTCGCTGCCCGGGCTCGACGGGTTCGAGGTGGCAACGAGGATCCGGGCCGAGGAGGGCGAGGCGCGCCACGTCCCGATCATCATCCTGACCGCCGAGCGCGAGGTCGAGCAGAAGGTCCGCGCCCTGCGCGCCGGGGCCGATGACTTCCTGATCAAGCCGTTCCATCCAGCCGAGCTCCTCGCCCGGATCAGGAGCCTGCTCACCCGGTTCGCCCCCCGCGAGCTGCTCGTCGGCCGGCCGCCGCTCGGGCGGGTCCACGCCTTCTACGGGGCGAAGGGCGGGGTGGGCACGACGACGATCGCGATCAACGCCGCGATCGCGCTCCGGCGCGAGCTCGGGCGCAAGGTCGTCCTCGTCGACGGCAACCTCCAGTTCGGCGACCACCGCGTCTTTCTCGACCTCGGACTCGACCGCAAGAGCATCGTCGACCTGGTCACCGCGCCGACGATCGACGCCGAGCTGATCCGCCAGGTCCTCGTCCGCCACGACTCCGAGGTCGACCTCCTGCTTGCACCGCCCTCGCCCGAGACGGCCGAGCTGGTGACCCAGGACCACGTGTCGACGATCCTCGAGCTCCTGCGCGCCTCGTACGACGACGTCCTCGTCGACCTCGACAAGCGGCTCGACGAGGTGAACCTGCGGGTCCTCGACACGGCCGACACGATCTTCGTGGTCATGACCGCCGACCTCTCGTGCCTGAAGAACGTTCGCCTCGTGCTCGAGACGATCGGCCACCTGGGCTATCCCGAGGAGAAGGTCCGGCTCGTCCTGAACCGCTCCAACGCGTTCACCGGGATCAGCGTCCGGAACGCCGAGGGGGCCCTCCGGCGGACGATCGACTACCAGATCGTGAACGAGTACCGGGGCGCGATCAGCGCCCTGAACGCGGGTGCTCCGTTCATGTTCACGAAGGCGGACTCGACGCTCGGGCGTTCCCTGCTCGAGTTCGCGCGGAGGATCGACAAGCTGGGCGCGGGCCCGGTCGGCGCCCGCGCGGCGGCTTCCGGAGGTCGCTGACCCGGCTCGGTCCCGGACGTCGACCCCGGACGCCGGACCCGGGCCGCTTGATAAGGGCGCGATACGCCGCGGGCCGGGCGCCGGTACGTCCGGGGTGAGCGCTCCCGGCTAGGGTGGGGCCATGCTGGCCACCGTCCTCTCGGCGACGCTCCACGGCCTCGACGGGCGGGTGATCCGGGTCGAGGTCGACGTCGCACCCGGGCTGCCCGGGTTTTCGATCGTCGGTCTCGCCGATACCGCCCTCCAGGAGGCGCGCGAGCGCGTCCGGGGCGCGATCCGCAACAGCGGCTTCGCCTTCCCGCCCCGGCGGATCACGGTCAACCTTGCCCCGGCCGACCTGCGCAAGGCCGGTGCCGCCCTCGACCTCGGGATCGCGGTCGGCGTCCTCCTCGGCTCCGAGCAGGTCCGGGCCACGGGGCGCTGGGCGCTGCTCGGGGAGCTCTCCCTGGGCGGCGAGGTCCGGGCCACGGCAGGGCTGCTGCCGATGGCCGCGGCGCTCGCCCGACGCGGCGTCCGGCACGTCGTCGTCCCGGCCGAGGGCGAAACCGAGGCCCGCCTCGGCGGGATCGCCGAGGTCGTGCCGGCGGCGACGCTGGCCGAGGCGGTCGAAGCGCTCCGAGGCCCCGGGCGGGCCCGGCGTCAGCGACCGACACCGGCCCGGATCGAGCTGGGCGCGCCGCACGGGGAGCGCGCCGGCCCGTCCGATTCGCCGTCGGCCAGGCCGCTGCCGCCGGCGCAGCCGTCGCCCTGGCCCGATCTGGCCGAGGTCCGGGGCCAGCTCGAGGCGCGCCGGGCGCTCGAGATCGCCCTCGCCGGCGGCCACGGCCTGCTCCTCGTCGGGCCGCCCGGCTCAGGCAAGACCCTCCTTGCCCGGACCGTGCCGACGCTCCTGCCGCCGCTCGACGACGCCGAGGCGCTGCGGGCGACGATCGTCCGCTCGGTCGCCGGTGAGCCGGTCACCGGCCTCGTCCGCGAGCGTCCCTTCCGCGCTCCCCACCACACGAGCTCGTATGCCGCGATCGTCGGCGGGGGGCCGCAGCTCTCGCCGGGCGAGATCACCCGCGCCCATGACGGGGTCCTCTTCCTTGACGAACTGCCCGAGTTCTCGAGGGACGTCCTCGAGGCGCTCCGCGAACCACTCGAGGAGGGCCGGGTGGCGATCTCGCGGGCCGGGCGGGCGACCGTCTTCCCGGCCGCCTTCCAGCTCGTGGCGGCGATGAACCCCTGCCCCTGCGGCCGGGCGGGCAGCGAACCCGAGTCATGTCGCTGCCCGCCCGGGGTGCCGGAGCGGTATGCGACCCGGATCTCCGGTCCCCTCCGCGACCGGATCGACCTGTGGGTCTCGATGCCCCGGGTCGCCCCGGCGGCCTTGGTCGAGGACCGGGTCCCGGAGCCCTCGGCGATCGTCGCCCGTCGGATCGGCCTCGCTCGCGCCCGCCAGCTCGAGCGCGCCGGCGTGCTGAACGCACGGGTGGACGGACGCCGCCTGCGCAGCCTCTGCCGCCTGACCGCGGAAAGCGAGGGCGCGTTCGTCGCCCTTGCCGAGCGGACGGCGCTGTCGGCGCGGGGGGCGATCCGCCTCCTGCGCGTGGCCCGCACGATCGCCGACCTGGCGCAGGCCGGCCCGGTCAGCCGGGAGCATCTCGAGGAGGCGGCCCGCTTCCGGGCCCCGGTCGTGGATGCGGTCCGGGCGCGGGCCTCGTGATGCTCGGCGTCGGGCGGGCCGGACCGCGGCTGGACCCCTCGGCCGGGCCGGACGCGAGTCGCCCGGTACCCGACGCCGCGCCCGCGTCCTCGGTCCGGCGGGCCGATCCGGCCCCGGCCGAGCGCGACGCCTGGGCGATCCTCGCCTCGGTTGCGGGTCTCGGCCCGCTCACCTTCGCCGAGCTCGTGACGAGGTTCGGCTCGGCGCGGGCGGTGGTCGAGAGTGCCCGCCGGCCGGGCGGGTCGGGTCGCCTCGCCGGCCTGCGCAGCACCGCCGAGCCGGACCGCCCGCTGCTCGGACCGGACCTCCTCGCTCGGCTCGTGGAAGCGGCCGTCGGGGGCGAGGCGCTCCTGGCGCAGATGCGAAGGCTCGGTCTCGAGGCCCTGACGCTCGAGGACGAAGGTTACCCGGCGCGCCTTCGGGCGATCGAGCTGCCGCCGCCGGTCCTGTTCGTGCGCGGCGACCCGGCCGCGCTGGCGCCGACCCACGCCGTTGCGGTCGTGGGCACGCGGCGTCCCTCGGACGGCGGTCGGCGGGTCGCGGCCCGGATCTCGTCGGCGCTCGCCCGTCTCGGGGCGGTCGTCGTCTCCGGGCTGGCGGTCGGAATCGACGGCGCCGCCCATGCCGCCGCGGTCGCCGAGGCAGGACGGACGGTGGCCGTGCTCGGGGGTGGCCACGGCCATGTCTTCCCGCGCTCCCACGCCCGCCTGGCCGACGAGATCGTCGCCCGCGGCGGGGCTGTCGTCTCGGAGCTCGCCCCGGAGACCGAGCCGACGCGCTGGACGTTTCCGCGCCGGAACCGGCTGATCAGCGGCCTGAGCGACGCGACGGTCGTCGTCGAGGCCGGGGTGCGGAGCGGGGCCCTGATCACCGCCGACTGGGCGCTCGAGCAGGGCCGGGAGTGCTTCCTCGTGCCCGGGGGGATCGACGCGCCCGCCTCGAGCGGCTGCCTCTCGTTCCTGCGCACCTACGGAGGGGTGGCCAGGATCGTGGCCGGGGTGCCGGAGCTGGTCGAGGACCTCGGCCTCGCCGGCGACGAACCCGACCGGGCGGCCGACCGTCGCCGCGCCGGTCCGCGCCAGCGGGGGAACCTGGTCGCGATCCTGGCCGAGCTGGGCGCGACCGAACGGCTTGTCGCCGAGGCGCTCGTTGCGGGCCGGGCGACGGTCGACGAGCTCGTGGCGGCGAGCGACCTCCCGGTCGCCTCGGTTCTCGGCGTGCTCACCCTGCTCGAGATGCGCGGTCTCGTCGTCGGGGCCTACGGGCGATACCAGCCGGCCGGCCGCCTGGCCGGAGTCGGGCCGCAGGCCGTCCGCCGCTCGGGCGCGGGTCGGCGGCCCTCGACGGCAGGTCCGCGAGGAGCCGTGGATCGGGCCGCGGTTGCCCGGCCGGGCGACGGGGTGCTACCCTGACCCGGACCGCCGGAGTCCCCGCCGGCCGAGACAGGCCCAGCGCCGTCGACCCCCAGCCACGCGCCAGGAGACTGTCTATTGCGAACGCTCGCCGCGGCGCTCCTCGCCGTTCCGGTCATCGCCGTCGTCTACCTCTCCGCCCTGCTGCGACGCTCGGTCGCCGCCCGGGTGGGCCTCGCGCTCGGGGTCGGCGCGCTGCTCGGGGTGGCGATGATCGGCACCGTGGAGCCGCCGGTGAGCACGGCCCGGCCGCCGGCCACGTTTGCGCCGGTCGCCGCGGTCCGGTTCGGAACGGACCTGCGGGTGAACCAGCCCCCGTCGGGCCCGATCAGCCTCGAGTTCGTCACGCCGATGGACGAGGCGAGTGTCGCCGCCGCCCTGGCGATCGACCCGCCGACCCCGGTCACGCTCGCCTGGAACGCGACCCGGACCGAGCTCGTCGTCAGCCCGTCGTCCGGCTGGCGGCCCGCGACCTACTACACCGTGACCGTTGCCCCGACCGCCCGGGATCGCTCCGGCCAGGCCCTCGGGGTCCCGGCCCGGGCGGCGTTCTTCATCCGGCCGGCGACCCGGGCGCTGATCAGGGCCGACGATCCCGCGGGCGAGCGGGTCCTGCCCGGGACGACGTTCAGCCTCGTCTTCGATCGGCCGGTCGACGTCGCCTCGGTCAGGGCGGCGTTCTCGAGCGAGCCGCCGGTGGCCGGCTCGTTCCGGCCGGCGCCCGGCGCCGGGACGGTCGCCGAGCAGCTGACGTTCGTGCCTGCCGAACCGCTTGCGCCCGGGACGCGCTACACGTTCAGCCTGTCCGCGGCCGCCCGCGACGCCGACGGAGCCGCGCTCGGTCCGGTCGACCCGCTCACCGTGACGACCGCCGAGGCGCCGACCGTGGTCCGGTTCCGGCCCCTGGCCGGTGCCCGCGACGTGGCTCGCGAGGCGAGCGTCTCGGTCCGCTTCACGAGCCCGATGGACCGGCGCTCGAGTGCGGCCGCGTTCACGGTGACGACCGGCGGCCGGCCGGTCGAGGGTCGGATCAGCTGGGTCGAGGACGACACGGTGCTCGTCTTCGAGCCCGCCGCCCCGTTCCCGGCAGGGGCGACGGTGACGGCGGCGGTCGGCACGGGCGCGCGATCGCGCGACGGCGTGGCGCTCGAGCGGGCCGCACGCGGCACGTTCACGGTCGCCGCGCCCGCGCCCGCGCCCAAGGCCACGCCCACGTCGAAGCCGGCCACCACGAAACCGGCCGCCTCGACCCCGGCGCCGTCGCCCAGCCCGAGCACGAGCCCGGGTGGCACGACCGGATCGGGCTCCTGGTCCGCCGTCGAGACGTACTACCTGGGGCTGATGAACTGCACCCGCCAGGGAGGCTGGGTGACCTCCTCGGGCGCCTGCTCGAGCCCCGGCGGGCGCGACGTCGCACCGCTCGTGCTCGACGCCGGGCTCTCGAGCCGGGTCTCCCGGCCGTACGCGAAGCTGCTCGCCACGGGCGACCTGTGCAGCCACTTCGTGGGCGGGACCCTCGGCACTCGCCTCAGCCGGGCCGGGTACGCGAGCTACGACTGGGCCGAGAATCTCGGCTGCCGGAGCGGGGACCCGTTCGCGGCTGTGCTCGGTTCGCACCTCTTCTTCCAGAGCGAGAAGCCCTGGAACGGGGGCCACTACCGGAACCTGATGAACCCGCTCTACACCCGGGTCGGGATCGGAGTCTGGGTGAGCGGAGGACGGGTCCGGCTCGTCGTCGACTTCTACCGGCCGTGATCGCCGGTTCCTGTTCGTGACCGAGCTCTGCCCACCCGGCGCGCGATGATCCGCAACGTGGTGATCCACATCACCAATGAGCAGCCCCTCCTGGCCGACCTGTTCGCGATGCCGACGGCGGCCGATGTGGCCCTGATCTGCACGAACCTGCGCACGATGAACGGCCAGCGCCCGGTGTTCGTCGACGCGGTCGAGTCGACGTTCGTCTTCCCGATGGCCACGATCCGGTTCGTCGAGCTGCCGCCCGGTTCGTCCGGGGAGGTCGCGTCCGAGCCGTCCGCCGCGGCGGCCGGGGGCGACGAGGGACAGCCCCGGCTCGGGCCCGGCAGCCCGGCCGGGGGCGTCTCTTCGGCCGAGCCGGAGGTCGAGATCGACGAGGACCTGCTCCGTCGCGTCCGCGAGATCTGAGCGTCCGGCCGATCGCTGCGCCGCGCACGCCTCGTTCTCCGACGCCGCGACCCCGGACACGCGTCAAGGGCCGGTGCACCGGCTGGTGAGGGGCCGATGCTAGACTCGCCGACGACATGGCCACCAACCTCGTGGTCGTCGAGTCGCCGGCGAAGGCGAAGACGATCGAACGCTATCTCGGCCCAGGCTACCGGGTCCTGGCCTCCTATGGCCACGTCCGCGACCTGCCCGAGAACCCGGGCAAGGGCAAGTTCGGGGTCGACGTCGAGCACGACTTCGAGCCCGAGTACGTGATCTCCGAGGATCGCCGCCGCCATGTCGAGGCGATTGCCCGGGCAGCCGCCCGGGCGGACACGGTCTATCTCGCCACCGACCTCGACCGTGAGGGCGAGGCGATCGCCTGGCACGTCGCTGAGGCGGCCGGGGTCGCCCCGGAGAAGATCCGCCGGGTGACGTTCAACGAGATCACCGAGAGCGCGATCCACGAGGCGTTCGAGCACCCTCGCCAGATCGATCGCAACCTGGTCGATGCCCAGCAGGCGCGCCGGATCGTCGACCGGCTCGTCGGCTACACGCTCAGCCCGCTTCTCTCGCGCAAGGTTCGCGGCGGCCTGTCCGCCGGACGGGTCCAGTCGGTCGCGGTCCGCCTCGTCGTCGAGCGCGAGCGGGAGATCGCTGCCTTCGTCCCTCGCGAGTACTGGACCCTAGAGGCGCTCCTGGCCACGAGCCGCGGGGAGACGTTCCGGGCCGAGCTGGTCAGGATCGATCGGCGCCCGATCGAGGTCGGCGACGGTGGAACCGCGGACCGGCACGCGAGCGCCCTGCGCGGCCTGCGCCCGGTCGTGCGCAGTATCCGGACCCGGACCCAGAAGCGCACCCCCGCTCCGCCGTTCACGACCTCGACCCTCCAGCAGGAGGCGAGCCGCAAGCTCGGCTTCAGCCCGAAGCGGACGATGTCGATCGCCCAGCGGCTGTACGAGGGCGTCGACACGCCCGACGGCCCGCTGGGCCTGATCACCTACATGCGCACCGACTCGACCGCGATCGCGGGCGTGGCGATGGGCGAGGCACGCGAGGTGATCCGGGACCGGTTCGGCGAGCCGTACACGATGCCCCGGGGACGGGTCTACCGGACGAAGGCGAAGGGCGCCCAGGAGGCCCACGAGTCGATCCGGCCGACGAGCTTCCGGCGCGACCCGGACTCGCTGCGGGCCGATCTGAAGCCCGACGAGCTCAAGCTCTACCGGCTGATCTGGCAGCGTGCCCTCGCCTCGCAGATGGCCCCCCGCGAGCTCGAGACGACGACGGTCGAGCTCGAGGCCGGTCCGTACGAACTGCGGGCGAGCGCGACCCGGACCCTGTTCGACGGCTTCGCCCGCGTCTACACCGAAGGTCGCGACGACGAGGAGAAGGCGGCCGAGGAGGAGGAGCGCCAGCTGCCCGCCCTGGTCGAGGGGGAGGCAACCGAGGTTGTCGAGGTCACCCCGAGCCAGCACTTCACCGAGCCGCCGCCGCGCTACACGGAGGCGACCCTGATCAAGGCCCTCGAGGAGTACGGGATCGGACGCCCCTCGACCTACGCGGCGACGATCTCGACGATCCTCGACCGGGGCTACGTCCGGGTCGAGGATCGCCGGCTCCGCCCGGAACTGATCGGCGAGATCGTCACCGACCTGCTCGTCGAGCACTTCGGCGACTACGTCGATGTCGCGTTCACGGCGCGCATGGAAGAGGAGCTCGACGAGGTCGCCCGGGGGCAGCGCGCCTGGGTGCCCCTCCTGCGCGAGTTCTACGGGCCGCTCCGCGAGCGGGTCGAAGAGAAGCGGCGCGAGCTTCGTCGCCGTGACTTCACGACCGAGCCCACGGACGAAGTCTGCTCCCTCGGGCACCCGATGGTCATCCGGCTCGGCCGGAACGGCCGCTTCCTCGCCTGTTCGCTCTACCCCGAGCACAAGGAGTCGCGCCCGCTCCCGGGCGAGGAGCACGCACCGCTCCCGGGCGAGGGCGAACCCTGCCCCCAGTGCGGGGAGGGGACGCTCGTCGCCAGGCGCGGCCGGTTCGGGGCCTTCGTCGGCTGCTCCCGCTATCCCGAATGCGACTACATCCGGCGCGACGGCCCGCCGCCGCCGGCCCAGCTGCCGTTCGAGGTCCCGTGCCCGCGCTGCAGCGCCGGTCACCTCGTGGCCCGCCGGGCCCGCCGGACGGGGAGTGTCTTCTGGGGCTGCTCGGCCTATCCGGCGTGCGACTACACGACCAGCTTCGAGCCACTCGGGGCCGTCCACGATGTCGACCAGGGGCCGGTTGCGCGCAAGGGCGAGCAGGCGATCTGCCTGCGCTGCGGGGCGACGATCGAGCTGCCGGGGGCCGGGGATCTCGTCGGCCGGGTCCTTGCCGGCGGCCCGCCGGATCCGGCTGCGCTTGCCCGCCCGAGCCGACCCGCCCGCCGCGGGCGGACGACCGGTGCCGGGCGGACGGCGACGCGCGGGACGCGCGGCGCGCACAAGCCGGCCGGAACGAGGGCTGCGAGCGCGCGCGAGCGGCGGCCCGGGAGCGTCCCGGACACGACCGACGAGTGAGCGTCGATCCGGTCCTCGGCCGCTTCCTCCAGAGCCTGGCGGCGCGCGACGCGTCGGCCAACACCCGGCGCTCGTACGAGACGGCGGTTGGCTCGTACCTCGACTGGCTGGCGCGGCGCGGCGCTGACTGGCGGAGGCCGGCCCGGAGCGACCTGCGGGCCTACCTCGCCCAGCTGTCGGTCGGTCGGGCCCGCAGCTCGGTCGCCCAGCGCCTGGCCGCGATCCGCTCGTTCCACCGCTTCGCCGCCCGGGCCGGCCTCAGCCCGGGCGACCCGTGGGGCTCGATCGCGACGCCTCGCCTGCCCCGGCGGCTGCCGCGCGTGCTCGAGGTGACCGAGGTGGAGCGGCTGCTCGCCCTGACCGAGGCCGACCTTGCGGCGGCTACCGGCGACGACGGCGGACTGCGCGTTGCGCTTGCCCTGCGGGACCGGGCGCTGATCGAGACGGCGTATGCGGCCGGGCTCCGGGTGAGCGAGCTGGCCGGGGCGACGGTCCAGGCGCTCGACCTGCGCCGGGGCGAGCTGCGGGTCGAGGGCAAGGGGCGCAAGGAGCGGGTCGGGCTGCTCGGCCGGCCGGCCAGGCTCGCCCTGCGAGCCTGGCTCGAGGACGGCCGGCCGGTCCTGCTCGAGCGCGCCCCTCGCCCGGCGGCGACCGAGCCGGAACCCGCGGAGCTGTTCCTGAACCACCGCGGGCGGCCGCTCGGCGTGCGCGGCCTGCGCTACCGGCTCGAGCGACTGCGCCGCCGGGCGGGACTGCCGGCGGGGGTATCGCCCCATACCCTGCGCCACAGCTTTGCCACGCATCTGCTCGACGGCGGTGCCGACCTGCGCGTCGTCCAGGAGCTGCTCGGCCACGAGAGCCTGGCCACGACCCAGGTCTACACCCACGTCTCGCCGACCCGGCTCCGGGCGGCGTACCTCGAGGCGCATCCGCGGGCCAGGCAGGAGGCGCGCCCGCCGGGCGGCGAAGCGGGCACGGGCCGGGACGCTCGCAGGGCGAACGGGGAGCGCCGGGGCACGGTCGACCGGTGAGCGCTCGACTCGACGATCGCGCCTGGGACGCGTTCGTCGCGGGCTCGGACCCCGGCTCGTACCTCCAGCTCAGTGCCTGGGCGCGGGTCAAGTCGGCCAACGGCTGGCAGGCGGTGCGGGTCGCGGCCGAGTCGCCGGACGGCCTCATCGGGGCCCAGGTCCTCGTGCGCCGGCCGCGCCTGGTGCCGTGGAGCTTCGCCTACGCGCCGCGCGGTCCGGTCGCGGCGCGCTGGACGGGCGCGGCCGTCGAGTCCTTCACCGAGCGGGCGCGGCGCGCGCTGGCCGAGGAGGGCCGGGTGGCCGTCCTGCGGATCGACCCCGAGATCGAGCGCGACGGCCCGCTCGACCCGGACGGGACGCTCCGCCTCGCGCTCGAGCACGCCGGCTGGCGTCCGGCACCGGCGATCCAGCCGGTGACGACCCGGCTGATCGACCTGCGGGTCGACGAGGCGGGGCTGTGGGCCGGCCTGCGCAAGAAGTGGCGCCAGTATGTCAACCGCGCCCGGAGCGCCGGCATCCGGGTCGTCGAGGCCGAGGGCGACCGGCTCGCCGACTTCTACCGGATCTATCGCCAGACGGCCGCCCGGGCCGGCTTCCTGATCCGGACCGAGCAGGCCTACCGCGATGTCTGGGCGGCCTTCCGGCCTGCCGGCGGAGCACGCCTCCTGTTCGCCGAGGACGCCCACGGAGTACCCCAGGCCACGCTCTTTCTCGTTCGCTGCGGGCCGCGGGTCGTCGAGCCGTACGGCGGGATGACCGAGGCCGGGGCCGAGAGCCGGGCGAACTACCTCCTGAAGTGGGAGGCGATCCGGAGCTCGCGCGAGCAGGGCGCGACGAGCTACGACCTGTGGGGCCTCGCGCACCCCGGGATCGCCCACTTCAAGAGCGGCTTCGGTGGCCGCGAGGTCCACTACATCGGGGCCTGGGAGCTCGTCCTCGATCCGCTCGGGCGGGCCGTGTACCAGGCTGCCCAGGCGACGCGCGTCCGGCTCGCCCGGCGCCGGCACGGTCTGCGCGGACCGGCCGGGGCGTCCGCGTTCGCCGGCGACGACGGGGATGCCGGCGGCGGGGACGGGGGACCGGCCGGATGATCGGCGAGCTGGTCCGGGCCGCCGAGCCGGCCGGGCCGCGGCCCCTGGGCGGGTTGCTCGAGCGGCTGGCGGCACGCGGCCTGCTCGTTGCCGCCCGGCGGTCCGGGGCGCCGGCCGATCCGGCGGCGCTCGCCCGGTTGCCGGTCGCGGGCCTCGCGTACGACTCGCGCCGGGTCGTCCCCGGTGGCCTGTTCGTGGCGATTGCCGGTGCCCATCTCGACGGCCACGAGTTCCTCGCCGCGGCGGCCGGCGCGGGCGGCCGGGTCGCGATCGTCGAGCGCCCGATCGAGCGGGCCGGGCCGACCGGGCTCGTCGAGCTGCTCGTGGCCGACAGCCGGCGGGCGCTGGCCACGGCCGCGGCCTGGTGGTACGGCGACCCCGGCCACGAGCTCGGCGTGGTCGGGATCACGGGCACCGACGGCAAGACGACGACGTCGTTCCTCGCCGTCGCGGCGCTCGAGGCGGCGGGTCTCCCGGCCGGCCTGGTGGGCACGGTCGAGACGAAGGTCGGCCGGCTCCGGGAGGCGAACCGCGAGCACGTCACGACCCCCGAGGCGCCGGAGCTCCAGGCGCTCCTGCGGGCAATGGTCCGGGCAGGCGACCGGGCGGCGATCATCGAGACGACCTCGCACGGGCTCGCCCTCCACCGGGTCGACGAGATCGCCTACGACGTCGCGATCCTGACGAACCTGAGCCATGAGCATCTCGAGCTGCACGGCACGTTCGAGGCGTACCGGGCCGCGAAGCTCTCGCTCTTCGAGCGGCTGGCCGATCACCCGGAGGCGAAGCGCTGGCCGCGGGCCGGGATCGTCAACCACGACGACCCGTCCGCGCCGCTGTTCGAGCGCGCCACCCTCGCCGCCGGGGCCCGGCTCGTGACGTACGGCACCGCGCCCGATGCCGCGATCCGCGCCCTGGACGTCGTCGAGGGCTTGCGCAGCCTGTCGATCGGCCTCGTCACGCCGACCTGGCGGGGCCGGCTCGAGCTTCGCCTCGCGGGGCGGTTCAACGTCCACAATGCGCTCGCCGTGATCGCCCTCGGCGAGGCCCTCGGCCTCGATCCGGCCGCCGTCCGGGCCGGTCTCGAGTCGGTCGCGGCGGTCCCCGGCCGGATGGAGCGGGTCGACGTCGGCCAGCCGTTCGGGATCGTGATCGACTACGCCCACAGCCCGGCCGCGCTCGAGAGCGTGCTCGGGCTGCTCGCCCCCGTGGCGGCCTCGCGCGGCGGCGGGCTGATCGCGGTCTTCGGTTCGGCCGGGGAACGGGATCGGGCGAAGCGGCCGATGATGGGCCGGATCGCCGGCCAACACTGCCGGCTCGTCGTCCTGGCCGACGAGGACCCCCGGGGCGAGGATCCGCTGGCGATCCTGGACGAGATCGCTCGCGGCGCCGAGGCGGCGGGCAAGGAGCGCGGCCGGGACCTGCTCCTGGTCCCGGACCGGGCTGAGGCGATCGCGACCGCCTTCTCGCGGGCCCGGCCGGGCGACGTCGTCGTGCTTGCGGGCAAGGGCCACGAGCGCTCGATCATCTACCCCGACGGGCACCGGCCGTGGGACGAGCGGGCCGCTGCGCTCGAGGCCCTGGCCGGGCTCGGCTACCGCTGAGCCACGCCCCGGCCGCCGGGAAGCCGGGGGCGCCTCGTTCATCGGAGCTTCGGGTGCACGCTGGTATCCTTGGCCCAGCGACATGGCCATCCCGCAACCAGGCACCGATCTCCAGGTTCGACAGCGCGGTTCCCGCCGACCGCTCAGCAGGCCGGGCGGGGGACACGACCGGGCATCGCTCGGGTCGCTGCGATCCCGCCTGCTCGGCGAGCTCCGGAGCCATCATCCGACCGCCGACCTCGAGGTCGTCGAGCGCGCCTTCGACCTCGCGGTCGAGGCCCACGCCGACCAGAAGCGGGCCTCGGGCGAGCCGTACGTCACCCATCCGATCGCCGCGGCACAGATCCTGGCCGAGCTCGGGATCGACCCGGTCGCGGTCGCCGCGGCGCTCCTGCACGACGTGCCCGAGGACACCGAGTATCGGCTGGCCGACATCGAGGAGCGGTTCGGGGCCGAGATCGCCCAGCTCGTCGACGGGGTCACGAAGCTCTCGAAGTTCAGCACCCACAGCCACGAGCAGCAGCAGGCCGAGAACATCCGGAAGATGTTCCTGGCGATGGCCGAGGACATCCGGGTCGTCCTGATCAAGCTCGCCGACCGGCTGCACAACATGCGCACCCTGTCGGCCCTGCCGCTCGACAAGCAGCAGCGGATCGCGCGCCAGACGATGGAGATCTACGCGCCGCTCGCCGAGCGGCTCGGGATCTGGCAGATGAAGTGGGAGCTCGAGGACCTCGCCTTCAAGGCGCTCGAGCCCGAGCGCTTCCGCGAGCTCGCCCGCCTGCTCGACACCCGGCGGGTCGGGCGCGAGTCGTACATCGAGCGGGCGATCGAGATCCTCCGCCCCGAGCTCGAGCGCCAGGGGATCCGGGCCGAGCTCTCCGGCCGCCCGAAGCACCTGTACAGCATCTGGAAGAAGATGCAGCGCAAGGGCGCCGAGTTCGGCGAGATCTACGACGTCTACGCGATCCGCATCCTGGTCGACGAGGTCCGCGACTGCTATGCCGCGCTCGGCGTCGTCCATTCGCTCTGGCGCCCGATCCCGGGCCAGTTCGACGACTACATCGCGGTCCCCAAGAACAACCTCTACCAGAGCCTCCATACCGCGGTCATCGCGCTCGACGGCAAGCCGCTCGAGATCCAGATCCGGACCCACGCGATGCACCAGGTCTCGGAGGTCGGGATCGCCGCCCACTGGCGGTACAAGGAGGGCTCGAAGTCCGATCGCGACTACGACGCCAAGCTGGCCTGGCTGCGCCAGCTGATGGACTGGCAGCGCGAGGTCTCCGACGCGACCGAGTTCGTCGAGGGGATCAAGCTCGACATCTTCCAGGACCAGGTCTTCGTGTTCACCCCGAAGGGCGACGTCAAGGACCTCCCGGCCGGGGCGACACCGCTCGATTTCGCCTACCGGATCCACACCGACGTCGGCCACCGCTGCATCGGGGCCAAGGTGAACAACCGGCTCGTGCCGCTTGACTACCGCCTGAAGAACGGCGACATCGTCGAGATCGTGACCACGAAGGGCGAGCACGGTCCGTCCCGGGACTGGCTGAACCTGGTCCGGACGAGCCACGCCCGGGAGAAGATCCGCCAGTGGTTCAAGCGCAAGGACCGCGACGAGAACATCGCCCACGGGCGCGAGTCGCTCGAGCGCGAGCTGCGCCGGCTGGCCCGGACCTCGATCCAGGCGATCGGACTCGAGCGGATCCTCGAGATCGCCCGGAGCTACAACTACGAATCGATCGACGACTTCTACGCCGCGATCGGCTACGGCGCCCTCGGCGCCCAGCAGGTCGTCACCCGGCTCGGCGTCGTCGACGACTCGGAGCTCGCCCTGCCCGCCGTCGCCCCTCCCTCGACCGGGGCGCGGACCGGCGGGGTCCGGGTCAAGGGGGTGGGCGACCTGCTCGTGCGCTTCGCGAAGTGCTGCCACCCGATCCCGGGCGATCCGATCGTCGGCTTCATCACCCGGGGCAAGGGCGTGACCGTCCACCTGCGCACCTGCCCGACGGTGCTCAACGAGCGCGAGGTCTCGCGCCTGATCGAGGTCGAGTGGGAGGCCGCCCCGGCCCAGACGTACCCGATCGCGATCCGGGTCGAGGCCTACGACCGGACCGGGCTGCTGAGCGACATCACCCAGGTCGTGGCCGAGAACAAGGTGAACATCCTGGCCGCCCAGGTGAAGGTCGCCGCCGACCACACGACGACCGTGACCGCCACGCTCCAGGTCGCCTCGGTCTCGCAACTTGCCCGGGTGATGAGCCGGATCGAGCAGCTCAAGGATGTGCTGACCGTCCAGCGCGACCTCAGCTGAGCCGACCGCGGCGACGGCGACGGCGCGACACCGGCCGGCGCGACGCGGACCGCGGGCGACACCGGCTGCGGGCGACGAGCGCGGCCCGCTAGACTTGCGCCCATGCCGCCCTATCGCGCTCCGCGGGGCACCCGCGACCTCCTGCCTGCCGAACGGCCCGCCTGGGCCCGCCTCGAGCGCCTCGCCGCCGAGCTTGCCGCGCGGTACGGCTACCGCGAGATCGAGACCCCACTCTTCGAGCAGAGCGACGTCTTCGAGCGCGGGGTGGGGGAGACGACCGACATCGTCGAGAAGGAGCTCTTCCGGCTCGCGCCGCGGGCCGAGGACCGCGAGACGTGGGCTCTCCGGCCTGAGGCGACAGCCGGGATCGTGCGGGCATTCATCCAGCACGGGATGCAGACCTGGCCCCAGCCGGTGAAGCTCACCCTGACCGGCCCGATGTTCCGCTACGACCGCCCGCAGGCAGGGCGCTACCGCCAGTTCTGGCAGTGGGACGTCGAGGCGATCGGCGACCCGGGCCCGGCGGTCGACGCCGAGCTCGTCGAGCTCGGTCTGCGCTTCTACCGCGAGGCCGGCCTGTCCGACGTGGATGTCCTGCTCAACTCGATCGGTGATCCGGCCTGCCGGCCGGCGTACGTGGCCGAGCTGACCGCGTACTACCGCTCGGTCGCCGACGAGCTGCCCGAGCTCGAGCGTCGGCGGCTCGAGACGAACCCGCTCCGGCTCCTCGACTCGAAGGACCCGGCGATGGGCAACATCAACCTCGACGCCCCGAAGATCACCGACCACCTGTGCGCCCCGTGCGCCGACCACTTCGCCGCCGTGCGGGCCCACCTCGACGCACTCGGGATCGCCTGTCGGATCGAGCCGGCGCTCGTCCGGGGTCTCGACTACTACACCCGGACCGCGTTCGAGTTCTACCGGCGCGGGGCCGAGGGTCAGCAGCAGGCGCTCGGCGGGGGCGGGCGGTACGACGGGCTCGTCGAGCTGCTCGGCGGGCGACCGACGCCCGGGATCGGCTTCGCCCTCGGCCTCGACCGGGTGATCCTCGCCCTCGAGGAGAGCGGCCGGCCGCCGGTCCGGGAGCCGGTCCCGGTGGCGGTCGTGTGCGGCGCGGATCCGGCCGCCACGGCCGAGCGGCTGCGCCTGGCGACCGAGCTGCGCGAGGCCGGCCTGCCGGTTCGGGCCGAGCTCGGGCGGCGGAAGCTCGGCCGCCAGCTCGAGGCCGCCGTGCGCGACGGGGCCCGGTTCGCGATCATCGTCGGCGACGAGCTCGGTGCCGGGGAGGTCCAGCTCCGCGACCTCGATGCGGCCTCGCAGCGGCCGGTCGCCCTGGCGGACCTGGTCAGCCTGCTGCGCCGGAAGGCGACCGGCCAGTCCGGCTGAGGCGGCCCGCGCCGCCCGGGTCCACGACCGGGCGTTCGTCTACGATACCGGGGCCATGACCGATCTCTCGACCCCGTATCGATCCCACACCTGCGGCCAGCTCCGGGTCGGTGATGCCGGCCGGCCGGCTCGTCTCGCCGGCTGGGTGCACCGGCGCCGTGACCACGGCCAGCTGATCTTCCTCGATCTGCGCGACCGCCACGGGATCACCCAGGTCGTCGTCGACGCGACCGAGGCGCCCGAGGCGCACGCGACCGCCAGCCGGGTGCGCAACGAGTTCGTCCTCGCCGTCGCCGGCGAGGTCGCCCGCCGGCTGCCCGGCACCGAGAACCCGAAGCTCGCGACCGGGGCGGTCGAGCTGCGCGCCCGGGAGGTGGAGATCCTGGCCGAGGCGAAGACGCCGCCGTTCTACATCAACGAGCCCGACGCCCCGGTCGACGAGGCGCTCCGGCTGCGCTACCGCTACCTCGACATCCGCCGTGAGCCGCTCAAGGAGCGGCTCCTGCTCCGTTCGCGGCTCGTGGCTGCGATCCGGGAGGCGCACCAGCAGGCCGGCTTCGTCGAGATCGAGACCCCGATCCTGATCAAGTCGACCCCCGAAGGAGCACGCGATTTCATCGTGCCCAGCCGGCTCCAGCCCGGCTCGGTCTACGCCCTGCCCCAGAGCCCCCAGCAGCTCAAGCAGCTCCTGATGGTGGCCGGGATGGACCGCTACTTCCAGATCGCCCGGTGCTTCCGCGACGAGGACCTGCGGGGCGACCGTCAGCCCGAGTTCACCCAGCTCGACCTGGAGATGAGCTTCGTGCGCGAGGAGACGGTCATGGACTTCGTCGAGTGGATGATCGTCGAGGTCTCGCGCGCGGTCGTGCCCGAGCGACCGCTGCAGCAGGTCCCGTTTCCGCGGTTCACGTTCGAGGAGGCGCTCGAGCGGTTCGGCTCGGACAAGCCGGACATCCGGTTCGGGATGGAACTGGTCGACCTTGCCCCGGCCCTGCGTGCCCCGGACGGCGCGCCGGCCTCGGGCTTCCGGGTCTTCGACGACGCGCTCGCCGCCGGCGGCCGGGTGAAGGGGATCGTCGTGCCCGGGATGGGCGGCGCGAGCCGATCGCAGATCGACGAGCTGACCGAGCTGGCCCGGCGCCACGGTGCGAAGGGGCTGGCTCACCTTTCGCCGCTCTCCGACGGGTCGGTCCACGGGCCGATTGCGAAGTTCCTCGGCGAGGAGCGTGCCCGGGCGGTCGTCGACCTCGCCGGCGCGGCTGCGGGCGACCTGATCCTGATCGTCGCCGACCGCCACGAGACGACCGCCGACGTCCTCGGTCGACTGCGGGTCGAGCTCGGCGGCCGGCTCGGTCTGGCCGACCCGGACGTCCTCGCCTACTGCTGGGTCCACCGCTTCCCGATGTACCAGTGGGACGAGGAGAACCGGCGCTGGGACGCGATCCACAACCCGTTCAGCGCGCCGCTGCCGGAGGACCTCGCGCTGCTCACGACGACGAGCGGCGATCCGTACCGGCCCGACCCGGGCGACCCGGCCGGCCGGGCGCGCGCCCAGCAGTACGACGTCGCGCTCAACGGCTGGGAGCTCGGCGGCGGGTCGGTCCGGATCCACCGGCGCGACCAGCTCGAGCGCAGCTTCGCCCTCCAGGGCCACTCGCTCGAGGCGATGCACGACAAGTTCGGCGGCATCCTCGAGGCGTTCGACTACGGCGCCCCGCCCCACGGCGGGATCGCCCTCGGGATCGACCGCTGGGCCGCTCTGCTCGCCTACCAGACGAACATCCGCGAGGTGATGGCCTTCCCGAAGACGCAGTCGGGGACCGACCTGATGCTCGACGCACCTTCGCCGCCCGACCCGGCCCAGTGGGCCGAGCTCGGTCTCCGCTTCGTCGGGGTCGACCGACCGGCTGGCGGCTGAGCGGGTGGGTCCGCTCGAGGCGATCGCCCGCCGGCCGCGGATCGCCGCCCTTGCCGGCGCCCTGTGCATCGCCTTCTCGGGGATCTTCTTCCGCTACGCGCTCGTCTCGCCCTCGACCGGGACGGTCTTCCGGACGCTCTACGCGCTCCCGTTCCTCGGCCTGCTCGCCCTCGCCGAGCGGCGGCGGCACGGTGGGCTGAGCCGTTCCGAGGCGCGCCTGGCGATCGTGGCCGGGCTGTTCTTTGCCGCCGACCTGACGTTCTGGCATCACGCGATCGGGGCGGTCGGGGCCGGGCTGGCGACCGTGCTCGGCAACATGCAGGTCGTGATCGTCGCGCTCGCCGCCTGGATCTTGTTTGGAGAGCGCCCGTCGCGGGCGGTGGGGATCGCCCTGCCGGTGATGGTCGTCGGGGTCGTCCTGATCTCGGGGGTCGTCGGGTCGGGGGCGTACGGCGCAAACCCGCCGCTCGGGGTCGTGCTCGGCCTCCTGACCGCACTCAGCTACGCGGGCTACCTGGTCGTCACCCGCCACGGCAACCGCGACGTCCGCCGGCCGGCCTCCACTCTCTTCCTCGCCACCGCCTCGACCGCACTCGTGGCCGCCGGCGTCGGGGCGGTGCTCGGCGAGCTCGACCCGGTTCCAAGCTGGCCGGCCCACGGCTGGCTGCTC
>Ga0272446_1000674_pt1 | contig 52426 bp, 41 predicted proteins | sample YNPCB0061_FD_194587 | JGI IMG/M metagenome (GOLD analysis project Ga0272446, IMG submission 194587) | Hot spring microbial mat communities from Yellowstone National Park, WY, United States - YNP-CB-006-1 | ecosystem: Environmental > Aquatic > Thermal springs > Hot (42-90C) > Sediment | place... | reverse complement strand
TGGTCGCGCTCCTACGCAAGGAAATGGTGGAACGCCCCGATCTGATCGAGCAGTTCAGCGCAAAAGTGACCAATTCCGGCCTCGTTGCAGCGGCCGCCGCATAAAAGAATGTAGAAACTCGAGGGGCAAGTCTCCGACTTGCCCGCCGGAACTCAGTACTTCAGCCGGCGCGCGGCAGCCAGCGGATTGCACCCGCTCACCACGTAACTCGGCAACTGCCGGTAGCCTTCGTGGACGCACTCACAAATCCCGCCAGCGCGGAAGTCCGCGATCAGGTCCTGCCAGACCTGGCGCGCCAGACCGGCGTCGGTCCGCGCCAGCGCGTACATCATCCAGCCGCTTGCCGTTGCCCAGTAGGCGCCGTTCTGATAGCGATCCGGCGGCACCGGCATCAGCAGACGCTGCCAGTACTCGCCCTTGAGCAAATGGCGTACCTGGCCGCGCCAGACGAAATCCTGGCGCCGGCGGCGCAGGAACTCGAGGATCCTGGCTCGCCTGGAGCCCAGGGGAAACTCCAGCCAGATCGCGTAGGCGTTGCCCCAGACGTCGATTTGGCGGCAATCCCGAGTGGCCGCGAGGAATGCTCCGGCCTCTTCGTCCCACAACTCGCCGAGATGGCGCTCCACCAGCGCCGCCCGCCGGCGGTAGCGCGCCGCGGCGTCGCCGCCGCCGGTGCGCCCGTGCCAGCGTTCCATTCGGCGGCTGGCCGTCCAGTCCAACAGCGATTCGAACAACAGGGCGCCGGTCTTGCCGACGGTGTCGGTGAAGCCGTAAGGCGAATGGGGTTTGGCCGGGTCATTCCAAACGAGGCCCGTGGCGCCGCGGGGAGTCCAGTCCATCGTCTTGTCCAGCAGCGGAGCCCACTCCTGGAACAACGCCCTCGCCCGTTGGCGTGGCAGGCGGCGCAGGTGGGCATCCACCGCGATGACCAGGAAGGCCGGATTATCGAGATTGGGTTCGCCCAGGGGCCGGTCGGCGGGACCGCCGGCGTAAACGGCAATCCCATCCGGCTGGACGCGATCCGGCGCGGCCCCATCGTCCCGAATGCCCCGCAGCAGGTAACGCAAAGCCGCCTCCACGTGGGCATGGGGGATCAGCTCGCCCGCGTTCTCCACCATATAGGCAAAATCGCGCGTCCACAGCGCCCGGTAGCTGCCCTTCCCGTCCGGCGTGTAAAGCCACGTGCCATCATGCGCCCGCACCCGCGAACCGGCGAGCAACTCACGGGTGCGGGCGGTCAGCCACTCGACGTCCGGGTCCCCGGCGGCAAGACTGGCGGGCAGATTCAGCGCAAACGCCAGCGCCGCCCAAGCCACCCCTCCCGCTCGCAAAAGCACGCTTCAATTATAGGAACGCCCGCCGCGGCGCTACGCGGCCGCCATTCCGGCCAGCACGCCGCGCATGTACGCAAACGATTGCATCATGCCCGGCACGGGATGGTCGGCGTCGATCTCGTACTCCAGCATCACGCCGCCCTGGTATTTCATCCGGATCAGTTGCCGGAAGATCGCGGGAATCGGCATCGCGCCTTCCCCGACCACGCACTGGCTGTCGCGGCCGCGCAGATCGCGCAGATCCTTGACATGCAGGTCGAATAGCCGCGCTCCCGCGGCGCGGATGGACTCGACGACGTCCGCTCCCGTGCGCGTGGTGTGGCCGACGTCGATACACAGCCCCACGCGCGTGTCCATGCCGCGGATCGCTTCCAGCACGCTCTGCGGCGTCGGAAAGTGCTTGTCCTCGGGGCCGTGGTTGTGGATGGCCACGCGAATATCGTACTGCTTGACGAATTTTTCAATGCGCGGCAGGGTCTGGTGGGTAGGCGCGATCACCAGCATCGGCATGCCGCACCCTTTCGCGTAATCGAAAAAGAAACGGACGGCCTCGTCGGTATCCTCGCGGATGTTGTTGTTTCCTCCGCTCAGGATCTGGAGGCCGGCAGCTTCAAATTCCCGCCGGCCCGCGGCCCACTCCTCTGGCGTGCCTTTGTAGGGAAGATGGTACTCCTTGATGCTGACGTAGGAAACGCCCATCCGGCGGATGGCGGCGATGGCCTGGGTCCGGTCGAGTTTCCGCAACGAGTAGGTGGCGACGCCCAGTTTCAACAGCGGGGCGGAGGACGGAGCCGCCAGGGCGGAATGGGCGGCGAACGGGACCAAAGCCGAACCCGCTAACATCTCCCTCCGGCTGATGGGGTGTTGGCGCATATGCTCCTATTTTGCCCGAAACGGGGGCGGCGGCCGCTACTCTTTCACCGCCACCAGCGAGATCTCCTCGAGTTTGGGAAACCGCCCATCCGGCAGCGGTTTCCGCTCGACGGGGGGCAGAGGCTGCACCGTGGTGCGGGTGGGCGGCGCGGCCGTAAAGTACTTGGCGTAGACGGCGTTCATTTTGCCGAATTCGTCGAGGTTGTCCACATAGACATTGCTTTGGACGGCGTGGGAAAAATCCAGGCCGGCCTCCTCGAGGCCGTCGAGCAGGTTGCGCATGCTCTGCCGGACCTGGTTTTCGACGTCACTGGCCCAGATGCCGCCGTTCGGTCCGGGAATAAATCCCGCTTTCGCGGAGCAGTAATACGTATCGCCGGCCCAAACGCAAGGGCTCGCCGTCGGACTGGGGGGCATGTTCTTGGGGCGGACCGCCCGCCGCTGGGCCAGGTCCCGAATACCGACGCCGGTGAATTCAATGTGCGCGCCGCCGGGCAGGCTGTTGACGACAATGGTGGCCCGCGCCGGCGTGTTGCCGAATTCAAAGTGCTTGGCGTACACATCGTTCATCGTCCCCATGGGCATTTCCCGCGTCAGATAGGGGTTGATGAAGACCATATGGCGGAAGTCCATGCCCGCGGCTTGCAGCGTCTCCCGCATCTGATCGAGCGCCAGTTGCACCTGCGCCGCCGGATCCGCCGGTTGCCGGCCGGTGCGCGGGTCCTTGCCGAAAACCGCCGAGACGTACAACTTGTCGCCGCCGAACACGGCGGCGGGGACGCCCTGGCGCACCCCGCCTACCGCTTTCTTCCGGGACAGATCCAAGACGGCCACGGCATTGATCTCCACCTGCGTATCGGTCGGCATGCGGTAGACGCCCAGCAGCGCCCGTGCTGGGGGATTCTTGGCGAAGTATTGGGCCCAGACTTTCTCAAACTCGGCTTCCTTCGTCATGTCGGCCAAGTAGACCTGCGAGTAGACGATGTGCTCGAGCGTCAGGCCTCCCGCTTCGACGATCGCCTTGACGTTCTCGATGCACTGGCGGGTCTGCTCGGCAAATTCGGCGGGCACGCTGCCGTCCGGGCGGCGCATGCCCTGGCCGGACACGTACAGCATTCCACCCGCGCGAATGCCCGGGCTATACGGGCCCACCGGTTTGGGACCGGTTTTTGGAACCACCACGTCACGGCCCCACAGCGCCGCCGCCAGCATCCAAAACACTAACGTACGATTCATGCCTGATACTCACTCCAGAAGACTTCGCGGAACTTCGCCATGTCGGCGTCCGTGCCGATCGACACGCGCAAATAGTTGTTGTACGGCGGGAAGGGCCGCCCGACGGCCACCCCGCGGCGCGGCAGCGCAAAGATCAAAGGCCGGGCGTCCCGCCGCACGTCGATCATGACGAAGTTCGCATGCGATTCCAGATAGTCCAGCCCTTTCTCCTTCAGCCAGCCGCACAATTCGGCCCGCGCCCGCAGGAGGCGCGCCCGGCGGCCCGGCAGAAACCGCGCCCGGTCCGCCAGCGCCGCCAGCACCGCCTGCGCCGTCACGTACGAGATCACATTATTGCGAAACGGACTCATGGCGGCAATCAGGCCGGGGGGCGCGCACGCAAAGCCCGCCCGCAGTCCGGCCATGCCATAGATTTTCGAAAACGTCCGGGTGACCACGACCGGCTTAGCCTCGCGCACGTAGGCCAGCGCGCTTGCGAAAGCCGGCGTGTCGGCGAAGTCGTGATACGCCTCGTCCACCAGCAGCACCGTGCGCGGCGGCAGGTTGGCCACCAGCCACTCCAGGTCCGCCCGCGGGGTGACCGCGCCGGTCGGATTGTTGGGGTTGCACAGATAAAGCAACGCGCCCGGGTGGCTCGCCGCGGCCTCCGCCATCCGGCGCACGTCGGCGGCATGCGCGGCGGTCAGCGGCACCCGCACTACCTTCCGGCCGAGCGCGGTGGCGACATCGGCCGGCCCTTCGAAAGTGGGCGACATCGTGATCAGGGGTTTCTCCGGCGACGTCAACGCGTCCACGGCGGCGTGTAACACTTCGGTGGAGCCCGCTCCCACCAACACTTGGTCGCCAGTCAGGCCCTCACTGCTGGCCACCGCGGCGTAGAACTCGCGGAACTCCTGGAAGTGGTAGCGGCCCGCGGCGGGGAGGCTGCGGACGGCCGCCTCGATCGCGGCCGGCGGCGGACCTTCGGGATTCTCGTTGGCGTTCAGCCAGACCATGCCATCCGGTTCCTCGCGGAGCGGCACGGCCGCGCGTTGCGCGTAGGCCATCTCGTTCAGCATCCGCCCGCCCGCCAGACCGGCGGCGGCGCCCCAGGCGAAATTCCGGCGTGAGATCGGCACGGTCTCCTCCCCGACAACGCCCTCCATCATATCGCCGCTTCCCGGTTCGGCGCGCGCCGCGGCGAATCATTCGAAAATTTCGATATATTGAGAGCAAATGGAATGGCTGAACTATCATCACCTGCTCTACTTTTGGGTGGTGGCGCGGGAGGGCAGCATTGCGCGGGCCAGTGAAACCCTGCGGCTGGCGCAGCCCACTATCAGCGGCCAGATTCACGCCCTGGAGGACTCGCTCGGCGAGAAACTCTTTCACCGTTCCGGCCGCAACCTGGTGCTGACGGACGTAGGCCGCCTCGTCTATGGCTACGCCGAGGACATCTTCAGCCTTGGCCGGGAGATGATGGACGTGCTGCGCGGCCGTCCCACGGGCCGTCCGATGCGCCTGTTGGTCGGCGTGGCGGACGTGGTGCCCAAGCTGATCGCCTTCCGCCTGATTCAGCCGGCGCTGCGGTTGAAAGAGCCGGTGCAACTCGTCTGTCAGGAGAACCGCTCGGAGCACCTGTTTGCGGACCTCGCCAAACACGCGTTGGATCTGGTGATCACCGACGCGCCCCTGCAAGCCGGCATGCGCGTGCGGGCTTACAATCACTTGCTCGGCGAGTGTCCGGCGAGCGTATTCGCCAAAGCACCCCTGGCGAACAGGCTCCGCCGCAATTTTCCAAAGTCGCTGGACGGGGCGCCTTTTTTGTCACCCAGCGCCGGTTCGACGCTGCGGCTGTCCCTCGATCACTGGTTTGAGACCCAGGGCATCCGGCCAGACGTCCGCGGCGAATTTCAGGACAGCGCGCTGATGAAGGTCTTCGGCCAGGAGGGCTACGGCTGTTTTGTGGCGCCGTCGGTGATCGAGGAGGAAATCCGCCACCTTTACCACGTCGCCGTGGTCGGCCGGATTGAAGAACTGGTCGAGCGGTTCTACGCGGTGTCCGTCGAGCGGAAGCTGAAACATCCAGCGGTGGTCGCCATTTCCAACGCCGCCCGCGAAGGGCTGTTTGCCGGCGGCGCGGTGCGGCGCACGGCGGCGGCTGATTGATACTAGAGGAATGCTCGCCGCGTTGACGGCCCGGCAGACGCAGGTCCGGGTGGCCGCCATCTTCGGGGGAATCGCCGCCCTGTTCGCGGCCACCGGATTTGCCGTGCGCTGGGAACACGCCGAACGCCACGGCCGCGCGGCGCGGCACTTTTCCCGCGCGAACGCGCTGGACCGCCAGCACCGCCTCGCCGACGCTCTGCGCGAGTACCGGACCGCGGTCCTGATTGACCGGGAGCGCGAGGAATACCAGCTCGGTTTGGCGGATGCGTTGCGCCGCGCCGGCCGGCCCGCGGAAGCCGAAGCGTATTTGCGGTCGATGTTAGAGCGCAATCCCGCGCACGGCCGCGCCAACCTGGCGCTCGCCCGCATCCGCGCGCAGCAAGTGTTGACCAACCAGGAAAGCGCCGACGCCGCCGATGCCGCTTACCGGCGGGCCATCGCCGGCGACTGGCCGCCGCCGGGGCCGGGGCCGGCCCCGCGCCTGGAATGGGTCGCTTTCTTGGGGGAGACCCGCCGGTCCTCGCTGCAAACCGCCCAACTGTTGATCCTGGCCCAGGAACTGCCCGGGTCCGAAGCGCGGCGTTTGGCCGCGGCCGCGGCGCTGGCGCCCGCGGCTTCCGAGGAACGCCGGCAACTGATCGACCGGCTGCGCGCCGCGGTGCAACCATGACCCCGCCGCTCTTCCTGTCCCGCCTGCGCTTGACCGACGACCAGCGGGCGCTGCTGCTCGCGGTGCTGATCGGCGTGGTGACCGGCCTGTTGATCGTCTGCTTTCACGTCGCTATCGAGCTGATCGGCTGGTACTCGCGAGGCACGCCGGTCGGCGCCGACCCGTGGCGCACCGTTTTGTCCCCCGTGCTGGGCTGCACTGCCGCCGCGCTGCTGGTGATGCACGTGTTCCCGCGCGGGCGCGGCAGCGGCGTTATCCAGACCAAGGCGGCTCTCTATATCTCGGACGGCTACGTGCCGGCCAGCGCGGTGGTGGGCAAGTTCTCCGCCTGCGCGATCTCGCTGGGTTCGGGCGCGGCTCTCGGTCCGGAGGACCCGGCCCTGCACATCGGTTCCGGGATCGCTTCCTACTTGGGACGATTGTTCCGGCTCAGCCGGCCGCATTTGCGCACCATCTCGCCCGTCGGGGCGGCGGCGGGCATCGGCGCCGCGTTCAACACGCCGATCACCGCGGTGTTGTTCGTGGTGGAGGAGATCATCGGCGCCTGGAACGCCTCGGTGCTCGGCGCGACCGTGCTGGCCGCAGTCTCGGCGGTGGTCACCGCGCGCGCGTTTCTGGGCGATTCGCCCCTGTTCCGCATCCCTCCCTTCGAATTGCGCCACCCAGCCGAGTTGCTGGTCTACGGCGCGACCGGCCTGATCGTCGGCGCGCTGTCGGCGGCCTTCATCCAGGCCATCCGCTGGCTTCGCCGGCAGAATGAGAAACAACCTCCCTGGATGGCCTACGTGCGGCCGGCGGGGGCCGGGCTGCTGGTGGGCGTCATTGGCGTGTGGATGCCGCAGATCATGGGTCCTAGCTACGACGCGGTCGACGAGGCGCTGCATGGGTATTACGGCTGGCAATGGATGCTGGCCTTTGGACTGGTGAAGTTCTGCTGCACCGTGTTCTGCTTCGCGTCGGGAACGCCCGGCGGCATGTTCGCGCCCACCTTGTTCATCGGCGCCACGGTGGGCGGCGGTCTCGGCGCGCTGGCTTCGATGTATTCGCCGATTCCCATGAGCGGGGTGGGCTCCTTCGTCTTGGTGGGCATCGGCACCTTTTTCGCCGGCGTGTTCCGGGCCCCCATCACTTCCATCTTTATGGCGTTCGAGGTTTCCGGAAACTACCGGATTCTCCTGCCGGTGATGGTGGCCAATCTCGCGGCATACTATGTCTCGCGGAAAATGGAACCGGCCGGCTTCTTTGACATGCTGGCCCGCCTGGAGGGGCTGGACCTGCCATCGGCCGAGCAGCTCCGCGAGCGGACCCCGCTGCGGGTGGAGCACGCCTTCGAGCCCGGGCCGGCGTTCGCCTTCTCGCCCGGCACGGCCGCGGAGGCCGCGCTGGCCGAATTGCGCCGCTGCGGCCAGAGCCGGCGCCTGGCGGCGCGCCGCCGCGGCGGCTGGAGCTGGGTCTCCGCCGCGCAGCTTGAGGATCTCTGCCGCCGCGGCTTCGGGACGGAGAGTCTGGACAATCTGCTGCCGCAGGGCCGCCTGCCGCACTTGTACCCAGACATGCCGCTCGACACCGCCCTGCGCCTGTACGAAGAAGAGGACACGCTGCCCGTCACCAGCCGGGCGCACTCGAGCCAGTTGCTCGGGGTGCTGCCCGTGGCCAGCATCCTGGCGGCCTATGGCTTGCCTCCCCACCTCACGCGCGCTTCTGGCGGGCCAAGTTGATACACTACAAACTTGTTGCGGCGGGCTGCGCTGGCGCCCGCGCCTCGGAGTCGGCGCACTACCGATGGACAAATTCATTTGCATCCACGGCCACTTTTACCAGCCTCCCCGCGAAAACCCCTGGCTGGAGAGCATCGAACGGCAGGATTCGGCGTTCCCCTACCATGACTGGAACGAGCGGGTTACCGCCGAATGCTACGCTCCCAACGCGCGCTCGCGGATCCTGGACGAGTCCGGCTCCATTGTCAGGATCGTCAACAACTACGCCAGGATCAGCTTCAATTTCGGACCCACCCTGCTGAGCTGGTTGGCGGCGCGGACGCCCGCGGTGTACGAAGCCATCCTGCAAGCCGACCGGGACAGCCGCGAACGCTATTCCGGTCACGGCTCCGCCCTCGCGCAGGGATACAATCACGCGATCCTGCCGTTGGCCAATGCCCGCGACCAACACACCCAGGTGCGGTGGGGCATCCGGGATTTCGAACACCGCTTCGGGCGTACGCCGGAGGGATTCTGGCTGCCGGAAACGGCGGTGGATCTGGCCACGTTGCGCGTGCTCGCCCGGCACGGCATCCGATTCACGATCCTTGCCCAAAGCCAGGCCCATCGCGTGCGCGCTTTGCATGGGCGCCATTGGAAAGACATCTCCGGCGGCCGCATCGACCCCAGTCGACCTTACCTCGTGCAACTGGGACCGCACGAGTCGATCGCGGTTTTTTTCTACGACGCCGCGATCTCCCGCGCCGTCGCCTTCGAGCGGCTCCTGGATCGAGGGGAGGCCTTCGCGCGGCGTTTGGAATCCGCCTTCTCGGCCGAGCGCTCCTGGGCTCAGTTGGTCAATATCGCCACCGACGGAGAAAGCTACGGGCATCACCACCCGCAAGGCGATATGGGACTGGCCTATGCGCTGCATCTCATCGAGTCGGAAGGCATTGCCCGGCTGACCAATTACGGGGAGTTTCTCGAGCGCTTCCCTCCGACTCATGAGGTGCAGATCTTCGAGAATTCCTCCTGGAGTTGCGTCCACGGGGTGGAACGCTGGCGTGCGAACTGCGGTTGCAACTCCGGCCGCCGGGAAGCCGGCCATCAGCTTTGGCGCGCGCCGCTGCGCGAGGCGCTGGACTGGCTGCGCGACCAGATCGTCGATGCGTTCGAGTGGCTGGGAGCGCGCCTGTTCAAAGACCCCTGGGCGGCGCGCGACGCTTACATCGAGGTGATCCTCGAGCGTTCCCCGGAGCGCGTGCGGGACTTTCTGGCGGCGCAGGGGCGGCACGAGTTGACCCGCGACGAAACCGTCGCGGCCCTCAAGCTCATGGAATTACAGCGCCACGCCCTGCTGATGTACACGAGTTGTGGCTGGTTCTTCGACGACATTTCGGGCCTGGAAACCGTCCAGGTGCTGGCCTACGCCGGGCGGGTGATCCAGTTGGCGGAGGATCTGCTCGGGCTCTCGTTGACCGCCGGCTTTCTTCACCGCCTGGAAGCCGCCAAGAGCAACCTGCCTGAATTTGGCGATGGCCGCCGGATCTACGAGCGTTTTGTCACTCCGGCGCGGACGGACCTGCTGAAGGTAGGAGCGCACTACGCGGTGACTTCTCTGTTCAACGGCAAGGAGACGCTCCGGTCCATCTATTGCTACGAGGCGGTCCGCAAGGACTACCGGATTTTTACCCAGGGCCGCGTCCGGCTGGCGCTCGGCCGGGCCGTGATCCGCTCGAAGGTGACCTGGGAGGCCGCCGACGTCAGCTACGGCGTCCTGCATATGGGCGACCACAACGTGACCGGCGGCGTGCGCCCCTATCCCGGCGAGGAGGCGTACGGGCGGATTGTGGGCGAAGTTACGGAGGTCTTCGAGCGCGGCGAGTTTCCCGAACTGATCCGGACCGTGGACCGGCACTTCGAATCCGGCGCCTTGACCTTGAAGCTGTTGTTCCGCGAAGAGCGCGACGAAATCCTGCGCACCATTCTGGATGCGACGATGGTGGAAGCCGAGGGCCTGTACCGCCGCTTCTATCGCGATCACGCCCCGCTGCTTCGGTTCATCACCGGCATGGGGCACACCGTGCCGGGTCCGATCAAGACGGCGGCGGAGATCGTGTTGAACATTGACTTGCGCCGGGCTTTCGAAGATCCGGACGGCCTGGACAGCCACTGGGTGCAGTCGCTGCTCGACGAGAGCGTCAGGGCGGGCATCCGGCTGGATGTCACCGAGTTGGAATTCGCCCTGCGGCGGACCCTGGAACGACTCTCCGATGCTTTCCACCGGCAACCGGACCGGCTGGCTTTGTTGCGCCGCCTGGAAGCCGCCGTGCAACTCACCACCAAAACGCCGTTCGTGACCAACCTGCGCAGTCTGCAAGACCAATTCTTCGAGGTCCTGCAAACCACGTACCCGCGGATGGCCGCCCGGGCGGCCGAAGGAGACGCCACCGCGTTCCAATGGCTGGCGCACTTCCGCGCCTTGGGCGAGCTGCTCCGCGTGGCGACGCCCCCCGTCCCTTCCCTGGAGCGGGTACTCTAAACGGGGGACGCCAAGCTGTCAGCAGGAGCGGATGTGAGCCATCGGACCGCGGCGCGCGGAGCAAGCAAGGTTCGCCGAAGCGCGTTCGCGCCGGCGCTCAGATTGGCCTTGGCGGTGGCAGCGGGTTGTGGCGCCGCGCAGGGAGCCGAACCGCCGCTCAAAATCAGCGTCTTCGCCACCGCGCCGGACATACGCGAGCACCTCGCCACCCCGGCTGCGCGGGAGCGGACCGCCGCGGCGCTCCGGCCGTTCCGCATCACCCGCATCTTTCTGCAAGGCCGCCTGGAGGACGATTCCATCCCCGCCGCCGAGATGCGGGAGATCCGGGATGACCTTGCCACCCGGGGTTTCCAGACCGCCGGCGGACTCGACTTCCTGCCCGGTAAACAATTCGGCGCCCGGCACAACGGCAAACTGAACTGGATGAACTACGAGAGCGCCAAGACCCGGGCGGATCTGGCCGCCTTCTTCCGGGAACAAGCGCCCGTGTTCGAGGAGATCATCCTAGACGATTCGTTCTGCACGGAAGATTCGAGTCCCGTTTCCGTAAAGGCGCGGGGGAACCGGACGTGGGCCCAATACCGGCAGGATCTGCTGGTCCGCGTGTTGCGCGACGACATGCGCGCCACGGCGCAGGGGGCGCGTCCGGGCGCGGGACTGATTGTCAAGTTTCCGCAGTGGTACGACCGGTTCCACCTGTTCGGCTACGATCCGCCGCGGATGAGCGCGCTCGCCAGCCGGGTGTGGGTAGGCACGGAGACCCGCGACCGCACGACCCGGCGGCTCGGCTTCGTCGAACCCACACAGGGCTACATCGTGTTTCGCTGGCTCGAATCGGTGGCGGGGGAAAAAGTGGAGGGCGCCTGGTTCGATCATCTCGACTGCCCCGCGCAATGCTTCGTCGACCAGGCCTACCAGAGCGTGCTGGGGGGCGCGCGGGAGATCACCTTTTGGCATCTGGGCCCGCTGCTGGAAGGGCATCCCGGGCACGCGCGGTTCCAGCGGGCACTGCCGGAACTCACCGAACTGGCCGCCAGGCTGCGGGGACGCAAGCCCGGTGGGGTGGCGTTCTACAAACCGGCGGGTAGCGCCAGCGGCGACAACATGTACCTCGCCGACTACCTGGCGATGGCGGGATTGCCGGTGGCTCCGGTGGCCCACTATCCCGACGAATTCCAGACAGCCTTTCTCGGAGTCCAGGCTGCCGCCGATCCCCGCCTGATGGAGAAAATGCGGCATCACCTGTCCCGCGGCGCGACCCTGATGGTGACTCCTGCGCTGCTTCGGGAACTGGGCCGGGCCGGCGCCGCCCTGGCGGGCGTGTCCGTCAGCGCGGCGCCCCAACCTGCGCAAACCGCCGAGGTGGAGTGGGACCGGCGCGCGGTGAACCTGGAGGCGCCCATCGACGTGGACCTGGGACTCGAGGCGGGGGGCAGCCAGACGCTGGCTTGGGTAGTCGCGGAGGAAAAACGCGCGCCGCTGGTCACGCTCCGGGAGGCGGGACAGGGCCGCATCATGGTCTGGAACCTGCGCACCTTCTCCGAGCAGGACTTCGACGCTGTGCAGGAGCGGCTGCTGCCGCCGCGGCCGCTGGGACTCGGCGAAATCCCTCTCGAACTGGCCGGCGAGTTGCGCCAGTGGGCCACCGGGCGTTCGGGTCCGCGCGTGAATGCGCCCGCGGGTGTGGCCTACTACCGGTTCGGAGACGACCACGTGTTCTACAGCTTCCTTAGCCGGGAAGTGGAAATTGCGGTAAACGGCGTCTCCCGCACGCTTGCGGCCAACAGCCTGCTTTGGTGGTGAGTACGAGCCGAGCCTTGGGATCGGAGCCGCGAGCGGGCCTCTGCCCACAAACAGGGCACCTTCCTGCCCGGCCGCGGTTCCGCGCGGCGTCTAGGGTTCGGCCGCGTACTTGCGGACGCGCAGAATCCGGTGGTTGTAACTGTCGGAGATCCAGAGGCGCCCGCGGGCATCGACCGCCACGCCATGCGGCCGGTTGAGTTCTGTCCGCGTCGGGTCGCGCGGGTCGATCCGCCCGCCTTTGCGCCCCGTTCCGGCCACGGTCACGGTGCGCCGCGTGCGCGGATCGTAGAGGCGGACCAGGTGGTTTTCGGCGTCGGCGATCAGCACGCGATCCCGCCGGTCAATGCACAGGTGCTTCGGTCCGTTCAGGTCCGGAGTGATCTGGCCTGGCGCGATGACGGTGCGGATCGCGCCGGCTGGGTCTACGACGCGCAGGGCGTTGCCGCCGCGCTCCAGGATGTACACGTGCCCGCGCGAGTCCACGGCCACCGCGCGGGGATCCACGAGCGGACTGGCCGCGGCCTGCGCCCCATCCGGGGGCGTCCCCTTGCCGCCGTTACCTGCGACGGTGGTCACCGTGCCACTCCGCAAGTCGATCTTCCGGATGCGGCGGTTGAACAGATCCGCGACGTACAACTGGTCCTCCGCGCGGTTGAGCGCCAGCGCGAACGTGCCGTGAAACCTGGCCGCGGCCGCCGGACCCCCATCGCCGGCGAAACCCGGCTGGCCGTCTCCGGCGAGGGTCGAGACCAGACCGCTCGCCAAGTCAATCCGGCGAATGACGTGGTTCAGCGTATCCGCCACGTACATCTGGCGGGTTTGTGTGACGACGATGCCGTGCGGATCTTTGAAAGTGGCGGCGGCGGCTGGCCCGCCGTCGCCGGAATAGCCCGCCTGGCCGGAGCCGGCCAGGCGGGCGGTCGCGCCTCCGCGCGTGACGCGCACGATGCGCTCACCCTGGTGCTCACAGACGAACCAATCGCCGCCGCGCGGTTCGAAGGCGACGGCGAACGGCTCGACAAACATCACTCGCCGCGCGGGCGCTCCCGCCGGGGAATCGCCGCCGCCGGCCATCCACTCGACGTTCGCCGCCGACAGGGTCAAAGCCGCGGCGAGGACCGCGCCAGCGGCGCGCAACTCAATACACCTCCGCGGGCACGTTGCCGTAATCCCACGGTTTGCCAGGCGGCGCCAGCGGCCGCTTGGGCACGGCGCCGGGTTTGAGCAGCCCGGCCAGTTCCACGCAGGCATCCGCGATCTTCCGCCCGGCCGTCACCTCCAGGTTGCTGTAGCTGGTCAGGCGCGTCTCGTAGCCCCCACCGGTTTCGCTCAGCGCTTCCTCGGTCGGCACATATCCGACGCAGCCGTTGGCCAGTTGCACGGGAAAGGTGAACGGGAAAGGACTGCGTTTCTTTATGTCCAGCGCGAACTCGACAAAATACTCGGCCGGGTTGGCGAGGAACACCGCGGGCCCCACCTGCACGGCCTGCACTTCGACCTCGGCCACGGGCCACTTTGCCAGCAGCGCGTCCAGCATCAGGGTTTCCTTCGCGAAGGTCCATTCGGTGCGGCCCGCCTTTTCCGGCCCCTGCTGAACGAGTTCCCACGCGCGCTGGACGCGCGCCCGGCCGGGAGCGCGCCGGTTGATCTGGAGCACCTTTTGGCGCGCGTCCACGGGGCCGAACGGGCCGGGATACATGGCCAGCATCACCTTGACGGCTTCGGCGCCGACGCGGCCGCCGACCAGCCGCGCCCACTCCTCGGCCCCGGGATTGGCCTCGGGATTCAGGTTGTCGACTTGCGTCACATCGCCGTTAGGGTTTGCCAGGAACACCACGGGCACGTGCGCGTCCATGCCGCCGCGGATGACCTTCTCCAGGTAGTAAATCCAGTTCGCCGAAATGCCGCCGGGACTGGTGGTGGCATGGCAAGAGTAATGGACCAGGCAGCCCAGCAGCCGGTCCCGCGTATCCCACGCCGCCAACACCCCCACCTGCGGATCCACCGGCCCCGCGTATCCCAGGCTCTCCGGGTTGCTCTTGCCCGGATGCGTAAACGTCCGGCCGTTCCGCATGCGGATCCGGCGGTTGAACGCGACCTTGTCCTCCACGCCGAACCCCGCCGCGCAGCGCGCCGGTTGGCGGGACTCATACGCCAGCCCCACTGCCCGCACCAACTGCTGCGCCACCCGCTGGGCGTAGCCGGGGTCTTCCATGCTCGACTGTTCATACGCCAGCTTCTGGACCTGTGGCGGCGCGTGATCGTACTGGCGAGGTTCCACCATGGCGAGCGGTCCCGAAGAATGAGAATGCGACGCGCCGATCAGCACTGCGTCCTCGCCGATGCCATGCGCCTCGCGAATCCGGCGGCGCACCTCCAGCACCAGGCGCCGCGAGATGGCCAGGCTGTCGATTCCCACCAGCGCCACGGCCTTCCGCCCGTCATCGAACACCGCGGCGCGTACCTTGCAGGGATCGTGAAAGGTCTTGTGAAACACTTTGCCGTATCCGCCGGGCTGTTCCATCCCGATATCCGGCGTGATATCCGTTTCGGCGAATCCGGCTTTGAGCAAGGTTTCTGGCTGGGACCACAGACGGGGAACCAGGGACAGGTGGCCAAAGGCGGCGCTGAGCGTGCTTTGGAAGAATGTACGGCGGTTCATGGTTTGCTCTCTGCTTGCGGGGCGTTCCCTATTGGCCGGTGTCCGGGGGCGCCTGGGGCGAAGCGATCTCGTAGGTGACCGTCGCGGTGACCTGGAGGCTAAGCCCGCTGCTGAGGACCTCCGGCGCAGAGATCGATTGCACCGCGCCAAGCTTCTTTTCCAGTTGCGCGGCCAGGACTTCCGCCGTGGCCCGGGCTTTCTCCATCAGGCCCGGCATGGCCTCCCGCACGGCCTTCACCAGGTCCTCTTCGCCCGGTGTGTAGACGGTGCTCCAGCCCACCGCCCGTGAAGTGGAGTTTTGCAGGCTGCGCTGAATGGCGAGCAGCCGGTCGCGCGTGGCGGCGAATTCCGACGCCGGCACCCGCACCGAGAAGTTGTACTGGGTGACGATCAACCCCTGGCTAACCGAGACCGCGATCCCGGTCAGCGTGGAGGCGGACGCTCCCGTATCTTGAAGCACGCTCAGCGCGCCGTCCAGGTTGGCCGTTAAGCTGGCGTCGAGCAACTGGATGGTAAACGTGGCAGCGCCCGCGGTCGCGGGCACGGTCGCGGACACCGTCGCCGCTACCGTGGCGGGTGGCGAGGCGGCGAAGACCGCGGAGGCGGCGAGGCCCAGCAGCGCCGCGGAGATGCAAAATCTTGCCATGACGTTCTCCCGAGCGTGAGCGCCGGGATCTGGCGTCCCGCTCTTATCGGATTCTACCGTTGTCCCCCGCTGCTGGGGTGCGCCATTTTTGAGGGACGCCACGCGGCCCGCCTGCCTTGCTCGTTGTCATTCACCTGCCGAACGTGCTATCAATGCAAGTTTCATGGTAAAAAGCAGGGTGCTTCAAAAACTTCGGGCCGGCGAGTTGGTGCAGGCGGTCGGCGTCAGCCGGGTCACGGACCCTTGGCTGATCGAGGTCATTGGCAAGACCGGATTCGATGTAATTTGGCTTGACCTCGAACACCGCTCGTTCGGATACGACATAATCGATCCGGTCTCGCTGGCTTGCCGCGCCACGGGCATCGACTTGATGGTGCGCATCCGCAAGCACGGCTACGACAGCCCGATGCGGGCGCTGGAGTTCGGGGCCAATGGCATCATGGTTCCCCACTGCCGCAGCGCCGCGGAAGCGCGGCAATGGGTCGAGTGGGTGCGCTTCCCCCCGCTGGGCCGGCGCGGCCTCGATGGCGCGGGCGCGGACGCCGACTGGGGACTGGCCGACGCCCGGGAGCACATCCGCCACGCGAATGAAGAAGTGTTCCTGGTACTTCAGATCGAGGACCGCGAAGCGGTGGAGGCGATCGACGAGATCGCCGCGGTGCCAGGCTTCGATGTCTTGTTTGTGGGCCCCGGCGACCTGACCCTGAGTTATGGCGTGCCGCTCGAGTTCAATCACCCCCTGATCGAGGAGGCCTACGAGCGCGTCGCCAACGCCGCCGCCAAGCACGGTAAATGGTGGGGCACCACCAGCGGTTCACCCGAGGCGGCGCAGAAAGTAGTGGACCGCGGCGGCCGCATCTTCACCGCCGGCGGCGATCATGGCTGGCTGATTGGCGGTATGAAACGCTCCTTCGAGGCGTTTCAGGCCGTCAAGATCCGGAAATAACCGGCCATGGCTGCCAGCGCCCGCTACCCATGGACGCTCGTCTGGTTCCTGTTCTGCGTCGGCGCGCTGAACTACGGAGACCGCACGGCCATCTCGGCGGTGTTCCCGCTGATTCGTTCCGAACTCGGCATGTCCGATGTCGAGTTGGGAGCGGTTGGATCGGTGTTCCTCTGGGCTTACGCGCTGGCGTCCCCGTTGTGCGGCACGCTGGCGGACCGGTTCTCGCGGGCGCGCATTATCGTGGTGAGCCTGACCGCCTGGAGTCTGGTTGCCCTGGTCACCGGCTTCATCGCCAGCACCGGACAACTGCTGTTCACCCGCGTGCTGCTGGGCTTTTCGGAAGCGGCATACCTGCCGGCCGCGATTGCCCTGATTGCCGATTACCATTCCTCGAAAACCCGCGCCACCGCGATCGGCCTCCACACGGCCGGGCTTACTTTCGGCCTGGTGGCGGGTGGGGCGGGTGCGGGCTACGTCGGGGAGCATTTCGGGTGGCGGACCGGATTTTACCTCCTGGGCGGTGGCGGACTGGCGCTGGCGGCGCTGGCGTATTTGTTCGTCCGCGACGCGGAACCGGCCGCCGGCGAGCCTGCCGCGGTAGTCGAGCGGGAATCGGTGCTGGTGAGCCTGCGCAAACTGGTCCGCGTTCCCAGTTATCTCACGGTGATCGGCGAGGCGATGATGGTGGCCGTCGGCACGTGGATCTTTCTCAACTGGCTGCCGCTCTACTTCAAGGAGACCTTCGACCTGAGCCTGGCCGCGGCCGGATTTGCCGGCACCTTTATGTTACAGGGCGCGGCGACGCTCGGCGTCGTGCTCGGCGGCATGTTTTCCGACAAGGTGGCCGGCCATGCGCCGCGCCGGCGCATGCTGATCCTGATCGTGAGCTACCTGATCTCCGCGCCCTTCCTGCTGCCGTTCCTGGGACAGACTGGGCTGATCACGCTCAATCTGGCCATCTTCTGCTTCTCGTTCTTCGGCAAGGTGGGCGCGACCAACGAGACGCCGCTGATTTGCGACCTGCTGGCGCCCAGACTGCGCTCCACCGCCATCGGCTTCATGAATGCCGCCAACTGCCTGGCGGGCGGCATCGGCATCATGGTCGCGGGCTTCCTGAAATCCAGCCTGGGGCTGGGCGGCGTGTTCGGCGGCATCTCCGGAATCATGGTGCTGGCCGCCGCCGTCGGACTGATCGGCTACGTCTTCTTCCTGAAGCGGGATCTCGCGCGCAGGCAGCAGGAGGCCACCCCCTCCGCCCTCGCCGCCAGCAGCCTCTGAAGCCGTGGAAACGCGTGCGGCAGGCCGTAGTGGATTGCGCTTGAGCCGCCTGGGACTGGGCTGCGCTACCTTCGGCCGCGAGATCAGCCAGGACGAGTCTTTCCGGATTATGGACTACGCCGTCGAACACGGCATCACCTTGTTCGACACGGCGGAAGCCTACGGCGGAGGCCAGGCGCGGGAGTACCGCCGCAAAGTCCTCGGCGTGGACGACCAGCGCGAGGTTTCTGGCGAGATGCATTCCTCGGAAAAGATCATCGGGCGTTGGCTGGCTTCGCGCGGCGGCCGGCGCCAGATCACGCTGCTGACGAAGGTCACCTCCCGATTCACGCGCGCTCATGTGCGGGAGGCTCTGGAAGCCAGCCTGGAGAGGCTGCGGACGGACGCCGTCGACCTTTACCTGTACCACTCCTTTGACCCGTGCACGCCGGTGGAAGAAGCCGCGGCGGCCATGGACGAAGTGGTGGCCGCGGGCCTGGCGCGGGCCGGCGGCTGTAGCAACTATACAGGCGCGCAGCTTGACGAGGCGTTGACCACCGCCGAAAATCACGGGCTCAACCGTTTTGAAGTCGTCGAAACCGCCTACAGTTTGGTGGCGCGGCAGATGGAGACGGATCTGCTGCCGGTCTGCCGCCGGCGCCAGGTGGGGATTCTCACCTATAGTCCGCTGGCCGCGGGATTCCTCCTGGGCAAGTATCGGCCTGGCGCACCGCTGCCGCCGGGAACCCGGTTCGACGTGATTCCGGGCCATCGGGATGTGTACTTCAGTGAACGCAACTTCGCCATCGCCGGCCGTCTCGCGCGGATGGCGGAGCGCACCGGCCGGTCCGCCGCCCTGCTGGCGATGGCTTGGGTGCTTCGTCAACCCGATGTCGCCAGCGTCCTGGTTGGCGCGCGGACCACGGCCCACCTGGATAACGCTCTGGAAGCGCTGCGCGCCGGACTGCCGGACGATTGGGCCGCCGAGATGGAGGCTTGGTAACGGCCTGCGCCCCGGCGCGCCTGCGGGCCGTCGTTGCGGCCGCCCGGTTTCGCCCCCGCCAAGGCGGGGCTCGGCGGGTCAGGCCTCTGTCAGCGCACGCGCATGCGACGCGGCGGCCGCGCCCAGCCCGTGCAGATTGTAGCCGCCCTCCAACACCGAAACCAGGCGGCCGCCCGCGTGCTGGCCCGCGATCTCCAGGCAGATGCGTGTCAACTCCGCGAAGTCCGCGTCCGACAGGGTAAACCTTCCCAACGGGTCGCCGTCCCGCGAGTCGAATCCCGCCGAAATCAGCACCAGTCCAGGTTTGAAGGCGTGGGCCGCGGGGAGCAGTTTGTCGCGGAACGCGCCGCTGATCTCGGGCCGGCCCGAACCCGCCGGAAACGGGCAATTCACGATCTTTCCTTTGCCCTTGCCTTCGCCGGTTTCGTGGGCGGCGCCGGTTCCCGGATACCAGGGGTATTGGTGCGTGCTAAAGAACAGCACGCTGCCGTCGTGATAGAAGATATCCTGCGTACCGTTGCCGTGGTGGACATCCCAGTCGACAATCAGGACGCGGTCGATGCCGTGTTTGCGCTGCGCATAGCGGGCGGCGACCGCGACATTGTTGATGATGCAGAAACCCATCCCGCGGTTGGGCGTGGCGTGGTGACCGGGCGGACGCACCACACAAAATGCATTCTTGGCCTTGCGCGCGGCCACTAGGTCCACGGCGTTCAGGACTCCGCCGGCCGCGCGGACCGCTACGCGCCAGGAGTGCGGGCCAACCGTGGTGTCGCCGGTGGAGAGGGAACTGACGCCCTGGGTCCGCTCCAGCATGGCGATGTCGTGGCGCGCCACCCGCAGGTAATGCGGCGAGTGGCAGGCGGTGAGTTCGTCCTCGGTGGCCTCGCGGCCTTCCACGGGCAGCATCGCGGCCGCCAGCCCGGTGCGGTGGAGCGCTTGCACAATCGCGTCAAACCGTTCCGGCCGTTCGGGGTGGTCCAGGCCCGTGTGGTGCTCCTTGCACTCCGGTTCGGCCAGCAGCGCGGATTTCACAGCGGGAGGATCTCCTCCCGGACCGGGTCGAACTTGATGCGCCGCTGCTCGAGGTAGGCGATGTTGCCCAGATGCGACGCCTGCGCGGACCGGTGCCCGATCAGCACGTCGGCATTGGGCAGTTTTCGCGAGCGCATGCACTCGAGGAAGTTGGCCACGTGGGCCTCGGTGGAATCAGAGATCGGCCGGATCACCGGCGGCTCGCCCTTCGCCGCGGGGTGAAACTCGCACTGGCCGCCGGCAATGAGCAGGCGGCCTTCGGTGCCGCACAATTCCATCCCCGTGCCGCGCATCCCGGGCGCGAGGGTGGCTTCAAAGGTGGCGGTGAAGCCGCCGGGGTACTCGTTGAGCACGCAAATGGTATCCGGCGCGGTGCGTCCGTCTTTGTAGTGGTAGATGCCGCCCGCCGCCACCGCCGCCACGGGCACGTCCTCGCCAACAAAGAGGTGGACCATATCCACCCAGTGCGTGAAAAGGTCGGTTACCTGGCCGCCGCCAAATTCGAGATACGCGCGGAAATTCCAATACATCTGCGGATCGTACTCCCGCCACTTGACGCGGCCGAGGTAGCGGCCCCAGTCGAGGTTGTCGGGCTTGGTGCGCATCTCCGGCGGGGCTTTCATCAGGTGCGCGCCGTTGCCGTGCCACCACGTGCGGGCCAGCGTAACCTTGCCCAGCTTCGGCATGAAGTCGCGTTTGGCCGCGTGGTAGCTTTCGCTCGACCGCCGCTGCATGCCTACCTGGCAGATGCGCTGGTTCACGCGGGCCGCGCGCACGATCTTCGGGCCTTCGTCGATGGTCAGGGTCAGCGGCTTTTCCACGTAAACGTCTTTGCCGGCCTCCAGGGCGTCGATCGTGGTCTCGGCGTGCCAGTGGTCCGGAGTGGCCACCAGCACGCAGTCGAGTTCTTTCATCTCCAGCATCCGGCGGTGATCGGAGAAGCCCCGCGCGCCGGGCGCTTTTTGTTGCACCATGTCCACGCGGGTGGAGAACACGTCGCAGGCCGCGGCCACGCGGACCTTAGGCTGCGCCGCGAACACCGCGGTGACGTGACGCCCCCGGCCTCCGCAGCCGATCACCCCCATGGCGATGGTGTCGTTCGCGCCCCACACCCGCCCGTAGGAGAGCGCGGTCATCGCCATGGCGCTTCCCGCGCGCAGCAGATCCCTTCTGGTTCCCTCGATTGCCGGCATGTGGAGATTATACTTCCGCGATCAGCGCGGGCAGAATCTCGCCCGCCAGGCCGCGGAGCGACGCGGCGCAGGCCGCCGAGACGGGCGTCGGCTCCCGGTTGATTTCGATGACGCGGGCCCCGCCCCGCCTGGCCAGCGGCACCAGGCCCGCCGCCGGGTAGACCACCGCCGACGTGCCCACTACCAGCATGACCTCGCATTGTGCGGCCGCTTCCTCCGCCTTCGCCCAGACGCCCGGGGGCAGCGGTTCGCCGAACCACACGACGCCCGGGCGCGCCAGGCCACCGCAGCCGCAATGCGGCGGCAGTTCGGCCAGGGGCGCGTCCCGGCAGGTCCACTCGCGGCGGCAGCGCGTGCAGCGCAACCGCCAGATGTCGCCATGGATCTTGAGCACGTTGCGGCTGCCCGCCGCTTCGTGCAGGCCGTCGACGTTCTGGGTGATCAAGGCGAAGCGCTCTTTCCGCTTTTCCAGGGCGGCGAGGGCGAGATGGCCGGCGTTGGACGTTACCGCCGCGATTTTCTGGCGCCGCCAGTCGTACCATTCCCAAACCAGCAACGGATCGCGCGCAAACGCCTCCGGCGTGGCGAGCTCTTCCGGGCGGAACTGTCTCCACAGCCCCTCCGGTCCGCGAAAGGTGGGCACGCCGCTCTCGGCCGAAATGCCGGCGCCCGTAAGGACAGCCACCGCACGGGCGTCTCGGAGCCATTGACGGGCTTGCGGGAGCATCGGGCGATTCGGCGCCATCACGCCGCCAGAGCCGCTTCGTACATGGCGGCGATGTTCTCCGGGGGCACTTCGGGCTGAAGGTTGTGCACGGCGCAAAGCACATAGCCGCCGCCCGCGGCGAGGTCGCCGATGCGCCGCCGCACTTCGGCGCGGACGTCATCCGGGCTGCCCCACGGCAGCACCTGCTGGGTGTCGATGCCGCCCCAGAACGTCAGGTCGCCTCCGAACTCGCGTTTGAGCACGGCCGTGTCCATGCGCGCCGCCGATACTTGGACCGGGTTCAACGCGTCAATGCCGATCTCAATAAAGTCCGGAATCAGCGGGTACACCGAGCCGCAGGAATGATAGATGATCTTCTTGCCGTGCCGCTGGACCAGTGCGGCCATGCGCCGGTGCTGGGGCTTGATCACGCGGCGGTAGAGTTCCGGGCGGACCAGGCAGGCGCGCTGCGTGCCGACATCGTCCCCGTACCAAACCAGATCCACCCAGGCGCCGGCCTCCGCCAGCGCGCGCTCGGTGATGGCCAGCCAGACATCGGTGACGCGCTCGATGAGCGCCTCCGCAAAGCGCGGCCGGGCTACCAGGTCCTCCAGCCACTCGGCGTAGCCGCGCAGGAACTGGCACTGGTGCACCGGCCCGACGCCGAGATTCAGGACCACGGCGTAGTTGGTCGTTTCGCGCAGCGTGCGCGCGCGGTCCGCCAGGCCGCGGTAACGCCCGGGATCCGCAGGGTCGGGCCAGGTAAAGCCTTCCAGGTCGGCCGGGGCGGGTTCGGCCAGGCGGGAGAACGGACCCTCCGCGGCCAGGTAGTGGCCTCCTGCGGGCCGCGACCACGTCACGCCCCACTCGTCCAGCATGGCGTCCGGCGACAGGTCGCGCTCGGGCTTGCCATCCGGGCTTCCCAGCAGCACGGGCCGGCAATCCGCCGCAAACCGCCGCAGGATTTCCTCGTCCGGCAACACGGTCCCCGCCCGCCGGGAAAACAGCGGCGCCGGCGGCTCGGCGGGCAATCCCAGCAAGGCCCGCAGCCGCTCATGGGCTTGGACGGTGAGCGTGCTGGCCTGGGTGGCGCCGAGATCCAACGGAACACGGTCCGGCTCCCGGTGGGCGAAAGCGGCCAGAATCCGTTCGCGAGGCGTCACTCGTTTCCCCTGGGGGAGATTCTAACGGAACGCACCGGAGAGTGAAACCGCCGCGCAAGCGGGAGACTTGCCTCTCTCAAGGAGCGCACGGCGGGTTGTCGCGAAGTGGTTCCTGCGAAGTGTGGCGCAAGGTCGGGCTTTCCCGCGTGCCGGATATTCCGGAGCCAGTGACTCGCGGAGAGAACTCTTCGGTTCAAGAAAAAACGGCCGGACGTCCCTTACCGGAACCTCCGGCCGAAGTGAGCGCAGAGAGAAGCAGTCCGAAACCGCGCCGCGGCCCGACGGGCCAAACCGGCGCGCGCAAATGATCCCGCTCCTGTGACGGAGAGAAATGGGCGTTGATCCTAGCTCCCCTCCGGCCGGCTTTGACCGTCACCGCCCATTTCTCCCGCTATCGTTCCCTTTCGAGGTGGGACGGATTCGGTCCCCACGAAACCGAACGGATGAAGTCGAAATGAAGCCGGAGGCGAGTGAGCACCCGGGGAGACTCCTCCAGCTTTGCGAGGGGGTTGCCGGCGCTGGCCCCAGGCCGAATCGCGGCCGGGGGACACAGCAAGCGAAAACCGGGGCGTCCGCTGGAGGGCGGTGGCGGATGGCCCAGGTTCTGAGGTAAGCGGAACTGAATAGCACCGTTCACAGTACTTCAATACTAGTACCGGTAGTACTTTTCTGAAACCAGGCGAATGCCGTAGTTGCTCGCCTTGGTTTGCTTACTTGACCGGGCTTGGCATGGCGTCGACCGTAAGGCTCGGGTCGTGAAGAAAATGTTACGCTGAAAACACGGCGGTGGTGCTCCAGACGGCGATTTGGCCGGCCGGGAAGCGGAAACGCGGAGACACGTATGGTGGCACAACTGCACTGGCTAGTGCCAGCTTTGTTGGCGGCGACGGCATTTCCGCTGCTGGCCGATTCGGTGATTCCCATCGAGCGCCAAGAGCGCTCCGGGGAAGCGGATGACTCGATCCAATGGGGACCCCTTTTGAAGCAGGCGGGTCTGTTTCTGGGCATCCAGCACGGTTTTCGTTTGGCGACCGAACCCGGAACCCGCGAGGGGATGAAAGGACCGTTTTTCAAGGGCTGGGCGAAGTCGGTCTCCAGCCTGCACGGCTTCGCGGACGGGGATCCGTTCTACGTAAACTACATCGGCCATCCGATGCAGGGCGCGGTGAGCGGTTACCTGCTGGTGCAAAACGACCCGAAGTTTCGCGCGGTGGAGTATAGCGGGCATCCGGATTACTGGAAAAGCCGCTTGCGCGCCCTGGCGTTTTCCTTCGCCTACAGCACCCAGTTCGAGGTGGGACCCTTCAGCGAGGCGACCATCGGCAAGATCCAATCGCGCTACCCCCAGCAGGGGTTCGTTGACCACGTGGTGACGCCCGCGATCGGCACGGGGTGGATGGTAACGGAAGACATTGTCGATCGCTACCTGGTGGAGAATCTCGAAGCCCGGATCGGCAATCCTTACCTGCGCCTGCTCCTGCGGGGAGGATTGAACCCGTCGCGCTCGATGGCGAACCTGATGCGGGGCAAGGTGCCCTGGTACCGCGACTCGCGCACAGGGGTGTTTCGCCGCGAAATTGAGTCGGTCTCGATGCTGGACCGGCCCCGGCCATCCGCTCGCCCGGAAGGAGGTGGGCTTTCCGAGGGGCTCCGTTTCGAATTTGGACTGCCGTTTCAGACCTCGTTGTTGGGAGGCGTGACGTGCCTGGGCGGGGGCGGAACGGCGGCTTGGCGCGTGAGTTCTTCCTGGGACTTCGTCTTCGAGGCCACCGGGTGTAAGCTGTTGCCGCCCGGCTACAACGTGAGCGGCGATTCGTTGGCGTACCTGGCCGGACCCCGCTGGACGCCCCGCACGCACCGCTGGTCGCCGCACGTGCAAGTGCTGGCCGGCGGCCACCGGATCGCCATGGAACGTCTGCACGAGCAACGCCGCGCCGACATCATTGCCACCGCAGGTCCCGATGCGGTCCGGGCGCGCTACCTGGAGTATCTGGACCGCTCGCGCGGCAAGGGAATCGCCGTCGCCCTCGGGGGCGGACTTGACTACGACTTGAACCGGGCGTTGGCGTTCCGCGTGACCCGTTTCGAGTACCTGCGCTCGTGGATGCCGCCCGTCCGGGGCATTGATTACGCCCATGGCGTGCGGCTCACCACGGGCCTGGTGCTCAAAGTCGGGACCTGGTAACCTCGGCGCTCCGTCTTTCCGGTCCATTCTTCTGCGACAATATGCCGCGCGCAATAGCGGGAAGTTTCTCCTGGCGCGCTGCTAGAATCTCCTGCATAAGGTGTTGAAAGGCTCGCCATTTTTTCTCCGGCAACCACTTGCCGCCGTGCTGGCGGCCGCTTTGTGGTGGCCTGGGATGGCCCACGCGCGGGACCGCCTGAGCGCCGCCGAAGACTGTTCCACCCGCTGCCGCCGGCAAGGGCGGACCTGCTGCGCGCGCGACCAGCAGGAAGCGGCAGTCTAACTCTGGCGGGTCAATCTTTCCTGTATGTTCTTGCGGTGCGAAGACGTACGGAGACATTTTTCTTGGGACGAGGAGGCGGAATTTGCATAAAGCGTGGTTTATTCTTCTATTCTATTTCGCCGCTACGGCTCCTGGTCAGATTCCCACCCCGGAAGATCTGGAAACGAAGGCGCAACGGGAAGTGATCCAGGACGGCATCGAGATGCGGGAAGTGCGCGAAAGCGCGGCCAAAGATGTCGGCGAGGCGCTCGAAAAGATCGATGGGATCGCCAAGTTGCGCAAAGGCGGAATCGCTAACGACTTGGTTTTGCGCGGATTCCAAAGCAATAATGTAAACGTCCTGATTGACGGCGCGCGCGTTTACGGCGCGTGCCCCGGCCACATGGACCCGGCGGCCTTCCATGTGGATTTCGCCGAAGTCGAGCGGGTGGAGGTGACCAAGGGTGGATTCGACCTGACGAATCAGGGCAGCATGGCCGGAAATATTAACATTATTCGCAAACGTCCCGCGCCTGGTTTCTCCTTCCGGCCCAACTTTCAGGCGGGCTCGTTCGGATATGTGAATCCCTCCGCCGTGGCCGCGGTAGGCAATGAACGGATCGAAGTCCTGGCCGGCTACTCTTTTCGGCGGGCCCTGCCGTTCCGCGATGGCAACGGCCGGCGCATGACGGAGGACAACAACTACCGGCCCGAGCGGATCGGCGGCGAGGCGTTTCGCGTGCACACCGGCTGGACCAACCTGCGCTTCTCGCTGGCGCGGAACCAGTCCGGAGAGCTGAGCTACACGCGGCAAAGTGCTGCGGACGTGCTCTACCCCTACCTCCAGATGGACGCACCGTACGATGTGGCCGACCGGCTGGGCGCCAGCTATGAGTTCCGCGAGCTGGGCTGGGCGGAGCGCCTGCGGTGGCAGGGCTATTACACGCTGGTGCGCCACTGGATGACGGACGAGCGGCGCCTGTCGTCGTTAACGGCGCGGGATGTCTTCGGCATGGCCACCTTCGCCGGCACGCGGGTGCTGGGCGGGCGCGCCGATCTGTACGTGTCTCCCCGCCTGACCCTGGGCGGCGAGACGTTCCAGCGCAACTGGGACGCGGTGAATTCCTTCCGGACTCCCGCTCTGGTTGCGGATCAGAACATCATTCCGAACGTGAACACCACCGTGGCGGGCGCCTATGCGCAATATCAGCGCAGCCTGACGGATCGCATCCGCGTGGGCGGCGGCGTCCGGCTGGACACCGCCCACATGTATGCACGAAGCCGGAACGTCAACCAGGCGCTGTTTGATGCCTACAAAGGGGAAACGGCCTTGGCGCGGCGGGACACCAACCCCTCGGCCAACGCACGGTTGACGCTGGGCGTGACGAGCAGCCTGGAAGCCTTTGCGGGAGTAGCGACCTCGGTGCGGATTCCCGACGCCCAGGAGCGCTACATCAACCACCGCCGGATGGGCGCGGACTGGGTCGGGAACCCGGGGCTCCGGCCGGCGCGCAACAACGAGACCAATCTCGGGCTCAATCTTCGCAACGGGCGGTGGTTTGTGCGCACGCTGGGCTTTTATCACGGCCTTGACGATTTCATCGTGGTGCACAACCAAAGCCGCAGGACGCCCGTGCCGGGCGTGATGAACCTGCGGGCGCGGTCGTACGAGAACGTGGCGGCGCGCATGTACGGCGGCGAGTTCAGCTACGGCGCGGCGCTGGGCCGCCGGTGGCTGCTGTCCGGCGGCGCGGCGATCACCCGCGGTCTGCGCGACCCGCGTCCGGAGTTGGGCATCTTTAGCACCAATCTGCCCGAAGTCCCGCCCCTCAAAGCGCGGCTGGCGCTGCGCTACGGCACGCGCGCCTGGTTTGTGCAGGCCGAACCGGTCGCGGCGCGGTCGCAGCGGCGCGTGGACACTGACTTGCTCGAACCCGTCACGCCCGGCTGGGCGACCCTTCATTTGCGCGCGGGATGGCACGCCCGCGGCTGGTCGGTCACCGCCGGCGCCGACAACCTGTTCGACCGGTTCTACTACGAGCACCTCTCGTTTCAGCGCGACCCGTTCCGCAGCGGCTTGCGCGTGCCGGAGCCCGGAAGGAACTTCTACCTGAACCTCGGCCGGGAGTTTTAACTGCCTGCGGGGCGGCTATGGCAACAGCCGGTCACCGGTGACAGCGTCGAACAACCACGAGCTTTTCGGGGGAAGCTCCAAGTTGGCCGTCCTGCCATTCCGCAGCGTGAGCCGGTGCGGCCCGCCTTCTTTGGTGTGTAGGAGCACGACGCCGCCGCCGGCGTGGATGACTGCATCCTGCGCGACGTAGAGATGCGCGCCCGCCGCGCGGAAGATCTCGCGCCAGCCGGCCGGGGTGAGCGGGGGTACGGAAGCGAACCAGACGCCGCCGCGGCGCACCAGACCTGGCGGCTGGTCTTCCACGGTGAAATAAGGGCCAAACGGCTTGACTCCTTCCATGCGGAGCGGACCGTCGTGACGCCGGATGGGCAGACCGGTCGCTTCGCGCACGAATTCCACGCTCAACCGCTGGCCGTCACAGTAACCGGGCGCGCCGCAGAAGACAACGTGCCGTCCCGGCACCACCCGCTCGCGGAGCAAGCGCCGCTGCTCGGCGTTCAGCAGCCAGGTGTTGGCCAGCACGACGACCCGGAAACGGCCGAGGTCGATCCGCGGCAGGTCCGCCAGGTGGATCGTCTCGATCGCGGCTCCGCTCCGCCAGGCCTCGCCGGTGGCCCGGTTCACCGCCAGCGCGTCCGTCAGCGGGTCCGAGTCCAGCAGCGTTCCCGTGTAGTAATACACATCGGTGTCGTAGACGAACAAGACGTCTCCGGCGGGCTGATACGGCCGCTGGTGATAATCGGCAAGGATCCGCCGCAGACGCGCGATCTCGCCCATCAGGCGCGTGTCCGCCCACCAGCCGCTCACGTTGGCGGGACCGAAATCGTAATACCAGAGGCCCATGCCGCGCGTGAAGCTCTCCAGCACGTTGCGCCGGATGATCGCAAAGTCGGACTCCAGCTCCGACAGGGCGAACGCGGTGTCCACGTTGTTCAGCCACTGCCAGGACGGGGACTGGTCCATCTCGTCGAGGAACAGCTTGCCGTGTAACCGGGCGCTCTCGACCAAACCGCGGGTGATGCCGCAGCCGCCCAGGTCGCGGTACAGAGAGCCGTAGGCTTGGGGCGCGCTGAGATAGTCGACTTCCGGCGCCGCCAGAATCCGGGGCAGGCACAGGTGGCCCCCCGTCGCCTGCCGGCCGAACATGGAAAAGAAATATCCGTAAAACGTGCCGGCCAGGATTGGCCGTGGCCAGTGTTTCTTGACCAAACCGCAGAAGTGGATGATCTGGTCCGCGACCAGTTCCTGCTGGCAGCGGTAGTAGCTGATCACCGCTTCGCGGCGCGCGGGGTCGCGGAAGATGCCGTCGTCCAGCGCCGCTCTTTCTTCCATGCCGGGCACGCGGGCGGGCGCCAGCCCGCGCGCGCGCCGCCAGCGGCCGAAATGCTCCTGCATGGGGCCGCTGGTGTCCGGCTCATTGCGGAGAAATCCCCAATAGTGCCACTCCCCGTACACGCCGCAGGCGACGTGGATGCCTGCCAGCGCGCCGCCTTCCGGCGCCGCCGCCAGGCCGCGGAGCAGTGCGATGGTCTTTTCCTCGGCCATCTTGCGCCATTTGCGCGAGGCCAGGCTGGCGCGGGGCGTCCGCCGCAGATCGTCCATCAGGATGCGGACGGGCTGGGTGCGCTCGATCTGCTCAAAGCCGCCATTGGCGAACCTGGTCACCTCGTCCGGATGCTGTTGCAGCCACCAGCCCGGGGCGTTGAGGTGCCAGCGGATCACCACCGCTGCGTCCGGGCAGATTTCCAGAATGCCCCGGATTTGCCGCTGCGCCGTCGCGATGTCCAGCGGGCCTTCGCGGGGCCAGATCAACTCGAGGAACAGATCCACTTGAAACAGCCGAAACCCGGCTTCGACGAAGTGCCGGAGGTGCTGCCGGGGGCCTTCTTCCCAGCTCCAGCGGCCTCCCGGGCAGTCGGTAAGGGCGTAAAAGACCGGGTAGACCGGTTTGCCCCGCACATGCAGCGCCGGTTTGCCGTTCCAGGGCTTCACCTCCGCGGTGACCGGCTGGCGCGGCGCCGCCGCGGCCGTGGCGGCCAGTCCGGGAAGCTTTAACACGTCACGCCGGTCCAGCATTGGTTCCTCGTCGTCGGCACGGGACTTGGCAAGGCAACCGCGAGCGCCGCCCGTGAGCCGCCGGGCTCCCGGCGAGGCGCTCGCGCTGGGAGGGGGAGGACATCAGGTTCCCGATGTCCCGGCGGCCGCGCGACCCCAGCGCGGCCGGGGGGAAACAGGGATTGGGATCAGGTCAGGGTTCCGACCAGGCAGGTTCCGAAACCGCGGTCTCTTTGGGAAGGGCGTCCCGCTGCCTTGCGGACAAGCCGCACTCGTAACCTTTCTCGAAGGCGCGGAGATTCAGCTCGAGCAGCGCCTTGGGCACCGAAGCCTTCAGCGCTTCCAGGTAAGCCTCCTTGGTAATGATCTCGGTGAGCGCGGCCAGAAAGCCTACGATCACCACGTTGAGCACCACGCGTTTGCCGAGTTCTTCCGCCAGGCGCGTGGCGGGGATGCTGAACACGCGCACCGTAGGCGGCAACCCGGTGACGCGCACCAGTTCCTCTTCCACAATCAGCAGGCCGGTGGGCTTGATGCCCGGCGCGAACTTGGCGAACGCTTCCTGGGAGAGTACCACCAGGATGTCTTCCTGGGTGGTATAGGGGTACAGGATGGGTTCATCCGAAATCAGCAGTTGGGCGCTGGAGGCGCCGCCGCGTGCTTCCGGGCCGTAGCTTTGCGTCAGGGTGGCGTGCCCTCCCTGAAAGAGCGCGGCGGCTTTGCCGACGATATTGGCGGCCAGCAGGATGCCCTGCCCCCCGAACCCCGCGAAACGAATCTCGGTCAGCATGTCTTCACCTGGAATTCGAACGGGCGGCCGAGTTTCTGCGTGTAGTATTCCCGCATGTGGTCGATGTACTCGGGCCGGTCTTTCTTCTCGACGAATTTGCCAATGATGATGTCGCCGGACTTGGTCAGGTCCAGGCTGGCGGTGTCCGCGCCATGTTTCGTCTTGCCGTGCTCCTTATAGAACTTCATGGTTTCGAGACCGTCGCCCATTTGGTTGCGGCGCTGGAACAGAGTCGGGCAGGGCGAGATGATCTCGATAAAACTGAAGCCTTTGTGGAGCAAGGCTTCTTTCATCGTCTTGGCCAATTGCATCACGTGGTAGGTGGTCCAGCGGGCGATGAAGGTCGCGCCCGCCGCCTCCAGCAGATGGGGCAGATTCAGCGTGGGCTCGAACGTGCCGTAGGGCGAGGTCGCCGTGGTGCACGATTCGGGCGTGGTGGCGGCGCTCTGGCCGCCGGTCATGGCGTAGATGAGGTTGTTGACGCAGATGACCTTGATATCGAGGTTGCGGCGCGCGGCGTGAATCAGGTGATTGCCGCCGATGGACGCCAGGTCGCCGTCGCCGGAATACACCACCACGGTCAGTTCCGGATTGGCCAGTTTCAGCCCTGTGGCGAAGGGGATGGCGCGCCCGTGCGTGGTGTGGAACGAATCGAGATTCAGATACCCGGCCACCCGTCCGGAGCAGCCGATGCCGCTGACCACCGCGATTTTATTGGGATCCAGTTTGGAATCCATCACCGCGCGGGCAAAGCAGTTGACGGTGGTGCCGATGCCGCAACCGGGGCACCAGATGTGCGGGATGCGGTCGGACCGCAAGAACGGCTCGACGGGATTGATCGATTCCGGCAGCGCTTCTTCCACCTGCAACGCGGCGTTCTCCAGAATCAGGTTGTCGCTCATTGGGCCCCCTCCACGATTGCGGCGAGAATGTCTTCCGGCCGGTGGACGCCGCCTCCGGCATGGGTGACCCCAATCGTGCGGGACAGTCCCCCGGCCACCCGTTCCACTTCATAAACCATCTGGCCCAGGTTCAACTCCGGGACCACCAGCGTCTTCACCCGCCTGGCCAGCGCCCTGAGGTGGTGTTCCGGGAACGGCCAGATGGTGATCAGCCGCAGTTTGCCGACCTTCAATCCGCGTTCGCGCGCCATGCGGATGGCGCGCTCAGCGACCCGCGACGTAATGCCGTAAGAGACCACCACCACGTCGGCGTCTTCCGTACCTTCTTCTTCCACCAGCGCAAGTTGACCGGCGGCGTTGCGGATCTTGTCGCACAAGCGCCGGACCAGTTTGTCCTGGGCCTGGGAAGTCACCGCCAGGTAGCCTCGCTCGTCGTGCGTGACACCGGTAATGTGGAACCGGTAGCCGTCGCCGGCGTGGGCCATTTCGGGCACCATGTTGTCGCAGGGCTTGAACGGGAGGTAGTCGCCGGGGCGCTTGTTGGTCAGATGGCGAGGCGTCACCTCGATCTGTTCGGCGGGTGGGATCACCACCTTCTCGGTCATATGCCCCACGCACTCGTCCATCAGGAGCACGACCGGATTCCGGTAGTCTTCCGCCCAATTGAAACACTTGATGGTCAGGTCGAAGCACTCCTGGGGAGAATTGGGGCACAGGGCGATCACCTCGTAATCGCCGTGCGAACCCCAGCGCGCCTGCATCATGTCGCCTTGCGCCGGGAGCGTGGGCAGACCCGTGGACGGTCCTCCGCGTTGCACATCCACGAAAACGCAGGGCGTTTCGGTCATCGCCGCGTAGCCAACGTGCTCCATCATCAGGGAGAAGCCAGGTCCGGAGGTGACCGTGAAGGACTTGGCCCCTCCCCACACAGCGCCCTGGAGGGCGATGGAAGCCGCCAGTTCGTCTTCCATTTGAATGAAGACCCCGCCCACTTCCGGAGCGCGGGAAGCGAACCGTTCCACGATTTCAGTGGAAGGGGTGATCGGGTATCCTGCGGCAAATCGCGCACCGGCCGCCAAGGCCCCTTCGCAACATGCCACATCCCCGTTCAGAAAGTGCACGCCCGTCAGGACGGCTTTCGGGTCAGCCGGCATGGTTGTCTCCCTTCTTTTGCGCCGCCTTGATCCGGGTGCCGTAAATCGCGAAATCCGGGCAGTACATGCCGCAAAGGTCACAGCCTGAACACTTTTCGGCGTCCTGAACGTAGGGCGGGTGGTAGCCCTTGAAATTGAACGCCGACGAAAGGGCCAGGACGTGGGTGGGGCAGAATTCGACACAGAATCCACATCCTTTACATCGTTCGGCGGTAATGGTGACAAAACCTTTAGCCATGCTTGAGCGCGACCTCGCTGCTCTGATTGCATTTCGGTTGCCAGCCAGGAAGTCCGGAGGGTGGACGAGTCACAGACCTGTCCCGCGAAACCAGGGGCGGCACGCCGCGGCGCAAAATCCAGCGGTTCCCGGGAAAGCCCGAGTCGCCCCTTCTCTTGCGCTCTCTGTGGGCGTATAGTGCCGGGTAGCGATGATCGTTCCTGATCACGGCGCCTGCCCGGGTGCATCCTGTTGCTTCCGGACCGGCGTCAGGAGGCTCTCATGAACATTCCCTCTCCCGTTATGAACCGCCGCGAATTCGGTTTTGCCCTGAGCGGCTGGGCCGTAGCCGCGCGCCTTTTTGGCGCCGAGTCCAGCGCTCGCTGGATGCAGCCGGCCACCGTTCGCAAAGTCTTTCTTGCGGTGAAGACTCCTTCCTGGCCGCGGCCCGACCTCGATGTCGCCGCCGAGAAAGCCATCGTCGACCAGCACATCCTCGATGCGGCGCGCCGGAATCCGGACACCGTGCAATTCACCGGCGGCGAACTGATTCGCTCCGCGGAAGATGCCGAGACCCTGGTGCGCAGCCTCGGCGATGAAGACGCGATCCTGATCGCGGATCTCACCTCCGGCACGGGCCCGCTGCTCAAGCCTTTCCGCGACGTGAGCAAGCCCATGCTGCTGTATTCGCGCCCCTACTCCGGCTGGTCGTACACCGAGGTCGCGCAGTGGGCGCAGAGCGGCAAGAAAGCCGACCTGATCAGCTCGAGCGACCCCGGCGAGTTGGATCCCTACTTCGGCATGTTCCGCACGGTTCACCATCTGCGGACCAGCAAGATCCTGGTCTTGTCTCCCGCCATGGGCAGCGCGATGGCGGACGGATTCACCAGGCAATTTGGAACCGCATTCGCGTTTCCGGGTTTCGGCCCGCTTAAGGACGCCTACCACTCGGCCGACGCCAGCCGCGCGGAGAAGGAAGCCAGCGCGTTCGTCCGCGGAGCGCTCAAGATCGTTGAGCCAAGCGCCGGGGAAGTCGCCGATTCCTTCCGCCTCTATCGCGCCATTATGAAAATGCTCGAGAGCGAACGGGCGAATGCCATCGCCATCGACTGCCTCGGCGGGTTCCGGCGCGCCGACCTTCCCGCGTATCCCTGTATTGCTTTCACCTTGCTGAACGATGCCGGCCTGTACGGCGTTTGCGAAGCGGACATCCCGTCCACCATGACGCAGTTGCTGTTGACGTCCCTGACGCGGAAGCCGGGCTTCGTCTCGGATCCGGTTTTCGATACGGGGCGCAATGAAATCATTCACGCGCACTGTGTTTCGGCCACCAGGCTGAAGGGATTGGACGGTCCGATGTCGCCGTACGTGGTCCGGTCGCACATGGAGGACAACAAGGGCGTGTCGCTTCAGGTGATCGTTCCGGTCAACGAAACCGTGACGGTGGCGAAGTTCCTGAAGCCGGACGTCTTCGGCGTGTCGCTGGGGCAGGTGACCGAGAACGTGGACGAAGCCCGGGGTTGCCGCACCAAGTTCCGCACCAAAGTGGCGGATGCGCGGAAGATGCTGGAAAGCTACACGGGCGGGTTGCATCGCGTGGTGTTCTACGGCGACTACCTGAAGCCCGTGCAGCGCCTGGGCCGGCTGATGGGCTTCCAGGTCGTTCAGGAAACCTGAAGGATTGGTTTTCGGCATCGCGAGCCAACGCACGCCGGCCCGCTGGCCCCCGGCCAACAAGCGGACCGTGCGGCAGGAAACAGGCCCTCACTCTTTCGGGGCGATGCCGAGCGTTTTCATTTTGCGGTAGAGGTTGCTGCGTTCGAGGCCCAACAGTTCCGCAGCGCGGCTGACATTGCCGCCTGCCTCTTCGAGTTTCTTGAGGATGTAGTCCCGCTCGGCCGCCTCGCGGACTTCGTGGAGGCTGCCCAGACGCACGGGCGAAGTCAGCCGCCGCGTGCCCGTCACCGGCAGATGCCGGACATCCACCCGCGGCTGGGGATACATGATCACGATGCGCTCCATCAGATTTCGCAATTCGCGCACGTTCCCCGGCCAGTGGTATTCCTGAAGCACGCGGCACGCTTCCGGCGTGAGTTCCTTTGGTTTCCGGCCGTAGGCGGTCGTGAATTCCCGGAGGAAGAATTCGGCCAGCGCCGGGATGTCCTCGGCGCGCTCCCGGAGCGGCGGCACATGGAACGGGATCACGTTGAGACGATAGAAGAGGTCCTCGCGAAAATTTCCGCGGTCGATCTCCTCGTCCAGATTTTTGTTGGTCGCCGCCACCACCCGCACGTCGACCTGGACGGAGGTTCCTGAGCCGACCGGCTCGAAACGTCCCTCGTCCAGCACCCGCAGCACCTTCGACTGGGTCCGCAGGCTCATGTCCCCGACCTCGTCCAGAAACAGCGTACCGCGATGGGCTTTCTCGAACTTGCCCGTCTTGTCTTCCGTCGCGCCGGGAAAACTGCCTTTGGCGTGGCCGAACAACTCGCTCTCGATGAGTTCCTCGGGGATGGCGGCGCAATTGACGACGACAAACGGCCCGGCGGCGCGGGCGCTCATGGCGTGCAGGGCGTGGGCGACCAGTTCCTTGCCGGTTCCGCTCTCCCCGTAGATCAGGACGCGCCCGTTGGTGCCGGCCATCAGCGCGAGCTGCTGGCGCAGCGCCTTCATCGGGACGCTGTCGCCGAGGATCTGATAGCGGCCCGCCTCGGCGGTCCGCAGGCGCGCGTTCTCCTGCTGAAGGCGGTGCTGCTCGAGGGCGTTCCGCACCACCAGCGTTACCCGGTCGATCGAGAGCGGTTTTTCCAGGAAGTCGAACGCGCCGAGCTTGGTGGCGCGCACGGCGGTTTCAATCGTGCCGTGGCCAGAAATCATCACCACCACCGGCTTCTGCCCGGCGGGAAGTTCCTGAATCCGCGCCAGCGTGGCGAGACCGTCTATGCCCGGCAGCCAGATATCCAGCAAGACCACTTCAAAGGGCGTAAGGGGTAACGCGGCCAGCGCCGCTTCTCCACTCTCGACGGCCGTGACCTGGCAGCCCTCGTCCTCCAGCACACTGGCGAGCGACTGGCGGATGCCAGGCTCGTCGTCGACAATCAGAATGCGGGCGTCCTTCATGCGGGCTTGGCCGCCGCGCCGCCGACTTCGGCCGTCTCCGGAAGGTCAGAGTCGAGCAGCGCGGGAATCTCCACAATGAATACCGCCCCTGCCGGCCGGTTGTCCTCGACCCGGATCGTCGCCCCGTGTTCGGACAGAATATGGTTGACAATGGCGAGGCCAACGCCGGTGCCGCGCCCTTTCGTCGAGAAGTAAGGAAGAAACAGCTTCTCCTTGTCTTCGGTCGAGATGCCGCAACCGGTGTCGGCGACCACCAGGGTGACCACGCCGGAGGTATCGGCGTGGGTGATGACGGACAGCTCCTTGACCAGGGATTCCTGCATGGCCTCGGCGGCGTTGTCGATCAGGTTGACCACCGCCCGCTTGAATTGCTCCCGGTCCAGCAAAACGGGCGGCAGGCCCGAGGCGAGCTGGGTGTGGATCCGAATCCCCTCCAGCCGTCCCTCGAACACGGCCAGGGCGCTCTCGACGACCTCGTTCAGCCCGGCGCGCGCCGGGTTGGCGGCGGGGAACCGGGTGAACTGCGAGAACTCGTTCACCAGGGTTTTCACCGACTCCACCTCGGCGGCGATGAGCGCGGCGCACTCCCGGGCAATCCGGCACATGTCTTCCAGCGCGCGATGGGCGTCGGGGCGCGCGGCCAGCCGCTCCGCCTGCCGGCTGAGCCGTTCGGCGGACAGCGCGATGGGCGTCAGCGGGTTCTTGATTTCATGGGCCACCCGGCGGGCCACCTCGTGCCAGGCCGCCGCTTTTTGGGCGCGCAACAGGTCGGAGAGGTCTTCCAGCACCAGCACGAACCCCGACGACTGCCGCTCGTCCAGCGCGGCCACCGTGGCGGACAGGTGCAGCGTCTGGCGGCCGTTGTTGAGGGCCAGTTCCCGCGCCGCCGCGCCCGTGCGGCGGGCGCGCTTCATCAGGTAGCGGAGTTCGGCGGTGTCCTCCCTGCTGAACAGGTCCTCCAGCCGGCGCGCGCGCCGCACCTGCTCTTCAGGAAAAAGCTGCTTCAACGCGCGATTGACCCGCTGGATGACCCCGTCGCGCGTGAGCGAGATCACGCCCGTCGGAATGCTCTCCAGAATCGCCTCGGTGAAGCGCCGGCGCGCGTCCAGTTCGCGGGCGTTGGCCTCCAGTTGCGCGGTCATAGCATTAAACGCGCGCACCAGCCTCCCCAATTCGTCGATGGCGCTCACTTCCACCCGGTACTGGAAGTTTCCCTCTCCCACCTCGTCGGCCGCTTTCAACAGCGCCGAAATCGGCGTGCTGATCTGCCGGGCCAGGAACAGGGCGATCCAGGTCGACAGGAACAGAACGAAAAGGGCGATCAAAGCCTGCATCAAGATATAAAACCAGCGCAGTGATTTCTTTTCCGCGTCCAGCCGGTCGATTTCGGCCACATAACGGGCGATGCGCTGCCCGGCGGCGGCGAGGTCGAGAGGCCGGAGCGCCCCCAACGCGAGCGACACCGCGCGCCCGTCCGGCAACGTCACTTCCAACCGCGAAATCACGGTCTCCTGCCGCGGGCGCTCCAGGATGCCCGCGTTGCCCCACACCGCCAGGATCTGCCCCCGCGGGGCGTCCCGCGCTTCGATGGCGACCAGGCTGTGTCTCCGGGCGAACTCCGCGAGAAAGCCAGGATCTCCGCCGCCGTCCAGCGCCGCTGCAAATTCCGCGCTCCCCGCCAGCAGTTCCCCCAACGCCCGCAGCCGCCCTTGCGATTCCTCTTCCATCGCGTTGGCCAACGCGATGTAGTCGAAGCGCAGCTTCTCGCCCGGCCGGCTGAACCACTTCTCCAGGTTGCGGTTGAGCAACGCGTAGCTGAAGACGACAAGAAAGCAAACGGGCAGAAAACTCAACAGAAACGCGCCCCAGAACAGGCGCGACTTGATGCGGGAGCCTTCCCGGTCGCTGCGCCGGTCCACGAACAGCCGCAGTCCGGTACGGAAGAGGATGAATCCCAGCGTGACGGTCAGCAGGAAGACCAGCGTGGAGACCGCCCAGAACAGGAAGGTCTGACTCAGGTCCGCCGGGGCGTATTCGCCAAAATCGAACGAAACCTGCCACATGATGAGGCCCAGGAGCACCAGGAGGGCCAGGATGCCGGAACCAAGCAGGTAACGCCGCTTCATGTGCGCGGTTTCTCCCTGCGATTATAGCCGCTGGCCGGGCGGAGGCGCGCCGGGGCGGAAGGCCCCGCTGCGGCAGCCTGGTGATTGATCAGTGGGTCCGATGGATGGCGAGGCGCATGGACCATTATGAGTATTCGCGCGAGGTGGCGCGACAGGATCGCGACAGGATTCTGTGATCAGCCGAGAGCCCTCGGTGGTGTAGGTCGGACAACCCGCGCCGCGCCGTTAACCGGATTCCTTCTGGAAACGGGGAGAAACGGTCTCCGGCAAACGCCGCCGGGGCGCACTGGCTGGCCCTTCAGGCGCGACCCGCTCGAAACGGCGAAAAACGACCAAGTCATTGGCGCAACGCTCGCGGCGCATCCGCTCGCAGCGCCCGGTTAGGCTGCCTGATCGTAAACCAATACACCCAAAACAGGATGATGGCCTGAAGCGGAGTCCGAATGAGGAGATAAACGGGACCCCATGCGTGCCCGCCCATCGGGATGCGGTGGATCGACGCGTAGATATTTACCGGAAAGAACACGACCAGCATTACGGCGGTAACCCATCCGGTGAACCACCTGGACTTTGGCGCGAGGAAACCAGCGGCAAGCGCCAACTCCAAGGCCCCGGTCAAATACACGAGAAGCTTCCGTTCAGGGACCCACGGAGGCAGCATCTGCGCCATGGGCGCCGTTTGGACGAAATGTCCGATACCGGTGAAGACAAACAAAATGCCAAGTCCGGCCGCCGCGAGGCGACGAACATCGAAGTCACGGCGCAGGACCGCCGAAGCGGCGCGGCCTGCGAGATAGGGGGCGATCATCAAGACAAGCATGATGATGGGAGTTGTCATTGCGTTGCTTCCTCCTTGCGTCCTAATTGCTTACCCTGTTTTGGAGCCCGGCATGGTCCGCACGGCCACTTCGCCGTGTCATGAGCAGAGTAGTCCACAATCCCGCCGCGCCGGTCCAATTCGATTCGGCAGCAATTCTCAAGCAAGGTCTTCAGTTGCCGCCGCGCCCGCTGCACACGCGATTTCATGCCGGACGGACTCGTTCCGGCCCGCGAACAACCCGGGGCGGAGATTGTCGCCTACCTGCCCGCAAAGGGGCCGCCGTTCCTCAAGGCGCGGAAGGACTCTTGGGCAGGCCCGGCGGCGAGCCTCCGTTTTGCGGGCGAGTCGTCAGAAGAGGGGGCGCCTTGCGGGCAGACCTACGGTGGCGGCGCGGAACCCACGGGACGCCATCCGCCGGTATTCGACGGGGCATCCGCGCCGGCCTCTTTCTGATTGGGGGAGGGTTCTTGCCTCGGTTCCCCCACCCGGCGCCAACCCGGTGAAGAGGACGGGGGCGAAGAGGGCGAGGAACTGCCCGAGCCGCGGGGATAATTTTCGGCGGGCGTCGGCCGCAGAATCACCGGCTCGCCGCCGGCATCCGGCGCGGGCCTGCGGCGAATCAGAACCGGCCGGTCCGGTTCCGCCGCGGAAGGTTCGTCGCCCGCCGCTTCGGAGGGCGCGGATTGGTTCTCAGACACCAAGGGCGCCTCCCCCCGCGCAGGCGGCAGGAATCCTTGCGGCACTACGTACATTCGGCGGAAGCGAACCTCGGCCTGCGGGTAGCGGCGGCGCGCGTTTGCCGCCAAGTCTACTTCGATGGTCCTCTCCTGGCCGGCGCGCGCGCCTTCCGGCACTTGGAAGAACAGAGCGTAGCGTTGGCGGATCCGGGAAAGAGTCGTTTCCAGGGCCGACGCATCCTCGACCCGCAGGCTGTCGCCGCCGCTGCGGCGGGCGATCTCCTCGGTTCCCGCCGGTTGGGTGCGCGAAACCGCGCCGCCGGGGAACCGGCCGCGCCGGCCGAGGATGACGCCCCCGAGCGGACCGGACGGCCAAGAGCCGCCGTGCGTCCCCCGGCCAAATCCCATGGCGTCCGGCGCAATCAGCGCGCTCAGCACCGTGTCGGCGCGGGCCAGCGCCCGCCCAACGCCGGCTTCGTCGCGGCGGAATTCGGTCTGATCGTCGGTCAGGATGACGATGGCGCGGCGGGCTTCGGGCCGGGCTTCCCGCCCAACGAATTGAATGGCGTCGTACAACGCCCGCGTGATGTCCGTGCCGCCGTTGAAATCCTCCTCGGCCAGCAATTCCTCCAGGCCCTGCTGAACCACGCGGCGGCTCGCGCGAAACGGCAGCCGAAGACGGGTGGCGCGGTCGAACACCATGATGGCGACGCGGTCGTTCCGGCCCAGCACCTCGAGTGCGCGCTGCGCGCCGTCGGCGACCCGCCGCACGTGCGGACGCATGCTGCCGCTCACGTCCAGCAGCAGCAGGACGTCCACGGGCATCTCTTCGCGGGAGAAGTTGCGGATGGGTTGCGGGCGGCCTTCCTCGCGCAGCAGGAAATCGTCCGCTTGCAGCGTGGTCACCGCCCGCGACCCGTGATCGAGCACGGTGGCGTCCACCCGGACCAGGGATACGTCCGTCCGGAATACAACCGGTTCCTCCGCGGCGGCTGGTAAGAACACGCCGCCTGCGAGGCCGAACCACATCCAATGCGCAAGGCGGGCCATCGCCCCTCCTTATCGGGATCCCGGCGGCGGAAGTTGTTCCCCGCTCACCATGAGTACGTGGCGGCCAGGGTTCGCGTTACCGCAAACCGGCCCGCCGCCCGGCGCCTAGCGGTAGGTCTTGTCATCCACCCCGGTCAGATCCACGTCGTCTCCGAACACCCCCAGGGTCAGGATGGCGAAGGTGAACACCGGGTTGCCCGTTTCCAGGTGGCCGCCAAACGCCCGCTCCGCGTTCGCCAGCGTCAGGTGCGCGTGCACCCGCCCGTCGATCACGTACCCGTTCACGCTCACAATATCGGCCGGCGCGGTCGGGTCTTTCGTATAGAGGTTTTTGGAAGGAAAATCGCGGTTCGATACCGAGTGCACGTGATAGTTGCGCACCGAGCCCGCGCCGGCCAGAATCACCGCATTGCGGATCCGCTGCTCCTTCACCATGCGCTCCAGGCCGCCCAACAAGTCGGTCTGAAACTTGAAGCGCAACACCACGATGCGTTCGAACTGGCCGGAGATCGCATAGACCTCCGGCACCTTATCGCTGAGCGGTTTGCGGTCGTCATGCGGAGTGGTGGCTTTGGTGACTTCCGTGCGCGTCACTTGGGCGGGCAGGGAAGCGGCGGCAAGCAGGAAGAGCAGCGTGCGCAGCATAGGCGTGAGTTTCCGTTCCGATGGAATTACGATAGCGCGCGCCCGCCCTCGTGGGGCGGGATCGTCCACAGGCGGAGCGTCATCGCCGCGAGCAGCAGCAGACGGAAGACCTCCAGCGACGAATAGATCATGTGCAGCGTCCAGAAACGCTCGCGTTCAGGCGCCGGCGTGGTGACGAAATCGATGAGCCGCCCCAAACGCACCACCTCCGGGGTAATCAGCCAGTGTTGCGCCATCGTGAGGACGGTCAACACGACGCAGGACCAAGCCAGCCAATGCGCGCGAGGCGGGAGGCGGTAGAAGAGCGCGGTCAAGGCCAACCCCAGGCCGATTTGCGCAAGTTCCCAGCGTTCAAAGTAGAAGCGGTTCAACTCAGCAACCTGATAGCGCAGCAGCAGGCGGACGGTATCGCGCCCGAGCTGAACCAGCAGTTCCGATACCTGCGCCGGCGGCGTTCCCAGCACCTGCTCCACTCCACGAAAATTCTGGGTGGCGACCCAGGCCATGAACAAACTCCCCCCAGCCAGCACCCCAGGAGCGTGGAGGCAACGCGGCGCGTGTCGAGGTTCACCGAAGTCGAGTGTACCAATCCGCGCCGGTTCGTAACCTCCCTCTGCCTGCCCGCATCTTTCCTGTGACGGCATGGAAGGCCCGCCGGGGTTGCGAAGGCCGAGGCAGTTTATGTAAGATCGGGGGCAGGGCTGATCGCCGAGAAGGATTTCGTTCGGGTGGAGAACCACAACTATGATGAAATTTGTTTTACCTTTGGCCTTTTTGGTGGGAGGAGCGTTTTTGACCTCCGTAACCTCTTACGCAAAGCCGGAGTATACGAAGAAAGAAAAGAAACCCTGCGTGACTTGCCACGTCAGCGCGAAGTCGAAGGAACTGAACGACACGGGTAAGTGCTACGACAAGTCGAAGTCATTGAAGGATTGTCCTACCAGTTAGCTTCCCTTTGAGACCAGCCGGGAACGGGAGCGCCGTGCAGGCAGCCGCTTCTGTTCCCCTGTTCGTCTTGTCCCGGCTGGTATACTGACGGCTTCGTGTTTCTTCAATTTGAACGCCGCGTTCAGCAGGCTTTCCAATCCCATCTTGCGATCCGGTACGGTTTGGACGTTCCCGTTCTCCTCGAGCAGCCCAAACAGGCGGACTTCGGAGAACTGGCCGTGCCCGCTGCCTTTCAACTGGCCAAGCAGTTGAAGCAACCCCCGAAGAAGATCGCTGCGGAGATTTGCGCGGAGATCGGTCCGGTGGCTGGGGTGCAGGCGCTGGAAGTGGCCGGCAACGGCTACATCAATGTGCGACTGGACCGGGGCGCTTACGCCGCGGCGCTGCTCGCCGGCGGCGAGGAGACGCCCGCTCCCCCGGGGGAAAAGGTGATTGTCGAGCACACCAACATCAATCCGAATAAGGCTGCGCACATTGGCCACCTGCGCAATACCGCCCTCGGCGACACTTTTGTGCGCATGCTGCGGGCGCGCGGATTTCAGGTGGAAGTGCAGAATTACATCGACAACACCGGTGTGCAGGTCGCGGACGTGGTGGTGGGGTTTCACTTCGTGGAACACAAGTCCCCGGCGGAAGTGAGGGAGTTAGCCAGCCGGCCGCGCTTCGACTACTACTGCTGGGATCTTTACGCGCGGACTTCGCAGCATTTCAGGGATCACCCCGAGTCCGTGAAGTGGCGCGCCGAAACGCTGCACGCCATCGAGGCTGACGAAGGACCGCTCGCCGAAATCGGCCACGTGGTCGCCGACGCGATTGTCGAATGCCACCTGGACACCATGCTGCGGCTCGGCGTCGAATACGACGTTTTGCCACGCGAAAGCGAAATCCTGCATCTCGAGTTCTGGGCCTCGGCCTTCGCCCAGTTGCGGGAACGCGGCGCGGTGCATTTTGAGGAGGAGGGCAAGAACGCGGGCTGTTGGGTGATGCGCGCGGCGGCGTTCTCCGACTCCACGGAAGACGACAAAGTGATTGTCCGTTCCAATGGCACCGTCACCTACGTCGGCAAAGACATTGCGTATCAGCTTTGGAAGTTCGGGCTGCTCGGGAAGGACTTCTACTACCGGCCGCTGCGGACGTACGCGAGCGGGCATACCGTGTGGGTCTCGACGAGCGAGCCGCAGCCGCCCGGCGCCCCGGCGTTCGGGGGCGGCAGCCGCGTCTACAACGTCATCGACGTGCGGCAGTCGTACTTGCAGGAGGTGGTGGCCGCCGGCCTGCGGGCGCTTGGTTATACCGAACAGGCCGAGCGTTCGATCCACTTCGCTTATGAAATGGTCGCGCTCTCGCCCCGCTGCTGCGCCGAACTCGGCATTGCGCTCTCGGAGGAAGACCAGCGCCGGCCCTACGTGGAGGTCTCCGGCCGCAAAGGGCTGGGCGTCAAGGCCGACGACCTGATCGACCGGCTGGTGGAAGACGCCTACGCCGAGGTGGTCTCCCGCCACCCCGACCGCCCCGACGCCGAGCGCCGCACGGTCGCCGCTCAGATCGCGATCGGCGCGCTGCGCTATTTTCTGCTCAAGTTCACCCGCAACACCGTCATCGCGTTTGACTTTCAGGAGGCGCTGAGCTTCGAGGGCGAAACCGGCCCCTACGTCCAATACGCCGCCGTGCGCGCCCGGAACATTCTCCGCAAGCTCGAGGAGCGCGGCGAGACCTTGCCGGACTTTTCGCGGGAACTGGATGCGGCGGCGTTGGCCCGCCAACTCGGCGCGGAAGACTTCTGGCAGGTGCTGCTGGCCGCGTCCAAGGCGGATACGGCAGTCGAGCGCGCCGTGGCCAGCGGCGAACCCGCCCATATCGCCAAGTACGCGTTTCAACTGGCGCAGGGCTTCAATAACTTCTATCACCAGCACCATATCCTTACCGAGGAAGACCGCGGCCGGCGGGTGTTTCTGCTGTGGATGACGACGTTCTTCCGCAATCAACTCGAGCGGACGCTGGGAATCCTGGGCATTGAAGTGCCCGAGTACATGTAATTCGGGGGGCGGGGTGGCGCACGCTTCAGCGTGCATCGGAACTTTAGTTCCGCGCTGGGCCGGTCGGAGAAGGGCGCCACGGCGTGCCACCGGGGGTGCTGGAGGCGCGCGCCGCCCGCCACCCCGCCTCGAGCACCGCGCGCTGGCTGGCCACCAAGGCCGCGTGCGCGGGATCGCGCGCGAGGTTGGTGAACTCCCTCGGGTCGCGCTGCTCGTCGTACAACTCTTCGTCGGGATAGGGCCCTTCCCAGCGGATATAGCGGTATCGTTCGGTCCGGACGGCACGCCCGACGATCTCGCCTTGCGCCGAGGAGACCTGGGTGAAGGCCGCGGTCTTCCAGGCGCGCGCGGGCCGGTCCAGCACGGGCACAAAGCTCTGGCCCTCCACGGTTGCGGGAGGTGGGAGGCCCGCCAACTCGGCGCAGGTGGGGTAGAGGTCGACCAGCTCGACCAGCGCCCGCGATACCTGCCCGTTGCCGCGCCGCCCCGGCGCGCGCACAATCAAGGGGACCCGCGCCGACTCCTCGAACAGACTCCGCTTCTGCCAGCGGAAATGCTCCCCCAGATGCCAACCGTGATCGCTCCAGAAGACAATCACGGTGCGTTCAAGCTGTCCGCTCTTTTCGAGGCGCGCCACGACGCGCCCTACCAGCGAGTCCAGATAGGAGACCGCAGCGTAATAGCCGCGCAGCGCCTCGCGCTTTTCCGCGTCGGTGGTCATGCCCATGTCGTTGGCGCGGTCCAGGATCACGGCTTCGCTGGCGCGCGGGATGTCGTCCCGGTCGTTGGCCGGATTGCGGACAGGCTCAATCCGGTCGAGCGGATAGAGGTCGAAGAACCGGGCGGGCGCGACCAGGGGCACGTGCGGCCGCAGGAACCCCAGCCCCATAAACCAGGGGTTGCTCCGGTTACGGTCAATCATTTCCTCCGCTGCGGCGGCGGCGCGTTCGTCGGCTTGCTCCCGCCCGTCGCCCGCGAAGCTGATCCAGTGTAGGGCGACGCCGGGTCCGTGCTTTGGGGTCACGTTGCGCCCTTCCCCCGGGGTTTGATTCTCCAGGCCCGGCGGGCTGACGGAAAGGTCCCACGAAGCAGGGTCGTCCCAGCGGTTGGTGCCGACCGACCCCGGCACATTCATGTGGTACATCTTCCCGAACCGGGCCGCGTAGTAGCCGTGCTGGCGGAACAGTTGCGGCAGAGTGACCACTTCCGGCAGCGTGTCGCGCACCGCAATCTCGTTCTGCCAGATGCGCGTCGTATCCGGTCGCATCCCGCTGAGCAACGAGGTGCGGCTGGGGCCGCAGAGCGGATACTGGCAATAGGCGCGGTCGAAGCGCACTCCGCGGGCGGCCAGCGCGTCGATGCCGGGCGACTTCACCAGCGGGTGTCCGTAACAGCCCAGCGTGGAGGTGAGGTCGTCGGAAGCGATGAAGAGGATATTCGGGCGCGGCGGCGCGGTCTTGCGGCCCAGGGCCAGCAACGGCGCGGCGAATTGCCCCAGCGCCGCGCGCCGCGTGGTGGCAAACGGCATGCCGGAATTATAGCCGTACGGGCCGCACCGCGGCGCCCCCGGCACGTGGACGCGAGCGCCTGCCTGCGGCGTTCCCGGATGACGGCGCCGGTGCCGTGGTGCTATACAAAGTCGAGCGGGCGCCGCGGAGAGCCGGGGCAATCGGCGTCCCGGGATGCCCGCTGGCTGGGGTAAGTGCCATCGCGTGCTGACCAAACTGCGGATACGGAACTTCAAGCTGTTCGGGGACGTGGAGATCGAGCTCGGCGAGCGCGTCGTTTTCATCGGTCCCAATAACTCGGGGAAAACGTCGGCTTTGCAGGCGCTGGCGCTGTGGGATCTTGGCGTCAAGCGGTGGCTGGAAAAGCGTGGAGGTGGTCCCGCGCCCGAGAAGCGGCCCGGGGTCACCATCAACCGTCGCGACCTGATCGCCGTTCCGGCGCCGACGGCCAGACTTCTCTGGCGGGGCCTGCGTGTCCGCGAGGCCGGCCGCACGGAGAGCGCCCCCCGCACAACGAATGTCCTGATCAGCGTCGACGTGGAGGGTGTGGATGAGGCGCGTGCGTGGCGTTGCGCGCTCGAGTTCGACTACGCCAACGAAGAGTCCTTCTACTGCCGCCCCGTGCGCGCGCCCGAAGGCGGACGCAGCGAGGTGCCCGGACATCTGGCGCACTACCGTCTGGCCTATTTGCCGCCCATGTCCGGCATCGCGGCGCGGGAGGATCGCCTGGAATTGGGCGCCGTCAACGTGCGCTTGGGCGAAGGACGCACCGCCGAAGTGCTGCGCAACCTCTGCTGGCAAGTATGGAACGCCAGCGAGGACCGCGCTGCCTGGAAACACGTCGTCGGCAGGATGCATGCCCTGTTCGACGTTCAGCTCGAAGAGCCGCGGTACGTCACGGAGCGCGGGGAAATCCTCATGAGTTTCCGCACGCGCAGGGGCGTGTCGCTGGATTTGTCCGCGAGCGGACGCGGACAGCAGCAGACCTTGCTGTTGCTGGCCTACATGAGCGTCCATCCTGGCTCCGTGGTCCTTCTGGACGAGCCGGACGCCCACCTGGAGATCCTCCGCCAGCGCCAGATCTACCAGTTGCTGGCCGAAGAAGCGGAGCGCACCCGCAGCCAGATCGTCGCCGCCAGCCACTCGGAGGTCATCCTCAATGAGGCCGCCGACCGCGATGTGGTGATCGCCTTCGTGGGTGCCCCGCATCGCATAGACGACCGCGGCAGCCAGGTCGCCAAGGCGCTCAAGGAAATCGGTTTCGAGCACTATGCTCTGGCCGAGGAGTCCGGTTGGGTGCTGTACCTGGAAGGCGCTACCGATTTGGCGATTCTCCAGGCCTTCGCCAGACGGCTGGGCCATCCCGCCCAGGCTCTGCTTGAGCGCCCGTTTGTGCACTACGTCGCCAACCAGCCACGCAAAGCGCAGGAACACTTCTACGCCTTGCGGGAAGCCGTGGGCGGTTTGGCGGGAATCGCGATCTATGACCGGCTCAGCCAGCCTCCGCCGGAAGACCCCAACCTGACGCACTTGACATGGCGCCGGCGGGAACTGGAGAACTACCTCTGCCACAAGGAAACGCTGCTGGCCTTCGCCGAGGAGCAAGGCCGGCGACGCCAGGGAGAACTTTTTGGCCCGGATTGGCGGGAACGGATGGCGAAGGCGATCGCAGCTATCGAAGACGCGCTCCAAACGCTTGGCAGCCCATCGCCTTGGGAAGGCGAACTCAAAGCAAGTGACGACTTCCTCGACCCGCTTTTCGAACGTTTCTTCCGCGACCTCGCGCTGCCGAACCTTATGCGCAAGACCAACTATCACGCTTTAGCCGAGTTTGTCCCGGCGGACCTGCTCGATGCCGAGATCACGGAAAAACTCGACGCCATCGCCGGTGCGGCCGCCCGCGCCCCACTCCGCTCTGCCGCAGAGTGAAGTTTGGGAGTGACCAGGCGGACGGGCGCAGCTAGGGCGCCAGATTCTCCGCCTGGAGGACACCCTGCGCTGGCGTCTCTGGCGCCGTTTCCACCGCTTGGCGGGCCAGGCGGAAATCGTTGCCGCGGAACACCAGGTCCGCGGTGCGCGCCCCTTCGACACGGGCGTAGCGCGCCACCCTCCCGCTGGGGCGGCAGGCGCGCACCACCCCGTCGCGCACATCGCGCAACACCAGCGAGGCGGCTTCTCCCGCCGGCGCGGCGATCCGCACGTCGTCGAGCGACAGCCGCTCGACGTCCTCGCAGACGAAGCCGGGCCGTTCCTCGCGGTCCGCGTAACTGATTTCCATATCGCGAAAGCGGACATTGCGCGCGTGCCGCACGAAGAACCCGTAGGAGGGCAGGACCCCGAACATGTGATGTTCGGGGTAACCTTCGGGCTTTTCCGGGATCGGCCGGGCCGCGTCCGCCGCCGTGCCGCCGCCCGCGAAAACGGCACGGATGTTTTCGATGGTCACGTTCTCTACGTCGTGCCCGGGCAGTCCGGTGATGGAGCAGCCGATCCGGCTGGCGCCGGTGGCCTCAATGCCGCGGATCTGCACGTTGCGCAGCTTGCCGATCCCCGGCCGGGGACCGCCTTCCACAAATGGACGCGCGCGATTGCCCAAGCGGATAAACACCGGCGCGCCGATGCCATGGATGGCCAGGTTCGACACCAGAATCCGGTCCATCGTCCCGCCGTCGACGATGTGCAGGCCGATGCCCGATAACCGGGTATCGTAGATCGCGCAGTTTGCGACCGAGATATTCTCGAAGCCGCCGTTGGTTTCCGTCCCCAGCTTCAGCGCGTTGCACGCCGAACTGAGCACGCAGTTGGTGATCACCACGTCGCGGCAGACGCGGTCCGCGGTGCTCTTGAGCACAATCGCGTCGTCGCCCGAGGAGATGTCGCAATCGGCGATGCGCACGCGGGCGCAGCAGTCAATGTCGATGCCGTCGTTGTTCTCGTTCACCCGGCTGTGCACCGTAATGCCGCGGATCGCCACGTTGTCGCAATTGAGGTAATGCTGCACCCACATGGGCGAATCGCGCATGGTGACGTCGCAGACGCCCACGTCGCGGCAGCCGATCATGCGGAGCAGATACGGCCGGACCAGGTAGGGCCCGTGCGGATACCGCGCGCCCTGGCCATCGATCACGCCCCGCCCTTCGATGGCAATGTCCTGCACGTTTTCGGCGTAGAGCAGGCTCCGGTTCACATAGACATCGGTATAGGAGCGAAAGCCGGGCACGGTAGCGGGATAATCGGCGAGGTTCGTGCTTCCCAGCAGCACCGCGCCCGCGTCCAGGTGCAGGCGCACATGGCTGCGCAGCACGAGCGTGCCGGACAGATAGCGTCCCGGCGGGAAGAACACCGTGCCCCCGCCGCCCTGGGCGCACGCGTCGATCGCGGCCTGGATGGCCTTGGTGTTCAGGGTGCGTCCATCACCCTTGGCGCCCCGCGCGGCGATGTTCAGCATAGAGGCGGCGGCGGGCAGCCCGGCGGCCGCGGCGGCGAGGAGCAGGTTCCGGCGTTGCATGGGTCGGCTCGCGTACAGGTTCTCGTTGCATGGTTATCACGCGCCGCGCCCGGCGGCAAGGCGGATGGGGGGCTGATCAAGGCACAGTAGAGCTCCTCGCTCTCCTCCGGTTCTCTCGCTCACGAAATTACTCCTTCCGCCGCCGCTCTCCCGCCGGGTGGGCGGTGGCTCGCTCCGCCCTGAAAGCTTTGGCCCTTTCGACGCCGGCCGCCGGAGGCTGCACTCCCGTCTTCGAACCGGAAGGCCGGGCAACCCGCAGGTTCTCCCACCCGGTTTTCCGGGCGGCAGAGGCGCCGGGCGCAGGTAAGCGTTTTCGCCCGCCCGGCCGCTTGACAGGCGCCCGCCGTCTTCAGGACGATCAAGGTTCCGCACCGTCATGCGCGTCGCCATCGTTACCGCCTGGATGCTTCTGGCGGCCGCTGCCCAGGCTGGGGAAGTAACGATTCCCAGTTCCCTGGACAGCGCGCCGCAGGCCGCGATTCTGGATGTCCCCGGCGAGACAAATCCAAAGCCGCTGCTGGTGCATGTCCACTCCTGGTCCAGCGACTACCGGACCTCGAGCCATTTCGCCGAACTGCGGGAAGCGTGCGCGCGGAAGGGGTGGGTCTTCCTGTCCCCCGATTTCCGCGGGCCGAACCGGCGCCCGGAGGCGTGCGCCTCGGACCTGGCGGTTCAGGACGTGCTCGATGCGGTGCTGTACGCCTTTCGCCAGACCCAGGTCGATCCCGCGCGCGTCTATCTGACCGGCGGGTCGGGCGGTGGTCACATGAGTCTGGTGCTGGCGCACCGTGCGCCGGATCTGTGGGCCGCCGTCTCGGCGTTCGTGCCGATCACCGATTTAGCCGCATGGCACCGGTTCGCCAAAGACAAAGGCCTGCGGTATGCCGCCATGATCGAGGCGTGCGTGGGCGGCGAGCCCGGAGCGTGGCAACCGGACGCCGAACTGCGCCGCCGCTCGCCGCTCTTTCACCTGGCGGCGGCGCGCGGCGTGCCCATCGACATTCAAGCCGGGATCCAGGACGGGCACACCGGGTCGGTGCCCGTGAGCCACTCCCTGTTGGCCTTCAACGCCCTGGCGGAAGCTAACGGCCTTCCGGAGCGCAAACTGGACGAGGAAGCCATCCGGTTTGTCACCCGCGAGGCGCGCGTCCCGCCGCACTTGGCGGCCGAACGCGAGGACGAGTCCGAACGCCGGCATCGGGTGCTGTTTCGGCGCGCGGCCGGACCCGCGCGGGTAACCTTGTTCGAGGGAGGACACGACACTGACTTCGGGGCGGCGCTGACGTTCCTGGAAGCTCATCGCAAACAGGACAGGGGGCAGTTGGCCGTCCTGGGCGGCATCGAACACGACCGCGTGTTTCAACGGGCGGGTAAACAAGCCGAGACGCGGATCGTGGGCGTGGCAGGAGTGGCCGGGTTGCTGGAGATGCGCTCCGCCGGCGGCGCATGGCGGCGGCTGGCGGAGATCCAGCCTGGCGCCTGGTCCGCCGCGATCACGCTTCCGGTGGGAGGACCGTATCCGCTCGAACTGCGCCTGCGCCCGCGCGGCGGCCGGATCGCCGGCCAAGCCCGCTTCGAGCGCATCCTGGTGGGGGACCTGTGGATCCTCGCCGGCCAGTCCAACATGGTCGGACGGGCGCGCATGGAACGCGAGGAGGCGCCGGACCCGCGAGTGCATTTGCTGCGGCGGGAAGGCGGCTGGGCGCTGGCGCGTCACCCGCTCCATGAATCCCGCACGCCGGGATATGGGCATGGCTTGGGTTTGTCCTTCGCCAAAGAAATGGTGCGCCGCACCGGCGTTCCGGTCGGACTGATCCCTACCGCGGTGGGCGGCACGTCGCTGGCCCAATGGGACCCGGCGGGCAAAACCGAAGGCCGGCGCTCGCTTTACGGCGCGCTGCTTTCCCGCTTCCGCGTCGCGGGCGGGCGGGCCGCGGGCGTGTTGTGGTACCAGGGCGAATCTGACACGGGCAAAGAACAGGATGCCGCCAGCTATGGCGAACGCTTCGCCCGCTTCGTGCACGAGCTGCGCGGGGATCTCGGCCAGCCGGACTTGCCTTTCTACTTCGCGCAGCTATCCCGCTATGCGATCGCCGGCCGCCCGGCCGGCCCCTGGAATTTGGTGCAGGAAGCGCAACGCGTGGCGGAGTCCCGCATTTCTCACTCCGGCCTGACCGCGACCGTCGATCTGGAACTGGGCGACCCGATTCACCTGGACCAGGACAGCCTGTCCCGGTTGGGCGTCCGGTTCGCGCGGCGGGTGTTAGACGGTCCCGGGCCGCGGTTGGGAGAGGTCCACTGGGAGAGGGCGAATCGGCTGCGGGTGGGGGTGAAGGGCCTGGACCCGGCTGAAGGCCGCATTCTCGGGTTTCAACTGAGCACCGCGGACGGAACGCCCTATGTGGCGATCTACCGCGCGCGCTGGGACGGCGAGCGCGGGGAGATCGTGCTCGAGCTGGGCGACCCGCAACGCGCGGATGTGCTCCACCTGTGGTACGGCCGGGGGTTGGACCCCGTGTGCACGGTGCGCAGCCGCGACGATCGCGCCCTGCCGGCATTCGGACCGTTGCGCCTGCCTCCCCGGCCTAGGGAGTGACGGGTGATTTCCGCGATCATTCCCACGCTGAACGAAGAAGCCGGGATTGCCGGCACGGTGCGCGCGGTCTCTGCGCAGGCCGGCATCCTGGAGGTCCTGGTCGTCGACGGCGGGAGCAGCGACTCCACCGTCGCGCGGTCGCGGCGCGCTGGCGCGACCGTGATCCTGGCGGAGAGGGGACGCGGCAGGCAGATGCACGCGGGCGCGCTGGCGGCGCGCGGCGGGGTGCTCTGGTTTATCCACGCGGACACGCGGCCGATCCCCGGCGTATCGCGCCAGTTGGCCGAAGCGCTCGCCTCTCCGGCGGTGGTCGGCGGCAACTTCACACTGGTGTTCGACGGCGCGACGCTGGGCGCGCGCGTCTTGAACCTGGTGCAACCGCTAATGCAACGCATCGGCTGTTACTACGGCGACTCGACCATCTTCGTGCGGCGCGACGCGTATTTCGCGGCCGGCGGGTTCCCGCCGTACCCCGTCTTTGAGGACGCCGCTTTGATCGCCCGCCTCCGCTCCGCCGGGAAGTTTGTCTCGTTGCCCGGCCAGGTCATTACTTCCTCGCGCCGGTTGGAACGTCACGGATTTGTCCGCACCTGCGCGCGCTGGTCGGCCCTGCAATGCCTGTTTTGGCTCGGCGTGCCGCCGGAACGGCTGGCCCGATATTACGCGCCGGTCCGCCGGGACGAGGGTGAAGAGGCGATGTAGGTTCGAGCCAGTCGGAGACCGGCTCTACGGGGGTGGTGGCGCACGCTTCAGCGTGCAGCGGAACTTCAGTTCCGTAG
>Ga0272446_1000673_pt1 | contig 52479 bp, 40 predicted proteins | sample YNPCB0061_FD_194587 | JGI IMG/M metagenome (GOLD analysis project Ga0272446, IMG submission 194587) | Hot spring microbial mat communities from Yellowstone National Park, WY, United States - YNP-CB-006-1 | ecosystem: Environmental > Aquatic > Thermal springs > Hot (42-90C) > Sediment | place... | reverse complement strand
GCCGAGGCGGTTGGCGAGGGCGGGGGCGCGCCGGGCGATCTCGCTGCGCAGGCGCAGCAAGGCCAGTTCGCCGGCCTTCGCTTCGAGCATCAGGTCGAAGGGGGGCAGGCCGCTGGCAGCGCGCAGCAGGCGCTCCAGGTCGCCGGCGGCGACGAAGTCGGCGTGCTGGCCGGGGCGCGGCGGCAGCACACGCGGGGGCGCGCCGGCGCGCCCCGGGAGCAGGTGGGCCTCACTGCGCTGGCTGCTCAGATGGACCTCGGGGCGCAGGCCGGGCGGCCAGGTGGCAAGGGCCAGCCCGAGGGCCAGGGCAAGCGACAACCGTTCGGGGTTGTGCAGCTCCCAGTGCAGGCTGTCGAAGACGAGCGGCACGCCACACTGCTGGTGGATCGCCAGCAGGCGACCCAGGCTCGGCCCCGCGTGGCCGTGCTCCAGGACCAGCCGGGCGCGGGCCTGGGGTGAGAGTGCAGCGTAGCGGGCGGCAAAACGCGCCCCGGCCTGCAGGTCGGCGGCGGCCGTGCCCAGATGGGCGACCATGATCCCCTCGGGCGGGCGCTGCCCATCGAGGGCTGCGAGCAGCGCCGCGGCACGCTCGACCTCGGCCAGTGCGCCGGCGGCTGCAGCGTCGTCGGCGCCACCCAGGTCGAGCCCGGGGGGCAGGTGCAGGCAGAGACGCACCCCGGTCGCGGCGATCCGCTCGGCCAGGGCCGCCAGTTGTGGCGCGCACTCGACCAGCTGGACGTAGGCTTCCTGCGGTGCGAGGCTGAGCGCGACACGGTAGTAGCGCACGCGCAGCCGTTCGAGATAGGCCAGCGTGTCGCCGAGGCGGGCCAGCGCCAGGCTGAGGTGGGCAACCGGCCCGCGCCCGGCCCCGGCCAGATCCGGGCGGGCCACGACGCGCCCACCGAAGCCGAGCCTGATCGGAGCCACTGGCGTGCTGGAGCACCAGGTCATAACCGGTACCGCGACGATGCTGCTGTGTCTGGGCGGTAACGTACCGCTCCCGGTTATTCTAACACGAAAACGGATACATGGCCAGCGGTTGCGGTCGGGGGAGCCTGGCAGGGCTACTGGCTGGTGACGTTGACGCGGCGGTGGGTGCGGGTGTAGTAGCGCACCTGGCGGGGCAGGTTGCTGTCGAGCGGGGTCTCACGGACGGCCTGGATGATAGCGGCGGTGGCCTCGCTGATGCAGGCCTCGATCGTGTCCGTGGGGGCGCCTTCAGCACGCAGGCGGCGCAGCGTAGCCTCCCAGGGGACGCTGCACGCGCCGCGGGTGGCAATACCGACGACGTCGGGCAGCACCTTGGTATGGCGGCTCCAGGTGAGGCCGAGGCAGCAGGCGGTGACGGGGCAGGGCAGGCGCTCGACGGTGAGCAGGAGCAACTCCACCTCGCGGGCCACGGCGAAGACGAGCAGGGCGCGGTCGCTTGCGACGACCTCTTCGGCCTTGCGCAGGGGCGTGCCGAGCAGTTCGGCGAGCGCGGCAGCGAGCGGTCGGGCGAGCGTATCGGCGGCGACAATCGCGGAGAAGCGCCAGCCGGTGCTGGCAGCGAGGGCGATCAGCCGCTGCAGGGTGGTGCCGATATTGGCGTAGCTGAAGTGGTACTCCTGGGCCTCGCGTAGTTGAAGGCCATTGTCGCCGCTAGAGCCGAGGTAGATCACGCCGTCCTCGGCGTAGAGCTGATCTTTGACGCTGGCAAGGCTGCGAAACTCGCGGTGGCGCTCGACCGTGTTGAGATTGTCGACCACCTCGGCGAGGGCGGCCGGCCCATCGGCGAGCAGCAGGGCACGACCGAAGGCGGCGGTTGCCTCGTCGTAGCGGCGCAGACCGAGCAAGCAGCGGCCATAGAGGTTGTGCACCTCCCAGTCCTGCGGATAGTTGCGCAGCGGCAACTCCAGGTGGGCGAGCGCGCGGGCAAAGTCGCCGCGGGCGAAGTGGATCAAGCCAAGTTCAAAGTGGGTGGCCGGGTCATCCGGGACGAGGTTGGCACACTGGTCGAAGGCCGCGGCGGCCTCATCGTAGCGTTCAAGCTCGACCAGCACATAGCCGAGGTTGAAGTAGGCCAGGAAACCGCCGTTGAGGCTGGCGACGAGGCGGAACTCCTCGGCTGCCTTGGCGAGCAGCCCGCTGCGCTGGTAGTAGAAGCCGAGGGCGTTGTGGGCCTCGGGCAGCAGCGGGTCGGCAGCGATGGCCTGGCGGTAGTGGGCGACAGCCTCGGCGATGCGATTGGCCCGCTCCAGGGCCAGCCCGAGCTCCAGGTGGCGCAGCGCATCAAGCCGGTCGTGAGCCTCGTTCATGGCTTCTCAGGCATGGTTCAGAAACAGCCATTCGTGCTTGACAGTTGTGCCACACCTTCACACCACCGGTCTGTCGAGCTGTGGAGCGGTGGCGGTGCAGGCACGATGGTCTGGTCTCAGGTACCAGGTGCGCGTCGCCCCTGGTTTGCCGGGGCGAGGCTACAGGCCGAGGGTGCGGTGCTGAATGGCCAGCAGCTCGCGCACGCCAGCGGCGGCCAGGTCGATCAGGGCATCGAGGCGCTGGCGCGGCACCGGTGCGCCCTCGGCAGTGCCCTGCAACTCGACAAAGTCGCCGCTGCTAGTCATGACGACGTTACAGTCCATGTCGGCGCTGCTATCCTCACGATAGTCGAGGTCGAGCAGCAACTCGCCGGCCACGCTACCGGCGCTGACGGCGGCCACGGCGCGGGCCAGCGGTGAGCGAGTGAGCTTGCCGTCGGCGACAAGTCTGGTGCAGGCGAGAGCGAGGGCCACATAGCCGCCGGTGATCGCCGCCGTCCGGGTGCCGCCATCGGCCTGCAGCACGTCGCAGTCGATGGTGATCAGCCGTTCGCCCAGGTCCTCCAGGCGCACCGCGGCGCGCAGCGAGCGCCCGATCAGGCGCTGGATCTCCTGGGTGCGCCCGCTGGCCCCGGCGCGCTCGCGCCGGGTGCGCGTGTGGGTCGAGCGGGGCAGCAGGGCGTACTCGGCGGTGACCCAGCCGCGGCCCTGGCCGCGCATCCAGCCCGGCACGCTCTCCTCGACGCTGGCGGCGCAGAGCACCCTGGTGTTGCCGCAGACGATCAGGGCTGAACCTTCGGCATAGGGTGCGGCGCCGGGGGTGATCGTCACCGGGCGAAGCTGGTTCGGTGCGCGGCCATCGTGGCGGATCATGGGGTGCCCTCATAGCTGCGACGGCGGTCGCCGACTCTTCAGGCTGTTTATACCACATGTCCGGGCGGCATGCGACATCGGGCCAGCTGCGCTTCGAGGGTCCCGTGCAAGACCGTACGCAGCCCGTCTATTCCACAGCCGCAGCCAGCGTTGCCGCCGGGGCTGGCGGCGCGGTGCTCGCCCGGGCGAAGCCAGGCACATCGACGCGCACGATCAGCCAGGCGCAGACCGCCAGGCCCACGGCCTCGAGCAGGAATACCGTCGCATAGGCCACGGCCAGTGAGCCGCTGCCTGCCAGCGCCAGATCGCGCACGAAGCCGCCCATGAAGATGCCCACTCCGCGGAAGACCAGCTGGGCCACCGTCCAGAGACCCAGGTAGGCCCCGGCCCGCCGGTCGGAGGTCATGGCCATGAGCAGCGAGACCGCGCCGACAGTGTAGATGCCGAAGCCGAGGCCGAAGAGCACCAGCACGGGGATGAGCAACGGGCGCGCGCCGGTGAGCGCAACGATGCCGAGCAGGGCCAGGGGCGTCGCGGTGAGCAGCAGCCCGAACACGGTGGTGGGCGTCTGGGCATGGGCCGGGCGGTTGCGCGTGACGATCACGGTGCCGATCAGACTGAAGACCACGCCGACGCCCCAGTAGGCGTTGAAGCGCGTGGTCTCGCCGGCGGGCAGGCCGAAGACCTCGCCGCCGAAGGGCTCGAGCACGGCGTCCTGGGCAAAGGCGCTCATGGCGCCGAGGGCGAGGAAGAGAAAGAAGCGGCGGGTGCGCCGGTCGGCCCACATCTCGCGCAGCAACTGGAGGAAGGGCAGGTGCTCGTCTGCGGCGTCGGCGACGATCGCCTGGCCGCGGCGCTCCTCGCCCAGCAGCGAAAAGCAGAAGAAGGCGGCGGCGATCGCCATCCCGAGCAGGGTGATGCGCCAGAAACTGGCCGGGTCGTAGACCGGCATCAGCATGCCGTAGAACACCCCGGCAAGGGGAAAGCTCACCACCAGGAAGGTCTGCACAATGCTGAGCGCCTGGCCGCGGCTGGCGGGCGGAGCGCTGTCGCGGACCAGGGCCAGGAAGGTGCTGCCGGAGAGCAGCGTGCCGACGCCATAGATCAGGAAGGCCAGGGTTGCCAGGCTCCAGCCGAGCAGCGAGCGCGGGTTGGCAGCGAGCAGCACGGTGACCAGCGGGAGCAGGGGCAGGGAGAGCAGCATCGGTACGCGCCCGGCCCAGATGTAGGGCAGGCGGTGGTAGCCGAAGATCGGCCGGCTATCGGAGCGGTAGCCGGCCCAGATGCTCAAGGGGGCGAGCAGGTAGCGCAGCGCCGAGAGCAGGGCCACCGGGGTGGCCCAGAGCCCCAGGTCGCTGATCAGCACACGGTTCAGCACCCCCGAGGTGAGCAGGTCAACGAATGACGATCCGATGTGGAACGAGCCGATCTTCATTGTCCGGAGAACGCTGAAGCGGCGCTGCGGCATCTGGTCCACGGTCAGGGCTCCCTGGGCATCGTTCTAGCCCGCTTACCAGGCTGTTGGGGAGGTGAGGCGATCAGCGGTGCGGCGCGGACGCGAGGAGGCGAGTGTTGGCACCTTGTTATCCCGTCATCGCCTCGTGTCCTCATCTCAGGACAGGGCCGGCGTCCCGGTGCGCTGCGCCCGTGGCGGATCATGCGGGCTGCACGTAGGCGGCGGCGACGGCCAGGTGCACCTCGTTGGCCACCCGGCTGATGCGGCGCAGCAGGCGCGCGCTGGCCTCGGGGCGCAGGTGGGCCTCCTCGGGCAGGCCCATCGCCGACTCGACAAGCGAATCGCGGAAGAACAGGGCGGCCTCAAGCGCGGCGGTGAGCGGCATGCCGACCTGGCGGGCAAGGACGGCGTACTCGCCGCCGATGCGTCGCGCCTCGGCGAGCAGGTCCTCATCATCGCGCGGGCTGTTAATATAGTGGAGCACGACGCCCATCAGCTGCTGGCCGATGCGCCGCCAGGCGGCGCGGTCCTCCTCGCCGATGCTGGCCAGCCAGCTCTGGCGCGTGGCCGGGGCGGCCAGTTCGCTGCGGGTCTGGGCGAGGGCGCGGGCGGCCCAGGCACTGCCCAGGGCGTGGGCGCTGAGCGGCCGGCGCGCGGCCAGCGCCTCGATGTCCTTGCGGGCAAAGCGCCGGTGGCCGCCCGGGGTCACATAGACCGGCACGGCCCCATCGTCGGCCCAGCGCCGCAGCGTGGTGCTGTGCACGCCCAGCAGCTTGCTCGCCGCCGAGAGCGAAAGGTAGGTCACGTCGTCGTGGGTGGGCATCGGCAAACCTATACAAATCTCAGTGCTACCTGGATTATATTGGTAGTGACGGAACGCTGTCAACGCGACCGTGAGGAGGAGGAGGAGCATGACGCAGATGATCGGATTTGTACACACGGCGCGCCTGCGGCCAGGCGCGCGGGGCAGCGCGGCATCGGCGATGCCCGACGGCCATTGGTGCGGCAGCGCGGCGGGGATGGCCGCTGCGAGCGGGGGGCACCCTGGCGGCGAAGCGGTGGGCGGCGAGCCGCCCGCGCGCGAGCAGGCGCACAACCCACCGCACCCGCTCGCAGCGCAGCGATCGCCGCTGCTCGGCGCGGCGCTGATGGTCGCCGACCTGGAGCAGCATCGGGACTGGCTCGTGGCGGGGCGGCGTGATGTGGAGATCCAGGACCCCTGTCTCCCCGAGGTGCTCGACGGCGACTGGCGCGCGCTGGCGCGCCGCGCCCGCGCGTTGCTTGCCGGCCACGGCGGGCGGGTGGGCATCCACGGGCCGTTTCTCGACCTGAGCCTGGCGCCGTTCGATCGCCGGGCGCGGGAGCTGACGATCGAGCGGCTACGCCAGGGCCTGGCCTTCGCCGCCGAGCTTGAGGCCACGCACATGGTTGTGCACAGCCCCTTCCTGAGCTTCGGCCACGGGGCCTACACCTTCCAGCCGGCGGCGCGGCGCGCACGGGAGCTGGCGGCGGCGCGCGCGGTGATCGAAGCGCTGCTCCCGCTCTGCGCGCCGATCGGCTGCACGCTGGTGATCGAGAACATCGCCGACGGCAGCCCGCTGCCGCTGCTCGACCTGGTGCGCTCCATCGGCTCACCCTCCGTGCAGCTCAGCCTCGACACGGGCCACGCGACGATCATGCAGGCGCTTGGCGCGCCCGCGCCCGACCAGTGGGTGCGCGAGGCGGGTGCGCTGCTCGCCCACCTCCACCTGCAGGACACCGACGGCGCCCTGGACCGTCACTGGGCGCCCGGCGACGGGTCGATCAACTGGTTTGCGCTCTTCGAGGCGCTGGGCGAACTGGCCCATCAGCCCCGGCTCCTGCTGGAGCTCGATGACCACCGCCAGATCCCGCGGGCGGCCGCTTTCCTGGCCGGGCGCGGGCTGGCGCGCTGATGGTCGCGCCATCACGAGCCCTGTCATGTGACAGGGCTCGTGATGCGGTCGGTCCGCTGCGGTCATCGCCCCGTATGACGCCGCCATTCTCGCTGCGGAGCACCGCGAATGGGCTTGATCCGTTCGCTCGTGCTACGCGCTCCGGCGAAAATGCTCGGCGAGCAGGGCCATGAGCGTATCGGGCGCCTCGACGTTGGGCGAGTGGCCGACGTCCGCGAGGATCACCGGCTCGACGCCGAGGGCGGCTGCGGTGCGCTGCACCACCTCGGCGGCGATCAGCGGATCCAGCGCGCCGCCGATCACGAGCTTAGGGGCAGGGATGCTCGCGAGCCGGTCGCCGGGTTTCCACTCGCTCAGCCCGACCATGCTGCCGATCGCGGCCTCGAGGCGTTGTTCGTGGCCCTCGGCCACCAGCAACTCCCAGTAGGCGTCCTCGGGGGCAGTGGGCGCCATGGCCTTGATCGCCTGGCGGAAGAGATCGGGCTGGGCCTTGAGCAGCCGCTGCCGGTCGGGCATGTTCAGCTCCTCGGGCATCCCATCGGCCCAGGGCGGCGCGATCACCGCCAGGGTCGCGACGCGGGCCGGGGCGTCGAGCGCCGTCTGCAGCGCGATACCGGCGCCGAGCGAATGGCCCACCAGGTGGAAGCGGGCCAGCCCGAGGGCATCGGCGAAGGCCAGCAGGTCGGCGGCCAGCGAGGGCAGACGATAATCGCTATCGGGGCCCTCGGTCTCGCCACGGCCGCGCACGTCGGGGGCGAAGCCGTGGTAGCCGGCGGGCAGCCGGGCGAGGATGAGTTCCCACCAGGCGCTGCTGGCCCAGTTGCCATGGACGAAGATCACTGGCTCACCGGCGCCTGACGACCGGTAGTGGATGCGCAGATCACCTGCTTCGACGAAGGCCATATGCCTACTCTCCCCTCAGATGGGCGTGGAACGCCGCGTTGAACGCTGCCGGCTTCTCGATGTAGGGTGAGTGGCCACAGTCGGTGAGCAACAGCTCGCGGTAGCTGGGCAGGGCCAGCATCGTTTCCTCCCAGTAGGTGGCCGAGGAGGCATTACCGTGGATGAAGAGCACGGGCACGCCATCGTCAGGGCCGCTGGAGAGGACGTGCATGCGCAGGCGGGGCGTGTCGATCAGTTGCGAGGTGATGCCGGGCAGGGTGGGGATACTGCTCATTGGTGATTCCTCTCTGGCATGACGCCAGGTGCGGGTGCAGCGGTATGCACCGTGATGCGAGCCGTGCGGCTGGTCACTCGTCACTCATCACTCGTCACTGGTATGACATAGGTGCGTACCAGGCGCTGTTTGTCGATCTTGCCAGCGGCGGTCTTAGGCAGGCTATCGGCGAGGATGATGCGGCGCGGCAGCTTGAAGCGGGCGAGGCGCGCGGCGGCGAAGGCGAGCAGGTCGTCCGCTGCGAGGCTGAGCCCCGGGCGGGCAACGACGACGGCCCAGCCAACCTCGCCCCACTTCGGGTCGGGGGCGGCGATCAGCGCCACCTCGGCCACCGCCGGGTGGCCGGCGAGCACACTCTCCACCTCGGCGGGGTAGATGTTCTCGCCGCCGGAGATGATCACGTCTTTCAGGCGGCCCACGATCGTATAGTAGCCCTCGTCGTCGCGCACGGCCAGGTCGCCGGTGCGCAGCCAGCCATCGGGCGAGATCGCCTTTGCCGTCTCGGCGGGCCGGCCCCAGTAGCCGGCGCAGACGTGCGGGCCACGGATGAGCAGTTCGCCCACCTCGCCTGCGCCCAGTTCACGGCCTGCCGGGTCAACCAGTTTGAGGTCGATGAACATCAGCGGGTGGCCGACGGCGCCCGGTTTGCGGCGCACATCGGCGGGCGGCAGCCAGAAGGTGTTGGGCCCCGCCTCAGTGAGCCCGTAGCCGGTCTTGAAATCCACCCCGCGGCGCCAGAACTCCTCGAAGACCGGCAGCGGGCAGGGTGCGCCGCCGCTGATCACCAGCTTGAGCCGCGAGAAGTCGACCGTTGGCCAGCGGGGGTGCTGCTGCAGGGCGATGAACATGGTTGGCACACCAAAGTAGAGCGTCACCGCACCCGAGTCGACCAGATCGAAGACCTGGTCAGCGTCGAAGCCCTTGCAGACCACCGAGCTCCCGCCCATCAGTACCAGCGGCGCGGTGAAGACATTCAAGCCGCCGGTATGGAAGAGCGGCGCATTGAGGATGGCCGTATCATTGGCATCGAGGCCCCAGCTGGCCACGGTATTGACTGCGTTCCAGGCGATGTTGCCGTGGGTGAGCACGGCGCCCTTGGGGGTGCCGGTGGTGCCGCCGGTGTAGCAGATCACCCACGGGTCATCCCAGCCCAGGGCGACCGGCGGCACCGGCTCATCGCAGGCGTCGCGCTCGTCGAACGCGATGTCGGCGGCATCGGCGCGGGCCGCCGGGTCCAGTGCGATCCAGGTATGCACCGAGGGCGCCGCGGCACGCAGGGTGCGCACCGTGCCGGCAAAGTCGGGACCATAGACGAAGAGGCTGGGACTAGCATCGGCGGCCAGCGTGGCCAGTTCATCGGCGGTCAGCCGCCAGTTGAGCGGCTGCATGATCGCGCCGAGCTTGCCGCAGGCGAACCAGAGGTCGAGAAAGCTGACGGTATTGTAGGCCAGCACGGCCACCCGCTCACCGCGGGCCAGCCCGAGGCGCCGCAGCAGCGCCGCCGTGCGGGTTGCCCTGGCGTTCCACTCGGCATAGGTGATCGGTCGCATCGCGTCCTGCGCATCGTAGAGCGCGATCGTGTCGGGTGTCAGCCGGGCGCGCCGGCCAAGCCAGTCGCCGAGGTACATCTCCATGGCCATTGTCCTGCGTCACGTGACGCCGGGCGCCGGCGCGCCCCAGGCGACACAGGCCGCCGCCCAGGTGTAGCCGGTCCCGGCGGCAACCATCACCATCAGGTCGCCATCCTGCAGGCGCCCCAACTCCAGGGCGCGGCGAAGCGAGAACATCTGGTCTTGCTGGCCGACGTGGCCGAGATCGCTCAGATAGCAACACTGCTCCTCGCGGAGCCCGAGCGCGCCGAGCACCGCGCGGTAGGCCGAGCGTTTCATATGCAGCAGGTTCAGGTAGCCGATGTCGGCGCGGCTCTTGCCGCTCCGCGCCAGGGCCGCGTCGATCACGGCGAGGAAGTTGGGCATAGAGACCGGGTCGAGCCGGTGCTTCATGCCCTCGGGGTCGGGCACATCGAGGTAGTGGCGCCCGGCCTCCAGGCCCTCGGCGGTCAGCGGCTCGACGGTGCCGCCAGCGGGCACGATCACGTCGAGCGAGAAGGAGCCATCAGTGAGGATGCTGGCGCCGAGCAGCCGGTTGCGCGTGTGGCCCTTGCGCAGGATCAGCGCACCGCCGCCGCAGCTCAGGTTGAGCATAAAGCGCGTGCGCGGATTGGCGTAGTTGACGAGATCGCCATTGCGGTAGCCCCCGGCGATCAGCACCGTCTCGACAGCGGGATCGGCGGCCATGAGCCCGCGGGCCAGTTGCAGCGCAGCGATGGTGGTGCCACAGCGGAGTTGCACGTCGATCGCCCAGGCACGGTGCGCGCCAAGATCGTAGGCGAGCTTGATCCCGGCCGTCCAGAGGGGATACTCTTTCCACTCCTCGGTGGTGCAGAGCACCACATCGATCTCCTCGGGGCGCACCCCGGAGCGGGCGAGGGCATCCTGGGCCGCCCAGACCGCCATGGCATTGGTGTGATCGTCGGGGCCCGGCACCGGCTTGCGCTCGATGCCGAACTTGTTGACGATGATCTCCTCGGGGATGCCGGAGCGCCGGGCGATCTCGGCCGCGGAGATGAAGGATGACGGCAGATAGGTGCCGACGTCTACAATGCCGATCGGGTAGGCGTCCATGCTCGCGTCGCGCTGCTGAGGGTGAAGCCGTCCTAATTATACCGATTCTGCTTGCTGGCAGCGCATTGGCTCAGTTCCACACCTCCACAGCTCGACAGCTCGACAAAGCCCTGTGTGGAGCTGCAGCGCTGTGGAGATGAGCGGAACAATGCGGGATTGCCAATTCCACGTGGTATTATAGCGCGTCGCGCCGGGCGCTGCGCAGCCGCGCTGGCTACCTCTCAGGTATAGGGTGTTTGGGAGTTGCGCCCCCAGGCCCCGCATACCCCACCCCCCTACCCCCTCCCCTGCCAGGGGAGGGGGCCAGAATCTGGCGTTGCGGTGCGCCAACTCCGCTGGCGCACCGCAACGCCAACAACATCCCCCCCGCTCCCAGGTTGGGAGAGGGGGGGAGGGGGGTGAGGGCAAGCAGCGCATCAGGACGCCATCCGCCAGAAACTCTACCCCTGAGAGGCGCTGGCTACTCCGAAGCACCTGCCGCCCGTTCCAGCAGTCCGCGCATCCAGGCCCGCGTATCTGCGGGGAGCGCGGGTGGCGGCGGCTCCTGCCGGTAGTCGATCGAGAGCTCGTAAGCAGCCTCGTCATACACCTCGCGCAAGACGTGGCCGAGATTCAAGCTCACATCGTCATCGGGGCGCCGCAACGGTACCGGAACCGTTGGCAGTGGGTCCTGGAGCCGCACCGGCCAGACATCCGTCTTGCCGCTCTGCGCGCGTGTAAGGGTGATCAGATAGGGCACATCCGGCACGGCTGCATGCGCGATCGGCCGGGTGCCACGGCGCACGAGGTCAAGCTCGAGGAGATGGACGCCGGCCTGGTAGAGGCGCTGGCGTTTGTGTCGATAGGTTGTCAAGCCGGGCTCACGCTTATTGACCGGGGAGATGATCTCGATCGAGGTCACCAGTTGATTCTGGGCCGTGTCGCGGATCTCCACGGTCGGGATCTGTATCTCGACAGGCAGGATCACCGGTATGCTCAGGGCTGCTGGCGTCACCACATCAGCCCCGCTCGGCGCCGGTGGCTCATCGACGGTGTAGCGTACCGGGGGCTCGCTGGTGCGCATGACCTCGACATCGGGGTACATGATGCCGATCTCCCCTTCGGGAGCGGTATCCTCAACCACGTAGATGCTCAAGCGCGCCATGTAGCGCGGGCGCAGGACGGGGGTCAGGGCCTGGCGGATCTTGGCCGCGAGGGCGTTGTGCAAGTCAGGCCACAGATAGCCCTCGAGGTATGGATCCATGCCAGGGAAGGGGGAAGCCATGTGCTTCGTGCTCCATTTCGACGGAGTTTACCCTGAGCGACGCGAAGGGCTCAGGGCTTCGGCGCATGTGGCTTGCGCCGCTGGCCGAATTGTAGCATACCGCCACGGGCGGCCGGCGCAGTGTTGCGCCGGCATATTCCGCTCAGGCAAGCCTCAGCGGGGGCTTCGAGGCGCTGTGGTATACTGGGCAGCAGAGACGGGTCCGTGCGGGCCAGGCACGCCCGGAGGAGCCATGTCGAGCCTCGCCGTCGTCATCCTGAACTACAATCGCGCCGATCTGCTGGCCGATTGTCTGGCGTCGATCTACGCCGCGCCCACCCGCTGCGCCCTCGCGGTCTGGGTGGTGGACAATGCGTCGAGCGACGAGAGTGTGGCGATGGTGCGCGCGCGTTTTCCCCAGGTTCAGCTGATCGTCAGCCCCACCAACGGCGGCTTTGCCTCCGGCAACAACCTGGCGCTGCGCGCCCTGCTGGCCGGCCCCGCGCCGGACCATGTACTCTTGCTCAACAACGATACCGTGGTCCCGCCGGGCGCGCTCGACGGGCTAGTCGACTATCTTGAAAGCCACCCCGAGGTGGCGGTGGTGGGGCCGAAGCTGCTGCTGCCCGACGGCTCGCTCGATCTCGCCTGCCGGCGCAGCTTCCCGAGCCCCGCGATTGCGTTCTATCGGATGGTGGGGCTGGCGCGGCTCTTTCCGCGCAGCCCACGTTTTGCCCGCTACAATCTGACCTATCTTGATCCGGACGTGGAGACGGAGGTTGATGCGGTGGTCGGGGCCTGCATGCTGCTCCGCACCGCCGTAATCCGCGAGGTGGGGCTGCTGGACGAGCAGTTTTTTATGTATGGCGAGGACCTGGACTGGGCCTACCGGATCAAGCAGTACGGCTGGCGCATTGTCTACTATCCGCGGGTGGTGGTGTACCACTACAAGCGCGCCGCGAGCAGCCGGCGCGCCATCCCGTCGGTCCGCGCCTTCTACGACGCGATGCGCATCTTTCATCGCAAGCACTATCGCGCGACGACGCCGGCCGCGCTGAACGCGCTGATCGAGGCTGGCATCACCGCGAAGGAGCTTCTGGCACTTGGCCGCAATCTCCTCCTCCCCCCAGCGGCACGCCGCGTCGGCTAGGGCGCGCCCGCAACTGCGGCCCCGCACCTGGCGCGCGCTGCTGCGCTTCGGGCTGATCCTCTGCGACCTGCTGGCGCTCAATGGCGCCGTGGTCGGCACCTTCCGCTATTTCCGCGCCGCGATCGAGGCCAGCGGCGACCGTCTGCCCTCGGACCCACTGGCCGTGCTGCGCTTCGTGCTGCTCTTCAACCTCGCCGCCCTGGCGATCTTTGCCGCCAACGGGCTCTACGAGATGCGCCGCGGCGCCTCGCGCGTCGACGAGGCCGTGAAGGTCGTGACGGCCGTCTCGCTTAGCGCCGTGGCGGCGATTGTGATCAATACGCTGCTCCCCCAACTCGGCAGCCAGGACCTGCCAATCACCCGCGATGTGCTGGTCTGGAGCTGGGCGATCGCCGTTGTGGCCTGCGTACTCTTCCGCGTCATCCACCGCGGTGTGGTGATCTGGCTGCGCCGTCACGGCGTCGATACGCGCCGCGTGGTGCTGGTGGGCGCCCGCGAGCCCGGCCAGCTGGTCTGGAACACCATCCGCCGACGCCCGGCGCTCGGCTACCGTGTCCAGGGCTTCGTCAGCGACACGGCGCCGATCGGGAGCATGGTGGAGGGCTTGCCCGTGCTCGGGCGCACCAGCCAGCTCGGGCGGGTGGTGCGCGCCACCCAGGCCGACGAGGTGATCATCGCCCTCTCCGGGCGCTCGACCCAGGACCTGCTGGAGATCATCAGCCTTGCCGAGGACGAGGCGGTGGCGATCAAGGTCTACCCCGATACCTTCCAGCTGATCACCAACAATGACATCTCGATCGGCGACCTGAGTGACCTGCCGCTGGTCTCGGTCAAGAATGCCGCCCTGGACAGCCCCTGGAACCGGGGCCTCAAACGCGCGCTCGATATCGTCGTCGCCACCAGCGTGCTGCTGCTTGGCGCGCCGGTGCTGCTGCTGATCGCGCTGGCCATCCGCCTCGAGTCGCGCGGGCCGGTCTTCTTCCTCCAGGAACGGGTGGGGATGGACCAGCAGCCCTTCTGGATGCTCAAGTTCCGCACCATGCGCGTCGACGCCGAGCAACTGGGCACCTGGACCACGCCGAACGACCCCCGCGTCACGCGGGTGGGCCGCTTGCTGCGCCGGACCAGTCTCGACGAGCTGCCCCAGCTGATCAACGTGCTGCTGGGCGAGATGAGCATCGTCGGGCCACGGCCCGAACAGCCGCGCTGGGTCGAGCAGTTTAGCCAGCAGATCCCGCGCTACATGCGCCGGCACAAAGAGAAGGCCGGGCTCACCGGCTGGGCGCAGGTCAACGGCCTGCGTGGCGATACCAGCATCGAGGAGCGTACCCGCTATGACCTGTACTACATCGAGAACTGGTCGCTGCTCTTCGATATCAAGATCATCCTCCGCACAATCGTGCATTTCCTCACCGGGAAGCAAGAAAACGCATATTGACGGCGGGGGAAGCAGGGTGTATACTACACCCTCGGTCGAGCCAATCGGCCGCCGTATCCGTGCCCCCCGTTACGTTTTGGTGACGGGTTTCGCGTTCCGGGAAGGCACCCGGCACTGCGCAACACGCAACACCGAACACGAAACGGAAGTCACCGTCACCATGGTCAGGGTTGACCATGCCGAACATGCGACGGTGCCGGGCGGGCTTTTGTGAGGCTGTATGGACGTCTGCCAACATCTGCGCGCACGTACGCTGCGCACTGTAACCTGCATCGCCATGCGGCTTCCGGTGGGCCAGTTATCCTGCAGCCCCCGCGCCGGGTGACAACGCCCTGCGCGTCGCCCCCACGCCGCCCCTGCCGACGCAGGGGCGTTTTTGATCCCCCAGCGTAGCGTACCCCGTTGTGTGAGCCCCGGACTGTGAGGCGCAGGCCACACGGTCACGCTGTGCGCGCCACGCCACCGCTGGACGGCCAGACCGTCCGCGTTAGCATCACGTGCACGTCACCCCGTGCCTGTAGCGTCGTGTGCCGGCGGCCTGGCCGCCATCTGAACAACGAGGGAGGGACCTGGTACAGTTGAAGCAGCAGACCTACGCCGACTACATGCGGGACCACTTCGGTTTTGACGGTGAGGGCCAGTTCACCGACTTTATGACCCGCCAGGACGGTCAACTCCTGCTGGGCGGCCGGCTGAATCTCACCGAGTTGGCGCGGAGTCACGGCGCTCCACTGGAGGTCGTCTACACACCGCAGATCACCACCCAGGTCGCGCGGATGCGCGCCTGGGCCGAGCAGGCGCGCGCGCGCGCCGCGTACACCGGGCGCTTCATCTATGCCTACGCCACCAAGGCCAACTTCGCCGCCGAGGCGGTGCAGACGGCTCTGCAGGCCGGCGCGCACTACGAGACGTCGGCGGCGGCCGATGTGGTGATCGCCCACGGCCTGTTTCGCCAGGGGACGCTGCCGGCTGACCGGCTGATCTGTTGCAATGGCTCGAAGGAGCCCGGCTATCTTGCGGCGATCCGTGCCCTGCGCATGGATGGCTGCACCAATGTTATCCCCGTGCTCGACGACCTGGACGAGCTCACGGCGCTCGCTGACACCCCCGCGCCGCTGCAGTTCGGCGTCCGCGAGCGGGCGGCTGGCAATCGCGACGGCACACACCCGGGCAATGACCGCTTTGGTCTTACCGCCGCTGAGATCGAGCACGCCGCTGCGCGCATCGCCGGTACCGGTCACCAGCTGGTGCTCTACCACGCGATGATCGGCAGCCAGGTCGAGGACGAGGCGCACTTTCTGGCCACGCTGCGCGCCTCGGTGGAGAGCTACGCGCGCCTGCGCCGCAGGGTGCCGACACTGCGCTATTTCAACTTCGGCGGCGGCATGCCCACCTCGGGCTATCGCCTGGGCTTCAGCTTTGACTACGCAGGCTTCCTGACCCGCCTGATGGCGACGATCCGCGACACCTGCGCGGCCTACGATGTGCCCGTCCCCGACCTGATTGGCGAGTTCGGACGCTACACCGTGGCTACCCATAGCGTCTTTCTGCTCGAGGTCGGCGCGGTGAAGCAAGGTCAGCCGGGCACGCCCGACTGGTACCTGGTGAACGGCAGCATGATGGTCACCCTACCCGACGCGCTGCTGGTCGAGGACCAGGAGTTCGTGATCCTGCCGCTGACCGACTGGGATCAGCCACTACGCCCTGCACGGTTGGGTGGGCGCCGCACCTGCGACAGTGACGACGTCTACCCGCGGCCGGACCGTCCGCCGCTGATGCTGCCTGCCACCGACGGCGGCCTGGTGCTGGCGATCTGCGGGGTGGGCGCCTACCAGCAGATGATCGCGGGGCGCGGCGGGGCGCACCACTGCCTGAGCCCGGAGCCCGCCCGGGTGATCGTCACCGAGCGCGAGGGCCGGCTGGTCTCGCGCTATGTGCCGCAGCAGGACCAGGCGACGATCATGCGCCTGCTCGGCTACCAGCCGGCACCGCTGGCCGCGCCGGCGCCGCTGGCCGCGAGCGCGCGCCCGCTGCGGGTTGCGCCGATCGTGGTGGGCGCGAGCGGGCTCTCACGGCGGCGGTTGCACCAGCGGCCGCCCCGCCTGGCGCGCATTGTCGCGACGGGGGACTGATACCGACTCTGCTTGATGACATCGCAGTAGACCCCTCGCTGCCCTGGCTAACGGTCGTTACCACGCCCCCCGGCTGCGCTGCGCGAGCGTGCTATAATGCGCTGCAATGCGCCGCATCGCTGCCGATCTGATCGCCCTGGTCTTGCTGGGCGCCGCTGCGGCGCTCTGGCTTGCCCTGGCCTACCGCGGTGAACGCAGCGCCACCCTTGCGGTCACGGCGCTGCCGGTGATGTTGCCCACGGCGGGGCTCTATGAGCTCGAGCCGCTCGTCGATCGGCCCGGCTCCTTCCGCTGGAGCGACGGCGTGGCCATGCTTGCGCCGCCGAACCCGGGCGGACGTTTGCTCCTGCGGCTTGAGCTTTCCAGCGGCAGCGCTAGCGTTACGCCGGTCGAGCTAGACGCCAGCAATCTGCGGCAGCGCTTCATGGTCGGGCCCGGGCTCCGCGTCTATCGCCTCCTGGCGCCCTCGCAGCCGGGCGAGCGGGTCACGCTCATCCTGCGCTCGCCGACCTTCGAGGTCAGTCAACGCCAGCTCGGCGTCGTCATCGTGAGCCTGCTGATCGCCGGTGATGGCCCCGCGCCGCCGCTGCTGCTGGCTGCGCTGCTGTTCGCCAGCCTGAGCGGCTTCGGCCTGCTGCGGCGGGCCGGGCTGGCCGTGCCCTGGGCCGCCGCGGCGATACTCGGCATGCAGATCACGGCGTGCAGCTGGCAGGCTGCGGGAGCCTGGCGCTACGCCCTGCTCGGCGGGCTGCTCGTCTCTGGCGGATCTGGCGCCCTGGGTGCGCTGCTGATCGAGCGCCGCTGGCCGCCACTGACCCCGGCGGTGCCGCACCCGTTCGTCTGGACCCGGCGCGACCGTCTGGCGCTCGGCGGGCTGCTGGCCCTTGCGCTGGCGCTCTGCCTGCCCTGGCTCGGCGCCCCCGACCCGGTCGGCGACCTGGAGCTCGCGGCGCGCCGTATGGGCGTCCTGCTGCGCGATGGCTTCGCCGAGGCCTTCAGCTCTGGCGGTGATTACCTGCCGCTGCGCCTCTATCTGCTCCGCCTGCTCGCGCCGCTCGTCCAGTTGCTCGGTGGCAGCTTCTACGACCCGGTGACACCCGTCACCCATGTGCTGATCAAGCTGCCCAGCCTGACGGCGCTGCTGCTCACGGTCGCGCTGATCTACCGCTGGACCCGCGGCTTCGGTGATACCAGGCGTGCGACGCTCCTTGCCGGCCTCTACGCGGTCGCACCGCCCGTCTGGATCAACGCGGCCTGGTGGGGCCAGGTGGATGTGCTACTCAGCTTGCCGATGCTGGTCGCGGTGGCTCTGCTCGACCGCTGGCGTGGCCGGGTGAGCTGGTTCGCCTGGGCCGTCGCCCTGCTGATCAAGCCCCAGGCAATTATCCTGGCGCCGCTGCAGTATGCCGCGACGCTGCGGCGCCACGGCCCGCGTGGTCTGCTCACCGGTGGGCTGATCGCCCTCGCCCTGATCGTCGTCGCCAGCGCGCCCTTCGTGCTGATCGGCCAGGGTCCCGGGCTCTACCAGGCCGCCGTCGGCGCGGTGGGGCGCTTCCCGCAGGCGACGAACCGGGCCTACAACCTCTGGTGGCTGGTGGTGGGCGATCAGCTTGTCTCCGACCAGACCTCATGGGCCGGGCTCAGTTACCGCGCGACCGGTTTTCTGCTGGTCGGCGCGGTGGCCCTGCTGGTGCTGCTAGCCGTGCTGCGCAATCCTGCCGGCCCGCTGCGCGCCCTGGGTGCGACGGTGCTGGCGCTGGCCTTCTTCGTGCTGCCCACCCAGATCCACGAGCGTTATGCGTTTTTCGCGCTGCCGTTTCTCTTGCTGGCCGCCGCCGCCGACCTGCGTCTGCTGCTGCCGTTTGCCGTGCTCGTCATCACGAGCACCCTCAACATCCTGGGCGCCATTGGCGGGTTTGCGCCTGCGCTCACCGGGGCGATCCGCGCCAGCCCACTGCCTGAGCTCGCCGCCTGGGCGAACCTGATCGTGCTGCTGGCGTTGCTCATCGTCCTGGTTGTCCCGCCCCGTGGCCTCCGCCAGGCCGACCATGGCATCTGAGCAGCTCACCACGCGAGGGATTGCCGCGCTGCGGGCGGGTGATCGGGCCGCTGCCCGCGCCAGCCTGGTGGCGGCCCTGCAGGCCAACCCGGGCGATGCCCGGGCCTGGCTCTGGCTCTCCGGTGCGCTCGACTCGCCCGCCGAGCAGCGCTACTGCCTGGAGCGCGCGCTGGCCCTCGATCCGGCCAGCGCCGCAGCCCGGCGGGGTCTCGCGGTGCTCAGCGGGGTGGTGGCCCGCCGGCCGGCCGTGCTCCCATGCGAGGCGGGCGAGCCGCCGCCAGGCGCTGCTACCCCGCCGGCCACCAGGCCGGCCGTTCGTCCCTGGCGGGCGATCTGGTGGCGCCCGCGGGCGGCACTGCGGGCCGCTGCGGCGGCGCCCGCGCCACTGAGCACTGCGCTCTGGGCGGCGCTGGCCGGGGTCAGTGGGCTGTTTGCCTGGGCGGCATGGCGCGGTCTGGGCGCGGAGGCCCGCCCGGGCGAGGTGCTGGTCATCGTGCTGCTGGCCGGTGTTCCGCTCGGGCTGGCGGCGCTGATCATCGGCGGCGTGCTGCTGCGCACCAGTGGCCAGTGGCTGGGTGGGCACGCCGGCGCGCGGCAGGTGCGGGCCGTCCTGGCGCTGGCGTTCGCGCCGGTAGCCGGCGGGCTACCGCTGTGGCTGCTCCAACTCGCCCTGCTGCCGGCTGCCAGCTTCGGCGGCCTGCCGCTGGCGACGCAGGGGCCGCTGCTCTGGCTGTGCTGGGGCGCCCACGGCCTGCTCTGGCTCTGGGCCGCCGGGCTGAGTGTGGTCGGGCTCGCCGCGGCCCACGGCATCTCGCCCTGGCGGGCCGCGGCGAGCTGGCTGCTGGCCGGCCTCATCGTCGCCGGCGGCCTCGGCGTGCTGTTTGGCGGCTCGGCTCTAGTGATCGGACTACGAGGAGGATAACAACACGATGTGGTCACAGGAACGCTACATCGCGGCGAGCCGCTTCGCCGCTGCAGCTCACGCCGGACAGACCCTGCCCGACTCCACGCTGCCCTACTTGCTTCACGTCACGCTGGTGGCAATGGAGGTGATCGCCGCGCTGCGTGCCGAGCCCGGCCACGATGAGGACCTGGCCGTCCAGTGCGCGTTGCTCCACGACACCATCGAGGACTGCGGGGTAAGCTTTGCGCACCTGGAAGCGACCTTCGGGCGGCCGGTCGCCGAGGGTGTGGCAGCACTCTCGAGGGACCCGGCGCTCGCGCGGGCCGAGCAGATCGCTGATAGTCTGCGCCGGATCAGGGAACAACCCAGCGCAGTCTGGCTGGTGAAGCTGGCCGACCGGATCACCAACCTGCAGCCGCCGCCAGCGTCCTGGCAGCGCGACAAGATCGCCGCGTACCGCGAGGAGGCACGCAGCATCCTCGCCGCGCTTGGTGAGGTGAGCCCGTTTCTGGCAGCGCGCCTCGCTGCGAAGATCGAGGCGTACTGCTGGGGTGGGGGCTAATGCGATTGCAGATTGCAGATTTGCGATGGTAGATTGGGCGCGGCGCAGCTGGACACGGTCGAGGTCGCGCTGATGCCCGAACAGGTCGCCTGGAACTGCATTAGATATAGTTCAAACTCGCGTGACAATCTGGCCTTCACCTCCACAGCTCCACACCTCCACAGACCAGTCATGCGGGGCCGTGGAGCAACGGTCAAGCTGGGAGATCCAGGTCTGAACCATGGCCATAGCTGTCACTGGTCTGCGGCGCCTGCTGGTCGTCGATGACGAACACCGGCACCGTCGAGCCACCGCCGGCGGTGACGTTGAGCAGGGTGACGGTGGAGAGGCGGCACAGGCAGCCCTCGACGTTGGTGCCGAAGAGGAAGGGGTCGCTATCGACCAGGCGTTCGCTCACCACCACCTGCCCATCGACCAGCGCCGGGTAGGGCTCGTAGGCGATACGTACACGCTCCTGGAGCACGAAGGGCGTCGCCAGGGCGGCCTGCAGGGCCACCTCCCAGCCGGCGGCGTCGGTCTCCCAGCCGATGGTGATGCCGCGCCCGCCGTAGTCGTCGTTGGGCTTGAGCAGCAGCCGGTCGCGGTTGGCGCGGGCGAAGGTGAGCAGATCGATCCGCTCACCCTGGTAGGTCGTCGGGCCGGGGCGCACCACCCGCGTCCATGGGACATGGGCGGCGACGGCGGCGCGCTGCTCGGTGGTGAGGGCGGCTTGAAACCGCTCATCAGACAGCAGGGCGAAGAGCGACTTCTTGTGGAGCAGCTTGGCGCGGAAGCCGTTTACCAGCACGCAGGCACCGGCGGCGTAGGCCTGCACCAGCGGGTGATCGAGGGCCGCCGCACCGTAGTGCGTGAGCAGTTCGCTGGTGAGCACGCGCTTGAAGACGATCGTCACCGCAGTGCTGCGCCCCTCCGTCTCGGCGACAAGGCGGCCAGCGTGAAAGCGCAACTCGTCGGGTGAGCAGATCAGCGAGCGCAGGCCATGCTCGGCGAAGTAGGCGGCAAACAGCTCGAACTCGGTGGCGGTGGGCAGGCCGTGCCAGTCGACGATCGCCACCACTGGCTCGCCGCCAGGAGCGCCGGCCGCGCGCCAGCAGGCCAGCAGCGTTTCCAGCAGCCGCTGGCGCGCAGGCAGCGGGCGCACGGGGTAGCGGCGGACGAACTCCTGCATCACCGGCATGGCCAGGAAGGCCTCGGCGAGCAGATCCTCGTAGGCGATGGCCGCGGGGCTCTCGGCGTTATACTCAACGAACTGGAGCGAAGCGCCATCGATGGTGAGGAAGGTGTCCATGCGCGAGTGGGCGCTGGGCTCGGCATAGCCGGGGTGCATCGCGATCAGCGCCTGCTCCTGGGGCGTGAGCATGAGCTCCGCACGCACCGCCTCGCCGGCCGGGCCAGCTTCGAGCGCGGGGGCAACCACCGCGCGCGCCGCGGCGGCCACCGTTGCAACGCCGTGCTGGAGCATCGCATACTGGGCCGCGGTGAGCAGCCGTGGGCGCAGCACCGAGGCCAGCGGCCGCTCGCCGAAGTAGAGCCGCCGGGCGCGTAGCTCGTCGCTGAGCCGCGCCCAGGAGGCAGTGGCCAGTTCCGGGCTCAGCAGGTCGTGATAGGAGGCGATCGCAGCTGCGAGACTCATAGGAAGCTCATTCGGTGGCGGGCAGCGCTGCGCGCTCGGCGAGCATACGGCCCCAGGCGTACTCGGTGGGCACCTGGCGACCCTGGTGGGCCAGTTCGATGGTAAAATCGGCCATGGTCTTGACCACCCAGTCGAAGTAGTGAGGGGTGAGCGAGTTGACGTCGAAGTCGGGCGCCGGGTTGGTGAAGTCGATCGCGTAGGGCACGCCGTCCTTGAGCGCGAACTCCACCGTGTTCATATCGTAGCCGAGGGCCTCATTGATCAAGAGCGCATGGGCGACCACCTGGCGGCCCTCCTCCTCGGTCAGATAGTTGTCGTCGCGGAAGTAGCGGTGGGGCCAGGGGGCGCTGGCATCGAACTTGATCGTCATAATGTGGCGGCGCCCGATCACCACGCAGCGCACATACTTCTCCCAGGCGATATACTCCTGGAGCATCATGCACTCGGTGCCGGTCTCGTTATAAGCGCGCCACAGTTCCTCGAAGCTGTTGACCTTGTAGACCTGCTTGAAGCCGCCACCCCAGGCCGGCTTGAGAATGGCCGGAAAGCCGCCCAGGTAATCGACGTGATCCTTCCAGGGCACAGGGTAGCGCAGGTTGCGCAGCGACTCCTCCACCACACCCTCGACATAGGAGTGGGAGGGCAGGGCCACCGTCTTCGGGTGGGCGATGCCGAGCCTGGTACACAGGCTGGCGCCGAAGAACTTGTCGTCGGCGCTCCACCAGAAGGGGTTATTGACCACGCGAGTGCCCGAGAGCGTGGCGGTCTTGAGCAGGGTGCGATAGTAGGGGATCTCGTGACTGATCCGGTCCACGATCACGTCATATTCACAGAGCTCGGCCATCCGGGTGCCGCCAACCTTGACGAACTCGGCGCTGACCCCGGCGTTGCGCCGATTGACTTCCTCGATGAAGGCTGGTGGCCATGACCACTCACGGCCCACGATGATGCCGATCTTCCTGGTATCCACAACGACTCCTGCCGCGCCAGCAACGGCGCCCCGGCGGCGCGCCGCCTCGCTTCCCCACGCGCGTCGCCGCGATTGTACCACAGGGACGGTGCCATGGCGCGATGGAGAACTGGAGGTTCCGTATGAACAATCATCCGCTGGTGCGGATCGTCCGCCTGACGCTCGAGAAGTACCAGCGTGACAATGTCGGCGGGATGGCCGCGGCGCTGGCCTATTTCACGATCTTCTCGATCTTCCCGCTGTTGCTGGTGGTGATCAGCCTGGTGGGCTTTGTGGTCGATCCCGAGCGCTTCAATGTGCAGGAGCAGCTGCTGGCCCTGATCGGCTCGCCCGAGGTGCGTGAACTGATCGCCCAGACGCTGAGCCACTTCGCCGAGACGCGGGTGGGGGCAGGCTTACTGGGCGCCGTCACGCTCGTTTTCGCCGCCACCGGGCTCTTTGGCGCGCTGACCCAGACCTTCAAGACGATCTGGGAGACGCGGCAGCGCGGCGGCGAGGGCGGGATCAAAACCGCGGTGACCGGGCTGGTGCTGGAGCGACTGACCGCCTTTGCGCTGCTGCTGGGCGTTGCGGCGCTGATCCTGGTGGCCGTGCTGGGCAATGTTGCGCTCTCACTGCTCGGCGCCTACACCGACTGGCTGCCGTTGAACAGCCTGCTGCTGGGTCTGGCCCAGTACGGCCTCGTGGTTGCGCTGATTACGCTGGCCTTTGCCACGCTCTACAAGGTGTTGCCAGGCCCCATCCCCCAGTGGCGCGATGTCTGGCCGGCAGCGCTGCTGGCGGCCATCCTCTTCACCTTGCTCCAGGAGATGGCTCAACTGATCTTCGGGCGGGTCAACTTCTCGTCGTTCGGCGTGCTCGGTGGGGCGATGATGCTGCTCTTGTGGATCTTTATCTCCAGTCAGATCCTGCTGATCGGCGCCGAGCTGTCGTATGCCTGGGCGCACGTGCTGGGGAGCCGGCGCGCTTTGACGCACCCTCGCCCTGATGCTACAATGCCCTGACATGCGCATATGAGGCAGGCGATGGACATCCTGAGCGGGAAGCGACTCCTCCTGGGCGTCTGCGGCAGTATCGCCGCCTACAAGGTTGCTCAGCTGGCCCGCGATCTGACCCTCGCCGGCGCGCAGGTCGATGTGGTGCTCACCGAGGCCGCTGAGCGGTTCGTGGGGCCCGTCACCTTCCAGGCGCTTACCGGGCGGCCCGTCCATAGCGATCTGTGGGCGTTGCCCGAGGACGGCGTGGTCGGCCACGTCAGCCTCGGGGCGCAGGCCGATGCCGTGATCGTTGCCCCTGCGACGGCGAATACGATCGCCCGCATCGCTGCCGGCCTGGCCGATGATCTGCTCTGCACCAGCATTCTGGCCGCGACCGCCCCGGTGCTGATCGCCCCGGCGATGAACCCGCTGATGTTTGCCAACCCTGCCACCCAGGCCAACCTGGCCATGCTGCGCGCCCGGGGTTTCACCGTGCTCGAACCCGATGTGGGGCGCATGGCCGAGCCGGTCTCCGGCAAGGGCCGCCTGCCCGAGCCGTTCAGTCTCGAGGGTGAGATCCGCGCGATGCTGGGCCGCGCCAGTGGGCCGCTGCGCGGGCGCCGGGTGGTGGTCACCGCCGGGGGTACGCGCGAGCCGATCGACCCGGTGCGCTATGTGGGCAACCGCTCCTCGGGCCAGATGGGCTATGCGCTCGCTGCCCGCGCCCGCGACCTGGGGGCCAGTGTCACGCTGATCAGCGGGCCCACGGCCCTGACCCCGCCGGCCGCGCTTACACTCGTGCAGGTGGAGACGGCGCTGCAGATGCGTGACGCGGTGCAGGCCGCCTGCGTGGGCGCCGACATATTGATTATGAACGCCGCGGTGGCCGACTTCCGCCCGGCGACGGTCGCCGAGCGCAAGATCAAGAAGCAGGGCGAGGCCGGGATGACGATCGACCTGGTGGCCAACCCCGATATCGTCGCGGGCTTTGCCCGGCGCACCGATCTGTTTAAGGTCGGCTTCGCGGCCGAGACCGACGATCTGCTGGCCAATGCGCGCAGCAAACTGGAGCGCAAGGGCCTGGATCTGATCGTGGCCAACGATGCGGTCGCCAGCATTGGCCAGCCGACGATCGCTTTGAGCCTGATCGACCACGAGGGGGTCACGCCACTGCCGCGCCAGCCCAAGGGCGAGGCGGCAGCCGCCCTGCTCGACGCGCTTGTCGCGCGCTTCACCCGCTGGCAGGCCGCCAGGGCGGCCACGCTGCAGGCCTGATGGCCCCGCAGGTTCAGCTATGACCACCGAGCGCCAGGAACCGGTTGAGACCAGCAGCGCCCCCGGCAGGGCCAGTGCGCGCCAGGCCCATGGCGCAACGGATCAGCCTGCCCGGCGCTCAGCCGGGGCGACACGCCGCCTGCGCACGGGGCGCGGCAGCGTCTCCCCCGAGCAGATCGAGGCGCTGATCCACGCGCTCGGTGACGCCACGCACCCGCTGCATGTGGTCGCCGTTGATGAACTGGTCGCGATTGGCCCTGCCGCCGTGCCCGCCCTGTGCGCGGCCCTGGGCCCCGGCCAACCCTGGCTCACCGTCTATCGCGCCGCTGAGGCCGCCGGGCGGATCGGCGACGGGCGCGCGGCCGGCCCGCTGCTCCAGGCGCTCAACCACCCGAACAGCAATGTGCGCTGGAGCGCGGTTCACGCCCTCACCCGGATCGGCGATGTGCGCGCCCTGCTCGAGCTGCGCCGCGTCGCGCAGAATGATCAGGGGCGCACCAGTTGGGGCGAGCCGGTGGCCAGCGCGGCGCAGAGCGCGCTGGACGAATTGCGCCGCCGCAGTGTCTGGGGCCAGAGCCTCGAGTTGATCAAGACGGCCGTGGTCGCCGCGCTGATGATCTTTGCGCTGATCCTGGCCTATGGCGTGGTCAGCAGTTTCCGCAGCGAACTGGCCGACTTCGGGCGGGTGATCCCCGGTCAGACGCAGCTCCCCCAGTTGACCTTGCTAACCGTCGCGCCGGCTCAGGCGCCGACCGCCAGCGCCGCGCAGCTTGCCCCCACGGTCGCCCCCACGGCGGCGCGGCCCACCAGCGAGCCGGTGCTGGCGCCCACCAGCGGCCTGGCCGGCACCGGCACGATCACCGGGACGGTGCGGCAGGACGCCAATGTGCGGCCCTTCCCCGGCACCGACAACCAGCCGATCGGCCGGGTCAGCCTTGGTGATGAGATCGTCTTCCTCGCCCGGACGCCGAATGCCCAGTGGTACCTGGTGCGCCTCGGCGCCCGGCGTAGCACCGCCTCGGCGATCAACAGCCCCGATGGCAGCGGCTGGGTCAACCAGGCCCTGGTCAGCCCGCCCGAGGGCGAGCTGCCCGTGCAGCAGCCGGGCGCCACGCCCGTCCCGACCGCCAGCCCATGACCGCCGGCTCCCAGCCCGAGCGGGCCCGCGCCGCCGCCGGAGCAGGCCCGCTCGTGATTGCGCCGCTGGCCTGGGCGGCCCTCGGGGCGCTGCTCATCCTCCTGCTCTCCCAGATCCCGGCCCGCCACCAGGTCGCGGTTGGCGGCTTCGATGCCGCCTACACCCAGGGCTTTTTCGACCCGGAGCGCCCGGATGACCCCGGCGGGGCGCGGCCCTACCTTGCTGGTGCCACGGGCGGCGCCCGCTGGAGCGGCGCCAGCGCGGCGCTGATCTTCCCCCAGGCCGGGCTGCCCGGCGAGGTCAGCGTGCGGCTCCGTGGCTGGCGTGCCGACGGCCCACCGCCCGAGGTCACCCTGTTGCTGAATGGTGTGACCGAACTGGAGCGCTTCACCGCCAGTGGCGCCTGGGAGGAGCGCCGGGTGCCGATCCGCGGCGGCTGGCGCAAGGCGACCGACTTCTTCGTTGAGGTGCGGGCCGATACGACCCGGCTCGCCGATGGGCGCGAGGTGGGCGTGCTGGTCGATCACGCCGTCTATCGCGTGGGGCCGGGGCTGATCGTGCCCTACCCCGCCCAACTCGTGTATGCCGCCGCGGTGGGCGGGCTGCTCTGGGTGTTGCTGCGCCCCCACGCCGCCATCACCCGCGGCGCGGCGGGCCGCTTCCGGGGCACGCCTGCGTCCTATCTGCTGGCTTACGGCGTGGCCTGGCTGCTGCTCTACCGGCTTCAGCCGCCGCTCTACCCCTACCCGCTGCGGGCGCTACCGCCGCTGACCGTCCTGGCGCTCGCCGGCGCGCTGGTGGTGCGCGACGGGCCGGCCCTCGCCGCGCGCCTGCCGCGCCTGGCCAGCGTGCTCGCGCCGGTCGTGGTCATTGCCGGCTGGACGGGGGCGACCCTGCTGCTGGCACGGGGCCACGTCACACTCTCGCGCCCCGGGGTCGAAAACGACTTTCGGGTCTTTGCCACGCGCGCGACACTCGCCCAGGTGTTCAGCGCCGACGGCTTCTACAACCTGGGCTACCCGTTGCTGCTCTGGCTCACCCGGCCATTCTTTGCGGGGAACGCCTTCCTCGCCGGGCGCGTGCTGGCAGCGCTCAGCGGGGCCGTGCTGCTGGCGGCCGGCTACTGGCTGGCCCGCTGCCTGCTCCCGCCCGGCCCGGCGTTCGTCGCCCTGCTGGCGCTCGCGCTGAACGGTCTGGTCGTCCAGTATGGCCTGTACGTAGGCAGCGACATGCCCTTCGCGGCCTGTGCGGCGCTGGCCAGCGCCGCCCTGGTGGCGACGCTCACCGCGCCCGAGGCTGGCACGCGCCGCCGGATCCGGCTCGCCACGCTGGCCGGGCTCTGCGGCGGGCTGGCCTTTCTGATGCGCCACCCCGGGTTGCTGCTCCTGCCCTGGGGCGTGGTCGTCTTGCTGCTCGCGGCATGGTGGCGCAGCCCGGCGGCGCGCGCCGGCCGCTACCAGCCGGTGCTCGCCTTCGGGGCCGCCTTTCTGCTGGCCATGCTGCCACAGCTGATCGTCAACACCGCGCAGGCCGGGCAGCCGCTCTACAACCAGCAGGCCAAAAACATCTGGCTGGCCGTCTATGGCAATACCGACTGGGGCCGCTGGGAGGAGGCGCCGAACGACATCGGGCTCGCCGAGGTGGTACTGCGTGACCCGGCGCGCTTCGGCGCGAACTGGTGGCGCAATGTCGTGGGCTACACCGGCAGCGGCGCCGAGGACACGAGCGAGTTCGGGCGCGCGATCCAGTTGCGCTTGCTGGGCTGGCCCGCCAACTGGCTCGCCGCGGCGGGGCTGCTGGGCTGGCTGCTGTTGCTGCTGCGCACGCGGCGCCCGGCGGGCGATGGGCACGCGCTGGTCCGCGCGGCACTGCTGATGCTGATCGCCGGTTACGTTGCCGCGGTGAGCACCGCCTTCGCGCTGCAGCGCTTCTTCCTGCCGCTGGCCCCGATCTACGCCGTGGCGGCGGGCTGGTGCCTCTGGCAACTGACCCGGGACGGGCGGGCGCTGCTCGCCACAAGCCTGGTGCTGGTTGTGGTACTATGGGGCGGCTATGGCGCAGGGGCGCGCTCCGTGCTGGCCCAGCAGCCCGCCGACGAAGTGGCGGCGGTGCGTCTGGTCGAAGCCGCAACTGCGCCCGGCGACCTGATCGCAGCGCGCGTCTCGGGGCGCCTGCCGCTGGCGAAGTACTCGGCCATCGCCCACCGCGTGGTCGACTGGCCGGCCGCTGCACAGCTCGACGTGCCGGTGACGCCCGCCGACCTGGCGGCAGCGCGGGCGGCCGGGGCCAGTTACCTGCTCTGGGACGAGGCGACGGGCCCACCGCCGCTGCCCGATCCGGCAACGGCACTGGTGCGTACCAGCGGGCGCTATGGGCTGTATCGTCTGGACACGAACGTCGAAGGAACGGCATGCACACCGCACCGGCCACAACCTCTGGCAGCAAGGCGACCGGCGCCACCGGTGGCATAGCGCTCGCGCTGCCGCGCGTTTCGGCCACCGTGCTCTACCTGACGGCGCTCGTGCTGCTGGGCCTGGGCTTGCGGCTGTGGTTTATCGCAGTCAACGACATCGATCCGCGCTTCTCGGCGGCTGATGATGGCGACTACTACCAGCGGGCGCTACGCCTGGCGGCCACCGGCGAATACCTGGACAACTCGTGGCTGATCCGGCCGCCCGGCCACGTCTTTTTCTTCGCCGCAATGCTGAAAACGGCGATGATCCTGGGCGATCCGACCCTGGGCATCGCCATGATCCGCGGCGTGCAGGTGGCGCTCTCGCTGCTGCTCATCCCCGTGGGCTACGACATGGCCCGGCGCCTGTTCAGCCGTCAGGCAGGCCTGATCTTCGCGACGCTGCTCGCCGTCTGGTTTCCGCTGGTCGAGTTGCCGGCGCTGATCCTGAGCGAGCCGCTCTTCTTCTTTGCGCTGGTGCTGAGCTGCTGGGCGCTGGTGCGCTGGCGCGACAGCCGGCGCTGGCCATGGCTGGCCGGCGCGGGTGCGATGCTGGCCGTGGCGGCCCTGGCTCGCTCGCCGGCGCTCTATGCGGCCGTCTTTGTGCTTGCGTTCCTGCTCTGGGAAACGGGCCGGGGCGATGAACGTTCGTCCGGCCCACGCACCGTGCGCTGGCGGCAATGGCTGCAGCGCTTCGTCGTCGCCGCGGCGGTCTTCCTGCTCCCCTTCACCGGCATCATCGCCCCGTGGACGGCCCGGAACTACCTCACCTACAACCGCCTGATCATCATCGACACCCTGGGGCCGGTGAACCTGTGGATGGCGATGAGCGATTCGGTCAATACGGGCCGCGGCGAAGGCGAGGCCAAGGCTATCCTGGCCGCCATTCCCCAGGAGGAGCGCCAGGCCTTCGTGAGCGCCGATATCCGGCGCATCGTGAACGAAGAGCCGTGGCGGCTCACGCGCAACTTCTGGCCCCATTTTCAGCATATCTGGAAAGCGCAGTTCGTTGAGGATTACTTCGTCAAGGTCAGTTTCTTCACCCGGCCGCTGCGCGAGGTGTGGCTGCTCGGCGCCCTGGGTGACCTGCTCTGGCTGATCTTCAGCACGGCGAGCGTCTTTGCCCTGGCCGCGCGCCCGCGTGAGGGCGGGTTCCGGCTGCTGGCCCTGGGCTGGATCGCCTACGCTTGCCTGACGGTGATGCTCATCCACGTCGAGCCGCGCTACCTGCTGCCGATCTGGCTGGGTATGGCCCTCTATGGCGCGGCGACGCTGGGGGCTGTGTGGAACTGGCTGGCCCTGCGGCGGCGTGATGGCGCCGCAGCGCGCGCCGCGGCCCGCGCCTATCTGCGCTCACCCTGGGGCCTGGCGGGTATGCTCCTCTGCGCAGCCTTCCTGTTCCTGGTCTTCAGCTATCGCGACTACCCACGGATTATCGCGGCTGGTGTGCAGCGCGAGTGGCAGCGTGCCGCCGCGCTGAGCGCCTATCGCCAGGGCGACCACCCGGGCGCCATCGCTGCCTACGAGCGCATGCGTGCCGCCGACCCCGACTTCGTGGATGGCCGTGCCGAGCTGGCGCTGCTCTACCTGGAACGGGGCGACTACGATCGGGGCTGGGACGCGCTCGGCACGCGCCACACCCACCGCGGCGACGTGGTGCGCGGCGCGCTGGCACGGGCCCAGGGCAACCACGAACTGGCGCGGCACTACTTTGAAGACGCCGAGGTGCGCGCCGGCGAGGATGTGCAGAAACTGGCCATGGAATGGCTGCGCCCCGCTCCCCTTACCAGGCTCCAGCTGGGCGATGGGCTTGACTTCGGCTACCTCGACGGCTTCTCGTTCGGTGAGGCGCTGGCCGCTGGCCCCGGGGGGCAGCCAGCGACCTATCGCTGGCTCCAGGGACGGGGCATCATCCGGCTGCCCCTGCCCGCGCCGCTCGCCGAGGGGGCCGTGGTCCGCCTGCGGGTGGCCGGCGGCCCCCTCGGCGCTACGCCGCTGACCCTCGAGGTGGGCGATGTTCGCCTGACCCTGCCGGTCCGTGGCGGTGAGTGGCGGACCTACCGGGTGGCCGTGCCCACGAGCCTGGCCGGCGCGCGGCAGCTGGAATTGCACCTCTCGGCGCCGACCTTCATCCCCGTCCAGTTGGATCCCGCACGTGGCGATGCGCGCCTGCTGAGTGTCATGGTCAGCGACGTGGCCGTCGAGTAGGCGTTACGTCCAGCGCGGCTGCAGGAGCAACGATGAGCGCAACGACGGTCGACTTGGAAACCCGGCGCAGCCCGGTGCAGAGCTATCCGTTCACCGTCAGCGTGGTCATGCCGGCCTTCAACGAGGCCCACGGGATCGCGGCGGTGGTGCAGCGGGTGCGCGCCGCGCTGCCCGAGGCCGAGATCCTGGTAGTCGACGACGCCTCCAGCGACGATACGGCCGCCGCCGCGGCCGCGGCTGGCGCCCGGGTCGAGCGACATCCCACCAACCGGGGCAATGGCGCCGCGGTCAAGACCGGCATCCGGCGGGCCAGCGGCGAGGTGGTGCTGCTTATGGACGCGGATGGCCAGATGGATCCGCGCTACATCCCCGACCTGCTTGGCGGCATCGCCGCGGGCTACGATATGGTCGTCGGGGCCCGCACCAGCGCAACCCAGGGCGACAGCCTGGCGCGCCGGCTCGGCAACCGCGCGCTCGACGCGCTCGGCGCCTACCTCGTGGAGAGCGAGGTGCGTGACCTGACCAGCGGCTACCGCGCGATGCGGCGCGACGTGATCATGGAGTTTCTGCACCTGCTGCCCAACCGCTACTCCTATCCCACCACCAGCACGTTGAGCCTGCTCAAAGCCGGGTACAACGTCGGCTTCGTCACGATTGAAGGCCAGCCGCGCCAGGGGGGGCGCAGCGGCCAGAAACTGCTCAAGAACGGTGTGCGCTTCGGGTTGATCATCCTGCGCATCATCTCGCTGTTCGCCCCGCTGCGCGTCTACTTCCCCGTCGCGCTGGGCATGTTCGTGCTGAGCCTGCTCGCCTACATCGCCAGTGTGGTGGTCAACGGCGTATGGCTCAAGATCCCCAATGCCACGGCGGCGCTCTTCGTAGGCGGCATCGTCGTCTTCATGTTCGGCCTGTTGGCCGAACAGGTGGCTGCCCTGCGCTTCCAGCGGCGCGAGCCGTAGCATGAAGAAGACCCTGCCGCTGCTGCTGCGCCTGCTCGGTCCGGCGCTGCTCATCATCTTCCTGGCCAACGCCAACCTCGGGCAGCTCTGGGAGACGATGCGCACCGCGCGACCGGGACCGATCCTGCTTTCGCTGCTACTTATGCCGCCATTCGTGCTGATCAAGGCCTGGCGCTGGCTGCGCATCATGCGCGAGCTGGGCCTGCAGTTCGACTACCGCACAGCCGCGGGCGTCTACACCGTGGGGCTGTTCTATGGCGCCACCACCCCGGGCCAGGCCGGCGACCTGCTCAAGGCGGTCTACGTGCGGGAGCGAGGCCAGCCGATCGCCCCGGCAATGCTCAGTGTGGTGCTCGACCGGCTCTTCGATCTGCTGCTGATGGCCGCGTTCGCCACGGTCGGCATCTTCGCCCTGGGCCGGCTGCTCCCCAGTCGCGAACTGCAGACGGCCCTGGTCATCGCGATGGGCCTGGGCCTCGCGGTCCTGACCGTGGTGCTGGTTGCGCGCGGGCCGCGGACCTGGGTGCTCACCGTGGCGCTGCCGCGCGTCGCACCGGGCCTGGCGGTGTCGCTCACGCGCTGGAACAGCCAGCTCCACGGGCTCAGTCTGCGGCCAGCGCTGGCGGTCGAGCTGGCGCTCCTGTCGCTGGGCTCGGCCTCATTCACCTTTTTGCGCCTCTGGCTGCTCTTTCTCGCCCTCGGGCTCAGCCAGGTGCCGCTGCCGGTGGTGGTGGGCGTCTCGGCGCTGATCGCCGTGCTCCAGGTGCTGCCGATCTCGATTGCCGGGGTTGGCGTGCGCGATGCCGCGCTGATCGCGGTGCTGCTGCCCTACGGCTACACGACTGAGCAGGCCCTGGCGCTCTCGGCGCTGTTTCTGCTGATCAACCTGCAGCATATTGCTGTGGGCTTCATCCTCTCATTCTGGTATCCGCTGGCCCGCGCCGGTGAGGAGCGCCGCACGCGTGGTACACTGAACCAACACGACGCATAGCACCTGGGCGCCAGGGGAGCAGAGCTGATGCAATAATCCTGGCGGCAAACCTGGGTACGCGGGCGTCCCGCCCGCGTACCCGGCGTGGGAAGACCGGAGGTTGCCAGCAGGATGGTTGCATCAGCCCTGGTTATGACCGTGCGACCGGCGGGAAGCTCCAGATCAGCGATACGCCGCCTCAAGGCGCGGGATGATCGACCCCCAGTCGTAGTGTGCGACCACGTGGGCGCGGCCGGCGGCGCCAAGCCGTGCCCCGAGTTCCGGGTCGGCGATCAGGCGCAGCACGGCGGCGGCAAAGGCCGTGGCCTGCTCGGCGATGAGCAGGTGCTCGCCGTCGCGGAGCCCTTCCACCCCCTCCGCCCCCATGGGCGTGCTGACCACGGGCGCTTCCATCGCCAGCGCTTCTAGCAGCTTCAGGCGCGAGCCGCCGCCGATACGCAGCGGTACGACATAGACCGCGGCGCCGTCGATATAGGGTCGGACATCGGGCACCTCGCCCACCAGTTCCACCGTCTCGCCAGCGGCCAGGGCGCGCACCGCCGGCCCGGCTGCTCGCCCCACAATCAGCAGGCGCGCATCCGGGCGCTGCAGCCGGATCAGTGGCAGCACCCGGCTGACGAACCAGCGCAGGGCGTCGATGTTTGGCCGGAAATCGAGCGTGCCGGTGAAGACCATGGTTGCCGGGCCGAGATCGCCGACCACGGCGCCACGGTGGAACTGCGCCGGATCAACGCCGTTGGGCACGACGTGTAGCCGCGTGGCCCGACGACGGTCGAGGCGGGCCAGCGCGGCCCGATCGGCCTCCGAAACAACCAGGAGCCGGTCGAAGGCGCGCAGCGCCCCGCGCTCGTAGCGCGCGAGTTTGCGCCACTGGACCAGCGAGTAGAGCCCGCCGAGCAGCGCGCCGCGGCGCAGGTCGGTCAGCGCGGCCCGCCGCTGGAGCACATACTCGGCGTTGAACTGGTCGAGCACGAGCAGCGGGCCGAGGCCCCGGGCCTGCATCAGGTAGCCGGCCATCTCGATGCTCTCGGCCTGCACCACGTCGTAGCGCTCGCTGGCCAGCAGCCGGCTGAGCGCCGTCGCGTAGGCTGGCGTGGCATTGCGCAGCCCCATATCGGGCACGGGCGAGCCGAGGGTGGTCAGCGCGCGGCGGGTCAGCGAACGCGCCGGCGGGCCGGGCACGGTGATCACCGTGCAGCGCTGGCGCAGCGGCGCCAGCGCTGCCGCGGCCGCGCGATCGGGCGCGAAGCTCAGCAGCGTCACCTGGTGGCGCGCGGCCAGGCCGCGCAGCAGGTGGAAGATGCGCAGGGCGCCCCCGCTCCGCGGCGGGTAGGGCGGGTAGGGGCTGAGGAGCAGGATCTGCATCGTGGTAAGCTCACCGTACACTGGCATGCGCAGGCAGCGGATCCACCCGGGCCTGTCCACTGTACCACCGTGCTACAATATCGGCAATCTGGGCCTGCACCGTTCGCAGGGCTGATGCAACGATCCTGCTGGCAACCTCCCTCGTGGGCGTGGCTGGGAGCGCAGGCGGCCCACCTGCATGCGGGCCGGATGCCCATACACCCGGGTTTGCCAACAGGATCATGCAACGTCCTGGTTATCGCATCCGTACGATACGCGCTGCGCGCTACTCAGGGTGCGAACACCCCCTCAATGAATCTGCACGCAATCGTCCCGGTCAAGGCGCTGGATCGGGCCAAATCACGGCTGGCCAGCGCGCTCGCGCCGGCTGAGCGGCGACAGCTGGTGCGCGAGATGTTTGAACGGGTGCTCGGGGCGCTCGCCGCGGCCCCGGTAACGAACACCTGGGTGGTGAGCCCCGACGCCGAGGTGCTGGCCCTGGCCGCGACCCGGGGGGCGCGCCCACTCGCCGAGGGCCCGGCCGAGCTGAACGCCGCGCTGGAGCAGGCGCGCAGCGCCGCCCGCGCTGCCGGGGCCACGGCGCTGATCGTTGTCCCCGCCGATGTGCCGCTGATCCGCCCGGCCGACGTGGCGGCGATGGCCGGGCTGCTCGCCGCCGGCGCCGATGTGGTCCTGGCCCCTGACGCTGCCGGCCTTGGCACCAACGGGCTGGCGCTGCGCGCTGACGCCGCGCTGCCCTTCCGCTTCGGTGGCGATAGCGCCGCGCTGCACCTGCGGGCCGCCGCCGCCCGCGGCCTGCTCACCCGGCTCTACCACGCGCCGGGCCTGGCCCTCGATGTGGACGATCCCGCCGGTCTGGCCCGCTACCGGGCGGCGCTGGCGGGCCTGGCGCTCGGCGAGCATGGGCAGGATTAGCGGTGCAAGACGGTGATGCGGATGCAACGTCGAGCGCCTCTGGCCCTCACCCCTGTCCTCGCCTCATCGGGTGGCGCAAGGCGGTGCTATACTACCCGTAAACCTACCCTGTGAGCGAAAGGACCCGCGCTGTGGCGACGATTGGCATCTCGGCTGCCCTCGAGCAGTTCCACCCGACCGAGCTCCTCGCGCATTGCAAGCTGGCGGAGTGTTACGGCTTTCGTGGCGTGATGGCCGCCGACCACTTTCAGCCCTGGGTGCCGGCCCAGGGCCACAATGCCCACGCCTACAGCTGGATGGGCGCCCTCGGCGCCGTCACCAGCCATAGCTTTGGCCCCGGGGTGACCTGCCCCTCCTTTCGCACCCACCCCTCGGTGATCGCCCACGCCGCCGCGACCCTGGGCGCTATGTACCCCGGGCGCTTCTGGCTCGGCCTCGGCAGCGGCGAGTTGCTCAATGAGAATGTCGTCGGCGGCGAGTGGCCCGAGCCGCTCGTGCGCTTCGAGATGCTCCAGGAGGCCACCGAGATCATCCAGCGCCTGCTCAGCGGCAAGGAACTGCGCTATCGCGGGCGCTACTTCCAGATGAACAAGGTCCGCCTCTGGACGCTGCCGGAGCAGCCGGTGCCGATCTACATCGCCGCGACGGGCCCGCAGACCCTGCGCTGGGCCGGCAAGAGCTGCGACGGCCTGATCACCCCCGGCGCGTCGCACGAGAAGCTGCGAGGCATTCTCGACAACTTCGCCGCCGGCGCCCGCGAGGCCGGTAAGGACCCGGCGAAGCTGCCCAGGCTGTTGCAACTGCACGTCTCCTGGGCCGCGAGCTACGAGGAGGCGCTGCAGAACGCGATGGTGGAGTGGCCCAACGGTGGCATGAACTTCCCCAAGCAGGACATCCGCTCGCCTGAGGATTTTGCGGCCATGGCCAGGCTGGTGCGCCCCGAGAACTTCACGGGCCGTGTGCTGATCTCGCCCGACCTTGAGGAGCACCGCGCCCATTTGCAGGGCTTCCTCGACCTGGGCTTCGACGCGATCTATGTGCATAACGTCGGGCGCAACCAGGAGGCCTGGATCCGCGCCTACGGTGAGCATGTGCTCCCCAGGTTGACAGGAGTCTGATCGATGTTCAAACGCATCCTGATCGCCAACCGCGGTGAGATCGCCGTGCGCGTTATCCGCGCCTGCCGGGAACTGGGCATCAGCCCTGTCGCGGTCTACTCCGAGGTGGATGCGGGCGCGCTCCACGTGCGCCTGGCCGACGCGGCGCTGTTGATCGGCCCCGCGCCCGCCACCCAGAGCTACCTGCGCAGCGCGGCGATCATCGCTGCCGCACGCGAGCTTGGCGCCGAGGCCATCCACCCGGGCTATGGCTTCCTCTCCGAGAATGCCGCCTTTGCGCGCGCCTGCGCCGCGGCTGGCCTGGTCTTCATCGGTCCACCCCCGGAGGCGATCGAGGCCATGGGCGGCAAGATCGGCGCCCGGCGCATTGCCCAGGAGGCCGGGGTGCCGGTTGTGCCCGGCTACGATGGCGCCGACCAGCGCGATGCGCGCCTGCTGGCCGAGGCCGAGCGCATCGGCTACCCGCTGCTGATCAAGGCCAGCGCCGGCGGCGGCGGCAAGGGGATGCGCGTGGTCAACGACCCCGCTGAGTTTGCCGCGGCCCTGGAGGGCGCGCGCCGCGAGGCCCGTGCCGCCTTTGGCGACGATACGGTCTTCCTTGAGCGCCTGCTGCTGCGCCCGCGCCACGTCGAGATCCAGGTGCTCGCCGATAGCCACGGCAATGTGATCCACCTGGGTGAACGCGAGTGCTCCATCCAGCGCCGCCACCAGAAGATCCTCGAGGAGTCGCCCTCGCCTGCCCTCAGCCCCGCGCTGCGCGCCCGGATGGGCGAGGCCGCCGTGCGCGCCGCCCGCGCCGCTGGCTATGTCAATGCCGGCACGGTGGAGTTCATGCTCGATGCCGCCGGCCAGTTCTACTTCCTCGAAATGAATACCCGCCTCCAGGTCGAGCACCCGGTCACCGAACAGGTGACCGGCCTCGACCTGGTGCGCTGGCAGATCGCCATCGCGGCCGGCGGCCGCCTGCCCTTCAGCCAGCAGGAGATCTCCTTCCGCGGCCATGCGATCGAGGCCCGGCTCTACGCCGAAGATCCGGTCACCTACCTGCCGGCCGTCGGCCACCTGGCGCTGCTCGACCCGCCCCTCGGTCCCGGGGTGCGCGTCGATGCCGGCCTGACGACCGGCGATGAGGTGACGGTGCACTATGACCCGATGATCGCCAAGCTGGTGGTCTCTGCCGAGAGCCGTGCCGCTGCCGTCGATCGGCTCCGCCGCGCGCTCGACGATTTCGCCGTGCTGGGCCTGACCACCAATCTGCCACTGCTGCGCGCCATCGCGGCCCACCCGGCCTATGCCAGCGGCGACACCCATACCGGCTTCCTCACCGAGCATGCGCTCGATGTCACCGCGCCCGCCACGCCCCCGGGTGAGGTGCTGGTTGCTGCGGCGCTCGCCGAGCTCCAGTTCACGCCGGAGCGCCGCTCCCGTGAGAGCGATCCCTTCGCCGAACGCTGGCGCCTGGGCGGCGGCGCGCTGCCGCTGAGCTTCGCCAATGGCAGCACGACCTACCGCATCAGCGCCCGCCGCGGCAACGATGGCTGGCTGCTCGACAGCGGGGAGGAGCGCTGGAGCGCCCGAATCGCCGCCAGCGGGCCCGGCGAGTTGACGCTTGAGCTGGATGGCCGGCGTGAGCGCATGCGCCTGGCGCGCGATCTTGAAGGCGCGCTGCTGCTCGCCTGGCGTGGCGCCAGCTACCGGCTGACCCGGCCCGCGCCGCTCAATGCCGATAGCGCCGCCCGCACCGGTGGCGGCCACGACGCCGCTAGCCTCACCGCGCCGATGCCCGGCACGCTGGTGAAAGTGCTGGTCAGCGAGGGCGAGACGGTCCGTGAGGGCCAGGCGCTGGTGGTGCTCGAAGCTATGAAGATGGAGCATACCGTTGTGGCGCCCTATGCCGGCGTGGTGCGCCGCCTGCCCTACGGCCAGGGCGCCAGTGTGGCCGGCGGCGCCGACCTGGTGGATCTGGCGCCCGTCGAGTGACCTTCGTGGAGGTGTGGAGCAGTGGAGCTGTGGAGCGATCCGATGACAGCTCCACACCTCCACACCCCCACACCTCCATACGAAACCATGACCCTCCAGCTCACCATCGACCCGCCAGTGATCGCCCTGGCGCCCCGTGACGAGCCCCAGGTGGCCTATGCCCTGGTGACCATCGGGGTGGAGGGAGGCGGTGGTGCTGCGCCGATCAACTGGGCCGTGGTGGCTGATGCCAGCCGCTCGATGCGCATCCCGATCGTTTCCGAGGCCCAGTTTCGCGAGCTGGTGCGCGAGGGTGGCGCCCACGAGGTGCTGGTCGATGGGGTGCCGGTCTGGCAACTGGCCGGCCCGGTGCCCGAGGCGATCCGGGCCAGCGCCCCCAGTGCCCTGGACCACACCGCCCGCGCGCTGCACAGCGTGGTCGAGCGCCTCGACCAGGAGGACCATCTGTGCCTGGTGGCCTGCGCCGAGCAGGCGCGCCTGCTCGTCTCCCGCAGCGGTGACCACCGCGCGGAGCTGGTTGCCGGCATCGCCGAGCTGCGCGCTGCCCGGCTCGGCGAGGCGACCGACCTCGCCGCCGGGATGCACCTGGCGCTCGCCGAGCTGGCCGCGGCCGGTGACGGCGGGCGGCTGATCCTGCTCACCGATGGCTTCACCCGCAACCCCGAGGCCTGTATCGCGCTGGCTCGCGTCGCCGCCGAACGGGGCGTCAGTGTGAGCACCCTGGGGCTGGGGGGCGAGTTCCAGGACGAGTTGCTCACGCGGCTGGCCGACCTGACTGGTGGCCGGGCCGCTTTCGTGCGCCACGCCGAGCAGATCCCTGCCGCCGTCGCCGCCGAGCTCGACGCTGCCCGTGGCACGGTTGCGCGCGCCCTGACCCTGGAGCTGCGGCTGCCACGCGGCGCTGCGCTGCGCTATGCCACGCGCCTCGCGCCGGTCCTGGCGCCCCTCGAGTGGGAAGCGGCCGCTGGCGGGCGCCAGCTGCAGCTGCAGCTCGGCGACCTGGAGCGTGACGCGCCGGTCCGGCTGCTGCTCGAGTTTCTGGCCCCACCCGTGCCGCCACGCCCGCCGGCGGGCGGTGCGCGGCTGCGCCTGGCCGCCCTCGACGCCCGGGCCGGGGCGGCCCACGCCCACGCCCATGTGCTCGGCCACTACAGCGGCGCCGCGCCGCCGCCGGCAGCGATCGTCGCTGCCGCGGGACGGGCTGGTGTTGCCCGGCTCCAGCGGCGCGCGGCGGCGGCCGTCGCCCGCGGCGATCACGCCGGGGCCGCGACGCTACTGCAGGCCGCGGCTACCCGCCTCGCCGACCTGGGCGAAGCCGGGCTGGCCGCCGCCGCGCGCCATGAGGCAGCAGTCCTGGCCGCCAGTGGCCGCGACAGCGGCCTCGGCGCGCGCGAGCTCACCTATGCCACCCGGCGCCTGGGCACGCGTGATCGCCGTGACGAGTGATGCGCCGGCGGGTCCACATCCCTCCGCGGGGAACGTACAGACTATGACGCAGCGCGATCATCCCACGAACAGGTAATCCACGCCTGGCCGATAGCCGGCCTCGGCTAGCCAGCCGGCGATCAGCTCGCGGGCACCGTGGTTGGTAACATAGGCCAGCACGAAGGGCCGTGGCTCACGGTGTAGCCAGCTGTGGGCGACCACCGGCGCCCCCCAGACCACCTGGCCGATCTTGCGCGGGTCCACGTCGACCCAGGCTCGTGGTGGGAAGCCCCGGGCGATCAGCCGCTGCGCGCGCAGCCGGGTGCGGCGCCCGGCGCCCCAGTAGACCAGCTCGCGCCCCTGGTGCAGCCGTGGGTCACGGGCGAGGAATTGCGCCCGCAGCTCGTCGAAGGCGGCACGGGCGTAGCGCGGGTCGGTCCGTGAGGTGCGCTCGGCCCACTCGCGCCAGGCCAGCAGCACACGCGGCAGCTTGGCCATGGCCAGCCCGGCGGCGTGCATCCGCAGCCAGAGCTCATAATCTTCGGGGAACGGCCCGACGCGGTAGCCGCCCAGCTCCAGCACCGCTGCGCGACGGAACAGCACCGAGGGGTGGGCGAACGGCGCCTCGACGTAGATGTTCGCGGCCACCTCGGTGGGCGTGAGCACGCCGTTCTGCCAGCGCAGGTACTCGGCGTAGCCTGCCCGCACAAGCCGCTGCGGGAAGAGCGCGGCCCGCGCCGCCACCAGCGTGATCGTCGGATGCGCCGCGAGGAAGGCATACTGCAGGGCGAGCCGTTGCGGGTGCATCAGGTCGTCGGCATCCATCCGCGCGATCAGCGGCGCGCGCGCCGCGGCCAGGCCGAGGTTGAGCGCAGCAACCAGCCCTACCCGCCCGGGGCGCAGCAGGCGGATGCGCTCGTCCTGGCGCGCATGGTGCTCGAGCATCGCCGCTGACCCGTCGCGGGAGCCATCATCCACGGCGACCAGCTCGAAGGCGCCGAAGCTCTGGCGCTGGATGGAGGCCAGGCAGGCAGGCAGCGTGGCCGCCGCGTCGCGCACCGGCATCACAATCGTGATCGCAGGACTGGTCATAGGTACCGTCTGCTACAATGGAGCATCTCCGGGCAAAGCGTAATAAGGAGCACGATGATGTTGCCAGAGTACCGTAACGAGCCATTCGGCGACTTCTCGACCTCGGAGCGGCGCGCCGCGATGCAGCGCGCCCTGCGCCACGTGGCCGGGCAGTTCGGCGCCACCTATCCGATCGTTATCAACGGCGAGCACATCCTGCGCGAGGCAAAGCTCGCCTCGCTCAATCCGGCCGAGCCGAAGACGGTCGTCGGCCACGTCACCAGGGCCGACCAGGAACTGGCCAACCAGGCGCTCAACGCGGCCGAGGCGGCTTTCCAGCACTGGCGACGCGTCCCGGTGGAAGCCCGCGCCCAGGTGTTGTTGCGCGCCGCGGCGATCATGCGCCGCAACAAGGAGGAACTGGCCGCCTGGATCGTCTACGAGGTGAGCAAGAGCTGGGTCGAGGCCGATGCAGACGTAGCCGAGGCGATCGACTTCTGTGAGTACTACGCCCGCCAGGCGCTGCAGCTGCAGGGCGAGCGCCAGCCGCTGACGCCCTACCCCGGCGAGTACGGCGAGCTGCGCTATATCCCACTGGGGCCGGGCCTGGCCATCCCGCCGTGGAACTTCCCGCTCGCCATCGCCACCACGCTCACCGTCGCCCCGATCGTCGCCGGCAACACGGTGGTGCTCAAACCCTCGCCCCGCGCGCCGATCATGGCGGCCAGGCTGGTCGAGGTGCTCGAGGCCGCCGGCCTGCCGCCGGGCGTGGTCAACTACGTGGCCGGCGACGACGCCGTACTCGGCGACTACCTGGTGGATCATCCCAAGGTGCGCTTCATCGGCTTCACCGGCTCGAAGAACGTCGGCCTGCGCATTATGAGCCGGGCGGCCGTACGCCAGGCGGGCCAGAACTGGCTCAAGCGCGCCATCCTCGAGATGGGCGGCAAAGACGCCACGATCGTGGATGAGACCGCCGACCTCGAGGCCGCCGCCGACGGCATCGTCGCCGGGGCCTTCGGCTTCCAGGGCCAGAAGTGCAGCGCCTGCTCGCGAGCGATCATCGTCGAGCGCGTCTACGACCAGGTAGTGCAGCGGGTGGTTGAAAAGACCCGCGCCCTGCGCCTGGGCAATCCGGCGCTGCCCGAGACCGACCTGGGCGCGGTGATCGACCAGCGCGCCTTCGACAGCATCAGCGAGTACATCGCGATCGGCCAGGAGGAGGGCCGGCTGGTGGCCGGCGGCGAGGTGGTCGACCACGAGTTGCTCAAGGATGGCGGCTACTTCATCAACCCGACCATCTTCGCCGATGTGCCGCAGCGGGCGCGCATCAGCCAGGAGGAGATCTTCGGCCCGGTACTCGCCATCACGAAGGCTCGCGATTTCGATGAAGCTCTCGCCTTTGCCAACGACACTGAATACGGACTTACTGGCGCACTCTACTCCCGGTCGCTCGAGCGGCTGGAGCGGGCCCGCGAGGAGTTCCACGTGGGCAACCTCTACCTCAATCGCAAGTGCACTGGCGCGCTGGTGGGCGTGCATCCCTTCGGCGGCTTCAACATGTCGGGCACCGACAGCAAGGCCGGCGGGCCAGACTACCTGCGCCTCTTCACCCAGCCCAAGGCGATCGCCGAGCGGCTGTAGGCAGGGCGCAAACCGCCTGGCGGTTGCCGTGGCGGTGCCGGGTGGACCTCGACATGGCCCGGTTGGTTGTTGGCCGGTGCAGCCGGCCGACAACCAACGTTATGACCCCAGCACCTGCCCCGCCAGGTAATCCGCGATGGCGATGACGGTTCCGTAGGCAGCGTACTCATTGCTGAGCACAATCACGGTCACCCCCTGGTCAGGGTAACGCCCGAACCAGGTGGCGGCGCCACTCATCCAGCCATCGTGGAACACCAGCCGGCCCCGCGCTTGCTGCTGGATCTTCCAGCCCAGGCCATAGTTGCCGTGGCCGGGCGTGACCATGCGCGTGACCAGCTCGGGTGGCAGCAACCGGCCGCTGTCGAGAGCCTGGGCCAGCTTGTAGAGATCCTCAACCGTCGAGTAGAGATCGCCGGCCGCAAAGAGGTTGCTCACATCGAGCGGGATGTCGAGCTGGCCCCCGGCGTAGCCACGGGTGCCATTGAGCGGGCTGAAGTCACCCGGGTCGAGGCCGCTATCGGCCATCCCGAGCGGCAGGAAGAGCTCGCGCCGCAGGTACTCCTCGTAGCTGGTGCCCGCGGCCCGCTCGATGATCGTGCCAAGCAAGAGATAGTTTGAGTTGGTGTAGTGGTAGAGCGTGCCCGGCGCAAAGCCCAGCGGCAGGTCGCGAAAGCGCGCGATGGTCTGGTCGGGCGTGGAGGGCGACTGCTCCAGCGCGGCGAACTCGGCAAAATCTGTGTAGTTGGGGATGCCCGAGCTCTGGCTGAGCAGGTGGACCAGCGTTACCGGCGCCCAGGCGGCCGGGCAGTTGTCGAGGTAGTCGCAGATCGAGGCATCGAGCTTGAGCTTACCCGCAGCCACCAGGCGCAGCGTCGCCAGCGCGGTGAGCGGCTTGCTCACCGAGGCCAGGCGGTAGCGTGTCGTCGCGGTGGCGGGAATGCCCGCCTCGCGGTTGGCCAGGCCATAGCCCCGGCTCAGCAGCAGCCGGCCCTGGACGGCCACCAGCACCGAGCCGCTAAAGGCGCCCTGCTGGGTCAGCGAGGCCAGGTAGGCGTCCATCTGGGCGGCGCGCGCCACCAGGTCGCCGGGGAGTGGCACATCGCCTGTGCGCGCCGGCGCCATCACCGCGGCGAGCGGCGGCACGGCCGGCGGCTCCCCGGGCGAGTTGGCGGCGGCACCGGGGAGCGGGGTGACGGTGGGCAGCACCGTTGGGCCGAGGGCCGGTGTAGGCGGAGCGACGAAGCCGGCGATGCGCAGCTCACGTCCACCGGAGGAGGGCAGACTGCAGGTCGTCAGCAGCACCAGCAGGCAGGCGGCAAGCCCGAACATGCGGGCGTATCGGCGCATAATCCCTCCGGAGGCGCGGGCGTGGCGATGCTGCTGTCAGTATACACCATCAGCGCGAAAAGCGCGACAGGAAAGCCCTGCGCCGCGGAAGATGTAAAGGGGTGAGCGGGCAACCAGGGAACGCGGGGCGCCCAGGCGACGCCATGGAGGGCCGACGCATTCGCCCCAGGCTCATCGCGGGAAACGGCGCCCCGCAGTGGCGAATGCGTCGGCCTGACGCCGTCGCGGGGCGCCCGGGCGCCAATCGTGTTGGCGGATGCCCCGCGACGGCGCGGCGCCCCACCGTCGTCGCCCCCGCACACCCCGCGACGTCGGGGCGCCCGGGTGCCAATCGTGTGGGCGAATGCCCCGCGGTGTCGCGGCGCCCCACCGTGGTCGTCCGCGAACGGTAGCGCGGCGAATACGGTGGTCCGGATGGACGCACCGCACCGCTCCTACGTCCGTGCCAGGGTGATGATCGCCGGCACGCGGTCGAACATCCAGAAGCTGATCGGCAAGCCGATGATCGAGGCCGAGAGCGCCCAGGCGCCGGCCAGCCACAGCGCGCTGAGCCACCAGCCCACCAGGACGAACCACAGCGCCCGCACGATGAATGCGCGCTGCGCGATGTGCTGGCGGTAGACCTCGCCACTCGTGTGCACGACCAGGTCGCCGCGCTGCGGACGCAGCGTGGTCACCTGGGGCAGGCGGTTGAGCATCCACAGGCCCAGCGGCAGCCCGATAATCGTTACGCACAGCACCCATGCCACGCTGGCCCAGATGGCGCTGAACCACAGCCCGAACACCAGAAAATAGATCGCGCGGAGCAGCAGATTCACCCCCTGCTCCTGGCGGACGACTGTCGTCATGGTTTGCATCCTGGTTTGTATCCTGGCCCGACACATGCGCGGGCCACTCCGCCGATTACGACGATCCAGGGGGTAGGATTGTTGCGCCCGAGTCGATCGGCCGGTAACGCGTCCGGGCCGCGCTGATGGCCGCCAGTTCATCGTGTCGCCAGCCGACTGCGCTGAGCGTGACGCCGTGGTGGCGGGCCAGGACGCGCTCGAAGCTTGCGCTGAGCTGTTCCACCGGTGGCGGCGCCGGCAGCACCTCGGCGAGCCCGGCCACCCGCGCGGCCAGTGCCGCCGTCAGGGTGGCGCGCTCACCCGGAGCGAGGTGCAGCAGCGCGGCGAGCTCGCGCCCCGGCCAGTGGGTGTAGAGGGCCACCTGGAACAGCGCGCCGGGGCGCCGGCGGAGTTGCGCAAAGCCCACCAGCTTGCGCCCACCCGCCAGCACCTCGTAGGGCGAGCGCCCACCGAAACAGGCCCGCCGTACCAGCGGATCAAGCGCCTGCCCATCGACGCGCGCCGCAGCGACACTGACCAGCGTCGTGGCGAGGCCATGCTCGGCCAGCGTCTCGGCCCAGAGCTCGCCAAGCCAGCGGTAGGACTCGCTCACATCCTGGAGGAAGAGCGGGTGGCCGGTCGGCAGGGCGATGTCCTGCATCAGCACGCCCGGCGCGAACAGTACCGCCGTTCCACCGGATGCCCGCCGGTGCAGGCTTACTCCGCTGGCCGCGAGTGCTGCCCCGTCCACCTCGCTGAGCCGCTGACCCGCGCCGATCACCAGAGCGAGGCGGCGTGCGCCGTACCAGCGCAGCGCCGGCTGCGGCGTGTGCGCAAGGCCGCCCAGCAGCGCCTCGGCGGCGGCCAGTTCCACCTCCGGCGGCTCCGCGCTGGCCGGTAGCCGCCGCCAGTGCGCTTCGAGAGTTGCGGCATCCGCTGCCATGGGTGGCCCTACTCCTGCTCCAGGATCAGCGTCTCGGCCACCTGGAGCTCGACATCCTCTCCCGAGAGCAGCCCCTCAGCCGTGATTGGTACGCGTACCGTTGGCACGACGCCCTTCCCCTCGATCAGCAGGCTGCCATCGGGCAGCACGGTGCGCCGCGCCGAGAACTGAGCCCCGAAGCCCGCCGGCAGTTCGTACTGGCCCCGCGACACCTCGGCGAAGATGCCGTTGGTCGGATAGGAGCCAACTACCTCGACGCCGGGCACCTGGCTGAAGGCATAGGCCTCGAGCTCGCATGCGCTCGAGCAGCCCGGCCCGACGAGCACGGCGATCGTGGCAAAGCGGTACTGCGACTCGGACGGCTCGATGTCGTCGGGCGGGCCGTCGGGCTCGAAGCGACCCGTCAACTCGCTGTAGGCCTCATCCTGGCCGATCACGATTGTCTGGTCAGTCAGGTACGAGGCCAGTCCCAATGGCGCGCCGCCCGTGTTCTGGCGCAGGTCGATGATGATCCCCGGTAACGCGTTGGCCTCGAAGGTCCGCAGCGCGCGCTCGAACAGTCGCACCAGCAGGAAGAGGTCATCGTAGTTCGAGTTCAACGCGATATAGCCGACCCCCGAGTCGAGGATGCGGAACTCGACCGGCAGGGCGTTGGGGTCGGAGCCGCGCAACACCGAGGTGAAGGCGAAGCTCTGGCGTTCCTCGATCGCGGTGAGTGTTGCGGTCTGCGGCTGGCCGCCCGGGTTGGTGAAGGTCACTTCGGCGCGCTCGTCCGGCCGGGTGCGCAGCAGGTAGCGGGCCTGCTGATAGCGCCGGCTATGTTCGGTCGAGAAATTCAACGGTGGCTGGATCGCGGCCACCGCCGCGCCGATCGGCTGGCCATTGAACGCGCTCAGCGTCGCACCAACCTGCATACCGGCCCGTGCTGCCGGTCCATCGGCGAGCACATAGACCACCAGGAAGCTTCCATCGCTCAGCTCGCGGATGGCGAAACCGTAGCCGCCCGCGGTGGCCTCCTGGAAGAGCGCGGCGCCGATCTGGCCGCCGTTCAGCCCGACGTGGCCGTCAGGGAAGGCCAGCACAAAGTCCTGGAGCGCCAGGTAGAAGGCCGTCTCGTCGCGGTCCGTCTCAGCCTGGACAATCCGTGGTCGCAACTCGGCCACCAGCGCGTCCCAGTCGGGCTCTTTGCCGGGGATGCCGTTGAAGGCGTACTCCTTGCGCAGCCGGGCGACCAGTTCATCAAAGGCGGCGCTGAAGCTGAGCGCACTCAGATCCTTGATCGCGGCGTCGCGCGGCTCGTAGAGCGTCAGCTCCTCAGTGACGTTCCGGCTGACTGCGAATGGCTCCTGGTCGAGATCGATCACCGTGTAGCCGGCCGGGAGCGGCGCCGCGGGGTCGTCGGCGGTGAAGAGCTTGCCGTCGGGGCCAAAGCCGGTGGGGAACGCCTGATTGGCGTCGGGGCTCCAGACCACCAGCTTGCCGCCGATCACCTCATCGTTGTTCTCCGCATCAGTGAGCGTCGAGGCCAGGTAGTTGGGCCAGCCCTTGCTCCGATCGTCGCCTGCGGCGAAGGGGTCGCCGGTCAGATTGGGCCACCAGGCCACGGCAAACACCTGGACGCCCGGCTCCTGCGCGTTATCATTGTCAACATCGCTCAAGACGCCCTCGGGGCGGGCCGGGAGCTGCAGCCGGAAGCTGCCCGTGAGCGCCTCGCGGTCGATCGTGAGGTAGCCGAGCGTCTGGCCCTCGACCGGGATGGGCCACTCCGCATCGCGTTGCACAAATCCGGTCAGATCGACCAGCGCCACCGGACTCTCAGGGAAGTAGACGAAGATGAAGTCGTTGGTGATGCTGAAGGTGCCGGTGATCAGCGCGACCCCCTCCCCGGCGGACGAGACGCCAGGCGCGACGGCCGGCGCCGTGGCTGGCGCGCTGGTTGCTGCGCCGGTCACCGTGGCCACCGGGCCTGGCGTGGCGGTTGGCGTGGGCGGGGCGGGCAGCCGCGCGCAGGCGGCAAGCGCCAGGGCGATCACGAGTAGAACGGGGAGACGCTGAGCCATGTGAGAACTCCTCTGGCTGTCGCCAGCACGGTCGGACGGAATTGCCCTGGCCTTATGATACTATCACCGTGGTCAGCTCCACGCTGGTCTCCCACGGCATGGCGGGAAGCTGCGGGTTGAGCCGGGCCAGCGCAGCGCGTAACTGCTGCGTCAGCACCACCTCGCCGTCATCGCACCAGGCGCTGGTGGTCGTGCTTCGCCTGCCCCACCGGACGCCCACAATAGACGCCGATGCGCGTGCCGAGCACCCTGGCGTAGACGCGCCCCGGCGTTGTCTCGTGCCAGGGTTATGAGCCCTGCTCGCTCAGCAAGGCCAGCACCTCGGCGCGCGCGGGCATCGCCTGCTGCGCGCCCGGGCGGGTCACGGCGAGGGCGCCGGCGGCGCTGGCCCAGCGCAGGGCTTCCTGCAGCGGGCGGCCCTCGGCCAGCGCGACGGCCAGCCCGGCGTTGAAGGCGTCGCCGGCGGCGACGCTGTCCACTGCCTGCACGGGGAAGGGCGGCACGAACAGCGGCTCGTTGCCGGCCAGCAGCAGTGCCCCGCGCTCGCCAAGCGTGATCACCACCGTGCCGCCGGTGCGCCCGCGCAGTACGCGCGCCGCCTCGACAGCGGCGGCGTCGCTCGTCAGCGGGAAGCCGACCAGGGTCGCCGCCTCGCTCAGATTGGGGGTGATGATGTCGGCGAGCCGGTAGAGCACAGCCGGAAGCTCGCGGGCAGGCGCCGGGTCGAGGATTACCGGCACGGCCAGACGACGCGCGGCCCGCGCGGCGGCGACCACCGCATCGAGCGGCAACTCGAGCTGCAGCAGGAGCACCCGCGCCCCGACGAGCGCCACGTCGAGCCGGCTGGCGTCAACTGGCCCGACGGCGCCGTTCGCCCCGGGCACGACGATGATCGTATTGCGCGCCGCGTCGTCAACCGTGATCACCGCAATGCCCGACGGCCCCGGCGTGGTCAGCACGCCGCTCGCATCCACGCCCGCCGCCAGCAGCCCGGCGCGCAACTCGGCGCCAAAGGGGTCGTCGCCAAGCCGACCGACCAGCCGGGTGCCGGCCCCCAGGCGGGCGCAGGCAACGGCCTGGTTGGCGCCCTTGCCGCCGGGCGCCGTGAAAAAGCCATGCCCGGCCACGGTCTCTCCGGGCAGCGGCAGGCGCGCGGTGCGCGTGACCAGATCCATGTTGATGCTGCCAAAGACCGCGATCGCCATCGGTCCCTCCGTCCTGAGCGCATTCGTAGCACACGGGCGCCGGCGATCACGCAGGGCGGCTGTAACGATCCTGCCGGCAACCTCGGTGTTGCCCGCGCACCCGGGTGTGCCGGCAGGATCATGCAACGCCGAGCGCAAACATCGGCTACACTACAGGCTGACGGCGTGTATCGTAGCACCGGCAGCAGCCGGCAGCAAGGGGCCATCGATGCCGACGATCGCGGTCTTTCACGTCTCAGCCGGGACCGGCCATACCAGTGCCGCCCTGGCGCTCGGCGCCGCGCTCCGGCTCCAGCCCGGGGTTGCGGTGGTGGTCGAAGACGTATTTGATTATGTCAATGATGTGGCGCGCAAGGTGATCACCTCGGCCTACAACGAGCTCTCCACCCGCCTCCAGCCGCTATACACCATGGTTCACTCGCGGCTGCACTTCGAGGACACCGAGGATGCGCTGCGCGCCAACTATGTGCTGAAGAGCATGGGCCAGCCCTTCCTGCGGCGTTTCGAGCGGCGGGTGGAGGAACTGGGGCCCGCTGCGATCATCTGCACGATGCAGTGGCCGCTCCACGTGCTGCAGGATTACGGCGAGCGCAGCGGCGTCCCCGAGTATGCCGTGATCACCGACTTCTCGGTCCAGAGCAGCTGGCTGCGCGAGGGGGTCGCCGGCTATTTTGTGGCCAGCGAGCTGACGCGGGACGTGCTGCTGGCGCGGGGGGTCGATGCGGCCCGTGTCCACGTGACGGGCATTCCGGTGAAGTTGGAGATCGCCGAGCCCAAGGCGCGCGACGCGATGCGCCAGCGCCTCGATCTGCCGCTGGCGCCGCCGCTGATCAGCGTCTTTGGCGGCGGTGTTGCCCCGCTGCGCGTACGCCATATGGTGGCCGAACTGCTCAAGGGCGATCAGCCCGCCACGGTGGTCACGGTGGCCGGACGCAACCACCAGCTCCAGGAGGCGCTGAGCGACCTCAGCGGCGGGCCGCTGGTGAGCCTGCGCACCCTCGGCGCAATCGACTACGTGGACGACCTGGTTGCGGCGAGCGACCTGGTGATCTCGAAGCCTGGCGGGCTGATCACCAGCGAGGTGCTGGCCCGTGGCACACCATTGATCGTGATCGACCCGGTGCCGGGGCAGGAGGAGTGGAACGCCGACGTGGTAGCCGGCTCGGGCGCAGGGATTCAGATCCGCGTGCCCGAGCTGGTGCCACGGGCGGTACGCGCGCTCCTGGCTCAGCCCGAGCGATTGGCGGCCATGCGCGCCCAGGCGCGCCTGGTGGGGCGCCCGCGCGCCGCCTATGACATCGCAGCCCGCGTGGTGGCCGACCTGGGGGTGGCCTGACGACCCGAGGGCGGTGCGCTGCAACCTGCTGCGTTCCCCGCTTGCCTACCCCACCGCGCGCGCACGCTTCAGCTCGCCATAGATCCGCACCACCGGGTCACGGGCCGCCCCGGCATCAACACGGGCGGCCCGCAGGTAGTGCCGGTAGGCGTGCTCGAGTTCGGCCAGGTGGCCCAGCCTGGCGTGTGCGCGCAGCAGCCAGGCGGTGAGGTCGTCGGCCGCAGCATCCTCGGCCAGCGCCAGGTTGCAGAGGTACACGCACTCGTGGTAGCGCCCCTGGACAAAGCTGTGCTCGGCCAGCCGCTCAACCATGTTCAGGTAGTCGCCGGCCAGCATGCTGCGCCGCTCCAGCAGGGCCGCCCAGGCGCCGGGCACATCGGCCATGTACGGGCCGCGGTACAACTCCAGAGCCTGGGCATAGAACTCGGCCGCCGCTGCCAGCCCGGCCTGCTCCTCCATCTCCGTCGCCAGTGTACAGAGCCGCTCGAAGGCATCCACATCGCTGCGCACATGGTCCGGGTGGAGCAGGCAACGGTCGTCGCCGATCACCAGCGCCGCCTCGGCCAGCGCTTCGCCGCCCGCCTCGACGATCAGTGTCCGTAGCGAGCTCAGCGTGCGCGCCAGCCCGCTCGCGCCACTGTCCCCACCCCAGACCGCCTCGCTCAGCGCCTCGCGGGACATCCCGCGCCCGCCGGCGTGCAGCAGCGCCGCCAGCACCGCGCGCACCTTGTGGCTGCCCGCCCGCCCACGGTCCCGCTCAGCCAGCTGGCCCAGGATCGGAACGCCAGCTACCCAGACGCGCAGCACGCCCAGGCAGGCCACCTGCAGGCCGGGGAACGCCGGCGGCTCTGGCGCAGCCCGGGAGGCGTAGCGCGTCAGCACATCCAGCGCCGCTCGCGCCCGCTGTCGCCCCTCAGGGTCGGCGCGGGCCAGCAGCACCCGTAGCCGTTGCCCAACCTCCTCACCGTAGCTGGCGTAGAGGATCGCCGCACTCCGCGCCTGCACCTGCGGATCCTCGTGCAGGAGCAACGGAATGAACAGGTCGATCAGCTGCGCAGGATGCTGGGCCATGGCTGTACCTCGTGTGAGCGGTGAACGGGCCGACCGGTGCTCCTGGATCGGGGCTCCCTGCCAGACGCTCGCGCGCTCAACCTGATCTACCCATGCATTGACTATCTACGCAGCAATGAACGCAGATCCGCTCAGATTTTACAGGTACTTCCGCTAGAAACTCACTAACGTGCGCGCTCCAGCGCCAGGTGGCCCTCATGCAGGAGCAGTTCGGTGGTCTCCCAGCCGACACAGCCATCGGTCAGCGAGACGCCGTAGCGCAGCTTCGAGCGATCGGCGACCAGCGGCTGCTTACCTTCCACCAGGTTGCTCTCGACCATCATGCCCACGATCGGCGTCGGCCCGCTCACGACCTGCTCGATCACATTGTGCCAGACCGCCTCCTGGCGCCGGTAGTCGCCGCCGGCGTTGGCGTGGCTACAGTCGATCATCACGGCGGGCCGGCGCCTGGCCTCGCGCATGAGCCGCGCCGCCTGCACCACGTACTCGGGGTGATAGTTTGGCCCGTTTCGCCCACCACGAAGAATGACGAATCCATCAGGGTTGCCGGTGGTTTTCACCACGGCGCTACGCCCCTGTTCATCGATGCCGAGAAAACTGTGCTGGGCGGCAGCGGAAACACAGGCGTTGACCGCCACCTCGATCCCGCCGTCGGTACCGTTCTTGAAGCCAACCGGCATTGAAACGCCGCTGGCCAGGGCGCGATGGGTCTGGGCCTCGGTGGTGCGGGCGCCGATCGTCGCCAGACTGATCTGGTCGTCGAGGTACTGCGGGCTGATCGGATCGAGCATCTCGGTGGCAACGGGCAGGCCGAGCTCGTTGATCGCGAGCAGCAGCCGCCGGGCGATGGTGAGCCCGGCGTGCATATCGAACGAGCCGTCGAGGTGGGGATCGTTGATCAGCCCACGCCAGCCCACGGTGGTGCGCGGCTTTTCCAGGTAGACGCGCATGATGATCAGCAGCTGGCTGCTGAGCGCCTGCTGCAGGCGCTGTAGCCGCCGGGCATAGTCGAGGGCGGCCTCGGGGTCGTGGATCGAGCAGGGGCCGATCACCACCAGCAGCCGTCGGTCGTGGCCGTACAGCACGCGCCGGATGGCCTCACGAGCGCCGGTAACGGTGCGTGCCGCCGCCAGGCTGAGCGGGAGTTGCTGCTTCAGCTCGATGGGCGACTGGAGCGGCGTCAGGTCGCGCACGTGCAGGTTGGCGACCTGCTGGGCAAGGGTGGGGTCCGTATCCATCCTGTCCTGCCTCTTGCGAATGTGAGAATACGCTGCGCAGCATAGTATAGCCGAGAGTCGCCGGCGGCTATGCGGGGGTGACGGCACAGGGCGGTTGCAACGATCCTGCTGGCGAACCTGGCGTGGGACAAACGGCGTTTGCCAGCAGGATGCTGAGAGGAGGGGGAAGGGGCGCTCAGGTGGAGGGTTTTTGGGAGGTGCGCCCCCAGGCCCCGCATACCCCCCCTACCCCTCTCAGGTATAGGGTTTTTGGGAGGTGCGCCCCCAGGCCCCGCATACCCCACCCCCCTACCTCCCAGGTGTAGCGTTTTTGGGAGGTGCGCCCCCAGGCCCCGCATACCCCACCCCCCTACCCCCTCCCCTGCCAGGGGAGGGGGCCAGAATATGGCGTTGCAGTGCGCCAGCTTCGCTGGCGCACTGCA
>Ga0272446_1000671_pt1 | contig 52506 bp, 46 predicted proteins | sample YNPCB0061_FD_194587 | JGI IMG/M metagenome (GOLD analysis project Ga0272446, IMG submission 194587) | Hot spring microbial mat communities from Yellowstone National Park, WY, United States - YNP-CB-006-1 | ecosystem: Environmental > Aquatic > Thermal springs > Hot (42-90C) > Sediment | place... | reverse complement strand
GGGGGCTCCCCTCCTGGGCTGCTTCTCTTTATGCGCTATTGTTTCCGCATTTTCTCCACACGCCGCCAAAGGCCAATCGCACACGTGGGTGTCCGGGAGGGAGCACAGTTGGGGCCCTCGCGCAAGCGCGAGGGGAAGCGGAGTTGAGGGAGGCGCTGGGGACCGCTCGTTCTCGCGGCCTTTGGCCGCTTCACTCGCGGCTCTGAAAACGCGGCGGTTTCACTCGGGGCTTTGAATCGCCCCAGGTCCCCCGCCGGAACGGACCGCTTTCATCGCGATACCTGCCGCCAAGCGAATTTCGCCGGGCGGCAGGGACAAGCCGGATTGAGTCATGTTCCTCCGTACGGCACCGCTCCAACTCAGAGAGCTTCGAAGCCCGGGATGGCGCTCACTGGTTGTCTTTCCGCTGGTAGGGTTCCTGGAGGTATTTGGCGGCTTCCTCGAGGGCGCCCTGGGTGTTGTCCTTGGTGCGGAGGGCCTGCTGGTATTCGTTGCGGGCGCGTTCGCGCTGCTGGGTGATGTCGAAGATCTTGCCGAGGTTGATGTGGCTCCAGACGACGGTCCAGGCGGGTTCCTGGTCGCCGTTGAGGGCTTCGCGGAAGGAGTTGGCGGCGCTCTGGTAGTTGCCCATCAGGAAGAACACCTCGCCTACGCGGTAATGGGCGAGCGAGCTGATCGAATTGACCTCGAGCGCCTTCTGATATTCCTTGAGGGCGTCGTTGTACTGGCCGATTTCGGCGAACTGCTCGCCGCGGCGGATGGCGACGGCGACCCTCATCTCCCGGCTGAAGCGAAGGACGCGGCCGTTGGGATCGATGACGACCTTTTTGGGCTTGCCGAAGGTGTCGACGGAAAAATCGGTGGCGGGGCCGACGACGATGACGCGGGCGAATTCCGGGTTGCCTTCCGTGTCGATGCGGAGCTCGACGGGCATGCGGAAGGTGTCGAGATCCTGGTTGATGGTTCCCATGACGCGGAAGCCTTTCTGGGTGCGGTAGACCGCATATTTCAGGCGGAATTCAGGCGCGTCGGTGGACTCCAGCCACTGGATGAAAAAGCCCTGGAGATTTTCGCCGCTGATCTCTTCGGCGAGCTTGCGGACGTCGTCGGTGGCGATGGAGCGGCCGGCGAAGCGGTCAGTAGCAGCCTTGAGGAACTTGCCGAAGGCCTCGTCGCCGATAACCCAGCGGAGCATATGGTAGACCGTGGCGCCCTTGCTCCCGGTGACGGCGAAGAACTCGGGGCTGTAGTCCTCGAAGCGGGCTGCCTGGCGCACGGGAGCATCGGTGACGGTGAGGGCGTCTACGTAGAGGTCGCGAATTTCGGGTTCGATGGCTTGCGCGCCGTTGAGATGCTCGAGATAGAGGATCTCGGCGTAGCGGGCCATGCCGTTGGTGACCCAGATGTGGTTGCGGTTGTTGGGTGAGAACAGTCCGCCGTACCATTGGCGGGTGATCTGATTGGCGAGCAGGCGCTGGTTGGTCTTGCCTGAAGCGGACGAAGAGGAAATGAAAAGCACGCCGGGGGCGGAGTAACCCCCAGGCGCGCCTTCGCCGGTCTCGACGATGGAGAGATTGCGGAACGGGGGCACGCCGAAAACGCTGGTGAGGAAGGCCATCACCTTGCCGGCTTCCTCGCCCCAGCCTTGGGCCTGGGCGGCGTTGGAGCCGCGGAACCAGACATCGTACACGCCGCCTTCGGACGAGACGTGGCGTGGCTCGCCCTGCACGAGAGCGAGGCTGCCGTAAAAGCCGGGTGAAGCGGAGCGGAAAGAGACAGACTGCCCGTCGGCGGCGGCGACAGCGATGCCGCTGGACACGGCGCGGAAGCCCGGCGGCGTGCGGACGATCAGCTCCATCTGATAGCGGTCCGTGGTGTAGCCCGAGACGGGGAACCAGCGGGCGGGGTAAAGGAGCCAGGCGTGATCGGACTTGATGGCGGCGAAGGTGATGCCGTAGACTGGCGATTCTTCCTCGCCGCCGAGGCGCCCGCTGATCTGGAACGTAATGGTCACCGGCTTGCCGCGCTCGAGCGGCTGCGGGAAGTAGACCTCGACGATGTGCTCGTTGAAACGGCGGTTGGTCTGGAGCGCCTGTCCGGAGGCGTCGGCCACGCCAAGGACGTTGAGCGAGTTGTGCAGTTCGAACGCCGCAGTCTGGACCCGGTCTTCCGAGGGCGTGAAGGTGACCGCGGTGCGCTGGCTGAGCGTTTGCTGGGACGGTTCGACTGCAAGTTCAATGCGATAGCTCTCGATGTCGAAAGCGCCGCGGCGTTGCTGGGCCGAAGCGGCGAGGCCAAAGGCAGCAGCCAGGATCAGGGTAAGGGGCAAAATGCGGCCCGTCATGCGGAAACCTCACGATTCAGAAAAGCGGCGATGCGCGCCGCGGAGACTTCGCAGGGATCGCGGTCCGTCAAAAGGGCCTCGCGGACACAGGCGAGCTGGGCCCGCATGGCGAGGCGCGCCTCTTCACTGGACAACAGGCGGAGCGCTTCCGAGGCGATGCGCCCGCCGGTGCAATCGTCCTGGATGAGTTCGGGGGCGATCTCGCGTCCCGCGACCAGGTTGACGATGGAGAAAAAAGGGACTCGGACGAAGGGGCGCCCCAGGCGCCAGGTGAGGGGATGGACGCGGTAGAAGATGACCATGGGCGAGCCGAGCAAAGCCGCCTCGGTGGTGACAGTGCCGCTGGCGGCGATGGTCAGATCGGCATGGGCCATGGCGTCCCGGGTTTCTCCCTCACAGTATCGGACTCTTCCCGCCCCGCAGAGGGGTTCAAAGAAAGAGCTGCCGAAGCGGTCGCGGCTGCCTGCGGGCGCGGCCAGCAGGAACGTGCAAGCGCGCTCGGCGGCGATGCGCTCGACGGCGGCGCGCAACACCGGCAAGTGGCGTTCGATCTCCCCGCGGCGGCTGCCCGGACACAGGGTGACCAACGGCCGGCCGGCCGGGATGCGGTGGCGCGAGAAGAATTCACTGCGCCCCAGCGACGGCCGGACGACCCTCGCGAGAGGGTGCCCGATGTAATGCGCGTTGACGCCGCGGGAGCGGAAGAAATCCTCCTCGAAAGGGAAGATGCAATGAAGCTCGGTGACGTTTCGGCGGAGTTGATGGACGCGCCCCTCGCGCCAGGCCCAGGCCTGGGGCGCGACGAGGTGGAAGACGGGGATGCCGAGCCGGCGAAGGCGGGCGGCGAGGCGGAGGTGGAAGGCGGCGCTGTCGGTCAGCAGGGCGGCGGCGGGGCGGCTGTGGCGTGCGGCGCGGAGAAGGCGGCGGAACTGCACCCAGATGGCGGGCAGGTGGCCGAGGACTTCCACGAGGCCGACGACGGAGAGAGCGGACTGGTCGGCAACGGCGCGCACGCCGGCGGCCTGCATTTCCGGGCCCGGGCAGCCGAAGAACTCCGCGGCCGGCAAGAGGCGGGAGAGGGCGCGGACGACGCCCGCAGCATAACGGTCGCCCGAGGGCTCGCCGGCGGAGACCAGGAAGTTCACGGCACACACCAGTGTGCCACGGGGCGGCGGCGAGTCACCGGCTTCACGGGGCGGCTCTGGTATGCTGAAATCACAGGGATTGATGTCATCGCCCACCCTCCCTTCCCGCCTGCGACTGGCGCAATTTGCCAACGATTTCCGCCATGAAATGGTGCCGCTGGCCAACCGCATCTGCTTCTTCGCGGCAGCGGTGCCGCTGAGCGAAGACGATCGGCGCGAGTTGCTGGAAGAGCCGGTTGCGGCGCTGCCGCCCGCCATTGCGGCGCTGTTGCCGGAGATGCGGATCCTGCTGGTCCCCTACCTGTGCCGCCCGCGGGCGCACCGGAAACGGGGAACCGGGGAGACCTTTGTAACGACAGAGCCGCCTGACAGCGCGGAGGCGGTGGAATCGAGCACGGTGCGCGAGCGGGACGCGGCGGTGCTGGCCTTCGCGGTGAAGGGCACGGATGTGGCGGACCACCACTACCGCTTCTACCGCGCCATCGCCGAGCTGACGGCGGATTCGCTGCCCGGCGGGATTCCGGAAGAATACGCGGCGCTGCTGGAAGCGGAACTGAACGCGGGCGTTCACGGAGAGGTGGACGAGGGGGCCTGGCGCCTGAAAAACGAGCTGACGCGGCGCGACCGCAATTTCAAGCGCCCGACGGAGCGGTTGCAGCACTACGTCCGGCAGAGCTTCATCGACACGCTGACGCTGTATCTGCACGGCATCTGCTGCGACATCGACGTGGAGCCCGGGCCGCGGCAGATTCCTTCCAACTGGATGCGGAAGCGGCTGGCGGCGCTGAAGGCGCTGTTTCCGCCGCCGCCGGGCTACGCGGTGTTTCCGGAAGATCTGTAAGCAGGAACGGCGCGCGGCGCAAGGGGGAATCACGTTGATTTCAGGGAAAAAGCGCTTGAAAATCGGATTTGTCAGCCTGGGCTGCCCCAAAAACCTGGTGGACACGGAAGTGATGATGGGGACGCTCGCCGCGCGGGGCCACGCGCTGACGGCGGACCCGCGGGAAGCTGACGCGATTGTGGTCAATACGTGTTCGTTCATCGATCCGGCGAAGCAGGAATCCGTGGACGCCATTCTGGAAATGGCGGAATATAAAAAATCGGGACGGGCCAAAAAGCTGATCGTGGCGGGGTGCCTGGTGGAGAGATTCCGCGGCGACATCCGGCGGGAGATCCCGGATGTGGACGCGGTGGTGGGGACGAACGAGATCGAGAGGATCGCCGAGGTGTGCGAGGGCGCGGAGGGGGATTGCGGCGGGGCGGCGCCTTACCTGTACCACGAACTGACGCCCCGGGTGCTGGCGACGCCTCGGCACTACGCCTACATCAAGATCAACGAGGGGTGCGACCACCCGTGCACGTTCTGCGTGATCCCGCAGTTCCGGGGACGGTTCCGGAGCCGGCGCCCGGAGAGCGTGGAGGCGGAGGCGCAGGCGCTGTTCGCGCAAGGGGTGCGCGAGATCAACCTGATCGGGCAGGACACAACGGCGTACGGGGAGGACCTGGGGCTTAAGGACGGGCTGGCTTCGTTGCTGGGCAGGCTGGCGCGGCTGGAGACGCCGCACCGGAAATGGGTGAGGTTCCTGTACTGCTACCCGAACCGGATCACGGGGAAGCTGCTGGAGACGATGGCGCTGCACGAGGCGCTGGTGAAATACATCGACATGCCCTTGCAGCACGCCTCGGCGCGGATTCTGAAGCGGATGAAGCGGGGCGCTTCCGGCGAAATCTTCCTGCGGTTGCTCGAAAAAATCCGGAAATCGGTGCCCGGAGTGGCGATCCGGACGTCGATGATCGTCGGGTTTCCCGGAGAAACGGAGCAGGATTTCGAGGAATTGTGCCAATTTATTGAGGCAGCGGAATTCGACAGGCTCGGAGTATTCGGCTATTCCGACGAGGAAACCAGCGAGAGTTACCATCTGGAAGGCAAAGTGGACCGGCGGACGATTTACCACCGCAAGCGGCGGCTGATGGCGCTGCAACGGAAGATTTCGCGGCGGCGGAACCGCGCGCTCGTGGGGCGGGAGCTGCCGGTGTTGATCGAAGGGCCGTCGGCGGAGAGCGAACTGGTGTGGCAGGCGCGGCTGGAGACCCAGGCGCCGGAGATCGACGGCGTCTGCTACGTGGCCGACCCGGGGCCGCGGGCGCCGCGCGCGGGCGAATTCCGGCGGCTGCGGATCCGGAAGGCGCACGATTATGATTTGGTGGGAGACCTGACGGACGATCCTCCCGCCGAGACGGCGCTGCCGCCGACGAACCCGTTCCGGATCATCTCCGCCGCGGCGGGACAGATTCACACGCATCGATGAGGAAGCTGACGCTGAAATGCCCAATTTGCCGGAAAGAGGTGCCTTTCGGGGCGCCGGAGATGCCGTTTTGCAGCGAGCGGTGCCGGCTGGTGGATCTGGGCAAGTGGGCCGACGAGGAGTACCGGATTCCGGCCGGGCCGGCGGCGGAGGCGGAGAACCAGCGCGAGGGCGCCGATGCCGATGATGAATAGGGCGGCGCTGGCGCTGGCCACGTGGTTCGGGTGCGGCTACTGGCCGCTGGGGCCGGGCACGGCGGGATCGCTGGGGGCGTTGGCCGCGGCATGGGTGCTGCATCGCTGGCTGGGTTACGCGATGATCTGGCACCTGGCGCTGGCAGGGCTGTTTCTGCTGCCGGCGGTGTGGGCGGCGGGGGAAACGGCGCGGCTCAAGGGGGCGGAGGACCCCGGGTTGGTGGTGATCGACGAAGTGCTGGGACAATGGATCGCGCTCGCGGGGGCGGGGACGTTCAGCCTGGCGGAAGCGGCGGCGGGGTTTGTGCTGTTCCGGATGTTTGATATCTGGAAACCGTGGCCGGTGCGCGCGGCGGAGAGGCTGCCCGGGGGCTGGGGGATCGTGGCCGATGATGTGGCCGCAGGCGCGTACGCGGCGCTGGCGCTGGCAGCGGGCCGTGCCATCGCGGCAAACGTGGTTCAATCGTAGGAGGAAACCAGAGGCGCGATGGCTGCGATCAAGAACTCCGCAAACAAGCCGGTGATCGAGAGCGTGACTCCGCCGGCGGCGATGCCGGGCGGCGAAGTGCAGATCCGGGGCAGGAATTTTCCGGCGGCGCCGCGTCCTGTGGTGACGATTGGAGGGTGCGCAGCGCCCCTGACGGTGTCTTCGAGCCGGTTCATCGTGGCGCGGGTGCCGCAGGAAGCGGTCTACGGAGAGGTGGTGGTCCGCAACGGCAGCGCGGAGAGCGAGGCCGCCGAAGTGGTGGTGGCGACGCTGGTGGCAGACAACCTGCACCCGGTGGCGAACCCGGCGGTGGACCGCGAGGGGAACGTGTACACCACGTTCAGCGGCTCGCGCGGGCAGAAGACCCCGGTGAGCGTGTACAAGATCGACCCGGCAGGAGAAGTGACGCCGTTTCTGAGCGACTTGACCAATGCCACGGGGCTGGCGTTCGATCCCGAGGGCGTGCTGCACGTGTCGTCGCGGTTCGACGGGATCATCTACCAGGTGTCGGATGCGGCGATCATGACGGTGTACGTGGAAGGCATGGGGGTGGCGACGGGGTTGGCGTTCGACGCCGAGGGCAATCTGTTTGTCGGGGACCGGTCGGGGACGATCTTCAAGATCAGCCCGAACCGGCAGATTTATGTTTTCACGACGCTGGAGCCGTCGGTGGCGGCCTATCACCTGGCGTTCGGGCCGGACGGATATCTCTATGTGACGGGGCCGACGACGTCGAGCTACGACTGCATTTACCGGGTGGCGCCGACGGGCGAGGTGGAGACGTTTTTCCGCGGGCTGGGGCGGCCGCAGGGCCTGGCGTTTGACGCGGCGGGCAACCTGTACGTGGCGGCGTCCTGGCGGGGACGGAAAGGGATCATGCGGCTGACGCCGGGGGGGGAGATCTCGCAGTTTCTATCGGGGCCGAACATCGTGGGGCTGGCGTTCGCGCCGTCGGGGGATCTCTACCTCACGACGACGGGCGCGTTGTACCGGGCGCCGGCCGGGATCCAGGGCTGGTGGCCATATTGAGGATCTATGAACGCGGAAATCATCGCGGTGGGCAGCGAGTTGCTGACGCCGGCGCGGATCGACACGAATTCCCTGTGGCTGACGGCACGGTTGAACGATCTGGGCGTGGAGGTGATCCGCAAGAGCGTTGTGGGCGACGAGCGGAACCTGCTGGCTGAAGCGGTGAGTTCGGCGCTGGACCGCGTGCCGCTGTTGCTGATCACCGGCGGGCTTGGGCCGACCGAAGACGACGTGACGCGGGAGGCGGTGGCGCAGGCGCTGCGCCGTCGGCTGCTGCTCAGCGAGGAGATCCTGGCTTCGATCGAGGAGCGGTTCCGGCGGCTGGGGCGGCAGATGGCGCCGAACAACCGGCGGCAGGCATTCCTGATCGAGGGGGCGGCAGCACTTGACAACCCGCACGGGACGGCGCCGGGGCAGTGGCTGGACCTGCCGAGCGGGATGCTGGCGCTGCTGCCTGGGCCGCCGCGCGAGTTGCAGCCGATGTTTGAGAATCATTGTCTGCCGCTTTTGCGCGAGCGGCTGCCGAAGGCGTTCATCCGGACGCGGTTCTTCCGGGTGGCGGGGATGGGGGAATCGGATCTGGACAATCTGATCGCACCCATTTACAAGCCGTATGCGAACCCGGTGACGACGATCCTGGCGGCCGAGGGGGACGTGCAGATCCATCTGCGCGCGCGGGGGCAGACGGAGGAAGAAGCCGAGCGGCTGGCGGAGGAGTTGGGCGGGAAAATCCTGGCGGCGCTGGGCGAGCGGGTCTACTCGACCACCGGCGAACCGCTGGAGGCTGTCGCCGGGCGGGAGCTGTTGCGGCGGGGGGAAACGGTGGCGGTGGCGGAGAGCTGCACGGCAGGCATGCTGGGGGCGCGGCTGACGGAAGTGCCCGGAGCGTCAGCGTGGTTCGCCGGGGGCTTTGTGGTGTACGGGGCGGCGATGAAAACGCGGCTGTTGGGGTTGGACGAAGCCCTGGTGAGAGAGCGCGGGGTGGTGAGCGAGGCGGTGGCAGTGGCGATGGCGGAATCGGCGCGGGACCGGACGGGGGCGACTTACGCACTGTCGATCACCGGAGAGGCGGGGCCGGGGTCAGCGACGCCGGGGATCGAGGAGGGGACGGTGTGGATCGGGCTGGCGGGGCCGGTGGAGGCCAAGGCGCGTCTGTACCGGTTTCCGAAGGGGCGGGAGCGGGTGAGGCGGTTTGCAGTACAGAATGCGCTGCACCAGTTGTGGCGGGAGCTGCGGGCGAAGAGCTGAGGGGCGCGCCGAGAGCCTTGCATCCGTGCCTGCCTGTATGTCCGGGCAGGAAAGCGGCTGCGCCAGGCGATCGCCGATTCAGGAGCGGGCGGCCGGATGAGGGGCGCGGGAAACGCGGGGCGCGTCAATCGCCGAAGTAGCCTTCGGCAAGTTCGGGTTTGATCTCGAGGGCCTGGCGCCAGTAGCTCTTGGCTTCGTCGGCGCGGCCTTGTGCTTTCAGGGCGTGGCCGAGGTTGAGGAGAGCCTCGGGGAACTGGGGCCGCATGAGTATGGCTTCCCGGTAGAGAGCGATGGCATCGTCGATCTGGCCGCGGCGGTGGAGCAGGAGGCCGGTGTTGTAGAACAGTTCCGGGGATCGTTCTCCGAGGTCGATGAGCTTGCCCTGGAGTTCGAGGGCGCGGTTGTCGTCGCCTTGTTCGACGGCGAGGGAGGCCATGCCGCGGAGGGCTTCGATGGAGTCGGGCTTGAGGTCGAGGGCGCGCTGGAGGTGAGTCTGGGCGCGGTCGGATTCGCCGGTCTGTTTGTAGGCGAGGCCGAGGTTGATGAGGGCCTCGACCCAATCGGGGTTGGCGGCGGTGCACTGTTCAAAGGCCTCGATGGCGCCGAGGGCGTCGCCGCGGCAGAGGCGGAGGTAGCCGAGGCGGAAGTGGGCGTCGGCGAGTTCGGGGTGCTTGGCGGCGAGCGACGCGTAGAGGGCTTCCGCCTCCTCTGTATGGCCCTGGCTTTCGAGCAGGCCGGCGAGGTTGGCGGAGACTTCGGGCTGGTCGGGGTTTAAACGGAGCGCCGTTTCGTAGGCTTCGCGGGCGCCGCGGATGTTGCCGAGCGCCTGGCGGATGAGGCCGAGATTGGCCCAGGTCTGGACGTGGTCGGGGCGGAGGCGGGAGGCTTCGAGGTAGGATTTTTCGGCCTGCTCGAAGCGTTCGAGTTTTTGCAGCGCGACGCCGAGGTTGTAGCGGCGCTCGAAGTGTTCCGGGGTGAGCTCGACGAGCTTGGCGCAGTAGCGGGATGCAGCTTCGAAGTCGCCGCGGTGGAAGGCGCACCAAGCCAAGCCCTCCAGGGCGGTCTGGGAGAAGGGCCGCAAGGCGAGGAGGCGCTCGCTGATTTCGGCGACCAGGGCGTCGTCGCCGACGCGCATGCCGATGTGGACCATGTTGGACATGGGCTCTTCGGCATTGGGATTGGCGGCGAGGATCTGGCGGTAATGGCCGAGGGCTTCGTCGAAGCGGCTGAGAAGCTCAAGGGCCACGGCCTTGCCGAAAAGCGCGGTTTCGTTGGAGGGCTCGGCCTTGAGGCAGAGGTTGAAGCACTCGAGGGCATGCTCGGCTTTCTTGAGATGGAGGAGCGAGATGCCAAGGCCGAGGCGGGCGTCGTGGCGGCCGGAGTCGTGTTGGAGGACGCGCTCGAAGTTGGCGGCGGCCTCGGCCCAGCGGCCGAGTTTTTCCTGGCAGATGGCGAGGTTGAAGAAAGCGGAAATGGCGTTGGGGTCGATGGTGGACAGCGACTCGTAGCTCTTGACCGCCTCCTCGTAGAGTTCGAGTTCGAACTGGATGTGTCCGCGGGCGGCGTAGACTTCGCGCGGGGAATCGCCGGACTCGAGGGCGCGGTCGAGCTCGATCAGGGCCTCGCGGCCTTTGCCTTCGAGGTGAAGGGCGACGGCGCGGGCCAAGGCCGTGCCTTTTTCAGGTTTGAGTTCCTCCAACAGGCGGTTGTCTTCTCGCATGTCACTCCTCGTCATCAGAAACTAATCAGCGGGCAGGGCCTGGACGCCATAGGGGGAAAGAAGCGCGCAGAGCCTGCCGAGATAGTCGTACTGGTGGGACACCTCGACCCACCGCAAGAGCGCCTTGTCGCCGCGAGGGCTGAAGAAGCCGATTCCGCCGGAGGCGAGGCGGTGATCGGAGAAATGGTCGACGACCTGGTCCTGGATGTAGGTGGTGAAGTCCTGGCCGCGGATCTCCATGCGAACGAGGTAGAGCGTGTCGGCCTGCACGGGGAAGGGGATGGGCAGGGATTTCAGCTCGCGTTCCTTGCCGCCGAGGACGATGGAACGGACGAGCACGGCTTCCGGAAGCGGCCCGCCGCGGGTGATGACGATGCGCATGGAGTAATAGTTGTCGAGGTCGCGTGCGCGGAAGACCCAGTTCAGGCTGCGGCGGTCGACCTGGCCGAGGAAGGTGAGGGTGTAGTCGCGGAGGCCGAGGCTGGACGAGAGCAGGGCGAGGTCGCCGGGCTGTACGAAGGTGGCGTCGCCGTAACGCCAGGACTTTGCCCATCCCTCGGCCCCCTGCCAAGAGCTGAGTCCGCTGCGGAAATCGTCGAACAGGCGAATGCCGGCGCGGCGCATGATGAAGCGCTGCAGGGCGTTGGCCTTCAGCATAGGCTGGGCGGCCTGCCGGGTGTCCTGGGCGACGGCTGCGGTGGAGGTCACCGTTGTGTCTCCTGACATATTGTTCGGCGTCTTGGTGTTGAAACTGTAGACCACGACCACCAGGAGCAGAGGAAGTGCGACGGCGATCCACTTCAGGTCGGAGGGCGCCTGGCCCCAGAACCGGTTGGGGCGGGGGGTGCGGGGAGGCTTGGCGCGCCGTTTGCCGGGATCGCGCCTGGGGCCGGAGCCGTCGGCGTGATCGAGCTGAAGCTGGAGGGAAGGATGGGCGGGACGGATCTCGGCGAGGCTGTCCCAACAGGAGCTGGCGCTGCGCGAAGGTGTGACGGCGGGCGAGCGAAGGGAGTCGACGGGGCGGACCGGCATCATGGGGAGGCGGCGGGCCAGAGCGGAGGGAGGCTCGGGCTTAGCCTCGGCGGATGCGCCGGGTTCGGCCGCCGGTTCCCGGACTGCCTCGGCGGAGAACCGCGCGGCAGGCGACTCCGCCTCGTCCAGAGATGCCGGGGCGATGGCGGACGCGTCCGGGGCAGCGAGCGCGGCGGATTCCGGCAACGGGAGCCCGGCCACGGCGCGGCCGAGCGCTTGCAGGCCGGGATCGGTGATCTCTTCCGGCAGGCAAGGAACGGAGGAAGCCGGCTCCGGAGGCTGGAGGTCGAACCGCGCGGATGGCAGATGGGGCTGGAAACACCAGATGGCAGCGGCCCCGGGCCCGCCCGATCCCTGCGGTCCCGGGGAGGCGGCTGAGGCGGCGACCGGATGCAGGCGATGAACGGGGCGAAGCACCCGCGCCGGGGCCGGCCGATGCGAGGCCGGGGGCGTGGGACCGGCAACAGGCACAGGCAGCGGCGAAGCGGGCCAAGGGATCGGCCGGGCTTGAGCAGAGCCTCGCCGGTTCGGGTCCTCAAGGAGGGCCTGGAGCGCCGGCCAGTCCGAATTCGGATCGGGCAGGACGAGGCAAAGGCGAGGTGCAGGCGATGGCTGAAACGCGGATGCCAGCCAGGAGACGGGCGGCAGCGCGGGATTTGGCGCAGGCGCGGCCGGAGCCTTGCACTCCACAGGGATGGGTCCGGGGCAAGGCAGCCAGGCGTCGCGGGTGGCTGCCTGGCGGGCCAGCGCAGGCAGGGACGGGCTGGCCGCGGCTGCCAGGAGAGCCAAGCCGTCCCGGTGGAGAATCTTGTGGAGCCCCCCGGCCGGCGTCAAGGGGGCGGCAAGCAGGCACAGTCCGGCCAAGGGCGGCTGCCCGGATTGGCTGGCATCCAGCGGACTGCGGCCGGGTTGCAGATCCTCGGGTGTGATCCAGGCCGGCGGCTCGAGCCAGAGGGCAGACGCCGGAAGGCGAGGCGCCTGGGGCGCCGCCAGGGCCGCCGAGAACGCCGACACCAGGCCGCGGGCCGGATCACCCGGACGCAGAGAAGGCGTCGACGAGAGGGCGTGCGCGAGAACGGGGCAGGCGGCTGGCGGGGCGAGGCGGGATTCGGGCACAATCACGACGAGCTTGCGGCGGTGAAGGGGCCTGGGGGCGCAACGAAGTTCCGAGGCAGGCGCACAAGCGGATGCTGCCAAAGCGAGCAAGGGCTGCATGGGTGCGGCCGGTTCCTCAGGAGGCGGCGGAGGATCGGCGGCGGGGGCCGCGGGTTCCGGCAGGATGAGTGAGGGAGGCAGAAGGTCCGGGCCGGCAGGCTGCAGCCGGGGCTGGATCGGCCGCTGCCACAGGGCGGCCTCCGGAGCGGGCAATCCGCGGGGTGTGATGCGAAGGCCGGAGTCGGGCAGAAAGTGGTCGCAGGCGAAAGGTGCGGTCTGAAGGCAGAAGGGAACAACTCTGCGAAAGTCGCTCCAGAGCGCGCCTTGAGGCAGCAGCGGGGCGAAGGGCGGAATGCCGGGGAGGGGCCGTTTGGCTATGCCTTTGGAGGGCGCGGAAGGCGCCTTGGCGGGGCTGCCAGCGCGGGTGTGGCCGAGGCGGGTGAGGGCGAGTTCGTCCTGGAGGCGGCGATGGGCTTCGCGGTGCTCCTCGCAGCAGAAGTGCTTGTCAGACAGCTTGCGGAGAAGCGACAGTTTTTTCCCGCAATACAGACACTGCATTCCGCCAGTGTGATCCTTCCACTGATATCTTCGGCCAGAAGAAGAGGGATTACTATGCGGAAATCCACCGAATTTATAGCCACACGCGGTGGGGAGTACTAAGGTCTTTGGCGGAGCGCGCTGAGACGGAGGAAGCGGAGAGGAGGCGGACCGAAGGAGGCGTTCCCGTGGCTGCGGCGGCGCAAGCGCGGACAAGGAGAGGGCAGGCGGCCGAGGCCGGATGAAAGGAGAGCGCTCAGAGCGGCTCCGGGAACCTCAGGCTGGCTCTGGCGAGCGAGCGTGCGAGCAGTTCGACGGCTTCGCGCTCGCTGACGCCGCGGGAGGTGGCCAATTCCGCAACCAGCATGAGGCGGGCGCGCTCGAGCATTTTCTTTTCGCGGAAGGAGAGCGGTTTATGAGCCTGAATCTCGACCAGGCACTTGAGGACCTCGGCGATTTCCAGGAGACTGCCGCTCTGCATTTTGGCGGAATTCTGCTTGAACCGGTCCTTCCAGTCCTGACAAGTCTGGCTCCGGCCTTCGGCGAGATACAAGAGAACCTTGTTGATGTCGCCATTCTTGGTCACCTTCCGCAGGCCAACCTGCTCGACGTGGGAAAAGGGGACCATGACGGTCATGTTGTTTGCGGAGAGGCGGAGGAGATAAAACTTCTCGGTTTGATTGCCGAAGGTGCGGGAACTGATGTTCTCGATCGTGCCCACCCCATGGTTCGGGTAGACAACCTTCTCACCGATCTGAAAGGTCATTCCGGGACCTCGCTGCCACTAAGACAAAGTAGTATCTGCTTCTACATTCAGGTGTTGTCCAAGGGTAACCTGAAATCAGGACACTGTCAACCCGTGAGCAGCGGCAACATCATGATGCCGCTGCATTTAGTGTCTTTAATCGAAACGGGCTGACGAAGCAGGGAAGCTCTCAATTCAGACATTCATATCCTGTAATGACAGGCCTGACACCTGCCGGTGGTGGGTTCCATATGACTGATTTGGCAAAGGTTGCCCGCCCAGCGCCGACGGCGTGCGGCGCAGGCGGGGGCGCAGGGGGCGGACGCCGGGAAGGGGATCAGGGGTTGGTGAGCTACCAGTCGACGACGCTCGAGTCATCCTCGTCGTAGCTTTCGGGGTTGCGCCAGTTGTGGCCGATCTTGCCGGCGAGGGCGTTTTCGTCGAGCTCGATGCCGAGGCCGGGGCCTGCGGGGAGGTCGACGAAGCCGTTGCGGACGGTGAAGGGCTGTTTGAGGTAGCCTTCGCCGAGGGTGACCTGCTCCTGAATGAGAAAGTTCGGGATGGAGGCGGCGAGCTGGATGCCGGCGGCGAGGGAGATGGGGCCCAGCGGGTTATGAGGGGCGATGGCGGCGTACCAGGCCTCCGCCATGCCGGCGATGAGGCGGACTTCGGTGATGCCGCCGGCGTGACAGAGGTCGGGCTGGAGGATGGTGGCGGCTTTCTTCTCGAGGATTTCGCGGAAGCCCCATTTGGTGAAGACGCGTTCGCCGGTGGCGATGGGGATGTGGGTGGAGCGGGCGATTTCGGCCATGACATCGTGGTTCTGGGCTTGGCAGGGCTCCTCGATGAACATGGGGTGGAAGGGTTCGAGAGCCCGGATGAGGACTTTGGCCAAGGCGGGGGAAATGGCGCCGTGAAAATCAACGCCAATGTCGATTTCAGGGCCGACCAATTTGCGGAATTCCGCGAATTTTTCGGCGGCGAATTCGACCTCGGCCTGGGATTCAACGTAACGGGGGTGCTTGCGCCTGCGGGCCGGCCCGGTTTTGAAGGCGGTGAAGCCCTGGCGGAGGGCTTCGCGGATGCGATCCGGGGCGTTGATGCCGGCGTGCGCGTACACGCGGACGCGGGAGCGGGTGGGGCCGCCGAGGAGCTCGTAGACGGGGACGCCGAGGGCTTTGCCCTTGATGTCCCACAGAGCCATGTCGATGCCGCTGAGGGCGGAGGTGAGGATGGGGCCGCCGCGGTAGAAGGCGTGGCGGTAGATGGCCTGCCAGTGGTGGACGACGGCGCGGGGATCTTTGCCGACGAGGTAGGGTTCGATTTCCTTGACGGCGGCGGCGCAGGTTTCGGCCCGTCCCTCGAGGATGGGCTCGCCCAGGCCGACGATGCCGGCGTTGGTGTGGATCTTCAGAAACAGCCACCGGGGCTGGACGGGGAAGGTTTCGAGGCGGGTGATTTTGAGGGGGTCGCGGGGGCGGACGGGAGCGTTCTTTTCGATGCGTTCAAGGGCTTCGCTGCGTTGGGCGGTTAGAGCCGGAGCGGCAGCGGCGAGCACGGCGCGGCGAGAGGGGCGGGGCATGGGCGGATCCTTTCGGCGCCATTCTATCGCCGGGGCCGCCTGTTATCATCAAGGGTTGCCATGGAGACAGCCAGCCGACCGGTGCCGGCATGGGCGGTGAAAGCCGCCGTGGGGGCGCTGGCCGCGATCGCCATTTACAACAGCCTGATTCAGTTCGGGGTGACGGACCAATTCTCTTCGCTGTATCCCGACCCCTACCAGGTGATGGGCCTGCAGGCGCGGCTCAGACCGGTGCAGGAGCGGGTGCCGTGGACGGAGAGGGTCGGGTATTTCTCGGACGTGCCATTCACCGAACCGGCGGGGGAAGCGGCGTTTTCGGCCTCGCAGTATGCGCTGGCGCCGCGAATCGTGTTGAAGGAGGATGCGAAGACGGCGGGGCAGGCGAAGTACTGGCTGGGGGTGTTCACCAAAGAGCAGAATTTTGCGGAGAAGGGGAGAGAGCGGGGGCTGGTGTTGGAACAGGATCTGGGCGGGTACGTGGTGTTGTACCGCAAGGCGGAGCCTTCGCAATGAACACGCTCGCGTGGGTGACGGCGGCCGTGGCGGGATGGTTTTGGGTGCGGGCGTTGTTGCCGCGGCCGGGCGGAGAGGCGGGATGGGCGCGTGCGGGAATGGAGGCAGGCCTGGCGTTCGCATTCGGCGCCGGGGCGGTGTCGGCGCTGTTTTTCGCGCTGTTGTGGGGCGGGATGAAGCCGGGAAGCGCCGCGTGGACAGCCGACGGGGCGGTGCTGGCGGCAGGGGTGGGGCTGTGGTGGCTGATGCGGGGACGGGTCCGCGAGCAGGCGCCGCCGCCCGGCGGCGGGAAGATGCCGCTGGCGTGGCTGGCGGGGTTGGCGGCTACGGGGAGTCTGATTGCGTTTCTGGCGGCGGCCGCGATCTACCTGAGGGCGAATCCGCAGGGGGATTGGGACGCGTGGTCGGTCTGGAACACGCGGGCGAAGTTCCTCGCCTCTGACGGGATGTGGCGCAACGCCGCCTCGCCGGAGCTGGCCGAGGCGCACCCGGAGCAACCGTTGCTGTGGCCGGCGGCCGTGGCGAGAGCCTGGTCGGAGAGCGGCGCGATGGGGCAGGAGGCGCCGCAGGCGGGGGCTTTTTTGGCAGGGCTGGGGCTTCTGCTGGTGTTCGGTTGCGGAATCGCGGCGCGCGCGGGATGGCCCTGGGCGGCGGCGGCCACCGCTGTGTTGCTGATGTTGGTGCCGCTTTGGCGGGGCGTGCCCGGGCAGTCTGCGGATGTACCGCTGGCCCTGTTCCTGTTCGGGGCTGTGGCGGCGGCGGAGGCCGCGCAGCGCGCGGGATGGTGCTGGCCGGGGATGGCGCTGGGCGGCGCGCTGGCGTCGATGGCGGCATTCACCCGGAATGAAGGGCTGCTGTTTTGCGCTTTTTTGGGAGCGGCCCTGGCGGTGGCAGCGCGCGCAAGGGCGCTGTGGTGGCTGGCCGGAGCCGCGCCGGTGCTCGTGCTGACGGGGCTGTTCCACGCCTTGCTGGCGCCGGAGACGAAGGTGTTCAGTTGGGAGAGCCTGGGGCAAGCAGGGCGGCTGGCCGCAGTGATCCAGGCGATGGCGGCGGGGATATGGAAGATGGGCGAATGGCCGGCACATCCACTGCTGTTTGTGGCATTGCTCTTTCTGGTGTTCCGGCCGGAGCATCCCTGGCGCCCGCTGTGGCCGGCGGTGGCGGCGTTGCTGATGCTGGCTGCCGGAGCCCTGGCGCTATGGGCTTCGGCGGACAATGTGTCCACTGAGGCGGGCGCGGCGGCCGACCGGCTCTTGCTGCTGGTGATTCCCATCCTGATCTGGACTGCGTTCCTGTGGCTGTCGAGCGCTTCTGCGGCTGCCGTCGCAGCGGAGCCTCTGCCGGATGCGCCGCGCCGCGGCGCCGCGAAGGGCCGGAAGGGCTGAGCCGGAGGCGGGAGAGGCGGCGGCCGCCGGGATTGCCGGCATTGCGGTGCCAGCATCCATTACCGCTGCTTGCGCGTGGAGCCTGCTGCGGGGAAGGTGCGTGCACAAGGACCCGGCCCACGGCCGGACGGGCGCGACGGAGTCCGCTTCCACGTGCGGTTCCGCTAGCTGTTGAGGTGGCGGTTGAGGCGCTCAATCGCCTCGTCGATCTCCTCCGGACTCTTGTAGCCGATGGTCATTGAATCCACCGTGCCGAGCCTCGCCACGAAGCGGATGGAGGCGTCCCGCTGTTCGGGGGTCTTGAAGGCGCCCTCGCCGATGATCTTCATGCCGATGACGCCGGTGCCCTGCTGGTGCACGGAGGCGATGCGCTCGACCACCTCGTTGACGTCGCCGCGGCCGTATTCCGTGCCTTCGATGTTGTCCATGCGCGTGCCGTCGTGGTTGACCCGCAGCAATGCCACGTCCAGCCACCGGTTGCCCGGGAACCGGCGCAGCGGCAGAAGGCCGTGGCAGGAGGCGCCGTGGGCCAGAAGCACCTTCTTCACTTTGGCTTCCGACATCGAATCGCGCAAGCGCTCGAGGTCCTCGGGCCAGGACTCGCGCCGCACGCAATGGATGAGCAGGATATCGAGATACTCGGTTTGCAGCTCGCGGCGGAACCGGTCGAGCGCTTCCTGGAAGTTGCCCGCGTCGGCCAGGCGGATCTTGGTCATGAGGCGGTAGGAATCGCGGGGCAGCCCCTTGAGCGCCTCGCCGAGCATGGCGGGCATGCCGCGGTAGTTGTCGGCGGTCTCGAAAAACCGGATGCCGCGGTCGTAGGCGTGGCGGACCAGCCGCGTGAACTGTTCCTGGCCGAGCTCCCGCTGCACGCGACCGCCGAAGGTGCCTGTGCCGAAGGCCAGGCGGGTGACCTTGATGCCGGAGCGGCCGAGCTCGACCCAATCGGTGGCGGCTCGCTTTGCAGGCGCGGCGGAAGCGGGCAAGGCGGCGCCGGCGGCGAGAGAGCCGATGGTTTTCAGGAAATCACGGCGGTCAGGCATCCACGGCATGGTTTTGTTCTCCTTTTTGTCCAGTTAACGGGAACAATATCACAGCCGCGCGCGGGCTGGGAAGGGGCGGCGAGATGTTTCGCCCTGTAGCGCCCGTATTGCCGGGTGCTTCGGGGGTGGCCGGGGCAAATCGGGGTGAGGCACAGGAAATCTGAGTCCCGGGCAGGGGCGGAACGATCATAATGGAAGGGCTGGCATAACCTTTTGCCGCCTCCCGTCGTCATTGCTAACTGAAAGAATTCAGCCCTCCGGGCACGAGGGGCGGCATCTGTTCCCCCAAGACCGAGGAGTCGCTTATGCAGCCTCAGTTGAACCCCAATCCTCTCAGCCAGCCTGCGCAGCCGGCTGCGGCGCCGCGCGTGGCGGTGCGGCGGCGCCGGGGCAAGCCGTGGGTGGCGCTTGTGGCATTGGCCGCGGTGGCAGTTCTCGGCTGGCTGGCCTGGCGGCAGTTGAACCCGGCGGCGCGCGGCGGGGCGCAGGCTCTGGCGCGGGTGCGGACGGCGCCGGTCACGCAGGGCACGCTGCAGAAAACGATCCGGGTGGCGGGCACGACGACGGCGGAGAAGTACGCCAGTCTGATCGCGCCTCAACTGCGCGGCGGCCGGGGCGGCGGAGTGAACGTGAATGTGTCCCGCGGCGGCGGGGGCATGGTGGTGACAATCGACGTCGGCAGCGGCATGGGCGGCATGGGCGGCGGCGGGCGTTCCGCCGGCGGCGGGTCTTCCGCATCGAGCGCCGCGAGCGTGGCTTCGGTTGGCGGGGCTAGCGGCATGAGCGGCACGGGGGCGTCCGGCGGCATGAGCAGCGGGATGTCGTCGAGTTTCCGCGGAGCGACCAACCGGTTCTCGGCTTCCTCGTCGAGGACCACGTCTTCGAGCGCAACCTCCTCGGCTTCGCGCTCTACTTCTTCGAGCAGCGCCTCCAGCAGTTCGGCAGCTTCTTCGTCCTCGGGCGGTGGCGGTGGCGGTGGTGGCGGCGGCGGCGGCGACAGGCTGAGCGGCGGCATGAGCGACTTCATGCAAGTCATCCAGTCCATGGCGCAGCCGGGCTCCTTGGTGAAAAAAGGCGCTGTGGTGGCCGAGTTCGACACCCAGTTCCAGCTTCTTCGGCTGGATGACTACCGCGCCACCGTGGAACAGAGCGAGCGCACCCTGCGCTCCATCGACGCGCAGATTGATGTCGCGCGCAAGTCGTATCAGCAGACGCTCGAGCAGGCCAAGGCGGCGGTGGAGAAAGCCAAGCTTGACATCCAGACGATTCCGGTGCGCTCGGTGATCGACTCCGAGATTTTGCGGCTGAGCCTGGAACAGGCGGAAGCCAACCTGCGCATGGTGCAGGCAGCCATCCCGCAGCAGGAGATCAGCCTGCGCAGCCAGCGGAGGCAGGCGGAGCTGGACCTCCAACAGGCCAAGTTGGAACTGGAGCGGGCCGAGCGCAATGTGGAGCGCATGCTCATCCGCGCGCCGATGGACGGAATGTTTGTGACGGAGACCACGCGGCGCGGCACCGAGTTCGGCCAGATCCAGGCGGGCGACCAGGTGTTTCCGGGGCAGATGTTCGGGCGCATTGTCGACCCGTCGTCGATGCTGGTTTCGGCGACGGTGAACCAGGCGGATGTGGAGCTGTTGCGGATCGGCGCGAAAGCGCGGCTGCGATTTGACGCTTTCCCCGGGCTGGAGTTGCCCGGCCATGTCGTCGGCCTGGGGGCGATGAGCCAGCCGGGGCGGGCGCGCGCGGAATATGTGCGGGAAGTGCCGGTGATGATCAGGATCGACAAGATGGACCCGCGAGTGATTCCGGACCTGAGCGTGAGCGCGGACGTTCTGATCGAGCAGGCGGAGGATGCGCTGCTGGTGCCGCGGGAGTCGGTGTTCCGGGAGCCCGGCAGCGAGACGCCCTTTGTCTACGTGAAGAGGGGCGAGGCTTTCGAGAAGCGGCCCGTCGAGATCCGCCTGGCGAACTTTGTGCAGGCGGCGGTGGTTTCGGGCGTGAAGAAAGGCGAGGTGGTGGCGCTGGAGCGCCCGCCCGTCGAGAAGCAGGGCGCGGAGGCCGTGCCCACGGTGATTCTGTGGGGCGCGCTGCCGGCGGCGTTGTTCCGCCGCCGCAACCCGTGGCAGGAGTGAGGCATGTCGAAGGAAGTCAAGTCGAAGCGTCTGGGGCAGAAGAACGGCAAGGGCCGCATCGCCGGCACGGCGGTGCTGTTGCTGGTGCTGGCGGGCGGCGGCTACGCCGCCTACCACTACACGGCGGCCAAGCCGGTGGAAGTGCCGACGGTGGCCGTGCGCAAGGGCGAATTCGTGCTGACGGTGCGCGCCCGCGGCGAGATCCGGTCCGTGCGCTCCACAGTCCTGATGGCGCCGCAGGTGCCCAACCCGAAGATCGTGCGGCTGGCCGAGTCCGGCAAGCCGATCAAAAAGGGCGACGTCGTCGTCGAGTTCGACACCGCGCAATACGAGAATTATTACCTGAATTTCGTCACCAGCGCGCGCACGGTGGACAGCGAAATCGTCCAGACGAAAGCCAGCCACAAGATCACGGATGAAGCCGACGCGATGAGCCTGATGACGAGCGAATACGACGTCGAGCGCGCGCAATTGGAGGCCTCCAAAGCCGAGATCCTTTCCGAGATCGAAGGGGCCAAGACGCGCATCGACGTGGGCCTGGCCAAAGGCTCGCTGCAGCAGGTGAAGGCGACCGTGAAGAGCCACGACGTGACCCAGCGGGCGGATCTCGATCGGCTGGAATCGCGCAAGAACAAGACCCAGCGCGACATGGACCGGGTGAAGCAATACCTCTCGATGATGATCATCCGCGCGCCGGCCGACGGCATCCTGAACGTGCTGCCCAACTTCCGCGCCCAGGGCAGTTGGGGCTCCACGCCGCCGCCTTTCAAGGAAGGCGACACGGCGTGGACCGGGGCGCCCATCGCGGAAATTCCCGACCTGAGCGAAATGCGCATCGAGCTGAAATTCGAAGAAGTGGACCGGGGCAAGATCCAGCTTGGGCAGACGGTGAAAGTGCGCGTGGACGCGGTGCAGGACAAGGAGTTCGACGCCGTGCTGGACTGGGTGAGCCCGATCGCCTCGCTGAACTTCCGCGGCTTCGGCACAGCGAACGAGAAGCAGTTTCCGGCGCGCGCCACGTTGAAGCAGACCGACCCGCGGCTGCGTCCCGGCATGAGCGCCACGGGCGTGGTGCTGCTGGAGAGCCAGCCCGACGTGCTGCTCATCCCGGCCAAGGCGAGCTTCTTGCAGGGAGGCAAGCCGCATGTGTGGATCCAGAAGGGCACGGGCGCCTGGGAGGCGCGGCCCATCGAGGTCGGCAAGCGGAACGACAACGACATCGTGGTCCTCAAGGGGCTGCGGGAGGGCGAGCGCATCGCGCTTGAGAACCCCGCGGAGGTCGCCAAGCGGGCCAAGAAGCTGTAAGGAAGAGCGGCGGCCGGAGGGCGTTGCCGGGAGATGGCGCGCGCGGCCTGCATAGAGACGGAAGAGCATGAAAAAGGCGTTCTACAGAATCCTGTTGGTGGCGGCGGTCGCCGGGGCCGGCTTCGGCATCTACCGCTTCATCCAGAAGCTGCCCTCGCGGCAGGAAGCCGTGCCCACCACGCGCGTCCGCATGGGCGATGTGGTGGTGCGGAGCTTCGCGCGCGGCGAACTGCGCGCGGTGCGCTCCGCCACGCTCACGGCGCCCAACCTGTTCGGCACCGTGCAGGTGACCAAGCTCGCGCCGATGGGCGCGTTTGCTCGGGAGAAAGACCTGATCGTCGAATTCGACGACTCGGAAGTGCTCTCTCGCCTGGAACAGCGCGAACTCGAACTCGAACAGGTGGACGAGCAGATCAAGAAGGCGCAGGCCGACCTTGCCATCCGCAACAACCAGGACCAGGTGGACCTGCTGCGCGCCCGCTACTCGGTGCGGCGGGCGGAGCTGGAAGTGAAGAAGAACCCGCTGCTGCCGGCCATCGACCAGAAAAAGAACCTGCTGAACCTCGAAGAGGCGCAGCGCCGCCTGCGGCAACTGGAAAGCGACATCAAGTCGAAGCAGGAGCAGGCGCTGGCGGAGCTGAACGTGCTGCGCGAGCGGCGCAACCGCAACCTGCTCGACATCAACCGCGAGAAGCAGCGCCTGCTGCAGGTGAAGCTGCTCAGCCCCATCAGCGGGCTGGTGGCGGTCAAGCAGAACCGCTCCGGCTTTTCCGGCATGTTCGGCATGCAGATTCCCGACATCCGCGAGGGCGACCAGGTGCAGCCGGGCATGCCGGTGGCCGAAATTCTCGACCTGTCCGAACTGGAAGTGATCGCCCGCATCGGCGAGCTGGACCGCGCCAACCTCCGCGAAGGGCAGGACGTGCTGATCCGGCTGGATGCGCTGGCGGGCAAGACGTTCCACGGCAAGATCAAGTCGATGAGCGGCACGGCGAGCGCCAACATCTTCAGCTCGGACCCGGGCAAGAAATTCGACGTGCTCTTTTCGATCGACATGCGCGAGCTGCTGAAGGAACTGGGCGCGAAGCCGGAGCAGATCGCGCGCATCATGGCGACGGCGGAAGAGAACCGGAAGAAGCCGATCGCGCAGCCCACGTTCTCGATGTTCGGCGGGATGCCGGACCTGTCGGCGCTGGCTGGGGCGGCGGGCGGCGGCATGCCGGGCATGGGCGGAGGGGGCGGCGCCACCGTGTCGCTGCCGTTCGCCGGGGGGCAGATGCCGGGCATGGCCGGAGGGCAGGGGGGCGACCAGGGACAGCGCCGCATGATGTTTGGCGGCGCCGGCGGCGCAGGCGGAATGATGTTCGGCGGCGCCAATCTCACGCCCGAGCAGCAGAAGAAGATGCAGGAAGTGATGAAGAAGGTGCTCGGCGGCAAGAACCTGATGGAGATGTCGCCCGAGGATCGGCGCGCCGTGTTCGAAAAACTGCGCGAAGAGGCCAAGAAAGCGGGCATTGAGATGCCGCAGCGCGGGCAGCGCCGCGAGGGCGGCGCCCAGCCGGGCGCTGCCGGGCCCGCCGGCGCGCCGGGCGCCGCCACGGCCCAGGCGGGCGGTCCCGGTCAACGCGGCGAAGGCGCAGAGCGCGGCGGCAGGAACGGCGCCGGCGGCATGGGAATGCCCGCGCCCACGGGGCCGTTCACACAAAAGGATCTGGAGAACGCCAAGCTGCCGCCTCCGCCGGAGGCCAATGACAGCACCGAGATCCTGCTCCGGCCCGGCCTGCTGGCCGACGTCGAGATCATCGTGGAAAAGGTGACCAACGCCGTTTACGTGCCCAACCAGAGCATCTTCGAAAAAGACGGCAAGCCGCTGGTCTACGTCAAGGTGAAGGACCGCTTCGAGCCTCGGCAGATCCAGATCGCCAAGCGGAGCGAAACCCTGTCGGTGATCGCCTCGGGCGTCAAGCCCGGCGATGTGATTGCGTTGCAGGATCCGACCATTTCGCCCGAGGAGCGCAAGAAGCGGCAGGAGCAGAAGAAGGGCGGAGGAGGCGGCGCGGCCGCCGTGATGCCCATGGGCACGAAGGGGGGCCAGTAAGCCATGACCGCCCTGTTGGAAGCCTATCTGCCCGAAATCTACATGGGGCTTTCGAGCCTCCTCGTGCACAAGCTGCGCACGCTGCTGACCATGCTCGGCATGATCTTCGGCGTGGGCGCGGTGGTGGCGATGCTGGCCATCACCGCGGGCGTCGAGAAGGAGATGCTCTCCTACATCGATCTGCTCGGCGTCAACAACATCATCATCGAGGCCAAGGAAGCGACGGACCGCACCGAGTTGCAGGCGCGGCGCGCCATCAGCCCCGGCATGACGTTCCGCGACTACCGCGCCATTCTCGAAAACACGCAGGGCATCGACAAGGCCACGCCGCGCAAGCGGTTCAAGCCCACCAAGGTGCTGCCAAAAACCACCGCCGAGCCGCCCATGCTGATCGGGGTCGAGCCCTCCTACCTGGACATCCAGAGCATCCGGCTGGTGGAGGGGCGCTTCTTCACCGAGGAGGAAAACGCCACTGCGGCGCCGGTGTGCGTGCTGGGCGAATCGGCCAAGGTGAACCTGCTCGGCTTCGAGCCCGCCGTGGGCAAGTACGTGAAGATCAACGACGTCTGGCTGCAGGTGATCGGCGTGATGGCGCAGCAGGCCGGCGGCGACACGGACGTGGAAGGCGTCGAGATCCTCTCGCGCAACAACCTCGTGGTCAGCCCGCTGCGCACCGTGATGTTCCGTTTTGAAGACCAGAACAGTTATCTGAAAGACGAAATCGACGGCATTTATCTGAAGGTGAAAAACGGCGTCGACTCGATCGAGACCGCCGCCGTGATCAACGCCATCCTGGCCGCCACGCACAAGGACGCGGGCGACTACAGCGTCACCGTGCCCGCAGGGCTGCTGGAGCAGAAGAAGCGCACCAGCGACATCTTCAAGGTCGTCATGATCTGCATCGCCGGCATCAGCCTGCTGGTGGGCGGCATCGGCATCATGAACATCATGCTCGCCACCGTGCTCGAGCGGACCCGCGAGATCGGCATCCGGCGCGCCATCGGCGCGCGGCAGGCCGACATCGTGCGGCAATTCCTTACGGAAGCCGTCATGATCTCCATGATCGGCGGCCTGCTTGGCATTCTGTTCGGCGTCACTCTGGCCCAGATCATTGCCGCCGCCGCCGGCTGGTCCACGGTGGTGACGTTCACCTCCATCGCCGTGGCTTTCGGCGTCTCCGTCGGCATTGGGTTGCTGTTTGGCATTTATCCGGCCGTGCAGGCCGCCAAGCTCGACCCGATCGAAGCCATCCGTTATGAGTAGTTCCGAAAATCCCCAGGTCAAACCCATGCGCAGTCTTGCTGTCTTGCTTGCCACCGCTCTTGTTGTGCCTGCGCAGCAGGCGCCTTTCCTTGGCGCGCTGCCGGCGCCGAAAGCCGCTGTCCAACAGCCCGGCGCGCCGGCGCAGCCCGCTCCGGGGCCTTCCACCACCGCCCAGCCGCCGGTGGGCGCGGGCGCGGAAGCCCGCATGAATTTCGCCGTGCAGGACGCCTCCGCCCCCTGGGTCGGCTCCGGCGCCTGGATGCGCCGCGTCTTCTCCCCCGGCGACACGCGCGTCACCATCCAGCCGCCGGTGAGGCTCAAAGACTACGTCGTCGACGGCAAGCTCGTGCTTTCGCTGAAAAGCTACCTCGACCTCGTGCTCGCCAACAACACCGACATCGCCATCCAGCGTCTCTCGATCGAAGTGCCGAAGAACGCCATCCAGCGCGCGTTCGCCATCTTCGATCCGTTGCTGACGTCGAACTTCAACGCCACGCGCTCCAACCAGCCCGCCATCAACCAGCTCCAGGGCGCCAATGTGGTCAGCCAGTTGAACCAGCCCCTGAACTCCCGCTTCCAGCAGTTGCTGCCCACGTCCACCACCGTGTTTACGCAGCTCAACTGGTCCAAGCTCTCCACCAACGACCAGTTCGCCATCTACAATCCCGCCTACACCACCACCTGGCAGATGGGCTTCACCCAGCCGCTGTGGCGCGGCCGCGGCCCCTACATCACCAAGCTTCCCATCACCATCGCCCGCGCCAGCCGCCGCCAGCAGGAGTTCAACGTGCGAGATGCGATTCTGCGCCTGCTGGTCACCGCCGAGCAGGCCTATTGGGACGTGATCAGCGCGCGAGAGAACCTCAAGGTCAACATGGAGGCGCTGAAGCTGGCTGAGGCGGCGCTCGAGCGCACCAACCGCGAAATCGAGCTCGGCGCCACCAGCGAGCTCGAACGGTTCCAGCCCGAGCAGAACGCCGCCACCGCGCGCATCAACGTCACCCGCACCGAGTTTCAGTTGCGCCAGTTTGAAGACACGCTGCGGCGCCAGATCGGCGCCGACATCGACCCCGACGTCCGCGAACTGCCGATCGTGCTCACCGAGGACGTCTCCAAGGCGCCTGACCCGGAGAAGTACGACCGCGAGAAGCTGGTGCGGCTCGCCTTCGACAACCGCCCCGACCTGAAGGCGCAGCGGACGGTTCTTGACATCAACGACCTGCAGATCCAGAACGCGCTGAACTCGATCAAGCCGGTTCTCAATCTGAACGGCTCCTACCAGACCTTCGGCCGCGGCGGCCCCGGTTTTGTACGCTCCGGCGGCGTGCCGGTGTTCGTGCCCGGCGGTCCCACCGACGCCTGGAGCATGATGTTCGGGTTCAACTACAACACGTTCGCCTTCGGGCTTCAGCTTCAGTTGCCGCTGCGCGACCGCTCGGCGGCGGCGAACCTGGCCGACGCCGTGGTCAACAAGAAACTGACGGCGTTGCGCGAGCGTTCGCTCGAGCAGCAGATCCGCCAGGAAGTGCTGAACGCGATCACCAACGTCGAGAGCAGCCGCGAGGGCGTGAGGCTGGCGCAGATCGCCGTCGATTACGCGCAGAAGCGCGTCGAGGCCGACCAGAAACGCTACGACCTCGGCGTGATCAACATCTTCTTCCTGCTCTCGGCGCAGAACGATCTGGCCACGGCGCAGTCGAACCTGGTCAACCAGACCGTGAACTACAAGCGCAACCTGCTCATCCTGCAGCAGCGGCTGGGGACGCTGCTCGAAGACCGCGGCATCGTCATCGATTAGCCGTCCCCGAACCCCTAAGATAGGAAGGCGGGCCCGCGCGGCCCGCCTTTTCCGCATGGGCCGCATCCACGTTCTCAGCGACCAGGTCGCCAACAAGATCGCCGCCGGCGAGGTCGTCGAACGGCCCGCGTCGGTGGTGAAGGAGCTGCTCGAGAACTCGCTCGACGCGGGCGCTACCGGCATTCGCGTGGAAGCGGAGGCCGGCGGGCGGCGCCTGATCCGCGTCGCCGACGACGGCTGCGGGATGATCCGCGACGACGCTCTGCTGGCGCTCGAGCGCCACGCCACGTCGAAGATCTCGAGCGTGGAGGAACTGGAATCGATCGCCACGCTCGGCTTCCGCGGGGAGGCGCTGCCCTCCATCGCCTCGGTGTCGCGGATGGTGCTCGAGACGCGCGCGGCGGAAGAGCCCGCGGGCGCGCGCATCGAAGTGGCCGGCGGCCGCATTCTCTCCGTGGGCGAGTGCGTGCGCCCGCCGGGCACCTCCATCACCGTGCGCGACCTGTTCTTCAACGTCCCTGCGCGCCGCAAATTCCTCCGCAGCGAGCAGACCGAGCTGGCCCACATCGCCTCGCTCGTCACCCACTACTCGCTCGCCCACCCGTCGAAAAGCTTCGAGCTCGCCCACGAAGGGCGGAAGCTGCTGGACGCGCCGCCCGTGCTCACCGCCGCCGAGCGCGTTTTCCAGGTCTTCGGCGCGGAGACGCTCGAGGAGCTGATCGAACTCGAGCCGCGCGCGGCGCAGGAAGGGCGTTTCACGCTCTCCGGCTTCATCTCGCGCCCGCAGGTGCAGAAGTCGAACCGCAATTCGATCTACCTGTTCGTCAACCGCCGCCTGATCCGCGACCGGCTGCTGCTGCACGCCATCTCGGCGGCGTACGCCAACCTGATGCCCCCGTCCGCGTTCCCGTTCGCACTGCTGTTCATCGACTGCGACCCGGGCGAAGTCGACGTGAACGTGCATCCGTCGAAGACCGAAGTGCGGTTCCGCTCCTCGAGCTTCGTGCATGACTTTGTCCGCGACACGCTGCGGGAGGCGCTGGTGGCCAGCCGGCCCGCGCCCGCCGCGCCGCCGCCGTCGCCCGTGCTTTCGCCCCTTGGCGCCGAGCCGCAGCCGGGCGCGCGGCTGCCGTTTTCCGAGTTCACGCAGGCGATCGAGGATTTCCGCTATACAGGCATTCCCGCCGGTGGGCCGCGCTCCGTGCTGCCGGAGCTGACCCTCGCGCCGCCGCCCGGCCCCGAGCCGAGGCTCGATCTGCAACCCGCGCATCCTGCGCCGCCGCCTTCAACCTCCGCGCCTCCTCCGCCCGAGCCGGCGGACGCGCCGCGCCTCCGCCTTCCTGACACGCACACGGCCATTCCCGCGGGACTCGCGCTCGACGCGCCTTCTTCCATGGCGTCGCTCGAAGAGGTGCGCATCCTCGGGCAGCTCCACGACAGCTTCATCATCGCCGCCGGTCCCGACGGGTTGTGGATCATCGACCAGCACGTCGCGCACGAGCGGATTCTTTTCGAGCAGTTCCTCGGCCGGCTGCTCGGCGGGCGGGCCGAACAGCAGCGGCTGCTGCTGCCGCTGGTGCTGGCGCTGACGCCCGCGCAGGAGGCCGATTACCAGCGCATCGCCGGCGAACTCGAGCGCGCCGGCTTTGAGACGGAGCCCTTCGGGCAGCGCACCATCGCCATCAAGGCCGTGCCCGCCGATCTCGCGCCGGCGGCCGTCGAGCAGGTGTTTTTCGAGATCCTTGAGATCGCCGACGCCGAGATGCGCCGCGCCACGCCGGAGGATTTCCGACGCGCCCTCGCGGCCTCACTCGCTTGCCGCTCGGCCATCAAGATCAACACGCGGCTGGAGCCGGAAAAGATGGAGTGGCTGGTGCGCCAACTGGCGCGGACGCGCTATCCCATGAGCTGCCCGCACGGCCGGCCTGTGGCGCTGCGCTATTCGAACCGCGACATCCTGCGCAGCTTCCACCGGATCTGAGCCGCAGGCTGACGGCGCCGTGAGGCGCGCGGAAGCGATATTGGCGCGCCGCATGGCGTGCGGATTCGCATGTCACAACTCTGTGCGGAGTGCATCAAAAGGAAGGAGGGGATTCCGTGGCCGCTTTTTACATCGCACTCTGGGGACTGGCCGCCCTGCTGGGCGCCACCGCTGTCGGCGCTCTCGTCTGGGCCATCCGGCGCGGGGAGTTCGAACAGCTCCGGGAGGCTTCCATGAGCATCTTCGACGACGAAGAGCCCGTGGGCGAGGTCACGGACCGGTTCCCGCGCAATTGAACCTGACCGAGGACGCTTCATGGCCAGCACAGCCGAAACGATCCCGCCGCCCGCGCCGGAAGAGCGCGAGCGGCTCACCCGCATCCAGATCGACCGGTCCTGCCGCCAGACGGTGGTCTGGTATTACGCGAGCGCCGTGTTCTGGCTGCTGGCGGGAAGCGCGCTGGCGCTGATCGCGTCGATCAAGATGCACTCGCCGGAGTTTCTGGCCGATCAGGAGTGGCTGACCTTCGGCCGCGCGCGCCCGGCTCACCTCGCCGCGATGATCTACGGCTGGGGTTCGATGGCGGGCGTGGGCACGCTGTTGTGGCTGCAGGCGCGCTTGACGCGCACCCGCCTGCCGTTTCCCACGCTGCTGCCGGCGACGGCGGTGATCTGGAACCTCACCGTAGCGTTCGGCATGATTGCGATTCTGGCCGGCTACAGCACCAGCATCGAGTGGATCGAAATTCCGCCGGCGACGGCGGTCCTGTTCGGCTTCTGCATTGCCGTGATCATTGCGGCGTCGGTGCGGATGTTCCGCCAGCGCGAATCCAAGCACACATACGTCTCGCAGTGGTATCTGTTCGGCGCGATCTTCTGGTTCCCGCTGCTATATGTCTCGGCGCAGATCTTCCTGCACACGCCCGCCGCCGCGGGGGCTGTGAAGGCGGCGGCCAACTGGTGGTTCGCCCACAACGTGCTGGGGTTGTGGTTCACGCCCATCGGGCTGGCGACGGTGTACTACCTGATCCCGAAAGTGATCGGGCGGCCGGTGCACAGCTACCACCTCTCGCTGCTGGGCTTCTGGACGCTGGCCATCTTTTACAACTGGGCGGGCACGCACCACTTGATTGGCGGGCCGCTGCCGGCGTGGCTGATCACGGTGGGCATCGTGGGCAGCATGATGATGTTCGTGCCGGTGGTGACGGTGGCGGTGAACCATCACCTGACGATGGTGGGCCACTTCCATTACCTCAAGCACAGCCCCACGCTGCGTTTCGTGGTGTACGGGGCGATGTGTTACACGGCGGTGAGCTTCCAGGGCTCGCTGCAATCGCTGCGGTCGGTGAACGAGGTCTCGCATTTCACGCACTACACGATCGCGCACGCGCACCTGGGCGTCTACGCGTTCTTCACGATGGTGATGTTCGGGGCCATCTACTACGTGGCGCCGCGCCTGCTGAACGCGGAGTGGCACTCGGCCGGCTGGATCCGCGCGCACTTCTGGTCGACGGCCGTCGGCATGGCGGTTTACTGGCTGGGCCTGACGTGGGCCGGCTGGGAGCAGGGGCGGATGATGAACGATCCTCGGGTGCCTTTCCTCGACATCGTGAAATTCACCGTGCCGTGGCTGTGGTCGCGCAGCGCCGCGGGCGTGCTGATGACGATCGGACATCTGAGCTTCGCCTGGCTGTTCTGGAACATCCTGCGGCAGCGCGGCGCGTATCTGCCCGGCCCCACGCTGCTCGTGCGGAAGGGCGAGCCGGCGGGCGCGGCCGCGGGAGGTGGCGAATGAACCGCGCATGGATGCTGGCCCTGGGCGTGTTTGCGACCATTGTGGCCTCGGTGACCGGGCTGGTGCTGCTGCCAGACCGGCAGCTCCGCGCCACGCAGCCGGTGGTCGATGAAGACCGCGGCGTCACGCTCCCGGCGGGCTATTTCGGCGATGCGGAAGCAGGGCGCAAAGTGTACATGGACCTGGGCTGCATCTACTGCCATACGCAGCAGGTGCGCCCGGAGGGGTTCGGCGCCGACATCGAACGCGGCTGGGGCATGCGCCGCAGCGTGGCGCGCGATTACATTTACGACGAGCCGCCGCTGATGGGCACCATGCGCACCGGGCCCGACCTGATGAACATCGGCGCGCGCCAGCCGAGTGCGCAGTGGCACTACCTGCACTTGTACCAGCCGCGGATCACCTCGCCCGGCTCCATCATGCCGCCGCACCGGTTTCTGTTCGAGGTGCGGCATTCGGCGGAAGGGCTGCCGGAAGACGCCGTGCGGGTGCCGGACGAGTTTGCCCGGCGCAAGCCGGAGTGGATCGTCCCCAGGGACCGGGCGCGGTGGCTGGTGGCTTACCTGTTGAGCCTGGACCACAACTACGAAGTGCCGGAGGCACGCTGACCGCCATGCCGGAAGAGAAGGACACGCAGCGCAGCGGCGAATACCGCCTGAGCCTGGAAGCGGCCGAGCGCAAGACGCCCGATGTGATTCCCCTGCACCGCGCCGTGATGCGCGAGATGGCGGAGCCGCGGGACGGGCTGGAGCCGGTCCCCGTCTGGCTGATCCTCGGCTTCCTGACGCTGGCGGGCTGGGCGGGCTGGTACATCGCCATGAATTCGGGCGGCTTCCAGGCGGACCAATACAACGAAAAGGCGGCGTTCGCGGCGAAAACCGCGGAACCGCCGAAGGCGGCGGACCCGATGGTGCTGGGGCGGCGGGTGTTCAACAACTGCGTCACCTGCCACCAGCAGGACGGCGCGGGCGTCGCCGGGGCGTATCCGCCGCTGGCCGGCTCGGAAATGGTGCTCGGCGCGCCGGAACAATTGGCCGCGATTCTGTTGCACGGGCTGCACGGCCCTCTCAAGGTGAAGGGCGCGGAGTACAACGGCGAGATGCCCGAATGGGGCTCCAAGCTGAAGGACGAGCAGATCGCCGCCGTGCTTACCTACATCCGCGCCTCGTTCGGCAACAGCGCGCCGCCGGTGGAAGCGGATCTCGTGAAGAGAGTTCGCGAGGCCACCGCTTCGCGCAACCGGCCGTGGACGGAGGCGGAACTGCGGCAGTTCCGCCTGGGCGGCTGAGGCGCCCCCGGGAGACCCGCCAATGAACCCCGCGGCCACGGCATCCGGCGCCGCCTGCCCGGCGCCCTCCTGCCACACGGCATGGCTGAGCGCGACCCCCGCGTCCTGGTGGTGGCGCATCGGCATCGCGGCGTTTCTCGCGATGAACACCATGACGGTGGGGCTGGCCGTCAACACGTCGGAGACGGGCGAGGGCGAGAGGCGCGCAATTCACCTGGCGCTGCTGGCGCTGACGCTGGCGGTGTTCGGGCTGCTGGGGAAACCGCTTGTCGGCGGGCTCGTCGAGAATGCGCGCGCCCGGCGGCTGTCGCTCGAGCCGCTGTTCGCGCTGGGCCTGGGCGGGGCGTTCGCGGCCAGCGTACTGGCCACGTGGCGCGGCCACGGCGCGGTGTATTACGAGGTGAGCTCGATCCTGCTGGTGATCTACAGCCTCGGCAAGGTGGTGACGGGAGAGGCGGAGAACCGCGCCCTGCAAGCCGTGTCGCTGGCCGCTGCCGCGGCCGAGACGTGCCTGGTGGAAGAGGCGGGCGGGGCGCTGCGCGAGAAGCGGGTTTCCGAAGTCGAGGCGGGTGAAGTGGTGGTGACGCCCGCAGGCAGCGCGGTGCCGGTGGACGGAACGGTGGAGCGCGGCAGCGCGCTGTGCCGCACGGATACGGTGACGGGCGAGAGTTTCCTGGCGGCGAAGTCCGCGGGCGACGCGGTGGCGGCGGGCGTGGTTCCCACGGACGGAGCGCTGTGGGTTCGGGCGTCGGTGGCGGGAACGCGGCGGTCGCTGGACGAGATCGCGTCGGCGATCGCGCGCAGCCGCGCGGCGCCCTCGCCGCTGGAGCGGACGGCGGCGCGCGCGGCGCTGTGGCTGACGCCTTTGGTGGCTTCGGCGGCCGTGCTGGCGGGCCTGTACTGGTGGTTCCGCGCGGACGCCGATGCGGCGTTGATGAACGGGCTGGCGGTGCTCGTCATCGCCTGCCCTTGCGCGCTGGGCTTCGCCACGCCGCTGGCGCTGTGGGCGGCGATGAGCCGGTTCGCGCTGCGGGGGGCGTACCTGAGGAACGGGGAGGCGGTGGAAAGGATGGCGGACTGCGACGTGGCGGTGTTCGACAAGACGGGCACGCTGACGGGGGTGGAGCCAAGGCTGGCGGCGTTCCTGGCGGCGGCGGAGAGCGGCTTTGCACGCGAGGAACTGCTGGAGGCCGCCGCGGCGGTGGAGCGGCTGAGCGGGCACCCCGTGGCGCAGGCGTTCCGAGGCTGCGGGGGCGGCGGCGAGCCGCGCTTCGATGTGCTTGGCGTGCGGCTGCTGCCCGGGCAGGGCGTGTCGGCGGAGGTGCGCTCGCGGCGCGGCGGCGCCATGCATGAGTTGCGGCTGGGGCTGGCGGAAAAGATGGTGGCGGAGCAGGATGCGGACGCGTGGGAGCGGCTGCGGCGGCAGAGCGGCGCGGCGCCGGGGGCGCGGCTGCTGGCGGTGACTGTGGACGGGCGGTTGGCGGGGCTGGCGGCGCTCGAGGAGACGCCTGCGCCCGGCCTCGCGAAGCTATGGCGCGAATTGCGGGAGGCGGGTATCGAGAGCCTGCTGGTTTCCGGAGACGAGGCGGCGCGCGTGGAAGCGCTGGGGCACGGGCAGGCGCGCGCTTCGATGCAGCCGCTCGAGAAGCTCGAACTGGTGCGCTCCCTGCAAGAGCAGGGGCGCAAAGTGCTCTTCATCGGCGACGGGATCAACGACGCGGCGGCGATGGCGGCCAGCCACGCGTCGCTGGCGGTGGACAGCGGCGCGGCGCTGGCGCGGCAGGCGGCCAACGGCGTATTGCGCGGCGATGCCGTGGCGCGCGTGGCGGAGCTGATCGGGATCGCGCGGGCGGCGCGGAGGCTGGGGCGGTCGAATCTCGCTTACGCCGCGGCGTACAACCTGACGGGCATTCCGGTGGCGGCGGCGGGACTGCTGCATCCGGTGTTCGCCGCGCTGGTGATGACCTGCTCGAGCCTGATGGTGGTGTGGCGCGCGGCGGCGTTTCTGTCGGCGGACCTGGAGGCGCAGCAGCGATGAGCGCCGGATCGCGGTGGACGGCAGTGGCGCTGGCCCTGTTCGCGGCGGCGCAGGGGACGGCGTTCGCCTGGCAGAGGTGGTGGCTGGGCATGGCGTGGCAGCCGGTGCTCCTCGGGGCGGCGCTGGCGGCCCTGGCGGTCTATTTCGCGTGGCGCGCGCGGTTCCTGCTGTCGGCTCACGCCGACATGCTGATCGTGATGGCGGCGTTCGGGGGCTTCGGCATGTGGCTTGGGGACCGCGTGGATCACTGGATCGACCCGAACGCGCCCCTGTGTCCGCTGCACGACGCGCGGGGCGCAGTGGCGCTGGCAGCGTCGTGGATGACGTGGCTGATGCTCGTGTTCGCCATTCCGCCGTCGATGGCGTGGAGCCGCTGTCTGCAGCCGTTGCGGCGGAAGCCGGCGCGGCTCGTTCTCGCGCTCGTGCTCGACATGGGCGGCATGCTGGCCGGGATGATCGCCGCGCATTTCTGGCTCGGGCGCGCGTGGGCGCTGCGCATCCCGCCGCCGGAGCTGGGCATGCATCTGGCTATGCTCGCGGGAATGCTGGCCGGGATGCTGCCGGCGATGTGGCTGCGTGATGCGGCGCTGGCGGCGTGGGACAGGCGCGCGAAGAGCGCCGCAGTGGAAACGCCGTCCGCGATCGCCTCCCGCTGAGAGCCTGCGCTGCGTGCCCCGCGACGGGTAGCGCGGCCCGGAAGGAAACGCCCGGGCGCGTTCCGGTTTTCCGCGAATTGCACGCGGGGGTGCGAAAAGCGCGGGCGGCACGGCCTTGCCGTGCGGCATGAACTACCATAGAGAGTTCAGGGAGGGCGCGCCATCGTCAAAGCATGCGTGCTCGCTTCGTCGAGCGCCGGCAATTCGATCTTCATCGCCACGGAGAAGACGCGCATCCTCGTCGACGCCGGCATCAACCGCAAGGAGACGTTCGCGCGGTTGGCCGGGATCGGGGAGGACCCGCACCGGCTGGACGCCATCTTCATCACGCACGAGCACTCCGACCACATCGCCGGGCTGCCGGTGATCAACCGCAGCCTCGGGGCGCGCGTGCCGGTGTTCGCCACGCGGCAGACCGCGCCGCTGCTCGATTGGGGCGGCTCTCCGGCGCCGCCCGTGGAGACGTTCCAGGCCGGGGCGGCGTTCGACTTCCGCGACCTGCGGGTGCAGTCGTTCACGCTGCCCCATGATGCCAAGGACCCGGTCGGCTACACGTTCACCGCGCAGGGCATCAAAATCGCCATCGCCACGGATCTCGGCTACCTGCCGGAAAGCGTCAAACACCATCTCCGGGGCGCGCATTTCCTCTTGCTCGAATCCAACCACCACCCCGATCTGCTGAAAGTGGGGCCCTACCCGTGGCACCTGAAGCAGCGCATTCTTTCAAGGCTCGGACACCTGTCAAACGATGCCGCCTGCGAGTACATCGCCACTGAACTGCCCGGGGAGACGCAGATGCTGGTGCTGGGGCACCTGAGCGAGCAGAACAACACGATCTGGGACGCCGAGCTCTCCGCCCGGCAAGCGTTGCGGCAACGGGGGCTGGATCCGAAGCTGGTGGTGGTGGAACCCCGCTGTCAATCTGAAATCTTTCAATTGTAAGAGAAAAGGCCATGATCGCGCGTTATACCCGCCCCGAGATGGGGCGCATCTGGAGCGACGAGAACCGGTTTCAGCAGTGGCTGGAGGTAGAGCTGGCCACGGCCGAGGTGCTTGCCGAACGGGGAGAAGTGCCCGCCGAGGCGGCCAGGTTATTAAGGGGGCATGCCGCTTTCACTGTGGAAAGGATTCAGGAGATCGAAAAGGAGGTGCGCCACGACGTCATCGCTTTCACTATGTGCGTAGCTGAAACGATGAAGTCCAAGGGGCATGGCGAGGCTTCACGGTGGCTCCATTATGGTCTTACTTCTAATGACGTAGTAGATACGGCGCAGGCGTTGCTGCTCAAGCAGTCGGCGGAGTTGATTCTGCAGGGGATCGACCGGCTCCTGGAGGTGTTGCGCCGACGGGCGTTCGAGTTCAAGGACACGCTGGCGATTGGGCGCACGCACGGGGTTCATGCCGAACCCATCACGTTCGGTCTGAAGCTGGCTTTGTGGCATGACGAAGCGCAGCGGGCGCGGCGGCGGGTGGCGGCGGCGGCGGAGGACCTGCGTTTCGGCAAGCTTTCGGGGGCGGTCGGCAATCTGGCCCACTTGGCGCCGGAGGCCGAGCAGGCGATCTGCGAGCGGCTGGAGCTGAAGGTCGCCCCGATTGCCAGCCAGGTGATTGCGCGGGACCGGCATGCCGCTTTCCTGAGTGCGTTGGCGCTCGCCTGCGCCCTGTGCGAGAAGATTGCCCTGGAAATCCGACATTTGCAGAGGACGGAGGTTCGCGAGGCGGAGGAACCCTTTGCCGAAGGTGCGCAGAAGGGTTCCAGCGCCATGCCCCACAAGCGCAATCCCGTGGTTTCCGAGCAGGTGTGCGGGCTTGCGCGTGTAGTCCGCTCCAACTTGCAGGCGGCGTTTGAGAATATCGCGCTGTGGCATGAGCGCGACATTTCGCATTCGAGCGTGGAGCGCGTCATCCTGCCGGATTCCTGCATTCTCACCGACTACCTTCTGGACAGGACCGTGTGGCTGGTGGGTGGCATGCGGGTGTTTCCCGAGCGGATGAAGCGGAATCTGGAACTGACGCGGGGGCTGGTGTTCTCCGGACAACTGCTGCTGGACCTCACAGCAGCCGGGATGCTGCGGGAGGATGCCTACCGTTTGGTGCAAACCGAGGCGATGAAGGCCTGGCGGGAGGAAGGGGATTTCCGGGCGGCCATGGAAAACCACCCGGATGTGCGCAAGTTTCTGACCGCCGGGCAGATCCGGCATGCTTTCTCGCCGGAGCGGCAGTTGCGGCACGTGGACGCGATCTTCGCCCGGGTCTTCGGGGAAGGCGGCGGCGCCTGATGAAGAAACTGAAACCTGGGGGGCTGATCTGAAAATCGCGGGTTCAATTCTGCTGACTTGGGGTTACACTATGTGCGGAGGCGCTTTTGTCGGTGCTGGCAACCGGCCCGGCGCCGGTTCCCGAGACAGCGATGCGAGAAGTCCCTGCGCGGAAGACGAAGTCTCCGGCGGCGCCTGAGCGGAGGGTGCCGCAGCGGATGGCCCGCGTGTTGTTGGCCGACGATGACCCGACGGCCCGCCTGACCCTGCAAACCGTTCTGGAGGCAGGGGGTTACCATGTGGATTCGGCGGCGAGCGCGGCGGAGGCAGTGAGCCTGCTGGATCAGTCCGAATATGAGCTCGTGCTGACGGATCTGGCGATGGAATCTCCGGAAGCCGGCTTGCGGGTGCTGGCGCACGCCCGGATGAAAGACTACCGCCCGGCGACGGCGCTGGTAACCTCTTGGCGCGCCCGCTCTCCCAGAGGACACAAGGTCTCCGGGCGCATGCTGGTGGAGGCGGAAGACTTGCCGGAGCTTCTGGGGCAGGTGGCCAACCTGATCAGCTCACGCGCCTCCCGCCGGGTCCGGCGGACGCGCAAGGGCTAAGCGGGCAGCCCTTCCGAGCGGATCGCTGTTTCGAACCCGTCCAGGTTGCCGTCGAAGAAGTGGTCGCGCGCCTCGATCCAGTGCAGGCGCTTCGGCCCCCAGAGCCTGTCATAGAGCCGCTGGAGCTGTTCGCGCGGGCCAAATTCGTCATTTGTAGAATGCACAAAAACGCGCAGCAGCGGGCATTGATCCAGAAGGCTGTACTGGCGGTAGATGGTGGGGAACCCGGCCAGGATGACACGGCGGGCGCCTTGCCAGCACTCGAGGGCGATCCTTGACCCGAAGCTGAAGCCGGCGATCACCAGGGGCAAGGCCGCGTATCGTTCGGCGAGAAAATCGCGGGCGGCGCGGGCGTCGTCAGCTTCGCCGCGGCCGTGGTCGTGTTCGCCTTCGCTCAGGTGCACGCCGCGGAAATTGAACCGCAGCGTCACGGCGCCTTCCTGGCGGAGCGCGCGGGCCATGCGGTAGACCACTTTGTTGTGCATCGTGCCGCCGCCGAGGGGGTGCGGGTGGAGGACGAGGGCGGCGGCCCGAGGTTCCATGTGGGCGGGCTCTTCGAGCAGGGCTTCGAGGCGCCCGGCGGGGCCGGGCAGGAAAAGGGATTCGATCCGCCTCGGCATGGTCAATTCGTGCGGTAGTTGGTGAACTGCATGTCGATGCCGAAGTCACGCTGGCGGAGCATGGCGATGATTTCCTGCAGGGTGTCGCGGTCTTTGCCGGAGACGCGGACGAGGTCGCCCTGGATGGAGGCCTGGACTTTCTTCTTGGTGTCCTTGATGGCCTTGACGATTTCCCGGGCTTTTTCGATGGGGATGCCCTGTTGGAGCGAGATTTCCTGCCGGACGGAGCTGCCGGCCGCGGGCTGGATGGCGCCGTAGGTGAGGGCCTTGAGGGGCACGGAGCGCTTGACGAGCTTGCCCTGGAGGATCTCGATGACGGCATTCAGGTGGAAATCGTCGGAGGACGAGATGATGATTTTGTGGTCTTTCTCGTTGAGTTCGATGTGGCTTTTCGAGCCCTTGAGGTCATAGCGCTGGCTGATCTCTTTCATTGCCTGGTGGATGGCGTTGGCCACCTCGGGCAACTCCACTTTGGACACGATATCGAAGCTGTTGTCGGGCATGGTGCGAATGGTTCCTTCACGCTGGCGGTGCGCCGGGCTCAATGGCCGAGCGCGATGAGGATCTTTTCCGAGATCTCTTCAACGAGCGCCGGCAGGCTGCGGTCGAGCGCGAGCGTGACGGCGGCGCGCACGGCTTCCGGGTCGATCTCCGGCCGCAGGGGCAGGGCGGCGCCGGAACGCGGCGGCTCGGGCGGGGGCGGCTCGGGGACGCTTTCGGCGAACAGGCCGCGGGCGAAGCGGGCGCGGTCGATGAGGGGGCGGATGGTTTCGAGCACGACCGAAGCCTCGAAGGGCTTCTTCAGCACGGCGTCGCAGCCTGCGCGGCGGGCTTCCTCTTCGTCGACCGGCTCGAGCAACCCGGCGATGAGCACGACCCCCGCGTGGCGGTGCGATTCGTGCCGCTTGATGTAGCGGCAGAGCTCGTAGCCGGAGCGCTGCGGGAGGAAGACGTCGGCGAGGACGAGATCGGGCTGCGCTTCATCCAGCCGCGCGACGGCGGCGTCGCCGTCGACCACGGTGACCACCTCGTAGCCTTCTTCGCGAAGAATGCGCTCGCCCATGCGCTGGGCGTGAGGGCTGTCGTCGGCTAGCAGCACGCGCACGGGAGCGGGCACGGGCCTATTTCTTCTCCTTGCCGTTCGGCTTGGCCTTCGCGGAAGCCTTGTCCTTCTTCGCGTTCTTGCCGGCCGGCTTGGCGGCATCGGGTTCCGGCCGGCTCGACGCGGCGCCCGCCTGCGCTGCCGGCTGTGCGCCGCCGCCCTGTTGCGCGCTCTGCCTCGCGTCGGGCAACTGGTCGAGGGCTGACGCGGATGCGGGCGTTTCCGTGGAAATGGTCACGTCGGTGACGCCGCCTTCGCCGCCGGTGACGGCGAGCACGTTCGGCGGCACCGTGGGACGCAGCCGCTCCATGGCAGGCTGTCCGCTCTTGGCGGCGCGGCTGACGTCGGGGGATTTCGAAAACGGCCCCCACATCTTCGCCCACATCCCCTTCTTTGCCGTGTTCTCCAGTTCGTATTTCATGCGGGCGTAGGCGACGGGATCGGGCTCGGGGATATCGGCTTCCATCTCCTCCAGCTTGCGCTTGGCCTGTTCGACCAGCGGGCTGAGCGGGTACTCGCGCACGATGCGCTGGATGGTGGCGATGCCTTTCTGGCGGAAGCGCGGCCCCATGCGGAGGTAGCTGTCCCCGAGCCGCCACAGCGCCTGGTCGGCGCCGCTGTACAGCGGGTAGTGATCGGTGAGCGCCTGCAGGCGGTTGGAGGCGGCGCTCAGCGAGCCTTTCTGGTGATAGAAGGCCCCAACGCGGAATTCGCCCTCGCTGAGCACTTCCTGGATCTCGCGCAGCTTCTGGGCGGCCATCGGCGCGAAGCGGGAGTTGGGGAATTGCGTGAGCACCTGGCGGCACTCTTCTTCGGCCCGCAGCGCGTGCGTGGAGTCTCGGTCAGGCTTCTCCATCTGGCGGTAGTGGATGTCGCAGATTTTCATCTGCGCTTCGGCCGACTCCTCGAGCGTGGGGTAGAAGAGGATGAAGTCCTTGTACTCGGCTTCCGCCTGGGCAAGGGCGTGCGAGCCGCCTTCGCGCATCCAGGAGTCGGCGATGGCGAGTTTGGCCTTGGGCAGGAACTCCGAGGAATCGTAGGTGTTCATCAGCGTGTTGAGGGTCAGCCGCGCCACCTCGTAGCGGCCTTTTTCAATGTCCTTGACCGCCTTGTCAAACAGGATCTTGTCCGGCTGCTGCGTGTCCTGCGTGATGGGGTTTTCGTAGCGTTTGCCGCGGCAGCCTCCCGCCAGCAGCAACGCAGCGAGGACGGCGGCGATCCGCCATGCCTGCCAAGCGCGGTGTCCGTTCATGTTCGGCCTCACCTCTGCGGTTCAGATTCCTTCCGGGCGGCCAGCGCGATCAGGCGCGGCGGGCAAGCGCGTTTTCCGCCGCCTGGCGCATGGCCGAGAGAGCCTGCGCCGGATCGGCTGCGCCCAGGACGCTGGTGCCGGCGACCACCCAGTCGACGCCGGCCTCCGCCACCATACCTACATTATCCACTGTCACCCCGCCGTCGATCTCGATGGCGAACTCGAGCCCGAGCCGCGAGCGCCGCTCGCGCAGCGCCCGCGCCTTGTCGAGAACATAGGGGATGAACTTCTGTCCGCCGTAGCCGGGGTTCACGCTCATCAGGAGCACGTAGTCGACCAGCGGGAGAATGTGCTCGAGCGTGGAGACGGGCGTGGCGGGGTTCAACACCGCGCCGGCGCGCGCGCCTTCCGCCTGGATGGCGCGGATCGTGCGGTCGATGTGCGGGCAGGCTTCCACGTGCACGGAAACCAGGTCCGCGCCGGATTCGACAAAGCGCGGGGCGTAGGTGTCGGCGTCCGTGATCATGAGGTGCACGTCAAACTGCAGGCGCGTCTTCTTCCGGAGCGACTCGAGCACGGGCAGGCCGAAGGAGATGTTCGGCACAAAATGGCCGTCCATCACGTCGAAGTGCAGCATCCGGGCGCCGCCCGCGGCCACCTGCTCGATCTGCTCCCCGAGGCGCGAGAAATCGGCGGCGAGCAGGGAGGGAAGAATCTCGATCATGGGCAGGCACTCTCACTCTATCACGGCGGCGAAAAAACCATCGCCCGGATCGCGGCCTGGCAGGCGCAACAGCGTGCGTTTCACGCGCCCTGCCGCAGCGCGCCGGACCACCTCTTCGTTCTCTTCCGGCTCGAGCGAACACGTGGAATAGACAAGCCGCCCGCCGGGCTTGAGGCAAGCCAGGGCGTGGCGCAGGATCGCCTCCTGCCGCTGCGACTGCCGGAGGATCTCTTCCCGGGTGACGCGCCAGCGGATTTCGGGGTTGCGCGCCAGCGTGCCCGTGCCGGTGCATGGCGCATCGACGAGGATCCTGTCAAAGACGGCGCCGAAGGGGAGCCCGCGCGCGGCGTCCGCCAGCACGCGGGGGCAGGGGGCGAGGAAGTCGCGCAGCCGCGTCAGGCTGGCGTCGCAGGCGACGGCGTTCACGCCGGATTCCAGCGCCTGGAGGGTCTTGTTTCCGGGGGCGGCGCAGACATCAAGGAAACGCTGCCCCGGCTCGAGCTCGAGCAGCGGCGCGATGGATTGCGCGCCCTCGTCCATTTTGCGGCCGGCGCGCTCGGCCGCAGCAGGCTCTTCGAGCGAAGCGCGGGCCGCCAGGCGCGCGTTCTCCTCGCCCAGGGCGCGCTTCCAGCGTTCCAGCAGCCAGGCGGGCATGGAGAATTCGAGCGATTCCCCGGGCCAGCGTTCGGGCAGCGGCGGCAGGCGGCGGAGCACGGCGTTGGCGAACCCGGCGGCCCGGGGCAGGCGCTGCTTGACCAGTTCGACGCTCTCGTTGACGGCGGCGTGGCTCGGGACGCGCCCGAGGAAGCGCAGTTGGAACGCGCCCATGCGCAGAGCGAGCAACAGGGCGGGATCGAGCTGATCGACCCGCCTCGCGGATGCTTGACCAATCAACCAATCCAGTTGCGCCCGGCGCCGCAGCACGCCGTAGACGATCTGGGTGGCCAGCGCGGCATCGCGCGCATCCAGGCCGCGAAGGGCCTCGATCAGGGCCAGGTCGGACTTGGCGCCGCGTTCCACGCGGGCCAGGGCGTCGAACGCCGCTCGGCGGGCCGGGCTCACACTCCATACAATAAGAATTTGGAGCTGGAAAAAGCCATTCTCCGCCGGGTAGGGCAGGCCGTCACGCGGTTCGGCATGATCCGCGAGGGCGACCGCGTGGCCGTGGGCTTTTCCGGCGGCAAAGACTCGTTCACGCTGCTTTCGGCGCTCGAACTGCTGCGGAAACGCGCTCCCGTGCGTTTCAGCCTGTGCGCTTTCACGATCGACCAGGGCAAGTTCCTCGCCCCGGTGGCGCCATTTGCGGAGTGGATGCGCGAGCACGGCGTGGAGTGGACCCTCCGGGTGGACAACCCGTCGTTGCGGCTCCTCGGCGAGCAGCCGGATCATGGCTGCGACCTGTGCAGCCGCTTCCGCCGGCGCGCCGTGTACGCTCTGGCGCGCGAACTGGGCGCCAACGTGATCGCTCTCGGACACACGGCCGACGACCTGTGCGAATCGTTCCTGCGCAACGCGATGTTCACAGGACGGCTGGCGGCGCTGCCGCCGGTGGCGTGGTCGCGCAAGCGCGAGTTCCGGCTGATCCGCCCGCTGATTTACGTGACGGAAGATTTGACCCGCGCCTGGGCCGAGGCTTCGGGCGCGCCGGTGATTCCCTGCGGCTGCTCATTGAAGACGGGCACGGTGCGGCGGTCGCTGCGCGGGATGCTCGCCGAGCTGGAGCAGGAGCACCCGCATCTGAAATCGACGCTCCTGAACGCGCTGGGAAATGTGGCGGCCGGCCGCCTGCTCGATCCCCGGTACTTCCAGCCGGAGGAGGAAGGGCCGGAGGCGGCAGGCGGCGCCCTGCCGGTTCTGCATGACCCCGCATTCACAGAGCTGTAATGGAAACGGCGTTGACGCCGGGCAGACTGGTTCTGAGATAATTCCATTTCCAGGCTCGGAGAAGGCTCCAGCGGAAGAAGCAAAGGATCAGGAAGGATCATGAGGCTCGTACCGCGGACGGAGAAGTTCTTTCACTTTTTCATCGAACAGGCCGGCCTGATTCAGGAAGCCGCCGCGATCTTCCACAAGGCCGTCGAAAACGGTTCCGCGTCTTTGCCCGAGGCGGAGGCGGCCATTGCGCTGCTGGAGCAGAAGGGCGACGAAATCATCCACGAGGTGTTCACGCGCCTGAACCAGACTTTCATCACGCCGCTGGACCCGGAAGACATCCACTCCCTGGCTTCGCACATGGATGACGTGTTGGATGCGATGGAAGAAGCCACTCACCGCATCGTCGCCTACAAGGTCACCACGATCCCGGCGCCCGTGGTGGAGGTCGGCAAGATTCTGGTGAGCTGCGCCGCGGTGTTGCAGAAAGCGTTCGCCGCCCTGGCCGAGGACAAGCCGCTGCTCGAGCATGCCATCGAGATCAACCGTCTGGAGGACCAGGCGGACCACCTGATCCGCGCCGCCGTGGCCGAGCTGTTCGAGACGGAAAAGGACCCCATCACGCTGATCAAGTTGAAGGAGATTTACGAGTACCTCGAACAGGCCACCGACTATTGCGAAGACGTCGCCGACGCGCTGCAGAACGTGATCGTGAAAAACGGCTGACCCTCGGGCCATGGACAACGCCCTCCTGCTGGTTTCCTTCATCGTCTTCGTTGCGCTTGTCTTTGACTTCATCAATGGATTCCATGACGCGGCCAATTCCGTAGCGACAATCGTGGCGACGCGAGTGCTCTCGCCGTTCCAGGCGGTGCTGTGGGCGGCGTTCTGGAACTTCATCGCCGCGATACCGCTGCTGTTTTTCCACGAAGCCGGCGTGGCCAAGACCGTTGGCGCGGGGATGGTGGACATCAATCTCGTCACCGAGATGGTGGTGCTGGCGGGGCTGATCGGCGCGATTTTCTGGAACCTGTTCACCTGGTATTACGGGCTGCCTTCAAGCTCATCGCACGCATTGATCGGCGGCTATGCGGGCGCCTCGATGGCCAAGGTGGCCGCGACGCGAGGCGCGGGCTCGGCGCTGGACGCGATCGTTCCCTCGGGCTGGGTCTCCACCGTGGCTTTTATCTTCATCGCGCCGATGATCGGGCTGGTGCTGGGCTACGCGCTGATGGTGCTGGTGTTTTGGCTGTTCCGGCAGAGTTCGCCGCGCCGGATGGACACCTGGTTCCGGCGGCTGCAGCTTGTCAGCTCCGGGCTGTTCAGCTATTCGCACGGCGCCAACGACGCGCAGAAGACGATGGGCATCATCACCAGCGTGCTGGTGGCGGCGGGGTATTTGAAAGAGTTCGACGTGCAGTGGTGGGTGGTGCTGTCGGCGCATGCGGCGATCGCGCTGGGCACCATGATCGGCGGGTGGAGGATCGTGCACACGATGGGGGCGCGGCTGACGCGGCTGAAGCCGAGGGGCGGGTTCTGCGCGGAGACGGCTGGGGCCATTGCAATTCTCCTCCCGACCTATCTGAAAGTGCCCGTCTCCACGACGCATGTCATTACGGGCGCGATTGCCGGGGTGGGCTCCATTCAGAGGCTGAAGGCGGTGCGCTGGGGCCTGGCGACTAACATCCTGTGGGCGTGGGTGCTGACGATTCCGATGTCGGCGCTGGCGGGCGCCTTCAGTTTCCTTCTGATCTACTGGCTGACAGGCCGCGCGTGAACCCCATGCAACCCAGGCCGCGCACGGTTCGCAGCCCGCTGTTCCGCAAAATCCTGATTGCGGCGTGTCTGCTCGTGTTCCTGATGGGCGGGCTCACCGATGTGCTGATGTCGAGCTACACGCAGCAGAGCGAAGAAAGCGCCGTGCAGCGGAGCCTCGAAGCAGCCGCGAAGATACTGGGCCGGGAGCTGGCGGCTCTGGCGCCGGCGGATCTCGCCGGATGGGTGCATGACACGGACCAGAGGCTGGGAGCGCGCATCACTGTCGTGGCGTCTGACGGGGCGGTGCTGGCCGAGTCGCGCCGCGAGCCGGGTTCGATGGAGAACCACGCGCAACGGCCCGAGATCCAGGCGGCTCTGCGCACCGGGCGCGGCGTGGCCAAGCGGCACAGCACGAGCGTGAACCGCGATTTTCTGTACCTGGCCGTGCCCGCCCGGTTGAGCGGCGGCGCGCCGGTGCTGCTGCGTGTGGCTGCGCCGCTGGAGACGATCGAAAGCGCGGTGCGGGAGAACCGCTGGCGCATCCTGCGGACGACGCTGCTGCTGGCGTTCGCCGTGCTGGTGGCGGCCTACATTTTTACCCGCTCGCTCACGAAACGGATCCACCGCATCCAGTCTGCGGCGGAGGATCTGGCCGCGGGTGATTTCGAGGCCGGTTCGGAGCTCGAAGACCCGGGCAAGGACGAGCTGGGCGCGCTGGCGGCATCGCTGCGCCGCATGGCGGGCAATCTGACCGGGATGGTGGACCTGGTGCGGGCGGAATCGGCGCGGCGCGACGCGATTCTCTCCAGCATGCGGGAAGGCGTGCTCGCGGTGGACGCATCGCTGAGGATCACCTTCTGCAACGAGGCGTTCTTGCAGGCGGTGGCGGCGCGCGTGCCGCCCGAGCCGGGAACGCCCCTTGAGCAGGTCTCGCCCGACAACGCCCTGCTGGAGCCGCTGTGGCAGGTGCTCGAGCAGGGCGAGACCGTGCGCGCCAAAATCTCTTTCCCCGCCACGCCGGGCCGCAGTTACGAACTGTACGCCAAGCCGCTGGAGCTCAACCGGCAGAAGGGCGCGCTGGCCATTCTGCACGACGTGACCGAGGTCGAAAGGCTGGAGCGCGTGCGGCGCGACTTCGTGGCCAATGTGTCGCACGAGCTCCGCACGCCGCTCACCGCCATCCGCGGCTACGCGGAAACGCTGCTCGACGGCGCCATCGACGACGCCGAGCACAACCGGAAATTCCTCGAGGTCATCCGCTCGAACGCGATCCGCCTGACCAACATCGCCTCCGACCTGCTCGTGCTTTCCGAGCTGGAGCAGCACCGCGCGGCGCAGGAGGCCACGGAAGCCGTGCCCGTGCAGCCCGTGATCGAGACGGCGATCCGCACGGTGGAATCGGCGGCGCGAATCCGGCAGGTGCGCTTGCAGGCCGTGCCTTCCGATCTGAGCGTGCGCGCGCTGCGTTTCCGGCTCGAGCAGGCCCTGGTGAACCTGGTGGACAATGCCGTGAAGTTCAGCCCGCCGGGCGCCGAGGTGCGGATCGAGTGCAGCCGCGCCGATGACGGGATGGTGGAGATCCATGTGATCGACCAGGGCATCGGCATTCCGGAAGAGGATTTGCCGCGCATTTTCGAGCGGTTTTATCGCGTCGACAAGGCCCGCTCGCGCGAGGCGGGCGGCACGGGGCTGGGGCTGTCGATCGTGAAGCACATCGCGGAACTGTTCGGCGGCAGCGTGCGGGTCAAGAGCCGGCTGAACGAGGGATCCACGTTCACGCTGTGTTTTCCGGCCGCGTAGAGGGCGGCGGGCGTTCCGCTCCGCATTTCAGACACGGGAGGGTGGGGAGTTACCCTGAAAGTATCCATGCGCCTTGGCATCGACTTTGGCACGACGCGGATCGTGGCGGCCGCGGCCGATCGCGGGAATTATCCCGTGGTGGCGTTCGAGTGTCCGGACGGCGCGGCGCGGGAATGGGCGCCTCCGCTGATCGCTGTTCAGCAAGGCAAGCGGTTGTACGGCTGGGACGCTTGGGCGGCGCAAGGCATGGAAGGCGTGACAGTGCTGCGTTCCATCAAGCGCGTGCTGGCGTATTCGGGCCCGGAGACGCTGGTGGAGCTGGCGGGCGAGACGGTGCGGCTGGGCACGCTGATGGGGGAGCTGCTCGAGTGGCTGAAGGATGCGCTGTTGAACCGCTCTTCGCTGCCGAGGCGCGGCGCCGACGCGCTGGAAGCGCTGCTGGGAGTGCCCGCGAACGCCAATTCCAACCAGCGGTTCCTGACCTCGGAAAGTTTCCGCGCGGCCGGGTTCCGCATGCTGGGGCTGCTCAACGAGCCTTCGGCGGCCAGCATCGAGTTTTCGCACCGGCTGGGCGCCGACGGGCACAGCGTGCCGCAGCGCATCCTGGTGTATGACCTCGGCGGCGGCACGTTCGACGCCTCTCTGGTGTACCGGGACGGGCAGACGCATGAGGTGGAGGCGACGGAAAGCATTCCGACGCTGGGCGGCGACGACTTTGACGATGTGCTGGCGATGCTGGCGCTCGAGAAGGCGGGCCTGGCGGCAGAGCGCGATTCGCTCACCCAGGCGGAAGAGTTCCTGCTGCTGGAAGAGTGCCGGGAGAAAAAGGAGTCCCTGCACCCGAACACGCGCCGGCTGATGATCGACCTGGACCGCGTGCGCGCGGGCTGGCCCATGGCGGCTGTGCCGGTGGCGGAGTATTACGAACAGCTTGCGCCGCTGGTGGAAGAGACGCTGCACGCCACCGAAGATCTGCTCGAAAAAGCGCCGGGCACGGCGCCGGTGACGCTCTACATCACGGGCGGCGCCAGCGAGCTGCCGCTGGTGAGCCGCATGTTGCGGGAGCGTTTCGGGCGGCGCGTGAAGCGCTCGGCCTACACGCGAGCGGCGACGGCGATCGGGCTGGCGATCCAGGCTTCCGCGCACGCTCCGGCGGCGCTGAGGGAGCGCTTCACCCGGTTTTTCGGCGTCTGGCGCGAGGCCGAGGAAGGGCGCGTGATCGTCTTCGACCCGCTGTTCGAACAGGGACTGGAATTGCCGGCGCCGGGAGCGCCGCCGCTCGTGCGGACGCGGCGCTACATGCCGGCTCACAACGTGGGGCACTTCCGGTATCTGGAGTGTTCCCACCGGGGCCCCTCGGGCGAACCGGCGGGCGACATCACGTCGTGGGACGAGATCCGGTTCCCCTTCGATCCCCGTCTGGCGCCCGTGGCGGATCTGGAGAAGATCCCGGTCGAGCGCAGCGGCGAAGCGGCGCGGCAATTGATCGAAGAGACCTACTCGGTGGATTCGAGCGGCTCGGTGACCGTGGTGATTTCGAACCTTACGGCGGGCTACCGCCGCGAATACCGGCTGGGGCAATGGGCTGCCGCGCAGAAGACGATCCGCCGCACGCAGCCCTCCACGCGCGTCCGCCGGCGCGCCGCCCCGCGCTGAACCTCAACGGCGCCGCAGGAAGGCGATGCTCTGTTTGAGGCTGTCGAGAGGATCGCCGGGCCACCAGTCCTGCTCGACGATATAGTGCCGGACGCCGGCTTTCTCGCAGGCCTTGAGAATGCCGGTCCATTCGAGTTCGCCGTTGCCGACTTCCTTAAAGGCTTCGCGCGGAACCTTCCCCTCGTTGTATTCGACCGCCGTGCCGCGCGCGATATCCTTCAGGTGCACGAGCGAGACGCGGCCCTTGAGCCGGCCCAGCATCGCCGCGGGATCCTGGCCGGCGATCTTCAGCCAGAAGGTGTCGATCTCGAAATGCACAAGCTTCGGGTCAAAGCGCTCCACCAGCGTGTCGAACGGGCGCTTGCCGCCTGCCGGGTCGAACTCGAACGAGTGGTGGTGGTAGCAGAGCTGCACGCCGTGCTTGCGGCAGGTCTCGCCGGCCTTGTTCATCTGGTCGGCGAATCTCTCGTAGAACCCGGGCGCGTCGCGTTCGGGCCTGCCGACATACGAGATGACGGCGAACCGCACGCCTTTCTCCGGCAGCGGGGCGATGGCCTCATCGAGCGATTGCGGCGCCTTGGGCGGTGCCGAGGCGCCGGGCGGACGGCCGGAGACGAACGGCAGCTCGAGGCCGACGCTCGGCGTGGAGAGCTTGAGTTCTTTCAGGTGCGGCTCGAGCTGCGCCAGTTGCCCGCGGCCGGGCTCGACGAACGCGTAACCCATGCCGGCGATGGCTGCTAGCGTGCCGCGCGGATCCTTCGGCATCAGCATGCGAACCGTGTAAAGCTGCACCCCGAGCGGACGGTTGAACTTCGCGGCCAGCAAAGGCAAAGCGGATGAAGCGAGCAGGCCTCGGCGTGTGGGTCGGATCATGGTTCGATCCTATCACCTCGGGTAGAAGACGAAACGGCCGTAATAGCCCGAGGTCATCGGGTGCTTCTCGTTCCACACGAAGTTGAAGTCGCGGGCCGTGTACCGGCTCAGGACGCGCGTGCCGAGCTCGGCTTCCGCCAGGGGCACGAAGGGGTCGTACCATTTCGTGGCGCCGGGCAGCGCGTCATCCGGCAGGACCGCCTTGCGGACTTCGAGGGCGAGTTCGCCGGGGATGTGGACACGCGCGCCGTCGCGGGTCACCTCGATGTCGATCGGGGCGTGCGCGGTGCGCAGAACCCGTCCGAGGAAGAAGCCGTAGCGGTCGCGGAGGAACGATTCGACAGCGCGCCGCTGTGCAGCCGAAGGCGCGTCGATGAACAGCACGCTCTGGCGCGTGGAGTACCCCATGGAGAGTGTGGACTCGCCGCGCAGGGCTACCGCGGCTTTCGCGCCGGCCAGGGCAACCCCGCCGTAGACGCCTTCCAGAAAGCGCCAGGCGAGGATGGCTTCGCGCCCGCCGGTCTGGCTCTCGCCGGACCATTCGCAATAGCAGCCGTGGACGTGGTTGGAGCGGTCTTCGACATAGAGACCCTGAATGGCGCCGCCCTGCAGGAACAGGGCCAGCAGAAACACTCCGATCATCGGATCCTCCTGTCCATTTCTCTGCCGCGCCTGCCGCGCCGCGTCAAGGGTGGGCGAGAATGCGGGAAGGATGTACCGCGGGCGGTTTGCTCCTTCTCCGACGGGGCCGCTGCACTTCGGCTCGCTGGTGGCGGCGGTGTGCTCGTGGCTCGATGCGCGCGCCCACGGCGGCCAGTGGCTGGTGCGGATCGAGGACATCGACGAGACGCGCTGCCGCCCGCAGTGGGGGGACGAAATCCTGCGGACGCTCGAGCGATTGGGACTCCATTGGGACGGGGAGGTTGTCTGGCAGACACGGCGCAAAGAGGCTTACCGGGAGGCGCTGGACCGGTTGCAGCGCGCCGGTCTTGCATACCCCTGCGCGTGCACAAGGCGCGAGGCGGCGGGGCGGTATCCGGGGCGCTGCCGGAGCGGGCTGCCGCCCGGCGCGGCGGTCCGCGCGTGGCGGTTTCGCGTGCCGCCGGGCGTTGTGGGTTTCGAGGACCGTTGGCAGGGCTGGTTCGGGCAAGACGTGGATGCGGAGCCGGGCGACTTCATCCTGCTCCGCGCCGACGGCTGCTACGCCTATCAGCTCGCCGTGGTGGTGGATGATGCGGAACAGCGGATCACGCACGTGGTGCGAGGCGCGGACCTGCTGGACTCGACGCCGCGCCAGATCCTGCTGCAGCGGGCGCTGGGTTACCCGCAGCCGCTGTATTTGCACCACCCCGTGGCTTTAGGCGGAGACGGCCGCAAGCTCAGCAAGCAAAACCGCGCGCCCGCGCTCGATCCGGCGCGCGACGGGGAAAATCTTCGCGCCGCGCTGGCGTTCCTCGGATTGGCCCCGGCGCCGGGGCTGGGCGCCAGCGGACTCCTGGAGTGGGCGGTGGCCCGGTGGCGGAAAGAGCGGGCTTGCGGGGCTCAGCCCGCCGCGCCTTCTTTTTCGGCTTCGCCGGGGCCGAACGACTGCAGCGCCAGATAGGACGGGCCGAAGCGCTTGATGTTGTCGAGCTGTTTTTCGAACAGGTCGAAGTGGGACTCCTCGTCGGCAACCAGTTTTTCAAAGATTTGTTTGGACGCGGAATCGGCGTTGGCGGAGCACTCGAGGGCCGCCTTGTTGTAGAAAACGCCGCTCTCGTCCTCCATCGCCATGGCTTTGGCGAGGATGGCTTCCGGATCGGTGATCCGTTCGACCGGGCCCGCGAGAGTCATGTCGACGTCGCCTTTGAGAAACAGGATCCTCTCCGCCAGTGCCTCCACGTGCCCCATTTCCATGATGGCGATGCGCTTGAACAGCATCGACAGCGGGCCGAAGCCCTGGTCATCGAGATGGAAGTGGAAGTACATGTACTGGTGAACGGCCTGCAGTTCGTCGCTCACCGCCTGATTCAGCAGGCGGATGCTGGTTTCACGATTCATACTCATGACTCCGTTTTAACACGCCGCCGGGAAACCTGCCGGGTGGCGTTTGGCGCCCTGTATAATTGGCGGATAAGGATTTTTGCCGCTGCGGTCAGGCAGCTTCTTCATGCGCGCGAAGATCACTATAGGAATTGCGTGCGCCGCCCTGCTGGCCGTGTCGGCGTGGTGGTGGCAGGCGCGCACAGCCCTGCACGAGCGCGTCTGGCGCGTCGGGTGGGAAGACGATCCGCCGAACATGTTCACCGGGCCGGGAGGAAAGCCGGACGGATTCGGCCCGGAGTTGGTGAGCGAGGCGGCGCGGCGCGGGGGCATCCGGCTGGAGTGGGTGTACTGCCCGGAAAGCTCGGAGCGGGCTGTCAGAAGCGGCAAAGTGGATCTGTGGCCCACGATGACTGTGCTGGAGGAACGAAAACCCCACATCTATTTTTCCGCGCCTTACCTGAACAACTACATGAAATTTCTGGTGCGGAAATCCTCCGGATTCCGCACTGCCGAGGACCTCAAAGGCCGGCGCATTGCCGCCAAAGACCTTCCCATCAATCTGGCCAAGGTGCGCGAATGGGTCCCTCGCGCCGAAGTTGTGCCTGTGCCGGCGACGAGCTACGCCCTGGCGATGCTTTCCGAAGGCAAAGTTGACGCCGTCATGGGCGACGACCTGACGATCTCCATGGCGCTGATGCAGGGGGCGCTGAAACAAGGCGTGGAACTGGACGAGGTGGAAACGCGGGCGCCGCCCTTTCAGCTTGCCATTGGCGCGCGGTTTGAGGCGCGCCAAGCCGCCGACGCGCTGCGGAAAGAGATCGGGCGGATGGGCGCCAGAGGCGATATTGCCCGCCTGCTGATCCGCTGGGACAGGGCGACCATCCGCGACGCCCACGAAATGGCGGTGCTGCTGAAGGCGCAGGAGCAGGTAGAAAGGCTGCGTACGGCAGCAGTCGTGCTGTCGATTCTGCTGGTGGTTGCATTCATCCTGTTCACAGCCTACTGGCATCAGCGCCGCGCCGCAGCCGCCAGCGAAGAGGCGCGCCGGGAAGCCCAGCAGCGGCTGGAGTTGGTCGCGGACAGCCTCACGGAGATGGTTCTCGCCTATGACATGAAGGGCCGGCTCACCTACGCCAACCC
>Ga0272446_1000670_pt1 | contig 52583 bp, 49 predicted proteins | sample YNPCB0061_FD_194587 | JGI IMG/M metagenome (GOLD analysis project Ga0272446, IMG submission 194587) | Hot spring microbial mat communities from Yellowstone National Park, WY, United States - YNP-CB-006-1 | ecosystem: Environmental > Aquatic > Thermal springs > Hot (42-90C) > Sediment | place... | reverse complement strand
TAGCACGGGAATGGAAGGAATTGTTGCAAAATCGACGGTTTGGGACGCGCGAGGTGCTTCACGAGTGGCATCGGCGGGTATGGAACCGTAAAGACCGCAACCCTACCCTTCACCAACAGAAAATCCCGAGGTACCTGCGTTGCCCCAGAATGACCGGGGTTAATCACTTATGTTAAATTCTAAACTTGACCTCATTTCATCCTTGGGTGATAATGGCAACATGCACGACCAACAACTCCTTACCTTATCGGAAGTGGCGGAGTACCTCAGAGTCGCTGAGAAGACCGTCTTGCGCATGATTGCCCGCAATGAGATTCCTTGCGTCAAGGTTGCTAACCAATGGCGCTTTATCAAATCGGTTATTGATGACTGGCTTCTGGCCCGTATGAATGTTGTTCCTCAAAACGACTTGGCTGCAGTCTTATCGAGTCCTGAGGGCATCATTCCTCTCCGGCGTTTAATAAACGAAAACCTTGTTGTTCCTAACATGAGGCCAGCCCCTAAGGAAGAGATTCTTCGCCAACTCATCCAACCCTTGGTTGAACTTGAAATAGTCACTGACCCGGAAGACTTTCTTCACAAACTGATGTTACGCGAAAAAATGACCAGCACCGCCCTTGGCAGGGGAATTGCCATTCCCCACTTACGTCATCCCCGTGAAAACCCGGGTGGGGGTGCTCATCTCGTGATGGGTCTCTGTCCAGAAGGAACAGATTTTAAAAGCCATGACGGGGGAAAAACCCACGTTTTCTTTCTTTTGGTTTCGGATAGCGAAACATTACACTTACGAGTCCTTGCTAAGCTCAACGCCATCTTCCATGGCAATGGTTTATCCTTGAAACTCTGCCAAATGCAACCTAAGGAGGCTTTAGAAGAACTTTTTAAGGCCGAAAGTTCCCTTCCCAGTCCTTAGAACTTGTCTTTTTAATATCTACCTATTAGGATGGGATTATGAAAATTCGTGAACTTAAAGATAAAAAGTTATTCTTAAACAATGACGGCCAGCTTTCTTTTTTCTTCCTAGGCGTGGGAAGTGCCTTTTCCAAGCGCCATTATCAAACAAACCTTCTCATTATTAAGGGTCAAGATCACCTCATGGTTGATTGTGGGTCTAAAACCCCTCAAGCCATTTACGAGCTCGGCATTCCCATCACCCAAATCAGGAATTTTTTCATCACCCATTCTCACGCGGATCACATCGGGGGGTTAGAGGAAGTGATGTTGATGAGTCGTTATGTGTTGCGTCAACGTCCCCACATTTACATCACTGAGGTTTACCAGCACCTGCTTTGGGACATGAGTCTAAGGGGTGGCTGCAGCTTCAACGATGTGATCGACGGCAGAGATCTCACCTTTGGCGATCACTGGGAGATTCACCGGCCAGACTGGCTTCCTGGCTACCCCCGTGAAACCTATGGTTTTCAAGTAGGGGGAATCTTGGTTAAAGCCATGCGAACCAAGCACATCCCCGCCGATGCCAAAAGCTGGGTAGATTCCTCCTGGAGCACCGGTTTAATTTTGGACGACCGCATTCTTTTTAGTGGCGATACGCGTTATGACCCCCAACTGATTGTAGATTACTGCAAGCTCTTTAACATCGAATACATTTTTCACGATTGTCAGTTTTTTCCCCCAGGTGGGGTGCACGCCAGCATCGACGAACTCAAAGACCTACCCGCCGACATCAAAAAGAAAATGATCCTGATGCACTATGGCGATGATTGGGAAAAAAACGAAGAAAAGGTAAAAAACCTAGGCTTTCACTCCCTAGCCCAGCAGTGGGTTTACTACGACTTTTAAAAGGACTTCGATTTTACTTTTCCAAGTTTAACTCCTACCTAGGGCCACTCAGAGTGATGATGGTTCGGAACTCGGTTTTTCCAGAAGAATCCAATCCAAGGAATATGTGTCCTCAAGTCCCTCCACCAAAATTCCGCCCATTCCCAGTTTCAGGGCAGGTTCAATGTCCACCGAATACCGATCCCCAACGCTCACCACTCGGTTGGCTGGTAACTCTAGGATTCGCAAGGCTTCCTGAAACGTTTCAGGGCTTGGTTTACTCTTGAGCGTGGTCTCAAGCCCAACCACCGCGCTGAAGCATTCTTCCACCCCCAAAGCCCTGAGAGACCGCCTACCGATGCTTGTCGGATTGTTTGTTAAGAGCACCATACGATACTTAGATTGAAGTTTTTGTAGCACGGCCTTCAGTTTAGAATCGGAGTACAACCATCGTTCCGGACAGATAGCCTCTTCTCGAATTTTGACACTTTCTTGAATGCTGATGCCGTAAGCGTCATGGAGAAGATTGCCAAAACTGGGTTTCCGTCCCTGGTGTGCCCTAGTCCAAGCCTCTTCTCTTTGGTATATTTCCAGTTGAAGTTCGGAGGGATTTCTTCCCCACCGTTTCGCCAAGAGTTCTATCTGAGCTTCAACTTGGTTTTGAGCATAAGCAGGGTTTTCGTACAGGGTACTGTCTAGGTCAAAAATCAGCCCTTGGATTTGTGGCGGGAGTGAGTACACTTTCATTATGAACCTCTTTTTTCACTACTACACAGTTTGGTACCTTGCTCAAGAGGCCGGCTTTCGCGATTTGGAATGCGAAATTCTAGCTTATTCCAACCAATACGTCGACAACAATCTCATCGCCTTAACATTAAAAACTGAAAAAGGTCTGTTTCGCACAACCCCCACCCAGCAGTTTGGGTTTTGGGATGAAGACGCCCCAATCCAAGTGTACATTCCCTATCACTTTTTACCCGGAGTTCCTGAAGAGGGTGCGGCGAAACGTCGAGACGGTAAAATTAACCCTCTCAACGTTACCCCCAATAGTCCCATTGCGCGCGAGCTGGTGGAGAATGCCCTGAAAACCCGCGATCTTTACCGAATCGGTATCGCCCTTCATACGTACGCCGACACTTGGGCACATCAAGATTTCACCGGGAAGTGGGAAAATTGGAATATTTTAAGTCCATCCAGCGCCTTACCCGGCATTGGTCACGCCCAGGCGGGGCGTGACCCCGACCAGTACAACCGTCTTTGGCACGATTCACGATTGGTCGACGAGCTTAGCGAAATTAGTAACAATAGTCGCTTCCTTGAAGCCGCGCGCCAAACCTACCGATTTCTTTGTGCTGTGCTCAACCGATCGCACGCTAATGAAGATAGCGTGATTGCTCAGCTCGAGAAACTCATTACGCCCATCATCGAAAACGCTGATCACGCCACACGAGCGCAACTCTTTTTGAAAGAAAGAAACATTCCGATGTTTAACCACCGCAAATGGCTCGAGGAGGCCGTCAATCCCCCTGAAAACTTCTGGGAAGATGAACGACTCATCGCGGGTTGGGAAAAGGTGTTGTGGTTGGCAGAAGAAATTTTGGTCAAAACGCGCATCATCAGCCGCGAACAACTCAAGGTTAAACCCAACTTCTTTGAGTCCCATTTTTTTCGCTGGCACCTGGCGGCTCAGGATCACCGCCGTGATGCCTACCGTGTGCTAGATTCTAACCTGAGTGAATGGAGGGCTTTTTTATGAAACTAGTGTTCTTCTTGGTGACAAGCCTGATTTATGCGCAAATTACCAATCCCTTAAGCTCTTTCTCTCCTAAGCCCGTTGAACCCATTTGGCAAACCCACCCCTTGGGCAATGGCCGCGCCCTCGTAGAGGTAACCATCCCCATTCCCCAGGGCATGCACTTAGACTTAAACCTTGAAGTCTTAAATTTGGAAATTGGGCAATTACCTGGGGGAGCCGGTGTGGAGAACCTTACTTGGTCAACTCCAGGTTTGCGCGAGGGCATCCCCAGCTTCACCGAAAAAGCAGTGTTGAGCCGTGTGATTTACGGTTTGGAAAAAGCCATCACGGTGGAAGCTCAGGTAAGCTGGCAGATTTGCAACGAAGAGGGGTTGTGCCTCCTTCCCGAGCAGGCGTCAACCCAACTTTTGGTGGATCCTGGCCCCTACATTTGGTCTGAATTCTTGCTCTATCTCCTCTTTGCTTTTTTGGGGGGAATCCTCTTGAATTTCATGCCCTGCATCCTCCCGCTTTTGTCCATCAAGGCCTTACAACTTAACCAAGCCAGTGGCGAATCTTTTTCGAAAAAACTGAATTTTTCCCTCAGTTACACCCTTGGTATTCTTTCAGCCATGCTGTTGTTTGCCACTTTGCTCATGGTCGCGCGCTCGTTTGGGCAAATGGCAGGCTGGGGAATGCACCTTCAAAATCCCTCCTTTGTGCTAGCTTCTTCAGCCTTGCTTTGGGCTCTCGCCCTGAGTCTTTGGGGATTGTACACCATCCCTGCCATCGGGCTTAAATCCTCCAATCAAACTTCCCTGGGTTCCTTCCTCACGGGCTTGGGCGCCGTTTTTGTGGCGGCCCCTTGCACAGCCCCCCTTTTAGGAGCTGCCATGTCCTTTGCGCTCGCCCTGCCGAGCTTGGTTATCCCCGTCTTTTTTTCGGCTACAGCCCTGGGGTTTGCCCTTCCCTTTGTGCTTCTTTCCCTTATTCCCCAATTGAAGGCCATCTTCCCAAAACCCGGCGCCTGGATGGACCTCTTTGAAAAAATTTTGGGCTTTGTGTTGGCTGGCTTTTCGCTTTATCTCCTCAGCTCCCTTTTCACATTCTTGGATGCAAGTTCCATTGCTCTTACCTTGGCATACCTATTTGGGTTAAGCTTCCTTATCTTTTTAATGGGACGCTTGGGTAGCCTCCAAGTTCCTACCCTTCAACGCCGTTTGGTCTGGGGGATCGGATTTGGGTTGGTGGTGGTAGGTTTCGGGTTTGCTCAGCAAGCTTTAACCTTACGGCAAAATGATATGACCCAGGAGGTGACCAATTCCCTTGAAGATGGCTGGCAGCCGTTCAGTCTCCACGCCTTGGATCGTGCCCGCTCGGAAGGAAGACCTGTGTTTGTTGACATTTGGGCAGAGTGGTGTTCGAATTGCAAACTCAACCACGCCACGGTTTTCGCTAACAAAGACCTGATTGTCTGGATGGACGCCCGATCGATAGTGCGTTTGAAAGGAAATTTTACCACCCCAAATCCTGAAATTCAGGAATGGCTTAGGGCGAACCGACGCGTCGGATTGCCCGTTTATGCATACTATCCACCTCTCACCTCAGGTCCTATCTTTTTGCCAGAGGTTTTAACGGTAGATCTCGTCAAAACAACGATATCCAATCTGGACCCTAAGTTTGAGCCCTTGCAATAAACTCTTGTCCTTCTGCCTCTTGTTGAATGGCCTTGTTGATTAAATCTTGCCCTTCTTCAATGAGACGTTGACCACGCTCACGATTTCGCCGAGCCTCTTCCAAAAGCCGTTCACCTCTAAGCCCCTGTTCTGCCTTTTCCAAGTCAATTTGGTACTTGTCGAGTTCTTCTTCTAGCTGGAGAGACCGTTCTTTCATTTCTTCTAGCTTGCCCTGGGGTTGGGGGATGTAGTTGGCATCCTTCCACTGTTGAAAAAGTTCGAGGTACTGAGTGGAGGACTTTCCCTCCAATTGTGAAAGAAGTCGTTTCAAGTCACGCAGAGTCACCGCAAAGGGATAACCCGTTTCATTGGGATTTCCCTTGATTTCTTGAATCGTTTTTTGTAGCTCGATTTTTTGAGCAAAAAGATTTTCCCAACTGTCCAAGTCATTCAAAAAACCCTCAAAGAGTTTTGGATCTTGCTTCGCTAAAACAGTTTGCGCCAACCCCAAACGAACAATTTCAACCCCTATCTCTTGCAAAGAAGACTTTTTCCTTCCCTCGTCCAAAACATTTTGAAAGCGGCTGATGAGGTTCGAGGTACCCTGTCTAAGCCGACTCATCCAAGGACTTTGGCCCGACATCGTTGAATCGTTCTGTTTTTTTTCGCGTTGTTGAATTTTTTCATCAAGTTCTTGAAGAGGAGCAAAAAGTTCTAAGTGAGCCGACAAGCTTGGACTTCCTAAAAGAAACTGATGATATGCTGCTTTCCCAAGGTCAAGCAAGGCGATGCGATGTTTTTGTTCATTGTGCTTGAGGATTTTTTCCACTTTCTCTAATTCGAGCTGGGACTTTTGGTATCGGTCTTGTTGATGCTCAACCAGCTCAATTCGTTGTTGAGTCAGATTGATTTCATCCGATAGCTCATGGGCTGCTCGCCACCCACTCAAATCGGAGTATGTATTATCAATAGCAAGCAATTTCCCGCCCTGAATCTTGATCCTGGTGAGTTCGGATCTTACGCTATTGATTTGGTCCTTCAACGTCTTAATTTTCTTCTCATACTCCTGAATGCTCATTCCTATCACTCCTGTTTCAACAAATTGTTTTTAAGAAATTCCTTGAATTCTTTCAAGGGCATAGGACGCGCAAAGTAAAATCCCTGGCAAAGATCGGCGCCGTGCTCAAAAACAAAACCGCGTTGAAACTCGGTTTCAACCCCCTCGGCCACAACGCTCATCTCAAGCGACTTAGCAAGTTTGACAATGCTCGCTACCATCTGGGCAGCACGATGAGAGTCTTGAAGGGGTTGAATAAAACTACGGTCAATTTTGATACCCTGAAGCGGTAAATCACGAATGTAAGAGAGGTTGGAAAAGCCCGTTCCAAAGTCATCGATCACAAGAGCAACATTACGATCAAAAAGATCTTTAAGAACGCTGTTGATATAATTGTCGCGCTCTAAAAATACCGTCTCGGTAATTTCCAAGTAAAACTTGTCGTAGCTCAACCGATTTTCGTTGACCAAAAAGTCCAAAAAAGCGACGAACCCCCCATCGCGTAATTGACGTGGACTGACGTTGATCGAAAATTTAAGCGAAAACCCTTCAGCTAGAATATTTTGATAATCACTCACCGCCTGTCGAAAAACCCAGTTGCCAATGGGTTGGATCAAACCTGAATTTTCCGCCACAGGTATAAAAATATCAGGAGTAATGACGGAATTACCATCTTGAAGCCTTATCAGAGCTTCTGCATTTAAAATCTTCCCCGAAGAATCAATCATTGGTTGATAATAAAGAGTGAACAAGTTTTTATTGATGGCAAAGCGCAAGGAGTTGATGATACTAATTTTTTTGATCGCTTCCAGGTTCAGCGCAGTGGTGTAGAAACGGAAGGTGTTACGGTCTCGTTTGGCATCTGAAAGGGCCTCATCGGCTTTGCGGTAAAGCTCGTTCGCTGTTCTTCCATCGCGGGGCATCACGCTAATTCCAATGCTGATCGTGAGATGAATTTTAATCGTATCAATTTCAAACGGTTCAGCCATGAGTCCAATGAGTTTTTGAGCCACCAAACCCGCATCGGAGGCACTGTTCAAATTCAACAACACCAGCATGAACTCGTCACCACCCAACCGATAGAGAAGATCGCTGGATCGAAGGGACTGTCGAATTCTGAAAACAACTTCTTTTAGAAGCTGATCACCTCCTGTGTGCCCTAAGGTCTCATTGGCAATTCGAAAGAGGTCAAAATCAATGAAAAGCAGGCCCATAACCCGGGGTTGACGCTCATTTTCTAAACAGAGCATCTCAATTTTTTCAAAAAAGTTTTTACGGTTGGGAAGACCCGTCAAGTTGTCATAATAAGCCATGATGACAAGTTTCTCTTGCGATGCTTTGAGTTCTTCAATGGTTTTATCAATGGCAATGGCCTTTTTCACAAAGGTCCAAAGGTCAATCAACACGCTTGTTAAGAGAAAAATCATAAGACCTGTAAACAAACGGGGATAGGGTACACCATGAGCGATGAGGAATCTTCCAAACAAATTTGCGTAGATGGCATCAATCACAAAAATAAAATTCACAACAAGAGCACCAACAAGGACTAAGTTTTTAATCTTACTTTTTTTCTGAAAAATCCGAAGCACAAGAACAGATGTAAGACTGATAAGTAATAACAAGGAGAAAACATCGCGTATCCTCACCAAGAAGCCGTAGGCCCCACGTCCAATGTTCCAATCACGTGTTACCAACCAAGGCTCGTTGAGGCTGACAATGTAAGAAGGATTAAAAAAGCCAACAACAATCAACGCCAAAATAAATGCAAAAAGAATGTTACGCGTGCTTTTTAAGACCCTGATCATACTTGGTGATTCTGCGTAAAATTCTAAGATAAAATTGAGAATTCCTGGAATGTAGAAAAACAGGGTCATTTCATAAAGTAAATTAAAATAGGCCGCTACCTTCCCATCATTTTGCCAATAAGAAAATAAAAAAGCCAAAATATCAAAAATAATCGCAATAATGGAGATAAAGCTGAAATAAAAAGTGGCTCGCGAAATGTTTTTTTCTTTTAGGATAAGTGCAATACCATAGGTAACAACGATTAAAACTAGGATTCCAAGATCAATACTTCGAAAGAATAGATTAACAATGAATGAATCTAAATTCATGGCAGCTTCCAATTTTCAATGTAGTACAGAAGTGCACTGCGGTAAAGTTGAATTTGGGGACTTTCGGATGTTTTCGCTAAAAGTTCAAGTATCTTTTTGAAAGCAGTTACGTAATCTTTATTTCCAAATTGATTCATGGCTAACCCCACTTCGAGGACTTCGCTTCCTGGAAATTCCTCCAGTGCCTTTTGCGCAAGATCAATTCCGCGACGATGTAGTCCACGTTGCCAATAACTCAAAATTAGCCCCATGTAAACTTGTTGGCGCACGCTTCCCTTGAGATCTCCAGCGATGGCTTTTTCATAAGCGATTAACGCCTCATCGTCTCTTCCCAGTTCTCCTAAGATTGAACCAAGGTAATAAAAAATCAAACCCGCCTCTGGATATTCGTCTCCCAACTTATGCAAAAGACTCACAGCCTCTTCTGGCTTGCCCTGATCTTTAAGGGCAAGAGCATCTTTGAGTCGCACTGGCCATTGGCGCATCAGGATCGAATCGATCAGGGGTAAATCAAGGGGAGCCATCTGGTAGGAACGCAATTCCTGCACATCGACCCAACGCATTTCAGAATGAAAGTTCAAGGTCCACTTACCCGAGATGCGTTCAGCTTCGTATGCTGTCAAAACTACTTCGCCCGAGGGCTGTTGCACCCGCGAATCCCCAATTTTTTCTTTGACCCGACAACGAACGCGAAGCTCCTCGTAAATTTCACGTTGTAGGGCTTCTTCGAGACTTTCGCCTTTTTTAACCTTGCCCCCAGGAAATTCCCAGTAACCTCCTAAATCAGCATCCTCTGGTCGTCGGGCAATGAGGTAACGGCCATTTTCACGAAAAACACCACAGACAACGTCGATCCGCATGCCTCAATCATAACATATTCCAGCTAAAAATGGATACCCAATTCTTTTAATTGTGATTCATCCACCGGGGAGGGACTTCCATCCATGGGGCTCGCCATCTGCGTATTTTTGGGAAAGGCAATGACTTCCCGAATGGTTTCCATCTTGGTCATGATCATGATCAAGCGGTCAAGGCCAGGGGCTATGCCTCCGTGTGGGGGAGGTCCAAATTGAAAGGCATCAAGGAGGAATCCAAACCGCTGTCGTGCTCTTTCCAGGGGATAACCCACAATGCTAAAGACGCGCTGTTGGAGTTCTGGGTCATGAATTCGAATTGAACCAGAGGCAAGTTCGAGTCCGTTGCATACAAGGTCATAGAGTTCTCCTTTGACATCACCAGGGTTGGATTCCAGGGTTTCAAGGTATTCCTGTTTAGGCATGCTGAACATGTGGTGGGCGGGTGTCCATTGTTGTAATTCATCATCCCATTCAAAGAGGGGAAAATCAACCACCCAGAGAAAGCGAAATTGATTTGTCTCAATAAGGTTCAAATCTTGAGCAAGAATCAAACGAACCGCTCCCAGAGCCTTGCAAGCCCGCATCCAAGAATCGGCCACCAAGAACACAACATCGCCTTCGGAAAGATTCAAGGTCTGGATCACCTTGGGGGCAAGATGTTGAAAGAACTTACCGATTCCCCCCTCCAACCCACCCGCCTGGACACGCATCCAAGCCAATCCCTTTGCGCCTGCCTTCTTTGCCACCTCTTCCCATTCGCTAATTTTTTTACGGGTGGCTTGCTCCGCCGCCGCCTTGACAACCAAGGCCTTAACCACTCCCTGGTTAGCCGCCACGTCCTTGAAGGCTTGAAACTCGGATTGTGCAGCCAACTCAGTCACATCAAGAAGCGGAAGATCAAAACGCAAATCGGGCTTGTCGGTACCGTATCGGTCTATGGCGTCGTGATAAGTTAGTCGAAGAAAGGGGATGGGGAGGTCAACACCAATACCTACCTTAAAAGCACGTTGCATCATTCGTTCAGTCAAATCAAGAACGTCATCACGCGTGACAAAACTCATTTCCAAATCGATTTGGGTGAATTCGGGTTGACGATCACCACGTGGGTCTTCATCGCGATAACACCGGGCTATTTGGTAGTAACGGTCAAATCCTCCCACCATCAACAATTGTTTATATATCTGGGGACTTTGCGGAAGGGCATAAAAACTTCCCGGTTGGAGCCGACTGGGTACCAAAAAATCGCGTGCACCTTCCGGGGTTGATTTAATGAGGGTGGGAGTTTCAATTTCTAAAAAACCATTCTCAGCCAAAAAAGATCGCACACTTTGAACGACTCGATCTCGAATCATGAGACGGTGCTGTAAGGCCGGAGAACGCAGGTCTAGATAACGGTATTGAAGGCGTGTGGCTTCACTACTTTTGACGTCATCTTCAATCATAAAGGGCAGGCTAGCAGCTTGAGAAAGGATCGTTAGCTCAGAAACATGGATTTCAATCTCACCCGTCTGCATATTTGGGTTAACCATGCCCTCGGGTCGGGGGCGCACTCGGCCAGTCACTGCAACACAAAATTCCATTTTGAGTATTTTGGCTAAGTCTTGAGTCTGGGGTGGTGACTGATCATCAATGACGATTTGAGTCATGCCATAGCGGTCACGCAGGGTAATAAACGTGATGTTGCCATGATCACGCAATCGATGAACCCAGCCATTGAGGGTATGAATTTGATTGATATGGGCTAATCTTGCTTCGCCGCAGGTTAGGGTACGTTTGGGGAAATTCATAAGCTCATTGTCCGAAAAATTCCCTTTACGTCAACCCCAAATCGAAAGCCCGCCCTTGTCCAAAACGCTTAAACCACACGCGTTGATGGTCAAATAGGTTAAATAATTTTTACGATAAATTCCTAAATCAACTTGTTTTTTCGCGCTTCGTTAAGCAACATGGTGTTCCACCACGGGGTGTTGAGGTAGGTCACGCGTTCATCACGATCATCTACCTTACTGCCCCTTGTTTGTAGTTCTTTGAGTCCGCGTCCCATCAGAGTTGACCAACGCGCATTCTTTTCAAGCTGCCCCTTTCCCAAAACAAGGCTGAACCAAAGAAAGTATAAATGGGTATTGGGATCTTTGAGGTAAAGATTTTTGTCGCTGCAGACCTTTTCAAATCGCTGGATGCTTTCTTCATGATCAGGTGATTCGTACCAAAGAATAAGGAAATCCTTAAAGGCAGTGGACAGTCGGGATAAAACCGTTTGTTCTTTTTCCGATTCTAAACATAAGTCTTCCAAACAGCTAAACCCCGTGGAAGTATTCCATCTTATTCCGTTCCAACGAACGGTGGGTAAGTTTTCCCCTTGCCATCTTTTTGCTAAATTGATGGCTTCATCCTGCCTACCTGAAAAGTAAAGAGCCTCGCTAAGGAAGAACTCACTTTCTAAAGTCGCGCTCTTTTTTTCTAGTTTCTTGACAGCTTGATCAGATTGTCCTGAGTAAGTCAAACAACGCGAAGCCCATGCGTAAGCCACCTCCCCAAAAACACCAAGGGCATTTTCAAAGTGCTTTATTGCTCTAACATACTGTCCCAATTCAAAAGAATGTCGACCTAAGAGGAAGGAACTCACCTCAAAAAGTTCATGAAGATAGTAATTTTGCGAAAGCTCCTGAGCCTTACGCCATGAAGCCTCGCAACTTCTTAAACTTCCAATGATGAATTTTGCGACACCCGTCAAAATAGCTGAATGCACTTCAAGTAAGGGAATACTCATCTTTTCTGACTCACGCCATGCAATCGAAAAGTACTCCGCTGCTTCATCATGCTTTTTCTTTTTCAAGAGAATATGTCCAATTTCAATGGCAGAGAATATTTCGGTTGTTCCGTCTTTTTCCTTTTGTGAAAGTGCATAAGCTTGGCGAATTCTGCTAAAAGCTTCATCTAGGTTTCCATGCGCATGAAGAAGACGCGAGGTTTGACAAAGCCAATCACCGTTCTCCACCTTGTTTTCCGATTCCAGCCGTGCTTCAATTTCCTCCAGGGTGGGTAGAACTATTTTAGATTGATCTTCTACATCTAAGAGAAACCTTAGTTGTGCCGTAAGTTTTGACACCTTCCAAGCTAGTGCTTCTTGTGGGTGAGATTGAAAAAATTTATCAAGTTCACTGTTATTGAGAATCAAATTAAATGATGGGCTTTGACGATAAAGTAGGGTATGAAAATATTGATTAAGATGAAATAATAAACGCCCAGCATCACCCGCTTTCATCAAAAGTTCGATTTTTCTCGTGAGAGGCAGGTCGGAATTTTTAAGAAACACATAAGAGAGCCAAGAATGACTAAGTTCCTGTTGAGATTCAAAAATAAGATTTTGAAGAGTAGATTCAGACATCTTCACAGGAATCAATTGATTGCGATTTTGAACAAGTAAGGCCTGGTTAAGAAGCAAATTAATCTTATCCTCTACGATGCCCTTATCTTCCCCTTTTTGAATTAAAAAATCGATTAAGGTTTTTAGATATGTTGTTCTAGGAGTGATTAAACACAAAAACAAAATCCTCTTTTGGAAGGGATCAAGAGTGGTAACCTTACCTTTCAAACCCTCTTGCCCCCATATTGTTCCTAAATTGTCTTGGTCTAAAATAAGGGGCTCACCCAAGCCTCTGGTGATGGGTTGTTTACGCTCGAGAAAAATGGGTCGGGCATGACGAGCTATTCCTTTTAAAAAGTTTTCCCAAAATCGTTTAAACTCTTCGCCCCACTCCGAAAATTCCTCAAAAACCAAATAAAACACAATGTTTGAACCTTGTTCATCCAAATAGTTGTTAAGAATATGTTTTGCATCGTCAAACCAGTTCACACTACTGAAGTGATCATCCAAAATACCAGTTTTTTGGAGAACCTCATAGAGGGCCCCAACAAAGTGTGCAAAAGGCTCTTCGTAAAACTTGGGCTGCGGAAGGTAAAAAATATACTCCTGATCCTTGAGGATATTAAGGACATGAATTTTTAATGCTTCGAAATCGTCACAAACAAGCAAGGTTGGGCCACGCACCTTTTTCTTTTTTAGAAGGAGATCATTGAGGCGCGCAAAAATAACATGCTGAGTCAACTGGGAGGAATTGTTATGAACTTGTTGTGCTTTAATTAAAAAGCGATCGAGAACGACCAAGGGTTCATTACCAACTAGGTGCCATTCTTGTGATTTTTGACTTTTTAAGGACTCACTCACCCAGATTTTGTTTTCACTGAATGCCATCAAACTAAGTTCTTTGAGGCTAAAAAATACATCCTCTATTTGTTTCTGTTTTGATGTCTGCTCGATAATCAGTGTGTACCCACTCAACCACTCGTCTTCGTTGATCAAGTTTTCCTCAATGATACTGATTGAATCCAAAATGATTTGGTCAATTTGTTCTCGCCGTGAATCAATGGTAAACAAGTAATATCCATCCCGGTTTATTTTCAGCTTGAAACCTTTTGAAGATAGAATGGAAGTAAGTCTTTTTTGAAGCGCTGAAAGAAGTTCCGAATAAAGGACTTGCAGAGGTCTGAAAAAGTGAATTTTAATCAAAATGATATGAATCATGTTTTTTTCACCCCAACATTAACTTGTTAATTACCAATTCAAATCTCCCATATTTCTCTGTATCGATGCTCCCGTTCACAATATTTACAAATAAATGTGTCCCGCTCTTTGGACCGAAAAAACTCTGATTTTACCGGCTCGCGATGATTGGGTCGCGATATGCAATTCTCATTTCGGCAAACAGCTTCAGAAAAGTTGTAGATGCGTGGGGGAATGCTCAGGCGAATTTTTCGAACCACCTGGTTGTTCCAAATCGTGTTGACGGTACAGCCAGGGCTCAGCGCCGCAAGCATCTTGACTTGGCGTTCATTTAAGGTGAAATCTCCCGGTATGCTAATGATGCCCTTCACATGGGTCTTCAAACTGTTGGTAAACACTCCGTGACTCGACAAGTAATCTAAAGAGAGTTTTCGTCGAATCAGATCGATGAGTTTCCAAATCTCAGGAATTGACAAACCGGTACCAATGTGATCGATGACTGTTCCATCTGAAATCAATTTTATTCCCGTCTTAAAGTCTTCTCGTTTTGAATGATGCTTAACAGCCACCTCGTTAATGAAGTCCGCCTCGTAGAATTGCTGCTCACGTCCCCTACCCTGAAAATCATCTCCTAACTTTCCTGAAACCAGCCCCAACAACGCGATGCGCATGAAATAACCGTTTTGGCTTTGTACATCCCACCCATTGAGCGAGGTCCAAGCCAGCTCTTCGGGTATCTCCGGATACAATCGATTTTGCGGTAAGGGATGATAGATTTTTGTGCCATCGGGTAAGAGCGCCAAATGAGAGTTCAACAAGGTGACCGATTGGCGAAGTTCAACTTCTTTGTCTCGGATTCGGTCCCCCATCCGCTCCAACTGTAGGCGCGTAAAATACCAGATCTTTGCCTTTTCGTTTTGTTTCAAATACTCATCGATAGATCTAAACTTACGGATCTTGTATCCATAAGAAAGCATTTTATCAAAGTATTGCTGGGGCATTTCTAATTCTTCCGGGGCAATGAGATCGATTTTAACCTGGTCAAAAATTCTCAGACCCTCAACCTTGGAATGCACGGTACGCCCATGAAACAGATCACCTATCATTGCCAGGTGAATGCTCTCCCTCTGCCACTGAAGGTTTTCAAGAAAAGTAAATTCATCAAGAAATTCTTGGGTTGGGTGTTCGTGCCGGCCATCTCCTGCATTGATAAAGGAAGGAACCCAAATGCCATTACGACGAGCAAACTCACCAATGTAAGTTTCCATGTGGCGGACAACGCCTTCCAAGGTGGTTCGCATCACAAAGATGGTTCGTTGGTTGTAACCAACAAGCATTTTGATGGTATCTGTGAGGCTTTCATTTTTGTTGAAGGAGCTAGAACCAGCGTCAAAACCAATCACCGTTACCCGATGGAAGCGTGCGGCATTCCGAAAGCTCTCTTTAGTTCGAGTTGAATCCTCCAAGAACATTAGATAAACTGCTAGGTCAAGATCCTTAATTCGATAAGCCTCAAGTTCTCCACCAGCGCGAATGGCAGTCTTGATTTCCTTAGCTTTTTGATACAGGTAGAGCTGCTCATCAGGACTTAAATCACGCACAACGCTAATTGAACGCCCCTCAAATGGGCCCATTAGGGTCTTACCTCAAAGATCTGTTCTAACGTTGTGGGATTAAGAAACAACGCAGTTCCATCTGTCGATTGAACTAAGAGGCGTTGCCCCTGAACTTGAATAGCCGTTTGCGGCTTCACCTCAATCGCGCTCTGACGCACAAGGTTCAAGGCTTGATCAAAGATTCCTAATCGAAACCGAGTTCCATCCTTAAGTACCGCATAAATGTTCTGGCCTTGAACAACAAGATCACTATCGGGGTGAATGTCCTGCTGCCCCGTACGAAGCATGGTTAGTTTTTCCTTGTCTAAAACAACCAAACGCACTGCAGCATCCCCTCCCTCACGCCCGGCAATGACTAAAAAACCATCGCTTATGGTAACAAAGCGTCTTCCTCGAATCGTATTAAGATCGGACTTAACCAAGCTACGTCGTCCTCGGGCATCCAAAATCATGAGCTGCGCAAAACTGGGATCACGATCCACATACAAAAAGAGCACGGGTTCGGTTTGTTCGCGTTCTGCTGGTGGAGATTGCTCCCGAGCTTGGGCAATTTGTTGCTCCTGCTGCTGAATTTCCTGCCGATCCCGTTGCAAGTTCTCTTCTCGGCGTTGGAGCTCTTCTCTTGCCTGCTGGATTTCTTGTTGCTGTTGTTGGGGTGAAGGTTGTTGCTGTTGGTTTTGTTGCTGGTTTTGTGGTTGTTCTCCCTGGTTCTGTTGTCCTTGATTATTTGTTGGTCCCTGCTGCTGATTGGGTTGATTTTGATTGGGTGGATTCTGCTGATTGTTAGTTGGAGGCTGGTTTTGTTGTTGGTTTTGAGTCCCTTGCTGCGGCTGAGTGGGTTGGTTTTGAGTTTGTCGAAGCTGCTCTTCCCTTTCTTGAATAGCCCTTTCTTCGCGTTGTATTTCACGCTCTCGAATATTCACAATGTCTCGGCGTTCTTGTAAGGTTTCAGGAGTTTGTGGCATGGACTGGGTCACCTCTGGACGCGAAACCTCATCGGCATCAATTAAGCCTCTTGGCCCCATGCTCAAACTTGACCGAAGAGGAATAACAATTCGGCTCTTTCCAGGCCAGTCCGCATAAAAAGTTGAAAGCCCGGCATTTTCGGTGCTCAGGTTTTGTACCACCGCATCGGCGAAATTTTGCCGGAAAAAATCTAAATTTCCACGAAAAAGGGCGTTATAACGCGTCACAAAGTTCGCTAGAACCCGTGCATCTTCTCTGCTGTAATTGAACGTCCGTTCCAAGTACCCACCAATAATCAAATTTAACCCATTGATATGGTCAACTCGCGCAGTCGGTTCAATGATGATGATGTCCGCGCTCATTTTGGGGTCTTGAGGAGCGTATACCCGGAGGACGCTGTACCTTCCTGCCCAGGTAAATCGTTCTCGATTTTGTACCCCGGCCGCTAATCCATAACCAATTGAGCGAATCTCCTGTGCAGTATTAACCACGGTTAAGGGGCCAACATAGTTTCGAAAAACGATGCTATTCAAATCTCGTCGACGTAATTCGTTTTCATCAACGCTTTGAGCAAATAAGATACTACTTAAACTCAGAAATAAAATAATTTTTCCGCACTTTAACATTTTGCCCCCTTGAAGGAACCTCTTTCTTAGGTAATCTTAGGTTCAACTTAAGGAATTGTCCAGATTATGAACCTTATTCTACTACGTGAATCAGAAATTCACTCCGAACTCCCTCCAAACGACCCCCGCACCGTCCATTTGCGCGAAATTCTGAAGGCTAAAGATGGTCAAATTGTTTCAGCGGGGATTGTCAATCAAATGATTGGGCTAGCCCAACTGTGCGTACATTCAAACAAATTCGTATCTTTTAAGTTTTTGGAGGAAACACATCCCCCGCCACGACTTGCCTTAACCCTCATCATCGGAACACCGCGCCCTCCAACGGCTCGCCGTCTTTTGCGCGATTTAACCAGCATGGGTGTTCAACGCATCATTTGGACCGCAAGTGATTTGGGCGAAAAATCTTATTTGGAAAGCCATTTGTGGAAAAATCAAGAATGGGAATGGGAGCTCATGCTAGGTGCTATGCAAGGTAAAACCTGTTTTTTACCCGAAATCGTTTTGAACCATCAGTTTCATGAAATTAAAAAGATGCCCTTGACGCAGAATCGTCTTGTCCTTGCCCTAAAAGCCGAACCTTTTCCCTTAAAACTTAGCGGTGAAGTGTGCATCGCCATTGGGCCCGAACGGGGTTGGACTGAAAAAGAGCTTAATCGGTTGACGAATTGGAGTTTCCAACCCGCTAGCTTGAGCCCCTATACCCTTAGAACAGAAACAGCCGCCTTAACAGCGGCTGCACTTGTTGGGCGTCTCTCCTTATTTTCCAAATAACGCTTAACCCTTAACCGAACCTAGAGTCAAACCACTCACCAAATACTTGCTACTCGAGAGGAAGAGGATTACCACCGGGACCGAAACCATGATGGCGGCAGCTGCAAAAGCACCCCACTTTGTGTTGAACTGTCCTTGCATGCGCTCCAACCCCAAAGGCCAGGTGTACTTATCACGATTTTCGATCATGATCTTTGCTAGAAGGTAATCATTCCAAGCGTTCATGAAATTGAACAAAAACACAATTGCGAGCGCCGGCGCAGCCAAGGGTAGCATGATCAAGAAGAAGGTTTGCATCTTGGTCGCACCGTCAATGATTGCCGCTTCCTCAAGTTCCTTGGGAATTGTGTCGTAGTACCCCTTAAGAATCCAGATGGAGAACGGAATGGAACCCACCGAGTAAGCCAAAACCAATCCACTCCATTGCCCAATTAACCCTAGGTTGAAGGCAATAATCCAAATGGGCAACATCAGCATTCCCGCAGGGATCATTTGCGTTGTGAGTAAGAAGATAAGTCCCGCCTTTCTTCCGGGGAATTCAAAGCGACTAAACGCATAAGCGCCGGTTGAACTTAGGGCCACACCTAGGAAGGCAGTACTCACCGTGATCAACAAGCTGTTCCAAATCCAAAGGAAAAAGTCATCTTGGGTAAGAACGTCGAGATAGTTTGAGAAAGTCGCAGTCCAATAACTGATGGTGGGGGCTTGTTCTACGATGTAAAGGAGTTGGGTTTGAACGCCTCGCAAGTCAATGTTGTTGGGAATGAAACCCTCATAAAAAACTTGATTGTTAACTTTGATGTTTCCCTTTTTCACTAAACCCTTGACTTGATTCAGCAAACTTAATTGTACCCCTAGTGCCGGGTCAGCCTTGCCCCTCTCTTCCGGATCGCTAGACGCAGTAAGCCGCTCGTATTCCGGACGAGCAGCCTCCAATCTTTGCTGCAGCTCAGGATCCGTGTAGTTTAGCCACTCCGCCGTTAAGCGCCCACCGTAAATGTTTTCAGCAAACTGATTCTCAACTTGTTGTTTCACCATTTCTGGAGTTACACCGGTTGGAACTCTTAACGTGCGTGTATCCCCATCTTCGAAGGTGATGAGTGCTTCGGTAAATTCATGGCGCTTGGCAATCTCGGCGTCCATGACATCTTGGATGCGTTGCGGTCCCCGATAAAGGATTTGCTCAAGCTCGCGATCGGTCATTCCCTCATAAACCTCGAGCTTGTAAACCTTATTAGAAAAGCGCATGGTTACATCTCGCGAGATGCGCCTTCGATCGGAGCGCCGGCGATTAGCGATATCCAATTCAGATTTAATACCGCGCTCGATCAAATTACCACTTTCATCAACAATATCCTCTAGAGGACGTTCACGTTGCACAAAGAGTTCAGCTTCGGTAAACCCTTTTGGGACACGGATTCGATCCGTGGGGATTAAATCAAGACTCGTATTCAAAAGACGGTCCCCACTCCGAAGTGATACGGTAATAACTCGTAAAACGGGGTAGCTCATAATGAAGCAGGCAAATAGTAAGGTTAAGTGAATCACCGTTTTAACGAAGGGGCTATCGCCTCGGGCTTTAAAGAAAAATTTTCTGAGAATTGGGTTTTTTGGGGGTTTCATACCTTAGCCTCCGCAGCTTGAGCGACTTGTCTTTTTATGACTGTTTTATTTTTCTTTGACGATAACTGCTCACCGACACCCGTCACCCTGAACTGAATCAACGAAAGGATGAATAAGATGAAGAAAATGACGAAGGCAAAGGTTGCCGCAAATCCATAGCGGTTTGGGGCTTGAAATGCAGCGCGATATAAGGCTGTCACCAAAATATCAGAAGTTGCCAAGGATCGCTCATTGATGAAAAAGGGAACGTTGAAGTTGTTGAAGGTCCAGATGATTCCAAGAATCATTGAAGGCGTTAACACTGGTTGTAGCATTGGCAAGGTCACGTTCTGAAAACGCCCCCATGCGTTTGCGCCATCAATTTCAGCCGCCTCATAGTAGTCTTGCGGGATACTTTGAAGACCCCCCAAGAGGGTGACCATCATAAAAGGAATACCCAGCCACCAGTTTGTGAGGTTCATCGCGACAAAGTTCCAAAAAGCATCATCTTTCCACTGTACGGGAGCAAGGTTAAAAACTCTCAGCAAATTGTTAAAAACACCGTATTGAAAATGAAATTCACCGCGCCAAGCCAAAACGGCAACGACGTTGGGAACTGCCCAAGGAATAACCAAGATGGTTCGATACACACCTCTTGCCTTGATGTCACGGTTCAAAAGTAAGGCAAGAGCAAGACCACCCGTAATGTGAATGGAAACTTGCAAAACCGTCCACAGCATGGTTCTAAAGAAAAGCGGGAAAAAGAACTCTTCCCGAATGACAGGCCGTGTGAATAACGCAATTAAGTTGTTAACTAATTGATCAGGCCCAAAAAGAGGATTACGGAAAAAGGGCTCGGCCAATTGCATGTTGGTAAAAGCTAGGTAGAGCTCAAACCCCATAGGATACACAACCAAAAAGAGAAGCCCGATAACGGCGGGCATGAGCAGCATATACGGAATGGTATATTTGGATCGTAACAGTTTTCCAAGAACGAGGTAGGTCAATAATTCAATCAGAACAGCCGCAAGAACAAAGCCCAGCACCACTGGCAACACCCCAGCAGCGATATTTGTTGGATCAATGAGGCTTTTGGGAATGTTGGTGAGAAGGCGTTTTAGCACCTCTTCATTCATATCGGTTTCTCCTTTTAAAAAACGGGGCAGCCAAAACCGCCCCGTTTTCGTAAAATTTAATTGCTAGTAGCAGTCGCTTTAATTGTCTGTTCAGCCAGTTGCTGCATGGCCTGAGCAGCTGCAGCGGGTGATGAGGAATCGTTCATCACTTCAGCCATCTTGGGCCGCATTGCATCCCAGTTAGCGCGCATTTCCACAACAGTGGGCATCGGTGTACCAACTTCGAGCTGATAGAAGCTTTCACGGAGCAAGCGGTCGTACAAGGGGTTGTCAATGAGTTTGGGTTGTTCCATGACCTTCTTCAAGCCAGGAAGACGAATCAGATTGCTCACAAGTTTGATTTGACTTTCTACACTGGTGAAGTGCTTCATTAACCCAATGATTTTTTGAAGTTTTTCCGGGTTGTTGCGCATGGCAGCAGAGACCATCAAGTATTTGCCGGAGGTGTAGGGACGGGGCCATAGACCGGTGGCGCTCACTTGCGGGATACGCGCGATCCCAAGGTTATCCCCAAATTGTTGAGCGTAGTCCATCATAATCCAGTCACCGTTGATGATCATGGCAGCCTTCTTTTCCTTGAACAGGGTATCGGCGCCCGCGTAATCGCTTTCGGTGGGTAAAATGCGGTGAACAAATTTCAGGTCACGGAGGAATTGCAAGGTCGCTACCATTTCGGGAGTGTTTAAGGTGGGGGTCACACCGTCATCCGCAAAAACTTTGCCACCAAAACCACCCAACCAAGGCACGAGCCAGAAGGGCTCCGTCTGGTTGAAAACCAAACCAAAGCGGTCACCGCCCGTCAGTTTCTTGGCAAGGGTGATCAACTCATCCGTGGTTTTGGGAGGAGTAGGCACCATGTCCTTGTGATACATGAGCATAAGGTGGTTACCATAACTGACTGGTATGGCATAGTACTTGTTTGTGCCAGGTAAGGTGGCTGCTTCCATGGCGCTGTCAACAAATTCCTTGATGTCAATTCCCGGAAGCTCATCCATGCTCATGATCAGATTTCCCTTGACGAAGGGACCGATGTGATCGTTGACGGTCCAGAGTAGTTGCGCTCCACCACCAGCCAAGCTAGCAGTTTGGAAGGATTCGCGCATGTCCTCCACGCTATAGTTTTGAACGATGATTTCCAATCCGTTCGCAGTGCCGTATTCCTTGGCAAGCGATTCAACGAACTGGAAGGCACCGTCGGATTCTCCTTCCACAGTCCAGATACGGATGGTATTTGGACCATCTTGAGCCCCAGGACAAGCTGTCAGGGTTAGCGCAAGGGCAGCTACTGACAACAAGAGGAACTTTCTTATTTGCATAATTCACTCCTTTTTTGATTTTCACCCACAATCGGGCAAAGAATATTGTCAACCGAATTCTCATAATCGTCAAGTGGAAATTTAACATTATCTGAACAAAGAGGGATTTTTGAAATCATTAACTAAAAAAATCATTTTATTTTTGATTATGCGTTTTATTTTTTCGGCAATCATCAAAATTAGGTATCAAATCATTTTAAAAAATAGATAATGTAACGTTGTTTTATTCCTTCTAATTGACCAGATATTTCACAATTTGCGGTGTTGTTCGAAGACAAACTTGGTAAACCTCCTCAAAATCTTGCTGCGTTCCGTAGTACGGATCTTCAAGATCTCCGCTGCCTTGAGGATCAAAGTCGCGGTACAGACGAATTTTGTCGTGTGCGGATTTAGGAGAGCGCTTCAACACCTCTTGATGAATCCATCGGTCCATGGTCAAAATTAAATCAAACTTATCAAAATCGCTAGAAAAAAGCGTGCGCGCCCGATGGTCAAGCCTTATCCCCTGATTTTGAAGCACGGTTCGGGTTCGAAAATCCGCTAGTTCACCCACGTGCCAGCTTCCGGTGCCAGCCGAATCACAACTGAGTTGATTGCTTAAGTTGTGGGTTTTGATGTAATGCTCCATCACGCCCTGAGCCATTGGAGAACGGCAGATATTCCCTAAGCACACGATAAGAACGCGTTTCATTGCTTACCATATATAAACATTTCAGCAAAAAGTCCAGCAAGCTCATTAAAAAAATGAATTTGACTCCTCAGGAAAAATGAGGAATTGGCGTTGTTATTAAAATTTAAGGGATGGTTTTGAATGCTCTCAGAACGATGTGAGGTTATTCCTATTCAAAATCAATTCTGACGAAATAATTTTACTACCCCAAATCTCCTCCCTTTCCGGTAAAACTAGTTTGTTTGGCAAAATTTTTCTGAGGCAAATTCCATAAAATAGCCTTGTCAGCTTTGAATTTCGATAATAACCTTGAAGGTATGAACACCAATCCATTGCTTGATGGTCTAACCCTTGCTCGGGAGCCAGGTTCTTTTGCGATTTACATCTTTGGTGCCACTGGAGATTTGACCCGTAAAAAACTCATCCCAGCCTTGTTCTCTTTATTCACGAAGGGATTTATCAGTCACTTCAGAATCATCGGTTTTGCACGCCGTCCTTGGACTCGGGAATTTTTTCAAAACGAAGCCCGTTCGATGCTTGAGCAAGGTCACGCCAAATCGGTAAGCCAAGCGGTCAAGGAAGCCTTCCTAGAAAAGCTTGACTATATTTCCTCTACTTTTGACGATCCCAAGGGCTACGCTCAAATTGAACAAACAGCTCAAGGGATGGAGGGACGAATTTTTTATCTAAGCACCCCACCCAACGAGTACCCCGCCATTATTGAAAACCTGGGTAAGGCCGGCCATCACCGTGCCCCATTGGGCGGTTATTCACGCATCGTGGTAGAAAAACCCATTGGGCGTGATCTTGCTTCAGCCAAGGAGTTGAATAATCAGCTTGCCGCTTGGTTCGATGAAAGCCAGATTTACCGTATTGACCATTATTTAGGAAAAGAAACAGTACAAAACTTGCTGGTACTTCGCTTTTGTAACACCATCTTTGAACCACTTTGGAACAATCACTACATCGATCACATTCAAATCACCATCGCCGAATCGATTGGAGTGGGCACCAGGGGGAATTACTACGAGTCAAGCGGTGCCCTCCGGGATATGATCCAGAACCATGCGTTCCAACTTTTGACCCTTCTTACCATGGAACACCCGGGCGAGCTCAGCGCCGATGCCATTCGCGGCGAAAAGGTCAAGGTGCTGAAGTCTCTGAAACCCATCACCTTTCGTGAGGTTGACCGCTACACCGTCCGCGCCCAGTACACCCAGGGCGTCATCGAGGGGGAGGAGGTCCCCGGTTATCTTCAAGAAAACGGGGTGAGTCCCGATAGCACAACTGAGACCTACGTTGCCCTCGAATTAAGTATTGACAACTGGCGCTGGTCGGGTGTGCCCATTTACATCCGAACCGGTAAGCGACTATCGCGCAAGTCCACCGAAATTGCTGTGTACTTCAAGGACCCACCCCACCAGCTCTTTCGCTCGGGTGGGCAGTTGCCTGCCCCCAACTCCTTAATCATCCACATTCAACCGGAAGAAGGTATTAGTTGGAATGTCAATTCCAAGGTTCCAGGTTACTATACTGCGGTTCGCCCCGTGAACATGGATTTTGCTTACGGAAGCGCCTTTGGCGACAGTACCCCCGAGGCTTACGAGCGTCTGCTTTTGGATTGTATGGTGGGCGATTCCACCTTGTACACACGCCGTGACGAGGTTGAGACTAGCTGGTCGTTCATCACGCGTATTCTTTATGGTTGGGCCCAGAACAAGTCCCCGGTAGCGGCCTATTCGGCGGGGTCCGCTGGCCCAGAGGAAGCCAAGGCCTTACTAGCCCACCGCAACAAAAAATGGAGGAAGCTATGAACAAACTCCCCAGCCCCGCTGAAATTGAACGACAATTAAGACGCATTCAGGGTGAGGTTAGCCCGAATGAGGCTCGGACCAGTCTTTTTAATTTGGTTGTTTATGCTCAGCCACAACAGTCCTCCTTGGTCGAAACGGCCATCAACGGTCTTTTGGGAAAACGGCCGGCGCGCGTTATTCACATTCTGGAAGGACAATCTGAAACCCGCATCGACGTGAGCGCCCGGTGCGTTGAAGACTGGGAAGGTCGCGAAGTGTGCATTCAAGAAATCCTTATTTCGAGTGGACCAGATAAGGGTGGAGAATCGCCGGGAACGTGGATACCGCTTCTCATTAAGGAAATTCCCGTGTACATCTGGTGGCTCAAAGATTTGGGCACACGAGCGGATGAGATCATTAGCTTGCTTGAAGATCAAGGCGACCACCTTTTGGTGGATAGTCGTACCGATCCCGACTTTTTACTTTTCTACCGAGACTTCCTCACACAGGGGGGCCTAAACCGTCTTCCTCTTGACGACGTAGCGTGGCAGGGTCTTTACCCGTTGTTTAAGTTGTCTGCCCAATTGTTCAACCCCATGGAAAACCGAGAACACCTCGCCAATATCAGCCAAGTTAGCTTAGAAGGTGGTCATGCGTCAGAAGCCTTTTTCTACTTTGCCTGGCTTCGAAGCAAACTCAACTGGAAGGGAAAATGGGTTGAGTTCAAGGGAGCCTTAAACGCCCAAAACGGTCAGGGACAGCCAGTTTCTTGCCTTCACCTTAAAAAACATCCCTTCTCTGAAGGATTCCAAGTGGTTTTCAAAACAACCACGGGTCAAGAACTCTCTATCCTTGGAAAAACGGATGGTACGGCCCTCCTAAATTCGGGTGACGACAAAACCTTTACCGCCGTTTACCATGCTGCCACCATTGACGAGATTTTGTTCAAAGAAGTTGACCGAGATTCCGCTGATCGACTCTTTATTGAAGCCTTGACCACAATTGACCGATAGACAAAGGAGAGAAATTAACGTATATTGATTTTTGGATCGTAAGAGTGCGACACGAGGGGGTGTACCGGTTTCGACTGGAAGCATTTGGAGCGCCGGCTGCAGGGTGAGTGCCGATCTCACTAACTCGGCAAAAACACAACGGCCGAAGACAACTTCGCCCTCGCTGCTTAATCGCAGCGAGTGGGATTTGGGAAACGCCGCCTTGAGGTTCCCACTTCCCAGCGCTAAACAAGGCTTGGTGAACGCGGTGATCGCCGCACGTTCATGACGCTTAGGTGATCTTGGAAGGGCGTGGTCGGCCGGACCGCCAAGCGCCTTTCTGAAATTCAAGTGCCCGGATAACCCTGTAGAGGCTTGCGGGCCAACTTTCAGGACGCGGGTTCGACTCCCGTCACCTCCAATACCTAAGCCTCCCCGAGGGAGGCTTTTTTCTTAGCCCAATCCAAACTAATTTCTAAAAACTTTGGATCTTGCCCAGCACCTTGAGTTCGGGGAAATTCTGTTCCAACATTTGTTTCGGAACGTTGAGAATTGAATTGTAACCGAGGATCCCATACATATGTTGAAGTTCATTGACCCACATCATAGCGCGTCCCTCAGTTTTTATATTAAGTTCGTGAATTCGAAGCTGTCGGAGATCGACGCTTACGGAATTTCTCGTTTTTAGAATTAAATGTTCTACCGTTCCCTTGAGTTGTACCCGAGACCCCCATGTGACTTCAATATCCAGGGCAGGCACATTGGCATCGAGATTTACCTGACTTTCGGAGCGGACCAACCACCGCTGAGACTTTCTTCCATTGAGATTCCCTTGAAATCTGACACCATTAAGCACTTCAACTTCCTTAAGTTCGGGGGCAGTTAAGTGAATCGTAAGCCTTCCCCGTTCCCTCGGTCCTAGAAGGCTGGTATTGAGTTTGATAAAAAGAACATTGTTAAACGAAAGCACGTTAATTTGAGAGAGCAAGGCCCGATTTCCATGTACCTCTAACGCGGGTTGATTTCCAGAAACCAAGGTCACATTGACCTCGCCATCAACGATGAGACGTTGCCAAGCTTGCGCCTGGTATCGACGGGTTAGTGTTGTCTCTGAACTAAAAAACTCCTGCCAAAGAACAGGAGTTCCCTCTTCCTCACCCGACTCCTGATACGATTGTCCCAGAGCATCAAGATGTTGAAGACAAATGATCAGAGCAAGAAAGACTAATTTGCTCACACTTATAAGGTGTGCCCTTAACGTCAATTTTTCAAGATCCAAAGCCTTGAATTTCCTTACTACTTGGGCTAACCTCAAGATATGAGTGGTTGGCAATATCAAGTTTACACTCTTGGAAGTTTTCAAACTAACTCCTATGTGCTTTGGAAGGAAGATAGGGTTTTGGTGATCGATCCAAGTTACAACCCCTCTCAACTCCTTCACGATTTGAGTCAACTCCCCCCGCTCTCAGGCATTTTTTTGACCCACACCCACATCGACCACATCGCTGGGTTGGGCGCTATTCTTGATCTTTTCCCATGCCCTGTTTATGTTCATCCGGCAGAGGCTTCCTGGATTGCAAACCCAAATAAAAATTTGTCTGCTCTTTTGGACGAACCGCTTGGATTTCAAGTAAAGCCAACCCCGGTTACTGAAGAAATGAATTTAGGATTGGAGGATGTCAGAATCCTTCACATCCCTGGCCACTCCCCTGGAAGCCTCTGCCTCTGGCTCGCTTCGGATCATTTAGCCTTTGTGGGAGATCTGATCTTTAAAGACAGTGTAGGAAGAACCGATTTTCCCGGTGGTGACGGGGCTGTTCTCAATGCCTCCTTGGTAAAGTTGATCCGCACCCTACCTTACAACTGTGTTCTTTTACCAGGTCACGGGCCCAAAACAAGTTTGGAACGGGAAATTTACTACAATCCTTATGTACGCGAAGCCCTTGCGTCTGAGGTGGTCTCATGAGTTACCCCCAAGGTATCTTACCCGTTGTCACCCTAGATGACCCCAAGAGCGCCTGTGTCTTGGCAGACATTCTTTTGGATGAAAAGGTTTATCAAATCGAGGTTGTGTTCCGAACCGCACAAGCTCCAGCGGTCGTAAGAACCCTCACGCAGCAATTCCCCGAGCTCCTAGTAGGAGCCGGCACCATCCGAAGTATCGACCAGCTTTGTTTGGCAACGGAGGCAGGTGCCAAGTTCTTTGTTAGCCCTTTCTACCAGTCTGAAATTGCCTTAGAAGCCCAGCGTTTGGATTTGGATTACATCCCCGGGGTGGCAACTCCAACCGAGGTTGCCACGGCGTCCAAGGCGGGATTTACTTTCCTAAAATTTTTTCCATCTGAAATTTTGGGGGGAATCAACGGGATCAAGACCTTGATGCCAATTTTTCCAGAGGTTAAGTGGTTTCCTACTGGTGGTATCAGCTTGGATAAGGCCGAAGCCTACTTAGAATTGAGTGCCGTGACTGCTGTAGGCCTTGGTGCCGTGGCAAGCCCCCAAGAAATCCGAGAAGGCAAATGGGATTTGATTCGCCAACGTGCTAATTTTTGTGGAAAGATCAATGGTCGTTTGTCTGGGTGAACTCCTTTTACGGCTCAAGGCTCCCGGGAAAAACCGTCTTCTTCAAGTGCCCACCTTTGAAGCTAGTTTTGGTGGCTCGGAAACCAACACGGCAGCCCTTCTAGCTACCTTGGGTAAGCCTGTCGCCTTGGTGACCTCCCTTCCTCAAAATGAATTGGGAGAAGCAGCACTGAGATTCTTGCGCCAACTCAACATCCAAACGGAACTTGTCCGCCTGGATCCAGGACGAATGGGCCTCTACTTTTTGGAAGAGGGTGCTTTGGGGCGTCCGAGCAAGGTGCTCTATGATCGTGAACAATCAGCGTTTTCCCTCATTAACCCAGAATGGGTACCTGACTGGGGAAGCCAAGTGGAATGGCTTCACCTTTCAGGCATCACACCCGCTCTCAGCCAGCGTTCAAGGGACTGGTCCTTGAACTTGGTAAGGCGGGCAAATCAGGCAGGCATCAAAGTTAGTCTTGACCTCAACCACCGCACCAAACTGTGGAAATGGGGAGAGCCATCCCACTTCGTTTTACCCCAATACCTCCCCTATGTTCACGTTCTTCTTGCCAATGAATCCGACCTCCAGACTTCTTTAGGCGCTCCTTTCAAGACGATTGAGTTCCAGCACCCCACCGAAACCCTGCTTGAAAACGCGCAGCATCTTTTCAAGACTTTCCCCAACATTGAAGCCCTGGCTGTTTCGATTCGTCACGCCCGTTCCGCCGATGATAATCAATGGTCGGGCGCCCTGGTTCACTCCAAGGAGGGGGTGTTTTTTGGCCCAACTTATCAATTATGTCCCATTGTGGATCGAGTGGGTGCAGGCGATGCCTTTGGTGCAGGGATAATCGCCTCTTTTATCGAGAATCGTCCCTTGCAAGAAATCATCAACCGAGCCACAGCCCTAGGCGCCTTGAAGCATTCCATTTCGGGCGATGTTTGTCTTACGACTCAACAAGAAGTGGATAACTTTCTCAAGGATCAATCGGGAAGAATTAACCGTTAAATTCGGTTGGTAGGCTTATTGTTACGATGGTTCCTTGTCCCACCTCACTTTTGATGGTGAGACTTCCGCCGAGTTTCTCAACAAGATCCTTAGACAGTTTTAATCCGAGACCTGTTCCGCGTTCCCCATCTGTTCCCTGCTTAAATTTTTTGGCTGAGTAACTCAGAACATCTTTTACAAACGAACTCTCCATTCCCACTCCGGTATCGGCTACCTTGATTTGAATTTGATTCTCAATCCTGGCACTGGTCACCTCGATGCTTCCCCCGACAGGGGTGAACTTAATAGAATTGCTGATGAGATTGCGCAGCACCGCAGAAAGAATATCCTCATCGGATTGAAACTGGAACACTTCAAATTTGGACGAAAACTTGAGCTTCTTTTTCTGAATAAAAAAATCCAAAATCCCCACAATTTGATCGGTTATTTGAAGAAGGTTAACATTTTTCAGGCGAGCCTTTTCCCCGCGAGTCATGGACCGAGCCCAATCAAGAAGGTTCATGAGGAGGTCGCGTACACGAAGCGAAGAATTCCGTAACTCGATTAAATTTTTAAGAACTTGCTCACGTGAAAAAAAATCATAGTTTGCAGTCAGTTCAATGAGAAAGCTCGAAATTCCCAAAACGGGGTTTTTTAGGTCGTGTGCCATGATTCCTAAAAGTTTCTCACGGTCTTCTTTTTCTGCTTGAAGTCGTTCCGAAAGTTTTTTAAGATCTTCTTCCCGGCGTCTTAAGCTGTTGAGAGCTTGCTTCAAACCTAGGTGATTCCAGACCCGTGCACTCAATTCTTCGTCACTGAACAACTCATAAATGACATCTGAAGCACCGGAATTGATGATATCTGCGGCACTGTCTCTTTTGTCCCATGGCAAAAGGATGATGATTGGTAAATCGGGGGAGGATTTTAGTTTATTAAAAAATTTCATTTTGTCTACGTTTGACTCATTGGCACATAGAATCAAATCTACCGCTTCTGCTTGAAGCAATTCATCTAAGTTGCCCTCGGGAGATAATGACACAACATTACACCCCTCACCTTGAAAAAGTGTTTTAATTCTTTGCTCTAACTGAGGATTACTACTGATTAAAGCAATAGTAGGTATTTCATGCGTCCCCATCGTTTAACGGTTGTCACCACTTCCACTAATTTTACCACGAAATTGGCGACTTTTGAGCTTCTCCAAATTGTGTTGGGCAATATCCTCAAACGAAAGTCCCACCGTTTGAGCTAAAACAGCTAAGTACCACAAAACATCGCCTAGCTCTTTCTTGAGTTGGTCCACATCTTCTTGAGAAAATTCCCATCCCTTGTCTCGAATGACCTTTTTAATTTTTTCAGCTGCCTCTCCGGCCTCTCCATTTAGCCCTAAGGCAGTGCAAACCAGCTGATCCTTCCAGTTTGTATAAACGGCAGTGGTGAGAGCCTTTTGTTGGTAATCATTAAAGGTCATGTGTTAGTCCGACGCCTGCTGTTCACAAAACGTTGAAAATCAGCGATGTTCTTGACCACAATCTTACCTTGGCTAATCTCCACTCGGCGCTGTGCTTGAAAACTATTTAACACCTCAACGCATTTTGACACCGTGATCCCTGCCCAGTGGGCAATGTCCTCGGGCGTTGTGTTAAAAGTTCGTGTCATATCAGTTGGATCTTCGGGCTTACGCGAATTTTCATCGAGCATCAAAAATACATCGGCTACGCGTGCAGGAATTTCTTCCAATTTTAATATCATAAAACGACGTTTCTGATCGTAAATTCTCTTTGAAAATATCTTCAAAATGTTGAGCACAATTTGAGGATTACCTTGCATGAGGATATCGAAGTTTTGTTGGTTAAATTCAAGCAGTTTTACATCAGTCAACGCTAAGGCAGTGGCTGTTCGTGGAGCCTGCTCCAGCAAGGCCATCTCCCCAAAAAATTCACCGGGGTTGAGAATATCAATGGTTTTTTCTACTTCACCAATGACTTTGACTATTTTTACCTTTCCAGACTGAATAAGGTAAAAAGCATCACCTGGTTCAAATTCACAAAAGATAATTTCTCCCGCCTTTTTGTCAACACCAAATCGCTTAAAGGTCTCAAAATCACTGCTCACACCGCACCCCCAGTCAAGCTTTGCATGGCCTTCTTTGCCCTAATGGCAGTTGGCTCATCCTCCTGCGAAAGCGAAATGACTTTTTCGTAGAAAGACCTTGCCCAAGGCTTATCCCCTTTTCCTTCATAGGATTTACCAATCAGGAAAAGAGCCTCCTTGAGATCGGGATGTTTGGGATATTTTTGAATTAGGGCAGTGAAATGTCGGATTGCTTCATCAAACTTTTTGAGGTGGGTCAAACAGCGTCCCACTTCAAATTCAGCCTTGGCCATGTTCTCTGGGTCAGAATTGTTGCTAATTATTTTGTACAAGATGTTCAGTGCTTCCTGGTACTTTTCTTGAGAAATCAAACCCACAGCCTCGTAGTATTCTTTGGCTCCACCAGATGAGCGTGAAGCTCCCGTGCCGGTCATGCCTTGCATTGCCCCGGCAGACGGTCGAGCTTGTTGTGGTGTTCCTTTGCTGCCTGGGTTCCCAGAGGCCGCATAGCGCTCAGCTTCTTGTAAACGCAGGGTTGCCTGGGTGGCATGCTTTCCCTGAGGGTAATAAGTTAGATAACGACTCAGGGCAAAGGCAGCCTGGGCAAATTGTCGATTGTTAAAATAGTAATCCCCCACCTTGTAAAGCCCCGTTTCTGCATCCACCTCTTCACCCTTTCTGAGCATGTTCTCCACCTTGTGGTGAATGCGTCGAAGCTGATTGGAAAACACCTTGAGCATTTTCATGATGATGCGCGTATTTGAAAGCGCTAATTGTTCAAACTCGGGCACGGTGAAAGCGAGAACTTCGGCATCGGAGATGGAAATACAGGTCTCATCACGAATATAGCGTCCTAAGGCACTTTTAACACCAAAAAATTCACCCGTATTGATGATTTCGGTGATCTCTTTACCAGTTTCAATGTCTTGAGTCTTAAGAAGAACCTTCCCCGACTTTAAAATGAAAATCCGATCAGATTGGTCACCCTGGAAGTAAATTACTGAGTTAGCCTTATATGTGATAGACTTAGGCATTCAGGCTCCTAGGTGATATTATCGGCTGATTTTTAGAATAATTCGGGGTTATAATTGTGTCAACTAAAGGTTTTTTTGATTTTCATCTGCACACTCACGCCTCCGATGGCTGTCTTTACCCAAATGAATTGGTGCAACACCTTGTGTCTTACCAGGTGAAAATCGCGGCCATCACGGATCACGATACGATTGACGGTGTTCGCGCGTTACTTTCCCACCCCCACGAACAAGGCCTTGAATTGGTGCCTGGGATTGAGGTTTCTACCCTTTGGCAACAAAAAGAAGTTCACGTTTTAATTTACCAGTTTGATTTACCTCCCATCAACGACACGTTTTTGGCTGATTTAAGCAGACGTCGGGAAGAACGAATGCAAAAAATGCTGTATCTTTTTCAAAAAACAGGGTTTAACATCGCTCAAACCGATCTTCCGCCAAGCTCGGCACCCGGAAGATGGCACCTCGCCACGGCCCTAACAAAGTTGGGGTATGTGAGAAGTCCTACGGTGGCCCTGCGTCGGTGGCTCCAAAAGGGCCGACGTTACTACATCAAACTCAATCCGGTGAGCATTCATCAGGCAACCACCTGGGCAAAAAAGGTTAGGGGGCTGTGCGTTTTGGCTCACCCCCATCTTTATTTTGCAACGGCGCAACAATTCGACAGTGCCATGAGTCAGGAAACGATTCCCTTTGATGGTTTGGAACTACTGCACACCACCTTTCCGCCTCAGGATTACTTGAGTTGGGTAAAAATCGCTGAAAAATGGAACTTAAGTATCACGGGAGGTTCTGACTTTCACCGGTTCAAACATCACTCTAGGGTAGGGAGGGGTCTTGGTGGCCGAACTCTCTTTGCCGATGATTTGTGTGGAATTTTTTTGAAAAATCCATCAAAATATGCTTGAGGATTGCCACAATGATCTCAACCCTGGGTGATTGGGGATTAAAAAAACTTAAAAACTTCTTCTATGCCGCAGGCTTCATGCTGAAAGTTTTGCGGGAAGTAACAAACATTACGGGTAGGAATAAAATTGGTTTTAATGTTCTGGTAATGCAAATTCTTTTCACTGGGGTGAATGCCTTGGGAATCATCGCCATTTTTAGTTTAGCCCTAGGGGCGGTGATTATTGTGCAAGGTTCCAGCATTCTTCAGCAACTTGGCCAACGTGACTTTCTCTACCCAATCCTCATTTCTGTGATTACCCGGGAAGGAGGGCCTCTGCTTACGGCCCTTGTTGTGATGAGCCGTTCTGGGGTTGCTATTGCCACCGAACTAGGTAACATGGTGGTCAAACATGAAATCGAGGCTTACATCAGTGTTGGAATTGATCCATTTAATTACCTTCTTGTTCCCAGATTATTAGGAGTCACCATTTCGACGATGTTGTTAACTATTTACTTTAATCTGATGGGATTGGGTGCTAGTTTTATTTTTGCCCAACTTTTGGCACCAATACCCTTCAGTGAATATTTTCGTAATCTCATGATCAACCTGAGTCTTAACGATTTGATTATTTCTTTAGTAAAAAGTTTTTTCTTTGGGGTGATCATCGCCCTAGTGAGCTCTTACAACGGGCTCAGCGTTCAAAATGCCACTACCGAGATCCCGGTCATCACCATCAAGGCAGTAGGACAGGGTTTTGCCCTAATTTTTTTATTCAATGTGATTTTAACCTTGGTGAGATTTTAATGATACAAGCAGAGAATTTAAACTTTCAAATTAACAATTTGACTCTTTTGAATAAGGTCAACCTCACCATCGAACCACAGAGTCGGGTTGCAATTCTGGGATCTACAGGGTGTGGTAAAACCTTGCTCTTAAAAATTCTGGCGGGAATTCTCATACCCACCTCGGGAAGGCTCCTCATCAACGGCAAAGATATTCTTCACATCAGCGAAGAAGAAAACCTCAACATCCGAAGAAATTTAGGATTCATGTTTCAAGATAGTGCACTCTGGGAAAATAAAACCGTTTTTCAAAATTTAGAACTCCCTCTACGCTACCACCACCCCAACTATTCGATTGCGGAGAGTACTCGTATCATTGAAAATCTCCTTGCAGAGGCAAGAATCTCCCATGAACGCAATAGCCGCCCCGCTGTTTTGTCCCAAGGTGAGGCGCGCATGGTGAGCTTTCTCCGCTCCATTATCTTGGATCCATCTATTCTTTTTCTCGATACCCCCGAAAGCTCCCTAGACCCCGAGGGAATTAAGTACATTGAAAAAAAACTTGATTTTTTTGTTAAGAAAAAAATCACCCTCATTTTTATCACCTCAAATACCGAATGGATTTCAAAATACAGCACTCACCTTCTTGTGATGGACAACGGCTGTGTTCTTGATTATGGGCCGACCCGACAACTGGCACTCTATGCTTCGGTTGAAGTTAAAAAAATTATCAACAAGGTACAAAATCTTAATCAGATTATTGCCGATGATATATTGAACCTCTTGGAGGGTGAATAGCACATGACATTTCGAATACGATTCGCCCAGCAAATAGTTGGTATTTTTATTATCCTTGCCTTAACCTTTTTTTTAAGCGCCCTCATTTTTATGGGTTTCAACCAGCGCCTTTTCAGTAGGAATTACCTTTACCGCAGCGAATTTCGTTCAGCCGAGGGACTTAGCGTTGGAATGAGCATCAAGCTACGTGGATTTGAAATTGGGAAGGTCCAATCGATTAGTCTCAATGAAAACAATCGTGTCGATGTTATCTTGTCAATTTATGATACTTACTTGGACAAGGTTCGACCCAATTCGGTCATCGAATTAATTACGAGCCCAATAGGTTTAGGGGCCTCATTAAACTTTTTTCCCGGATACAACGTGGAAGACCCCCTCCCCGAGCAGTCTTTTATCCCCTCAGTCGACACACCCTTGGGTCGGGCTATTATCAGCCAAGGGCTGGCAGATAGACCCGAAGGAGATGAGGCGATTAGCCGAATTTTAAGCGAAGTACAACCCTTATTAGCCAGTGCACGGGAACTGGTCAATTCAATGAATGTCACAGTGGGAATTCTTAACCGAGATTTGAATCAACAAGATGTAAATAAGGTAAGAGGTGTCACAGGTGAGGTCTTCCGAACTGTAAGCAATCTGCAAAAAATTAGCTCTAACATCAATCAACTCCTAGAAGCCCTTACCCCCTACTCCCAGAGCATCCTCGCGAATTTGGAAGAAATTTCAACAAACCTCATTGCAACCAGCGAAGGGTTGCGTGACCCGCGTGGACTCATTCCCAAACTGCTTGATCCCAAGGGAAGCATCGCCACCCTCCTGGATGATAAAAACGAGTTGTATAAAATCATCTTGAACATTATGCAAGAACTCAATAAGGCTAGCAGTGAGATCACCCAATTTAGCCGCCTGGTCAATCAGCAAAGTCCGACAATCATCTCATTGCTTGAGGAAACACGAACAACCATCCGACAGACCCAAGATGTGTTGACTGGACTGAGCAATAATCCTCTTTTGCGTGGCGGAATACCCGAACGCGCACCTCAGCAAGAAATGTTTAGGAGTGGACGCGATGAGAACTTCTAAGCTCATCTCTTTGATTGTTAGTTTTATTCTCTTGGGGTGTTCGAGTTCTCCTCCCACTCCTACATCAGTCAACCTCCGTAAAAACATGGCTGCTGACAATCTCAAATATGGAAACAACGCCTATGATCAGGGTGACTACACCAAGGCTCTTCAATTTTTTCTTCTTGCCCTTGAACATAACACCGCTGCGGACTTTGAAGAAGGTCTCATCAAAAGTTACCATTCCCTTTCTAAAACCTTTTTGGCCTTAGGCCAACTGGAGAAGGCGCGTTCCATGCTTGAATCCGCGCGCCGAATCCTCCAATTTTATGCCGACAACGGGCTTAAAGCTCAACAGCAGTATCATCAGGCAAATTTGCTCCTCGAAGAGGGAAAAATCGATCAGGCCTTTCAAACCATGACCGAGGCCTTGACCCTCAATCAAAACACAACAGACCAAGCCCAGCGTGCCGTCATTTTGCACGGTATGGGAATGGTCAAACGCGGCCGGGCCATTAGCACCAATAACAATGAACTTTTGACGGAAGCGCTCAAGGATTTTCAAGCGGCTCAAAAAATCAACGAGAGTCTCCCCTCAAATGTCGAGCTTGCAACCAACCACTACATGCAAGGGATGGTTTATTTGCGGCTGAACGTCTTGGACCAGGCACGATTTCATTTGCAAACAGCCTTGGAACTAGATCGTAAAATGGAGATCGCCTTTGGGATTGCCATGGATCACCGCGCCCTCGGTATGCTCGCAACAAAGGAAAACAATTGGAATGTAGCAGCAGACCATTACCTACGTTCCTATCGAATTTTTTTGGTTCTTTCCTTACCCGAACAACAAAAACGCGCCCTCGACCTTTTAATTGAAGCCCTCACCAAGGCCAATAAGAAAGAAGAAGCTGAAATTTTCAAACAAGAAAGGAGCCGTTTGGATGCCTGAACACCCTCACCCTCTTAGCCACCGTTTTCAGCTCACCATAAAATCTTTCTTCTTCCGCCTTGCCAAGATCTTGCTAGGTCTTTTCGCAATTACCCTGGGCTCCCTCCTCATCGTCCTTCCAACCTGGTACGCCGCCAATTTTTACCCCCAGACCTATTCCATCAGCGTCATCATCATTCTTTCTGTTACAATCCTGACCTTTTTGATCGATAACTTTTTGAAGGCGTTGAAACGCTGGGGTTGGAACTACCTTATGATTCAAATAATTCTTCCGAAGCTCAAGCAACGAGTTCCGGGGTTATTTTTAACCCTATTGGGATTATCCGCTCTGTTTTTTTTACTCACCGAGAAATTCGCCCCCGCCTCGCTTTTAGGTTTGCTCTTTTTCCTGGGAGTAGGACTACGAATCCTCTGAATAGGATTAAGGTTTTCTTAATGGTGTTTTGTACGGCTTCCTTGAATGCCTACCCCACCATGAGCCTAGATTTTCGCGATCCTGTTTTTAAGCAATACCAACAGGAGATGGAGCAATACCACCGCCTGACGGCCCGTGGTCAGGATCTTCCCCCCTTAATTATTTTCCAGGTCACTGTCCCAGAAAATATGGATTTACTCAGCCTTAGTGCTCGTTTAGGGCACCGCTACGACACCATCGCTACCTTGAATCGGTTTGACCGATCAACTACACCCGTTGGAGGAAAGACCCTTTTAGTTCCAAGTCAGCCCGGCTTGTTCCTCTACCAGGGCGCCAATCAAGGGCTACAAAACCTGATTCGTCAGGGTCGAATTGAAAATTCCAGCATGGTAGAAATCAAGGTCAAATCAGGCGAAGTTTGGACTAGCGTGCTTTTCATGCCAGGCGAAGCCTTTAATCCCGTTGAACGAGCTTATTTCTTGGGCATTTTGCGGCTTTCCCCCCTAGATGGCCTACTCCAACCCGTTTCTGGGGCTCGAATTTCTTCGAAGTTTGGCATGCGACGCGATCCATTCTCGGGGCATCCCGCCTTCCATAATGGGGTTGACTTGGCCGCCCCCGAGGGAACGCCCGTCCGCAGTGCTGCTTCTGGAAAGGTGATTTTTGCAGGAGAAAGAGGCGATTATGGGAATCTAGTCGTCATTCAGCACGAAAACGGTTACGAAACTTGGTACGGACACCTCAAAACCATCCACGTTCGCTTGAATCAAGAGGTTAATTCGGGTTATCTTCTTGGTGAGGTTGGATCAACGGGACGAAGCACGGGACCGCACCTCCATTTCGAGGTTCGGAAAAACGGCCGTTCCCAAAATCCCGTTCCTTACTGGAGATAGCAACGATTTTTATGCGTGTTTATTTTTTAAGTCTCTTCTTTTTGCTCACCTCCCTTTTATTCGCCTCAGACAGTCTTAGAGGGCGTCCTGCGGGTTCCATTCTCCCCAACATGCCCCCCATCAATTTTGGAATCGATGACCTAATTGAAGTGACATTACCCGAGCCCACCCCTCTCTACAGTGCCCTTGTCATTACCCTGACAATCCCCCGAGAATTTTCGCCTCATCGGAATTCTTTTGCCCTAGTTTTAGCCACCAACCTAAGACCCCGCTATCGAACGGATTTTAGCGACTACCTGGTTTCCCGACTGGGTTCACAAATTTTGCCCCTCTCCCAAACGTTCACCATCAGGGTTCCCCTGGTGCCCAACGCCCGATTGCCCGCTACCAGAAATTCATGGGATTTGATTAACCCTATTCCTCCCCAATCAGGCAATTTAGCCTTAATCATCATACCGATGGACAAGAACCTGCCACCGAATACTCAAAGTTTTCAATTCACGATTGCGACCCGCCTTTTACCAGGCACTCATGGGGGTTTGAAAATGAACCTACCCGAATTAGATGTGCAGGAATTGAAAAACGTTAAGATTAAATGGGGTGGAGTAACCCTACCTTGGGCGGAGGTGATTTACCTTCTGCCAGGACGTCAAGAGCTCAGTGTTCTCGACTCACCCGTCAATTACGAGACAGTTCAACTTGAAATTTCTCCTGGATTGATTCAAGAAATCACACTTAAACCCCTCGATACCGACTCCTACTTTGTTTGGGATGTTCCACCTGAAGTCAAAATTGAGGTAAATGGAAATGTAGTGCCTTCAAGTCAACCGCTCAAAGTTACCCCGGGGGTCTACCGAATTGTTTTACGATTAGGAAGTAATACCTTGTCGCGCCTCATCGAGGTAAACCGTCCTGGTCGTTTTTTGGTCAGTCTAGAATTGGAACTCAAAATTGATGGAAATTAAAAAAAATTTTAAAGTTTTCAAATTTTAGTCGATATAAAAAATGTCGGGTGGATGGAGTTCCCCTCCCAGTTTACTTCTATCCTTCCCGATGGGGCCGGCCTCTGCCGGCCTTTTTTCTATTGTTGACAATTTTTGATTTGCTTCGTAACCTTCACTTTGATGGAACATAGTGATAAGCAAGGTTTTTGGCTAAACGTTTTTTTATCCCTGGGGATTTTTAGCTCCATTCTTGGTGGTGCCTTGATTGGGTTTCTATTTTCGACTGCTTTGAATTCCACAAAGGTGTTCACCTTTGAAACCTTTCGGGAAGGCGAAAACACCAAGGTATTAGATGTGAAAGGACGAGAAATCACAACCTTTTTTGCCGATGAACGCCGTGAATTGATTAAAATTACGCAAATTCCTTACCACCTCCGTGACGCCTTGGTGATACGTGAGGATTCTGAATTCTACAGCCACCAAGGCTTTAGCCTTAGGGGAACGCTTCGGGCTGTTTTTCAAATTTTAACGGGGCAATTGTTTTCCGGGGGAAGTACCATCACCCAACAGCTTTCTGGTAACATTTATGCAAACCGACGCGACATTACCATCACTCGTAAGTTGGTGGAACTCTGGTGGTCTTTACTCCTAGAACGACATTATTCAAAAGACGAGATCTTGGAATTGTACCTCAACAAAATGCCTTTTGGTCATGGAACCTACGGTGTTGAGGCGGCAAGCCAATTTTACTTCCGAAAGTCAGCCCGTGATATCACGGTGGCTGAGTCCGTCTTGCTTGCCATTCAGCTCGTGAAACCAGGGCTCTACAGCCCCATCCGTAACCCCAATCGGGCCAAGATCATCCAGCAAGAAATTTTGAAGCAGATGGTTGATTATGGTGTGGTTTCCAAAGAGGAGGCCGATCGGTCCTTTCAAAACTACTGGGATAACTATGATTACCTTCGTGATGACCGTGCTGTATTTTTTGAACGAGAAGACAAGGCACCCTACTTTTCGGAGTACATCCGCGGACTTTTGGATGAAAATCTTTTAGGACCCATTGATATTTATCGTAACCAGTTTTTGATTCACACCACGCTTGACTTAGACCTACAAGCCATTGCGGACCAGGTCATGAAAGATGGTATTCGAGACACCAATCAGCGTTACCGTGAAAACAAGGGTTCACGAATCGACGTGATTGACAGCACCTTCATCCCAATCCTAGATGCTCTTTCGGTGACGTTCAACATTCCCAATCTGCGTGTTTCAGGAAGACGGGAACAACGCGAAGCACGCTCCTACATGGAACAACGGGTCAATCCTACCATCGATTTGATCGCAAGCATTTTTGGAATTTCAGAGCTCAAGCGAATTGCGCGAATCAACGCTGAGAACGAACGGCGCTTTGCTCAACTCAACATCGTCGAAGGTGCCCTAATCACCTTGGATAATCGCACTGGGGCCATATTGGCAATGGTTGGGGGAAGTCAGTTTAACCGCTCTAATCAATTCAATCGGGCAGTCCAAGCCAAGGTCCAACCCGGAAGTGCCTTTAAGCCTTTCCTGTATTCAGCAGCCATTGACAGCCGTCGGTTCACTGCGGCCACCCGCTACCCGGACATTCCGGTCGCCTTTGGTAATGACGAAAACCCCTACACCCCCATGAATTATGGCGGGTTGTGGCGTGGCTCGGTGCTCATGCGAAGGGCCATCGCCCTCTCCCTCAACATCCCCGCCCTTCTCACGCTCAACGAATTAGGATTTGACCCTGTCATCAATCGATCAGCGCGGATGTTAGGAATTAGCGATCCCAATGAAATTCGTCGTAACTTCCCGCGTGAGTTGCCACTGGCCTTGGGGGTTTCGGCGGTTTCCCCCATCCAAATGGCTCGAGCTTTTGCCGTGTTTGCGAACGAGGGACGCGAGGTCATCCCTATTGGTATTCGATTCATTCAAGACCGAGATGGTAACATCATCGCAAACCCGGCTGCTTACCAAGAAGCCGAATTGCAGCGCCGTGGAGCTGATGCTCAAATTATGTCTCCGCAAACCGCCTACATTATGACAAGTATCCTCCAATCTTCGGTTGAATACGGCACACTCTGGGGTGCCACCAACAGCGTCGGTGGCTTTGATGGGATGGACATGGCAGGCAAAACGGGAACGCCGCAAAACTGGTCTGATAGCTGGGCAATTGGTTACAGTCCTTACATGACCACTGCGGTGTGGTTTGGATTTGATCGTTTGGGCAATAGTTTGGGAATCAACAACACGGGTGCGGCGGGACCGGTATGGGCTAGGTTTATGAAAGAAGCTCACCGCAACCTTCCCGTGGCAAAGTTTAAACGACCCGATGGGCTTGTTCAAGTTCGAATCAATGCGAATACTGGAATGCTGCCCACTGGAGAGCCCGGTGAACGTACTATTTTAGAGTGGTTTTTACCTGGCACCCAGCCAACGTCTGTTTCACCTTTACATCAAGCCGAAAACCTGCGTGAACAAACCATCATGCGGAATCTGCAAGAACGTTTAACCACCGACTTGGCAACAGTTGATATTTCTCCCCTTCCCGACCTTAATTTGAATTTGGATCTCAACTTAAATCCCCAAGACCAAGGTATTCAAGAAACCAGGCCAAGTACGACACCGACACCGAACTATTTTAACCCGGAGGATTTGTTGAATTAAGATGCTCGAACAAATTTCGAAAATCAAAGTCAAAAAAAGAATCCGTGAAGATTTAGGGGATCTTGAGTCCCTCAAACAGAGTTTGCGACACTTTGGGTTAATGAATCCCATCATCATCAACACCAAGCGCGAATTGGTTGCTGGTCACCGCCGCTTGGAAGCTGCCAAGCAACTAGGTTGGAAAACAATCAGCGTCATCATCATTGAAAAGCAACAAGAACTTGAGGCAGTGCAGTGGGAGATTGAGGAGAACCTCCAACGAAAGGATTTCACTCAGGCTGAGTATGCCAAGGCGCAAAAGAGATTGAACCAGCTAAGGAACCCCAACATCTTTGTTCGGATTTGGCGGGCTATTGTTCAATTTTTTAAAAGGATCTTTGGTTCTCCTTGAATTCTACTAATTTAAGTATCACCCTTACCTGGGCTCAAACCCTCAACGGATTGATCGCACCTTCTGATAAGTCACGCTTGGCTCTGAGTGGGACACACAGTTCCCGTCTAACCCACCAACTGCGGGCGGAACACGATGGCATACTGGTTGGCATTGGCACCGTTTTGGCTGATAACCCCCGACTCACTTGCCGCTTACCCCTTCCGCCACGTCAACCGGTTCGCATCATCTTAGACAGCCAGCTCAGGCTTCCCTTAGAGGCTGCACTCTTCCACGACATTCAACAATCCCCGCTTTGGGTGCTTTGTGTCCAAGGCTCCAATTCAAATCATTCCTTACTCGAAGCTCGAGGGGCTAGGGTTGTCTGTTTGCCTTCTTTGCATCCCAAAAATGTGATCGAATTCTTGCATCAGGAAGGCTTAAAAACTTTAATGGTTGAAGGTGGCCAATCGGTGCTTTCGAGTTTTTTTAACGAAGGTTTATTTCACCGACTTGTGATTACCCTCTGTCCCAAATTCTTGACCATGGGCATACCTTGCATCAGTCTCAAAAAAGAAACCACCTCATCCGATTTGATGGACTTAAGCCAAGGTAAATGGGAACAGTTGGGCAGTGATATGGTTTTTGATTGGTGGAGAAGCGGGTGATTTTACGATTTATTGCACCACGAAAAATTGATTTAGCTCCTACACCCCAAGAGCCGGTTCCTCATCGTCAACTATTTCAAAGCGAGTTGATAGGAATCAGCGCGGGAACCGAACTTTTAATTTGGAAGGGTGAATTCCCGGAAAAATTCAACAACCCTCATGAATTGTCCGATTTGCAAGGTACATTAAACTACCCAATATCGTATGGATACATTAACGTTGGCCGAATTTCCGATGGACAACGAGTTTTTGCTTATGCCCCCCACGGCGACCAACTTTGGGTTGACCCCCAGGAAACTGTGTTGATTGGTGATACTTCGGCCGAAGAAGCGATTTTCTTGGCGAACATGGAAACGGCCTTGCACCTTTATCAAAGCGCCAGTCCTTACCTTGGTCAACGCATCGCCATTTGGGGACTGGGGGTGGTAGGGCTTCTCTTGTGCTGGCTCGTTCGTCGATTCAACCTTGGTGAGGTTTATGCATTCGACCCACTACCCAAAAGACGAGAATTAGCGCGCGAGCTGGGGATTGAGGTTTTTGATCCAAGGTTGATCGTGGAGCCAACCTCCCCCATAATCCCTCCCCACCCCATCGAATTAGCCTTTGAACTGAGCGGTGAACCCCAAACTTTGAATCAACTTTCCGTGACAATGGCTGAAGAGGGAAAAATAGTTGTGGGGTCGTGGTACGGGAACCGTCAAGCCAACCTAGAGCTGGGAAGCCATTTTCATCAAAAACGCTTGAGCTTACAATTTAGTCAGGTCAGTGTGACGCTGAGGAACCTAGGTCCAAATTGGGATAAGTACCGCCGCCGAGAGCTAGCACTTAAACTTATCCGAGAGTTGCGTCCCTCTAAGTGGATTACTCATCGATTTCCCTTGCGAGATGCCTCTTTGGCCTATCAACTTTTGGAAACAAACCCTCAAGATTGTTTACAGGTTGTCCTTGTACCTTAAACAAGTTATATTGACTCACATTATGATATTCCATGTTGCAGCTAAATCGCCCATGCATTTTCGTCATTACCTGTACGGGGATTTTGGTCCAGAATCAGAACCACACTCTCACCCCTACGTTTGCGAATGGCGCCTTTACGCTAACACGTTGAATGCCACTGGCTTCGTTGTCGATATTTCCTTGATGAAAAGGATCATGGATGAGGTTCTTACCCCCCTCAACGAAGTGCTATTGAACGACCTTGAAGAGTTTCATCACCAACAAACCAGCGTCGAAAATGTTGCTTTATGGCTGTTAAAGCAATTTTGGCAAGAGCTCAAAAAACGGATAGAGCCCCTTAGCTTAGTTGAATACGCTGAGGTGCGCCTATATGAAGATCCAGACACCTGGGCTTCGGTACTGCTTGAAAGAAAGGAGCTCGAATGATCAACATCGCGCTTAAACAATGGTTCTTCCTTCTCTGGGAAAATCCCTTTGTTGTCTTAATTTCAAATTTGACCATTCCCTTGCTTCTGGGAGTAGCCTTTGGCTTTGTTGCCTTGATTCCCTTGCCCCAAGTGTTCTTGATTTTTTTGGGTGTTTACCTCTTGATCATGGCTATCCTGTACTTAGGCGGCTTGGGTCAGACAACGCACCTTATTTCCCAACAACGTAGCTGGTCACTGGGAACCCCCTGGAAACTCATCCCTACCAGCTTTGGAACTACCTTGGTTTACTTTTTCATTGGGCTACTCCTTCTGATGATTTGGTTCGTGAGTATCCCCTCCTACCTCTCTACACCCGATGCCTTTGCCCCCAGCAATCCCCAGGTTCTCTCGGTCATCAAGGAAGGAGGCCGTTACCGAATCAACTGGCGTGACCCTCCCGATCCAGATTTAGGCGCCATTCATCTAGAGATCACGATATTTCCAGCCCCTGACCAACAAGCTCAAAAATTTCGTGGACGGATCGATCCTGGATGGGGAACCTACCTGGTGCCGGAATTTGAAGGTTGCGCCGAGTTTTTACTGAAAGCTAGCGACGATGCGGGAAACCTGAGTGAGGGGGTAAACATCCAACTCGAGAACGATGCCTGGGTGGCTTCTGACATGTGGACGGGTCAACACCAAACCCAACCCAGGCTCCTTGTCTCAGGCTTAACAACCAACGGATTAAACTTGAGCTGGGAGAAAGACATCGAGGGCAACCTTTTAGACAAGGGAGGTGAATTCAGGGTTGTTGCAGCAGATACCCAGGATGGTCTTCCTCAAGGTTATTTAGAGACTCCTCCCACCACTTTTGTTTTGATGGATTGGACCAAGGGTGTGCTAAGACGTTCTTTTGACAGCGTGGGCTTTCAACGCGCCCTTTGGTACCAGGTTTACGCACGTTGGCCAAGTGGGGTCATCACTAAAAGCGAGCCTATTTACGTTCAAACCCTTGGGATGCCCAATTTAATTATTGCTGGAATATTGATTATCCTTTTCATTTGGCTTTTGATTTCGTTACCCTTCTGGATTCCGTGGAAACATCAACAAAATGAAGGCTTTCTTGCAAGCTTTCGTCACAGCCAGGTATTCGTTGCACGGAATTTATTTTTTGCAGCGTGGGTGAATTTTTTTAGTTTAGTTTGGATTGTTTTAAGTGCCCTCTTGTTAACCTCTTTCCCTGGGATCCTCGGGGTTAACCTCTGGTACGAAGAATGTTTGCGTCTTCAGCTCAAAGCCGAAAAATGGCTAAAGGAGCATGGAAGGACCATCGAAGGAAAAATTCCTTGGCATCAAATTTTTTCCGAAGAGCGCCAGCTATGGGCGAACCGAAAACTCAAACAATGGTTCATGCCTTGGCGCTAAGACTTTCGTCGATTCAGGCTCAAAAACCCAAAGACGGAACCACTCAATCCTCCTAAAAGGTGGGCGGTTTGGCTAATGCCATCCTCAGGACCAAAAAGACTCAAAACCTCATTGCCAAGGTAAAATAAGACCACCAAAATAAAGGTTACGGGAATTGTGCCTGGTTGGGCCCCAGCAAAACTTCCCAAAAGGATGAACATAAAGACGATACCACTTGCCCCTAATAAGCCGTTCGGAAAAAAAAGGACGTTGAAAACACCTGTGGCAAAAAGAGTGATCAGAATCATGCCCAATAGATTCCTGGTTCCAAATTTCTCTTCGAGGTAGGGTCCGATCAACAAAATTAAAGAAAAGTTACCAAAAAAATGAGCAAAATCACGGTGACCTAACCCATGGCTGACCAACCGAACGTAGTCGATGGGATCGCTCCATTGAAAGGACCCAGCTGGTCCAACGACAAATAGAAACTCGATGAGACCAGGCAGTATTGTGCTATCAAGGACAAGGATGATGAAGCTGGTAAATGTTAAGCTCAAAATGAGAGGTGAGTTAAACGATATTTTCATGGTGGCTCCAAGATGATGTGTCCGACGTGAGTTCGATACTTGTCAAGTGCTTCTTGATAACTGAAGTCGGCGGTGGCAACATTGATATGTTCTTCGATGAGCCCAACCCGCGGTACCTGAAATTGCAAGATAGGATTTTTGATGACGCTCTCGACTTCCTCAAAGGTCAGGCCATTCTCCAAGAGAAACCGACCGAAACTGCTAGCTTGCCAACCCATCAGCTTCCCCTCAGCATCGACTAGGTGTCCCATGCTATCTAAGAGAAGGTCAAAGGGGCTTTTGCTATAATGAAATACCCTAGCGGGTGGTTTTAACGGGTCAAGAATGTTATCTAAAACCAAGGACTGACGCATCTCTTCCAAACAATTGTGAATTTCGTCAGGCCCCAGTTCGAATCGAAAAATCATGGCAGCGATATCGGTGCCTTCAAGCTCTTTTTTCATTAAGTAGGGAATGTCATAATTGATAATAAAAACATCCTTGTAGTGCTTAATGATTTGACCGCAGGTAACCAAAATTTCATACGGTTCGACCCAAATGTTGAACAATTCTTTTTCAGTGAGGTTGAGCTTTTCCATTGCCTCGTAAGCGCCCAAGATTTCCGACTTCATGGGGTCGAGCCCAAAATATACCTTGAAGTGACTGAACATTCCTTGGGTCATGCTCTTTTTGCCGTAGCGGGCAAAAAATTCCCGAACATGATAGTGATTTTGGATTACTTGGTTTTGTCTTAGAAACTCGCCGGGCAAATTCACCAAGTAGACAAGTTTGACACTTTTTTTATATTTGGGAACATTGTGAATGACTCGAAACAGACTCTTCTCAACCGAGATTCCATTTGATTCAGGCCGCAAGTAAAGGCAAACATCTAAGTTTGTACCGCTTGAATCAGGACCTGAGTAGGGAAACAGAATTGAAGGCGAGGAGGTAGCCATCTCTTTCAACTATAGATGTTAAACCTTGATTTTTCCAGATGAACTAGGAATTTTTTTTAAATTAAAGTACACTTATATTATGACTAGCACCCGAATTTATGCCCTTTTTTCGATTCTAATTTGGTTAGTTTTGTCCTGTGCTCCCAACACCGATCAACTCCCCCCCTATCAAAGGCCAAACCTTCAGCAAGCTATCGTGGTCACAATTCGGGGAGAGGCTTTCGTGCATCGTAACAATGAGTGGGTCCCAATCCTACCAGGCGATGTCCTAAACGCCTCCGATACCATACGCGTCACGGCACGCTCTAACCTTGAGATTCAAGTAGGCAGGGGTGCCATTCTTTCCCTTCAGGAAAATACCTTGTTTCGTTTGGATGAATTGAACTGGTCGGCTGAGCGAACCTTGCTACGAGGCCAACTTGATGCTGGAACCGTGATTTCAAAGGTCCAAAAACTAGCTCAACCCTCAGAGATCTCCATCCAATCAGGTGCCGTGAGCGCCGGTGTGAGGGGAACCGAGTTTATGCTTAGACGGCTGAAAGATGAACTAGTGGCAGCGGTTGCCACCGGTCAAGTTGAATTAGAAGTTGGTACCCAACGTGAAGCTTTTTCTTTGAGCTCAAATACTGAGGTGGTGGTCAATCTCCAAACACCTACGTTAACACCTGCAAAACCTCTTTCCAATTCTTCTCGCGAAGCCATCGCCCGTGCAACCCAATTAGACTTTCTTCCTCTGGATGAAGAAGCCTTACTGCTGACTCGTTTTTTGGTTCGAACCAATCCTCCTGATGCTGACATCGTGATGGGGGATCGCATCATGGGTAGGGGAGTTTGGGGTGGGATCATCAAGGTGGGCAATCAACTCATTTTGAAAGTTCAAAAAGGGGGATATCAAGCTAAGGAAGTAGTGATTGAAGCTAAAGAGGGCGAAAACCCCATTTACAATGTTGAACTTCTGCCCCTTGCCCCTGAACAAACTTGGGATGAAGCGACCTTGCAAACCCCCAATTTGGACGAACTTTTGCGGAACCAAGAAGCAACCTTGGCTGCTCTGATTGCAAAGAACCAAGAGGTGGAAAACCGTCTAAAACAACAAACTGAACTGGGTAATGAACTAAACAATCGCCTCCAAAACCTTGGGGTAGAAAACGCAGACTTGAACAATCGACTCAGTCGCACCAATCAAGAAAAAAATCAGCTTCAAACTCAACTTCAATCGGTTACCCAGGAACGAGACCAGAGAACCCGTGAACTCGAAACAGCCCGACGCGATCTTGCAGCCAGCCGCGCTCAATTGAACAGCATCCTTGAAGCACGCGAAGCGGAACAACGGGCAACCAACGAACTGATTCGTCAGCTCAGAGACCAACTCGAACAAGCAAAACGCCAAAACTAGCGTTAATGATTCTTGGAGAACGACTTTTGTGAGTTAAATATGGCAACCGACTGAACTATTTGTGCGGTGACTTTTTAATGTTTTGAGCGAATTGGTTCCAAGCCTTGTTTTTTTCTCGCTCCGAATAATTACGCTGGACGGGTTTGGGCTCCGACCTTGGGCGTCGATGATGTACCTGTTCCTGCGGGGCTTCAGATTTTGGGCGTTCTTTACCTTCAAAATTTTTGGCCTGGGAAAGAGAGGAGAGTTGTTTATCGTCCTTTAAGGGGCCCTTTGTTCGAGGCGCTATTTCCAAAATTTGATTAAGATACGAAGTTCGTTTTCCACTGAGAAAGAGCCAAAATTGCGTTATCCATGATAGCTTTGCAAAGGCACTTAAATAGAGTTCTTCAGGATCTAAATCAAGCATGATACTCAACCGCTTAAAAAACATGGTGCCTTGCTTAAAAAATCGTTCAAGAAGAGGTTCGGCTGCAGACACTTCTTTTTTTAACGCAATTGCAGCTTCTGCTAGAATACGTGGACGTTTTAGAATCCAGGCAACTTCCTCATCCTCTTTTTCAATGAGTTCTTTAAGAGTGGCCTCAAAATTTTCAGGTTTTACAAAGGACAAGTCATCGGCATGACTTCCCGATTCGATATAATTTTTAAGACGTTGAATCACCTCGGACTTGATTTTTGGTTTTAGCTTATCCCAGTGACGCACAAAGTAGTAATAAAGTTTATCGCGATGAATCCAAGTATCATTGATGACGATGATAGGTGGTAAACCCGTGCTTGAAGGTGATTCACTGGTCGAAAACCGCCGTAATAACTCTTCTTGCCAACCTTCAAATTTTTCTTTGTACTTTTCCTTAAAGGGTGCAAGAACTGCCTTCACTTCTTCTGGAGCAAGACTACCTTCACTGGTTTGGAACAAGGCGTGTATCACAGCTTGCATGTCTGTTTCTCGTTGACGTTCTTCTTCTTTTTGTTTTTGTGATTCGTTAAGTTGAGCTTCAACCATTCCATTTAAAAGCTGAGCAGCTAAAAAAGAAGTTTGATCCCACTTTTGGCGAGGTTCACCTAGAAGGTCATTCTTATTTTGCACGAGCACCGACGTAATTACCTTCCAGAAACCCGCTTCCTTGTTGGCGATGTGCTTATTGAGTTCATTCAAATTTGTTTTTAATAACCGTGCTACAGCAACCTGATTGGGTTGGTGTTGCATGATGGCGCGTAAATAGCTGAAACACCCGTTGATCATCATAGGGTAGTCTTTTGCACTGATGATGGCGTCATCAGGACTTAGGACAATACGAATAACCCTTTCGTTTTCTAACCATTCACTCATTGATTCGCGGGTAACTTGATCAGGGTTAATCTTGGTCAAAATGTTTTCAGGGGGTAGTAAGTTTTTTTCCTTGAGAAAATTGGACCTTAGTATGAAAATCTTGTTCGTCTCGAGCATGTTTTGGAAGAACTCACTGATAAAATGGTACCAAAACCGTGGTGAGCCCTCATTCGTTAGGAGAACCTTTTGCCACCTTCTGCCCTCGGGAGTTCGCTTGGTGATGAGTATTCCTACCTTGGCATCTCGAAGCTTGGTCATCAACATTTCAAGGTCGTTGGCAGGCCAAGGATTGGGATCAATATCCGCTCGACGTTGAGCGCATAGCTTATGGAACAACTCGCGCTGGGAAGGTGAGGTAACCCCCCACTGTGACAACAACGCCTCTCTACTCTGCGGCGTCAACAACACATAATCTGGAGGCTGTTCTGGCTTACCCATTCCTCTTTATCTTACCACTACTTGCCAATTTTTGCCATTATCCCTATTGTAAAAGGGTGAGTCCGAGACATTACAACATTTTGTTGAAGTCTGTCCAAAATGGTTCACCAAAAATTTGGAATGAGTTTCGACAAAAACAAGGCAGCCAGTTTATCCCAAACCTTGTTGGTGCAAACCTCTCTCATCTAAACCTTGAAGGCTATGACTTAAGTCATGCCCGCTTAGATGGTGCTGATTTAAGCCACGCGAACCTCACTCAAGCCAACTTGGAAAAAGCCCGCCTCAAAGGGGCAAAACTCGAAGGGGCAATACTACATAACACCAACTTCAAGGGTGTACGGCTCAAGGTAGTTAGCTCTCGCCCAAAAGCTAGCTCAGAGAATGCAGAGGCCAAGCTCCCCAAAAATTCACCCCTCTACATCATCTTGGATGATGATGAAGAATAAATTAAGTTTGCCACACCTGCAACGCTTTTAGGTTTTGCAACTCTATCCACTTAAGTAGCATTTCGGTCTCGTCGGTAGGGACATAGGCTTGAATGTAGCCCCCAAATCCGCCACCGTGGATTCGTTCAGCTCCGGGGTAACCTCGCATGAGTCGACGAGCCTTCATGAAGGCTAACAGTTCTTCAACCCGTCGATTCCCATCTGAACTCACCAAGTTCTGAAGCCAGGCCCCACTCGATTCACCACTTTGGTTGACCAATTCGAGGCATAACTCCCACTGGCCTTTTTTCCAGGCATCGCGAAAAGCCATCACCCGTTGCTGCTCGGTGATAAAATGAAGGCTTCGAAGAACTGCGCGCGTTGGTAGCTTCCCAGCGCTCAGGGAAATAAGTTCGGTCGGTGGCACGTCTGCTAAGCGCGACTTGCCAAAGTATTCAGCCACCTGCCTCATGTCTAAAGTTATTGCCGCATAATCAGCAGTCAAATCTTCGTGACTCACCATGGTGTTGATGAGCCAAAGTGACCAGCCACCCGGGAAGGGATTGGCACCCAGGTTTTCCCAGAATGGCCGTGATTTGAAATCGATGAAAATAGTCCCCCCCGCACTAATAACCATTTGGTCCATGAGACCACAGGGTTTGTTCATCGCCTTGATTTCGATTTCCCGTGCCAACTCTGCCCGTTGAATTTCAGAGAGGTTGAGTCCGCCAAGATGTTCTTGTACCCGCAGGAGAAGAACACAAAACGCAGCGCTGGAACTCAAGCCTCCTCCCGATGGAAGCTCACTCACAAGTTCCCCCTCCCAACCTTTGCCTCCTAAACGAAGGCTCTCTCCCAACATAAGCTCCGAGGGATGGGAGTTTTGGCTAGGTGGCCAGCTCAGCTTTTGAAAATTCTTCGAGGTGAGTTCGATCCGTTGATCAGTCCTGGGTCGAAATGTTAAGCGCATTCCAATGTTCAGTGTTGACGCTACGACACAGCCACCTTGATGGTCGGTGTGGTTGCCAATGATCTCGGTTCGACCCGGAACAAAAATTTCTTCCATGATTTTAGTCTTGATAAAAAACGGGTCTAAGTCTAGAGTTAGTCCGTGGACCACGTGGTACTTGAAACTAATGGTTGGAGGGCCAATTTTTCGCCGCTTGGGGCTGCGATTCTTCAGTTGGTTGACCCAACAGGATTCAATTGGGTCGCACCACAACCTAACCAAGGCCGTCACCTATTCGGTACAATAGCGGGTCCCTGGGCAAACCGCTTGGATGCCAACGCGTGGGGACTGTCAGCGAACGATGGCCAACTCCACCTTCACGGTGGATTTATGGGTACAGATCTTCGCCTTTGGGAAGTTTTAATCGGTGCAAAAAATTCGGTTACCTTTGGACTCGATTGGCCTGAAGGAGATGAGGGATACCCCAAGATTGACCTAAGGGTTACCTACAATCTTTTTGAGGGGAAGCTCGAGTGGATCATCAACGCAAAGGCAGCCCGCCCTTTTCCCATGAACCCAGTGAATCATGCTTACTGGAACTTGGGCGCGCCAACCATCGATGAGCATCAACTCAAAATCAACGCTCACACCATGTATGCTCCAGGTGCCGATGGGATGACAGCCCCTCCCGAACTCCCAGCTAACTTTAACGAGTATGAAGCCTTAAGTGGGACGTGGGATCATACATTTTTTTTAAGAACAGAAAGTATGAAGCTCCAACGAGAAGCCGCCATTCTAAGGTACCAACATAGGCAGATGATAGTTTTTACGACGTGTCCGACGATTCATATTTATAGTGGCCAATTCTTACCCCAACCTCGAAGTGGCGTGTGCTTGGAGTGTGGGCTTCCGCCCGGGCGGTGGGGTTTGGGGGAGCCAACACAATCCGTTGAATTTAGGACTTTTCATCTGTTTCTGTTTTTGTGATTCCCCTAAAGTGCCCCCAAAATTACGCTCACTTAAAATAATTATTTTATTACCGTATTATTAGTTTAATTATACCAATCCTGGCCCCAAGAATATGCTCCACCCATTCCCCCTCCACCCCTCCCCCCTCACCCAATACCCAACCTTCTCACTTTCCTTACCATCTTTAGCTACATACTAACACCTCATCCCCCTCTCAACCTTCTGCCCATCGGTCACTGCCCCAAAATGCAGACAAAAACACCATTCCCAGCAATCAACTAATTAGGAGGTGCCCCTTGTCCACTCCCCCTTTTTGCCCCAACCCCAACTGCCCCCACCACCAAGCCCCCCAGGTCCCCCCTGGTGCCAGGTGGTTCCGC
>Ga0272446_1000669_pt1 | contig 52658 bp, 45 predicted proteins | sample YNPCB0061_FD_194587 | JGI IMG/M metagenome (GOLD analysis project Ga0272446, IMG submission 194587) | Hot spring microbial mat communities from Yellowstone National Park, WY, United States - YNP-CB-006-1 | ecosystem: Environmental > Aquatic > Thermal springs > Hot (42-90C) > Sediment | place... | reverse complement strand
CGAGCTCCTCGGCCGCTTCGATCCGGCCGGCGGGTCCGAGCCGGGCTGAGGCGCCCGATCAGCCCCGGACGAGGGTCAAGGCACCCACCCAGAGGGTCATAAAGCCGCCGATGGCGGCCATGACGGCGAGGAAGAGCTCGCCTCCGACCCAGGCCGCGACCGCGACCCCGGCGAAGAGGAGGCCGATGGTGACGGCGACGGCGGCCATCCCGAGCCGCTCGATGAGGGGCCGTCCTTCGGCCGACGGCGATCGGACCGGCCGCTCGGGGGCGACCGGGTGGGCCATCCGCGGGCCGGCGCTCGGATCGGACGGTGGCCGAGCCTCTTCGGCCCCTCGTCGGCTCCGCTCGTCGTCGTGACCGGTCATCGACCCCGCAGCTCCAGGTACGTGCGGAAGAGCGTACCGGCGATGGGCGCGGCCCGCTCGGCGCCGGAACCGCCGCGCTCGACGACGACGGCGACGGCGATCTCCGGAGCGTCGGCCGGCAGGAAGCCGATGAACCACGAGTGCGGGGCGCCGACGTCGAGCTCGGCGGTCCCCGACTTGCCGGCGACGGTGACCCCCGGCACCTGGGCGCCCCTCGTGAAGCCCCGACCGAGCGGTCCGTTCACGGCCCGGATCATCGCCTCCGTGATCGTGGCGGCGTCGGCGCTCGAGAGGACCCGCCCGAGCTCGCGGGCCGGGCTCGCGATCCGACGACCCTCGGCGGTCACCCGCTCGAGGACCAGACGCGGCGCCACGAGGCGCCCGCCGTTGGCGACGCAGGCGGCGACGAGGGCCATCTGGAGTGGGGTCACGAGCGTCTCGCCCTGGCCGTAGGCGGCGCTGGCGAGCTCGACGGCGTCCCGGAAGCCGCCGTCGGGACCCGAGCCGCCGGTGACCTGGGAGACGGCCGTCGGCAGCTCGAAGGGCAGGGGCGCCCCGAAGCCGAGCCTGGCGGCCCAGGCGGCGAGCCGATCGCCACCGAGGCGCAGCCCGACGAGGGCGTAGTAGACGTTCGACGAGACCTCGGTCGCCGCGCCGAAGTCGAGCGCCCGGGCCGGGACGCCCGGGTGCTCTCGGATCCGAAAGCCGTCGACCGGCAGCCCGGTTCGGACGGCCGAGGGCAGCTCCGGGAACGTCGTCTCGGCGTCGAGGACGCCGGCCCCGAAGCCGGCGATGGCGGTCACGATCTTGAAGACGCTCCCGGGCGTGTAGCGGCCGAGGGTAGCCCGGGGCAAGAGCGCCTGCCCCGGGTCGACCCGGAGGCGAGCGAAGGCGGCGTCGGCGGTCGCCGGGTTGGCGACGGCCGAGGCGTCGTAGGTCGGGGTCGAGGCGAGGGCGAGGACGTCACCCGTTCGCGGATCGAGGACGACGACCGCCCCCCGATCCGACCCGAGGGCGCGGACGGCCGCCTGTTGGAGCGGCAGCGAGAGGGTCGTGACCAGATCGACCGGCCGCGGCCCCGAGCGGCGGAACTTGGCCACCAGGTCGGCCAGGGGGTCGTCCGAGACGGCACCCACGAGCTCGGCCTCGAGGGCCCGCTCGAGCTCGGCGCTGCCGTAGCGGGCGGAGGCGTAGCCGATGGGGTGGCTCACCGAGCGGTCGACGTAGACCCGGTATGACCGCCCGGCGGCGTCGCGGGCGTTCCAGGCGAGACGCCGGCCGTCACGGTCGTAGATCAGGCCGCGGGGTGCGCTCCGGGCGGCGGTGACGACGGCCGGGTTGTCGGGGGCCCGAGCGAGGCGAGGCCCCTCGACGACCTGCCAGTAGCCCGCCCCGGCGGCGACGAGGCCGTAGGCCAGGACGACGACGAGGGCGAGCCGGACGATGGTCGGTCCGAGGGGCGGCGGCGCCGGCCGTCCGGTCATCCGGCACCCCGTCCGGACGGCCCGCACCCTCCCGGCCGCCCGATCACCGCCCACCCCGGCCCGGCCGCCGAGCCGTCGGGAGGCGGATCGAGCGGTCGGAAATGGCGAGGAGGAGCCCGGCGATGACCCCGTTGGCCAGGAGGGACGAGCCGCCGTAGCTGACGAAGGGGAGCGTGATCCCGGTCAGGGGGATGACCTTGAGGTTGCCGCCGGCGATGACGGCGGCCTGGACGGCGACGACGAGGGCGAGACCGGCGGCGAGGAGGGCCCGGAAGTCGTCCGCCGCGGTCGCCGCGATCCGCAAGCCCCGCTCGATGAGGACGAGGTAGCAGGCGAGGACGGCGACGACACCGACGAGCCCGAGCTCCTCCCCGATGACCGCCAGCGGGAAGTCGGTATGGAGCGCCGGGATCGGGAGCCGGCCCTCCGGTGACGGGAGGCCGGCTCCGAGGCCCGTCCCGAGGAGGCCGCCGCGGCCGAAGGCGTAGAGGGCCTGGACGACCTGGTAGCCGGCACCCTGGGCGTCGGCGAAGGGGTCGAGCCAGACGGCGATCCGCGCCGCCACGTGGGGAAAGAGGCGGGCCGCCACGGCGGCGCCGGCGACGAAGAGGAGGGCGCCGCCGACGACGTAGCCGAGCCGGGCCGTCGCCACGTAGAGGAGGCCGAGAAAGGTCAGGAAGTAGAGGAGGGCCGTCCCCAGGTCCCGCTGGACGACGACGATGGCGAGGGCGAGGGCCCAGAGGACGACCATCGGGGCGAGATACGGGATCGGCGGCAGCCGGAGGGGTCCGAGACGCCAAACGCCGGCCACGAGGAGGGGCCGGTACTCGGCCAGGTAGCCGGCCAGGAAGACGACGAGGATGATCTTGAGGAACTCCGAGGGCTGGCCGGCGAAGGGCCCGACCTGGAGGGTCAGGCGGGCGCCGTTCGTCTCGATGCCGACGGCAAAGGTGAGGAGGAGGAGCCCGATCCCGACGCTCGCCCACGTGTACTTGTAGAGCCGGAGCCAGGCGTCGGAACGGACGAGGACACCGAGGCCGGTCATCGCGGTCAGGGCGACGAGGAGCCAGACGAGCTGGCTCGCCGCCAGGCCGCCGAGGGACCCGGCCATGGTCTGCGGGAGGCGCTCCATGACCAGGAGGCCGAGCCCGCCGAGGAGACCGACCGTGGGCAGGAGGATCTCGTCGCTCGGCCGACCCGAGAGGGACAGGCTGCCGTGGGCGACGAAGAGGGCGGCGAGATAGACGAGGATCCGCTCGGGACCGGCCGCAGCCGGGCCCGTCGTCGCCGGGCCGGCCGAGCCGTCGGCCAGGCGCCGCCCCAGCTCGAGCGAGAACCACCCGACGAGGAGGGCGAGGGCGACGAGGACGAGGAGACCGAGCTCTCGCCGCCGGAGGCGTGGTCGAAGCCCACCGGGTCCGACGACGACGCTCACCTCGCCGTCCTCACCGCTCGGCCCGCGGCTCGGCCCGCTCGAGCCGGAGCCGGACGCCGCCGACCTGGAGCTCGTCGCCCCAGCCCACGGGGACGACAGCCTCGACCCGGATCCCGTTCACGTACGTGCCGTTCGTGCTGCCGAGGTCCTCGACGTACCAGGTCCGACCCCGAAAGCTCAAGACCGCGTGGCGGCTCGAGACGAAGGGGTCCTCGAGGACGATGGCGTTGTTCACGTCCCGGCCGAGGGTCGTCACCGCCCCGAGCGGAAACTGCGACCCGGCCGGCGGCTGGCCGGCCGGGGCCTCGACGACGACGAGCCGCCCCAACTCGGGCGCGGCCCGCGCCGCCGCTCGAAGGTCGCGCAGGAGGATCCGGGCGACGGCGGCAAGGAAGAGGTAGAGGAGGGCGAGGAAGGTCAGCCGGACGAGCCAGGCAGCGGCGAGGGCCGGATCCATGCCTCAGCGGGGTCCGGCGTCGGCCGGCGTCGGCCCCGACTCCGTCGCTTCGAGGCGGAGCTCCGCCGCCCCGGCGATGTCGATCCGGTCCCCCAGGCCGAGGGCCAGCTCGGAGACGCGCAGGCCGTCGACCCAGGTGCCGTTCGTGCTCCCGAGATCGACGAGGACGAGGCCCCCCTCGCGGGCGACGATCCGGGCGTGGTGGCGGCTCACCCGCGGGTCGTCGATCCGGACGTCGTTGTCCGCCGCCCGCCCGATGGCGATGGGGCGGCCGTCCACCGGGACCGTCTGGGCCCGTCGCCCGGCCGTCCGGACCACGAGCCGCGCCCGGAGCGGCGGCCCGCCCGGGCCGAGGACCCCCGTCGCCTCGGTCGGCCGCTCGGTCGATGGCTCCGCCGTCGGCTCCGTCGCCGGCTGGGCCGCGCCATCGGCAAACCGCTCCGCCCGGCGAACCGCCTCGGCCCGACGACTGAAGGCCGTCTCGACGACGACGTCTCCGGGCGCCACCCGCGGCGAGGTCACGACCTCCACCCGCGGCCGCTCGGCGAGGCGGTAGCCGCGCCGGCGGGCGATGGCGAGGACCGCCTCGGCGAGGCCGAGGGCGAGCTCATCCGGGGCGACGCCGAGGCCGAGGAGATCGGTCGGCCGGAGGACGATCCGGTAGCGATCGGGCACGCTGGGACCGTCCGGCCCGGCGAGCCTGGCCGATTCGAGCGCCCGCTCGAGCCGCCCTTCGATCTGAACGGGTTGGAGCGGAGCGCGGAAGAGACGGACCGTCGACCGTTCGACCGCTCGTTCGAGGAAGCGCTCGATGGTCGCGAGGAAGCGCATCGTCGGCGGCCGAGTCTAGCACGCCTCCCGCCTGAGCCGGACCGCGACGGCTCGGGGAGCCGATCCGTTGGGACGAACGGCGCGGCCGCCCGGGACTCCGTTCCCCCGGGCCGCCGGCGGGCCGGGAGTATACTCTCGCTCCCGACCGGGGCCCTCCCGGTCCGAGCGACGTTGCTGCGGGGGGCCGATGCCCGAGATCCTGACCGAGTCCTTCTGCGAGCGCTGCGGGACCCGCTACACCTTCCAGGCCGCGGCGCCGACCCGGAGCCGCCTGAGTCGGCTCAAGGTCATCGCCCGCGGCCTCCGCAACTACGTCCTCTCCGACGACACGACCCTCGAGGAGGCCTTCGCCGACGCCCGCAGCGCCGAGGAGCGCGAGATCTCGGCCCAGCAGCTCGAGGCCTTCCACCGGACCTTCAACTTCTGCCTCTCCTGCCGCCAGTACACCTGCCGGAACTGCTGGAACGAGGCCGAAGGGCGCTGCCTGACCTGCGCGCCGGACCTGAGCCGCGAGCCGCTCCCGGCGCCCTTCCCGAACCTGGCGACGACCGTCGAGCCGATCCGTCCGCTCGCCGAGCATGGGCGCGATGGTGGCGGCGCGGGCTGGCCGATCCGCGATCTCGAGCTCGAGGCGGGTCTCGGCGCGCCGAGCCCCGAGGCCAGCCCAGCGCCTCCCCCGCCGATCCCGGCCGAGGCGCCGACCCTCGCCCCCACCGTCCCGGAGCCGGGTCCCGGGGCCGCGCCTCCGGTGTCGCCGGCCGACCGGGCCGCCGCGGCGGCCGCCCAGACCTCCGCCCTCCTGGCCCGCTTCCGGCCCGAACCGACGCCCGAGGCGTCCCTGCCGGCCGTGCCACAGCCGCTCAGCGCCGACCGCGAGCCGGAGACGCCGGCAGCGCGCCCCGCGGTGTCCGACCTCGCGCCTGCCCCACCGGTCGCCCCGGTCGAACCGTCTCGCCCCGCCGCGGCCGAGCCCGCGGCCGAGGTGCCGATCCCGGCCGAGCCCGTCGCCGAGGCGCCCGCCCCGGCCGCGGTTGCCGCAGCCCCAGCACCGACCGACCAGGTCGCCCAGCCCCTCTGGCCGCCGGCCCCGCGGCCTGCCCCGCCGACCGCACCGACGTGGCTGCCACCGAACCTGGCGGCCCGGTCGGCGGGTCACGCCCTCGGCGCCGACGCCGTCTGGGCCGAGTCGTCGCGCGACCTCCTCGCCCCGCGCAGCGGCGGCGTCCAGGCCTGTGTCGCCTGCGGCCTGCCCCTTTCGGCCACGGCTCGCTTCTGCCGCCGCTGCGGGAGCCCACAGGACCGGGGCTAGGACCTCGATCCCGGTCCGGCCCGAGTCCAGACCGCGCCGTTCAACCCCGTCCGCGCCCGGCCTCGCCCGTCTCCGCCGCCCCGGCGTCCTCCTGGCCGGCGACCCGCCAGTGCGTCCAGGCGGCACCCAGGAGGAGGACCTGGAAGACGATCCCCAGCCAGAGGAGGGCGACGAGCACGCCCACCGACGCTCCAACCAGGACCCCGACGCCGATGAGCCGCGGGGCGAGGATCGCGAAGAGCTGGCTGACGACCGTCGTGGCCAGTCCAGCAGCCACCGCCGCCGGGAAGAGGGCCGTCCACGGCACCTGGCGGGTCGGGACCCAGCGGTAGACGGCCGCGGCGACAGCGGAGAACCCGACCGCGGCGAGCCCGCTCGGCAGGATGCCGAGGAGGGGCCCCAGAACCTGCGGGGCCGCCCACTGATCCGCCTCGAATGCAGCGGCGACCCCGACCAGGGCGGCCAGGCCGACGGCGGCGGCGAGCCCGACGAGGACGGCGACGAGGCCCCGCGCCGCCCGCGCCAGGGCGCTGCGACGCGGGGCGGTGCGAAAGATCCGGCCCACGGCGGTATCGAGCGCCCGGTAGAGCCGGGCGGCACCCCAGGCGAGTCCGACGACCCCGACGAGCGAGAACGCGACCGCCCCCCGTCGGATCTCCTCGAGGGCGGCGCCGGCGAGCGGTGCCAGGGGCGGCGCGACGACCCCGACGGCCGCCGCCACGGCGTCCGCGGCCGCGGCATCGACGACGAAACCGGCTGCCCCGACGGCGAGGAGGAAGCCCGGCAGGAGGGCGAAGAGGGCCTCGTAGGCGAGACCGGCGGCCAACAGCCCGCCGCCGGCCCGATCGTAGTCGGCGACGACGGCCAGGAGGATGGCCCCGAGTCGTCGGCGGCGGAGGGCCGCGATGGGATCCGGGATCGCCCGCCCGACGATCCGAGTCGTCCGACCGAGGCGTCCGTCGGGCGGCGGCCGGCCGTCGGTCACCGATCGCCCAGGTCACCGAAGAGGGTCGGCCCGTTCGTCTCGGCCCGGACTCGCCGGGGCGGGGTCAGGAGGGCCCGGACCTCGGCCCGCCGGACGAAGCGGCGACCGCCGAGCTTGATCGATTGGAGGCGACCGCTCCGGGCCCAGTTGCCGATGGTCGCCGGCTTGAAGCGAACGTTGGCCGCGGCGAGGAGGGCCGCCGCTTCGGCGAGGGTGATCCAGTCCGAGGGCGGTCGCGGCACGGCCCGGCCGGTCAGTCGGCGTCGCCGCCGGCGGAGGTCGCGGCCGGCTTGGCTCCCGAGCTCGACTCCTTCGAGCCCCCGTCGGACTCGCTCGTCGACGAGCCCTTGCTCGATGCGCTCGCCCGGTCCTTCTTCGCCCAGCCCGTGCCCCGGAAGACGATCGCCGGCGGGGCGAAGGCCTTCTTGAGCTGACCCTCGGCGCCGCAGTTCGGGCAGACGCCGGGACCGGGGTCGTTCACCCCGTGGATGACCTCGAGTTGGTGACCGCAGGCGGTGCAGAGGTACTCGTAGATCGGCACGGTTCCGTCGATCTCCCTGGTCGACCCTCGAAGCTCAGCCGCGGAGGAGGCGCATCCCGCACTTCGGGCAGTAGAAGGCCCGCTCGTGGGCCGACGCGAAGCCACAGTGGGCGCAGACGCGGCCGCCCCGTCCGGCGGCCGGGACCGGCCGCTCGACGGCGGTGAGGCCGAGGGCGTACTGGTTGGCGAGGATGTTCGTCAGGAGGCCGCCCAGGATCCGGCTCCCGATCCGGTCCGTATCGCCGCGGACGCCCTTGCCGCCCCAGCCGACGACGGCTCGGACGATCATGTCGCCGGTCGCCTCGTCCCAGTGGGAAGCGACCCCGCCGACGATGGCGTTGTACTCCGGGTAGCCGGCCGTGTCGACCTCGCCGTCGAGGAGCGCGCAGCAGAAGGTGTCGAAGGCGAGGTCGATGGCGTCGAGCATCTCGAGGACGACGAGGGCGTGCCGAGTGACCGGCGAGTGGTGGTGATGGGCGTTCAGCCACTGCATCGCCTCGGAGGGATGGGAGATGAGCGGCGTCGCCTCGCTGAACTCGATGGGCAGCGGCTCGACGACCTCGATCTCGCTCTTCGCCAGTCCGGCCAGCATCGACGGTAGCTCGGCGACGGCGTTGACGCCGGCCTTGAAGCGGACCCCTTCGCTGCTCTTCCCGGCGTAGTAGAGGCGGAGCTGGTACTCCTGGGCGACGATCTCTTCGGGCAGCCCGACCGCCGCCGGTGCCGGTTGGGCGACCGGCTGCGGTGCGCTCGACGACCGACGCTTCAGGAACTCGAGGGGCACGGATCCTCTCCCGGCGGATGCTGACCCGCTAATCCTAGCAGCGCCGCTCGGCGGAGCGGGCCCGGCCGGCCCCTCAGGCCACGGCGACGTCGCTGGGCAGGCTGGCGTCGATCTCACCCCGCGGCACGAGGTCGGGCCGCCGGTCGAGGACGGCGACGAAGAGGGCGAGGTCGTCCCGGAGATTCCGGGTCGAGAGGAAGTTCCGCCGGACCCGCTCGTGCCCGATCCGGCCGAGCCGCGCCCGGAGCGCCGGATCGCCGAGGAGCTCGAGGCAGGCGGCCGCCGCGCCCGGAACGTCGTCGACGAGCCGCCCACAGAGGTTCGGCCCGATCTGGAGCGGAATCCCGCCGACCCGGCCGCCGACGACCGGGACCCCCTTCCAGAGCGCTTCGCTCACGGTCAGCCCGAAGCCCTCGCGGATCGACTTCTGGAGGACGACCTCGCTCGCCCGCTGGAAGGCGTTCACCTCCAGGGGTCCGACGCCGTCGATGTTCGTCAGGACGTGGAGGTCCTCGTCCTGACCCGCGTGGCGGAGGACGCGCTTGTAGACGTGCCAGCCCTCGGGGTCGTCGGTGGCCATCGATCCGATGAGGACGAGCTGGACGTCCGGAACGCTCGCCTTGACGAGCCGATAGGCGTCGATGACGCCGACGGGGTCCTTCCAGGGATCGAATCGACTGACCTGGAGGAGGAGCGGCAAACCTCGTCAACTCCCTCGGCGGCGAAACGCACTTCTTGACGGCGGCGGCCTTCATCACCATGGCCCTCCCGCTCGCCGTCTTCCTCGCCCTCCAGCGCTACTTCGTCCGGGGCATCACCGGCGGCGCCGTCAAGGGCTGAGCGAGCCGAACCGGGTCCCGGCGGCCAGGCCCAGGCCCGGCCGAACGCGGTTGCCCGGGGTGGCCGAGCGGGGGCCGCTCGCGCTCGGCCTAGTTGCCCTGCTCCAGCTCCGCCAGCCGGCCTGCGATCCGGGCCACTTCGGCGGCCAGCTCCGCCTCTCGGGCCCGGGCTCCGGCGACGATGGCCGCCGGGGCTCGCTCGAGGAAGGCCGGGTTGGCGAGCCGGGCCCGGGCCGCAGCGAGCCGGCTCTCCGCCTCGGCGAGCTCGCGGCGGAGCCGCTCCCGCTCCAGGGCGATGGTCCGCTCGTCGGCGGCGGCACCACCGACGACGGCCTCGAGCGGGCCGGCGAGGACCGTCAGGCCGCCGGCCGTCCGGGCGTCGGCGAGGGCGGCAGCGTCGTCGACGATCCGGAGCGGCCCGACCCGGGCGAGCCGTTCGATCGCCCCGGCCAGCGCCGCGACCGTCGCCCGCTGCGCTGCCGGGACGGCGACGACGAGGGGCAGGCGGACCGCCGGCGCGATCCCGGCCTCGATCCGGGCGTTCCGGATCCCCCGGATGAGCTCCAGGACCGGCTCGACCTCCGCCTCGGCGGCCAGGTCGCGCTCGCCGGCCGTCGGCCAGTCGGCGACGATGAGGAGCTCGGGGTCGTCGGCGGCGTGCGGCATCGCCGCCCAGATCGCCTCGGTCACGAAGGGCATGACCGGGTGGAGGAGCCGGAGGTACGTGTCGAGCCCCTCGACGAGGGTCCACCAGGTCGCCTCGCGCTCGGCCGACGTCGCCGCCGGGTCGGTGAGGCGAACCTTCGCCAGCTCGATCGCCCAGTCGCAGTACTCGCCCCAGATCGCCTCGTAGAGGAGACGGGTCAGCTCGCCGAAGGCGAAGTCGGCGATGGCCCGGTCGGCGGCGGCGACGGTGGCGGCGAGCCGCGACCGGAGCCAGCGCTCGGCCGGACCGAGGGCGGTCGGGTCGGGCGGCGTCCGCGGAGCGTCGGCCGGCACCGAAGCCGGCCGGGCGCCGAGGACGAAGCGGGCCGCGTTCCAGAGCTTGTTGGCGAAGTTCCGGGCGTTCTCGAGCTTCGCCCGGCCGAGGCGGCTATCGGCGCCCGGGGCCGTCCCGTGGACGAGGGCGAAGCGGAGGGCGTCGGCCCCGAACTCGTCGATGGTCTCGAGGGGATCGACGACGTTCCCCTTCGTCTTCGACATCTTCTGGCCGTACGGGTCGCGGACGAGCCCAGAGAGGTAGACGTACCGGAAGGGGACCTCGCCCATGAGCTCGAGGCCGAGCATCATCATCCGGGCGACCCAGAAGAAGATGATGTCGTAGGCCGTCTCCATGACCGTGCTCGGGTAGAAGCGGCGCAGATCGGCCGTCTCCTCCGGCCAGCCGAGGGTCGAGAAGGGCCAGAGCCCCGAGCTGTACCAGGTGTCGAAGATGTCGGGATCCTGCTCGAGCTCGGCCGCCGGTCGAGCGCAGACGGCGCAGGCCGTCGGGCCGGCCGGGTCGTCGGTCACCGTCGTGTGCCCGTCGGGGCAGTACCAGGCCGGGATCCGGTGGCCCCACCAGAGCTGGCGACTGACGTTCCAGTCGCGGATGTTCGTCAGCCAGTGCTCCCAGACGGCCTCGAAGCGGGCCGGGAGGATGATGGTCCGCCGCGAGCGCGTCGCCGCCAGGGCCTGCTCGGCGAGGGGGCCGGTCCGGATGAACCACTGGGTCCGGAGCATCGGTTCGATGACGTCGTTGCTCCGCTGGCAGCGGCCGAGGATGAGCTCGTGCGGGGCGGCCCCGAGGAGGTCGCCGGCCGCCTCGAGATCGCGCAGGATCGCCGTCCGCGCCTCGAAGCGGTCGAGGCCAGCGTACGGTCCGCCGTTGGCGTTCACGCGGCCCTCCTCGTCGAGGACGGCGACGAGGGGGAGGCCGTGCCGACGGGCGATCTCGTAGTCCGTCGCATCGTGGGCCGGGGTGACCTTGACCGCCCCGGTCCCGAAGGCCCGGTCGACGGCGGCGTCGGCGACGATGGGGACCGGCCGCTCGACGAAGGGGATCTGGACGCGGCGGCCGACGAGATGGCGGTAGCGCTCGTCGTCGGGGTGGACGGCGACGGCGGTGTCGCCGAGGATCGTCTCGGGCCGGGTCGTCGCGACGGCGATGGTCTCGTCGGGGAGCGGCCGGCCCGCGGCGTCGAGGAGGTGGTAGCGGACGGTCCAGAGGGTCCCCGGTTCCGGGTTGGCGATGACCTCCAGGTCGGACACGCTCGTCCGGCAGCCGGGGCACCAGTTGACGAGGGCCTCGGCTCGGTAGGCGAGGCCGCGCTCGTAGAGGATCCGGAAGCTCGTCCGAACGGCGCGGGCCGAGACCTCGTCCATGGTGAACCGGAGCCGGCTCCAGTCGAGGGAGGCACCGACCCGCCGCTGCTGGGTGAGCATGACCGGCTTCGTCTCCTCGACGAACCGGCGCATCCGCTCGAGGTAGCGTTCCCGGCCCAGGGACGCCCGGCTTTCGCCCTCGGCGGCGAGGATCCGATCCAGGACGACCTGGGCGGCGATGGAGGCGTGATCGAGGCCGGGAAGCCAGAGGGTCGGTCGGCCCTGCATCCGGGCGTGCCGGACCATGAGGTCCTCGACGGTGCTCCGCTGGGCGTGGCCGAGGTGGAGGCTACCGGTCACGTTCGGCGGCGGCTGGATGATGACGAAGGGCTCCTTCGTCGGATCCGCCCGCGAGCCCGCCCCGTCGGGGGCGAAGACGTCCGCCGCCAGCCAGCGCTCGTAGATCGCCGTCTCGAAGTCGGCCGGTCGGTAGGCCTTCGGCAGGCTGGCCCGCCCCGGCCCCGCGGCCTCGGCGGCCCCGGGCGGCCCCGGGCTCGTCGTCTGCGTCCTCGTCTCGCCCATGGTCGTCGGTCGTTTCCTCGCGCTGGTCGGCCGCGGCGCAGGACCGGCGTCGCTGCCCCGGCCGACGAGAAACCCCGCTCGCCCAGCGGACGAACGGGGTCGTGGTACCACCAGCTGGTTCGAGATCCGGGGGCCGACCGGTCATCCCGGCGACCGCGATCCCGGGTCTCCTCTCGGCGCGCTATCGGGCGCCAGGCGCCGCGGCTCGCGAGCGACCTTCCCGGCCGTGGTACCGCGCGGCTTCCACCGTCCCGCGCTCGCTGGCGGCCCCTTCGGCCGGTACTCCTCTCGGTCAGGGCCGTGGTTCGGGCGAGGATAGCACGTCCACCTCTCCGTCGGCATCGAGTCGCAGCGGAATGGGACCCCGACGCGGTCGCCCGCTAGGCGCTCTCGCCGCGCTCGGCGAGCCACTCGGCGTAGTTCGTCTCGTCGACGCCCCGCTCGATCTCGTTCTTCGTGAGGAGGAGCGGCGCCCGGCCCTCCCGGATCGTCTCCTCGGTGATGATGCACTTGCGGACCTCCGTCCGCTCCGGGATGTCGAACATGACGTCGAGGAGCGCCTCCTCGACGATGGAGCGCAGGGCCCGGGCCCCCGTCTTGCGCTGGAGGGCGACTTCGGCGGCGGCGGTCAGGGCCCCCTCGGTGAAGACGAGCTCGACCTTGTCGAGACCGAGGAACTTCTGGAACTGGCGGGTGATCGCGTTCTTCGGCTCGGTGAGGACCCGGACGAGGTCCTCGGCGGTGAGCGGGGCGAGGGTGACGACGACCGGCAACCGGCCGACGAACTCGGGGATGAGACCGTACTTGAGGAGATCCTCCGGCATGAGCTTCTCGAGGATCCGGCTCCGGTCCTCCTTCGAGACCGGGGTCTCGGCCCCGAAGCCGATCGCCCGCCGGCCCACCCGCTCCTCGACGATCTTCTCGAGGCCGTCGAAGGCGCCGCCGCAGATGAAGAGGATGTTCGTCGTGTCGATCTGGATGAAATCCTGGTGGGGGTGCTTGCGACCGCCCTGGGGCGGGACGTTGGCGATCGTCCCCTCAAGGATCTTGAGGAGCGCTTGCTGGACCCCCTCGCCGGAGACGTCGCGGGTGATCGACGGGTTGTCGGCCTTCCGGGCGATCTTGTCGATCTCGTCGATGTAGACGATCCCCCGCTGGGCCCGGGCGACGTCGAAGTCGGCGGCCTGGATGAGCCGGAGGAGGATGTTCTCGACGTCCTCGCCGACGTAGCCGGCCTCGGTCAGGCTCGTCGCGTCGGCGATGCAGAAGGGGACGTCGAGGACCTTGGCCAGGGTCTGCGCGAGGAGGGTCTTCCCGGAGCCCGTCGGCCCGACGAGGAGGACGTTCGACTTCTGGAGCTCGACGTCGTCGATCTGGTGGCCGGCGTTGACCCGCTTGTAATGGTTGTAGACGGCGACGGAGAGGACCTTCTTCGCCTTCTCCTGGCTGATGACGTACTGGTCGAGGGCGTACTTGATCTGGCGGGGGTTCGGGAGCTTCGGCGTCTGCGGCTTCGGCCGCGGCGACTCGAGGGTCTCCTCCTCGATGATCTCTTGGCAGAGGTTGACGCACTCGTCGCAGATGTAGACGCCCTGGCCGGCGATGAGCTTGCGAACCTGCTCCTGGCTCTTGCCGCAGAAGCTACAGCGGTACGGGACCTTCGGGTTCTTCGTGCTCGAGGTCGACACGGCCGCCCCCTTCCCCTTCCTATTCGTCCTTCGCCTTCTTGGGTACCGGCTCGGGCTCGGCCGACCCGCCGCCGGCGGCCGCCTCGCCCGACGCCGCTGCGGCGGCCGCCTTCTCGGCGTCGTGGTGGATCGCCGTCAGCGAATCCCAGCCGACCGAGTAGACGGCGTCGATGATGCCATAGTCCCGGGCCTCCTCGGGAGACATGAAATAGTCCCGTTCGGTGTCCCGGATGATCTTCTCCAGGGGCTGGCCCGTGTGGCGGGCGAGGAGCTCGTGGTTCCGGCGGACGAGGAACTCCCACTCCCGCATCTGGATGATCGCGTCGGGGGCCGAGCCGCGAAAGCCACCCGTCCCCTGGTGGATCATGATCCGGCTGTTCGGCAGGGCGTAGCGCTTCCCCTTCGCCCCGGCGGCGAGGAGGACGGCGGCCATGGAGGCCGCCATCCCGATGCAGATGGTCGCCACCGGCGCCCGGACGTACTGCATCGTGTCGTAGATGGCGAGGCCGCTCGTGACGACCCCGCCCGGGGAGTTGATGTAGAGGTAGATGTCCTTCTCGGGGTCCTCGGAATCGAGGAAGAGGAGCTGGGCGATGACGAGGTTGGCGACGTGATCCTCGATCGCGTCGCCGAGGAAGATGATCCGCTCCTTGAGGAGCCGGGAGTAGATGTCGTAGGCCCGCTCTCCCCGGCTGGAGCTTTCGATCACCATCGGGACGAGCATTTCGTTTCCTCCAACGGGTCGATGTCGCTTCGGTGGCGCCGCCGGGCGCCCGTCAGTCGGCGGGATCCGCCGCGGCCGGGGCGACGAGCTCGGGGCTCGCCTCGGCCGGGTGCGCCTCGGGGAGGTGCGTCTCGGCCGGGTGCGCCTCGGCGGCCAGATTCAATTCTCGCGTTTCCTGCGGATCGGCGCCGTCGGAGCCGGGTCGCGCCGGCTCGTCCCGGTCGTCCTCGAGGTGCGGCAGGGGCGGGTGATCGGGGTGGGCGGCGAGCCAGGCGTCGATGAGGTGCTCGACGACGAGGGAGCGCCGGAGGTTGCTCCGGACGAAGGCCCGACCCCGCGCGCTCTCGAGGTAGCGGAGGAGCCGGGGGTTGCTGGCGTAGCGCTCTCGGGCCCGAGCCAGCTCGGCCTCGACCGCCGACTCGGGGACCTCGACCCCCTCCACCTCGGCGATCTTCGAGAGGACGAGGAGGACCTTTGCCCGCTTTTCGGCCCGTGGCCGGAGCTCCTCGACGAGCCGGGCCTCCTCGGCCTCGACGGTCGCCTCGGCACCGCTCCCCGGCCGGCGCACGCCGGGCGGGAGGACGAGGCCGGTCTTCGGGTCCCGGTTCGGGCCTTCGGCCTCGGGCTCCTGTTCGCGCTGCGCCGCCCGGATCCGAAGGTAGGTTTGATAGTCGATCCCCTCGCGGGCGAGCGCCGACCGGAGCTCGTCCTGCATGAGCTCGAGCTCCTCCTCGACGAGGACCTCGGGGACGTCGACGGTGGCGTTCGCCGTCGCGTACTCGACGATCCGGTCGCCGAAGGCATGCCGAGCTCGGTCGACGGCGTAGCGCTCGAGCCGGGCCCGGATGTCGGCCCGGAGGGCGTCGAGGTCGGCGTACGGGCCGACGGCCTGGGCGAAGGCGTCGTCGAGGGGCGGCAGGACCTTCTCCCGGAGCTCGTGGAGGGTCACGGTGAAGGTGACGCTGGCGCCGGCCAGCTCGGGGTTCGGGTCCTCCTGGGGAATGGTGAGCTCGAAGGTCGTCGTCTCGCCGACCCGGAGGCCGACGAGGTGGGCCTCGAAGCCCGGCAGGAGCCGCTCCTGGCCGATGATGACCGGGAAGCGCTGGGCCGCGGCGCCCTCCACCGGCTCGCCGTTGCGACGCCCTTCGAACTCGATGACGGCGAGGTCGCCCGGTTGCGCTGCCCGGTCCTCGACGGGCGAGAGGACGGCGTGCTGCTCGCGGAGATCTTCGAGGACGCGCTCGACCCGACCTTCGTCGACGGGCTCGATCTCGGGGCGGAAGGGGACGTTCTTGTAGTCGCCGAGCTTGACCTCGGGCCGCACCGGGACGGTGGCGCGGAAGACGAGGGGCTTGCCCTCCTCGGCTTGGACGACCTCGACGTTCGCCTGGCCGAGGGGGATGATCTTCGCCTCGACGATGGCAGCCCGGTAGGCCTCCTCGACGAGCTGATCGACCGCCTCGTCGAGGACGGCGCCGGGGCCGAGGACGCGCTCGAGCATCGCCCGGGGCGCCCTGCCGGGCCGAAAGCCGGGGACGCGGGTCCGCTGGCCGAGGCGGCGGACGGCCGCCTCGACGGCTCGGGCGAGCTGCTCGGAGGGGACCTCGACCTCGAGGGTGACCGAGCTCTTCGGGGCTGGGGTGACGGTGACGTTCATCGTCCGGGCAGTATAGGGCGGGAGGTGGGGTGGCGCCGGTCGGGGCGGCGGTGGTGGCGGCGGTGGTGGCGGCGGGCGCGCATCCAGCGATGGCGCCGGAGCGACGGCGTCCGCGCCCGATCGCCGCCGGCCCATCCGCGCCGCTCGGTCGTTTAGGCACGGGACGAATGCCTGCGACGGTAGAGAGGGCCTGCCGGAGCCGCTCTCGCGGAGGAGGCGCCGTTTAGGCACGGGACGAATGCCTGCGACGGTAGAGAGGGCCCGTCCTGATCAACGATGCACCGGGTGCATGCGAGCCACCGGAACGGCCGCGCCGCTCGCTCGTGCATCCACCGGCGCGAACGCCGGCGAGGCTCGCCGAGCGACCATCCCGGTCAGCGATGCACCAGGTGCATGGGAGACAATGGAACGGCCGGCTGGCACGATCACGCATGCGCGGGGCGAATGCCGCGTCGCGTCAGCCGCCTCGCCGGGCGCCATCCATGCACGGGAGGCATAGCTGACAACCCAGGCCCGGCCGACGCCGGAGCTGGCATGCATCGGCTGAATACCTGACCGCCGGCCGCCGGTCCCGCCCGCCCACGAGTCTGGGAAAGGGTGGGCCTGGTAGGCGAGGTCAGACTCGAACTGACACGCCCCTCACGGGGCACCGGCTCCTAAGGCCGGCGCGTCTGCCATTCCGCCACTCGCCCTGGAACGCGCACCCAGGAGATGGTAGCGCCAACGCAGAGACCGACCTCGCCGTGGCAACCACCGCCGACGGGGCCGGGCACCCCCCGAGTGCGCGGACTCTTCGGCGACCACGCCATGCCCGCCGTCCGGCCACCACCGCCGGCGCCAGCGTCACTCAAGGGGCATCCATCGGGTCTCGGCCGGCTCCGGGCTCAGGAGGAGGCGATGCATTTTCGCCACGCGCGCGCCTCTGGGTCAAAGGGACGGCTGGGTGGCGGCCCTCACGTCCTCGCCACGCACGCGGCACCTCTGGAGGCCACCCCTCGCGGCCCGGCCGGGTCGCCGCGGCACCCGCCCCGAACGTGACCGGGCCCTTCAGCCCTCGCCCGGCGGCGCATCGGCCGCGCGCCGGATCAGCCGTCCTGGCCCCGGACCGGCAGCGGGGCGAACACGAGCCGCACCTCCGGATCCTCGAGCACGAGCCTGTCGGGGCTGCCATCGTCGATCTCCCGCACGAGTGGAATCGCGTCGCGGAACAGCTCGTCGGTGGCCATCACCTCATCCTCCTCGCAGCGCATGATCGTGGCCCGGATGTTGCTGAGCCGAAGCGTCCCATCGACCCGTTGGAGGTCGGCCCAGTAGGAGTTGCAGGCCGACACCCCCAGAGCTCCCTCGCGGCCAGGACGAGGGTGATGGGGGGATCGGGCAGGAGGGGGATGGGTCGTACACGGTCCGGGGGCGCCAAGGGGGCCCTACCGCGCCGCGAAGCATCAAGGAACGGCGATCCCGGCGCGGGGCCGGGATCGCCGTCGCTTGCTCCGAGGCGACCGAGAGCGGGGGTCTACGGGAAGACTGGTGCCGGGCAGCTGCTCGGTCCCGGCTGGACGAAGGTCAGGTTGTTGTTGGCGTTGTCGAGGGCGTTCTTCAGCGCCTCCTGGTAGGAGCGCCACGCGTCACCGCTGTACGCGGTGCCGTGGACGCCAAGCTCCGTGTTCGCCTCGGCCATGACGGCGTTGACCGTGGCAAAGCCGTTGGCGTTCGCCGAGTTCGTGCCGGGGGCGTAAATCAGGGCGTTGCCATTGACGAAGTCGTAGCGGACGTTGAGCTCCATCGCCGCCAGCTGGGCAGACAGCATGTAGGCCATGTTGGTGGCGCTGGCGTTGAGCAGCCCGGTTCGGAACGCCGCATACGTGGCCGGGTCGAAGTTGGTGCCGTCGGCATTCCGCAGGTTGAGGCCGCTTAGGAAGGCGAGGGCCGCAGCGAAGTTGTCGCCGTTCTTCATGATCGCCTGGCCGTTCTTGTTCGACCAGAAGCCGAGCGTGCGGCCGCCGCCAGCTCCCAGGCAGACGTTCCCGAAGTACAGCCCGCTGGCGGTGCTCCCGTCCACCACCACCACCGTGTACGTCTTGTCGCCGTTGAGGGTCACCGACGCGCCATCCTTGGTGGACGACTGATCCACGAGGTTGCCCGTCTGAACCCAGGGGCTGTTGGCGACCTGCTCGGCGAAGGTGTACGTGTCGGCGACGAACGAAGCGCTGAACGCCCCCTTCGAATCGGTGGTCAGCGTCCCGGAGACGCCGTCCGTGAAGTCGATCGGCCACCCGGCAATGCCCGGCTCACCAGAGTCCCACTGGCCGTTGGTGTTCGCGTCGTAGTACTTCATCCCGCTGACGACACCGAACGGCGTGACGACCCCGGTTGGCGGAACTCGGAACGCGTCGAACTTGCACTGCGAGGGGTTCGTGGCACGAACCTGGCAGATTGCAAGGATGTAGACCCCGCCGGCGTTACTCGTGTTGTCGTACGGCGATAGCTGGATGACAAACCGGTGGCCCGGGTTCGTGCCGGTTGCGTGATCGCACCCGGTACTGTAGCTGTCGATCTCGTGGTTGGCGACGTGAAACGTCCGGCAGGAGACGTTGTCACCCAAGCCTAGGTCGCCGGTGGTACCGCCGGCCGTCGTGTCGCTCAGGTTCCCCTTGGCGCCATCGGTGAACCCACCGTTCTGGAAACCTGGCACGAGGACAGCGAAGAAATAGTCCCCATCGGACAGACCGGCGGCGCTCGGGCCGCCACTCATGTAGACGCCATCCTTCGAGGCGTAGTTGTTGCAGTCGACGCCGTTCGGGCTGTCGAGGCACTGCGACGCGTCGACGAAGGTCGTGAAGGCGGCCCCGGCGACCGTTGCGCCGACGCTCGCCGGCAGCACCGCCGCGACGAGGAGCGCGCTCGCTAGCAGGATGAAGACTCGTTTCATGTGTACCCTCCGTTCCAGGACTCCATCGATGGCCATGCGCTACCGGGACGCCGGACGGGACTGAACGGGTTGCCCCGCCTTCCGCGCCGCCGGTCACGCGACCCACACGCCCCCGGAAGGCATCGGCGCCAGCGGCCGAGCTGGCACCGCGCGCCACGCGCTGATCCCATTGTGGACCGGGGTGGCGACGGCGCGCATCCGGGGAAGTACGGAGTCCGCCCCGGGATTCGGCGCGCGGGCCGGCCCTCGACCGCGCCCCGGTCAGCCCTCGACGAGGGCCCGGACCGCGGCCGCCCGGTTGCGCGCCCCGAGCTTGCGCAGGACGCTGCCGACATGGGTCTCGACCGTCCGGGTCGAGATCCCGAGCGCCTCCCCGATCTCGCGGTCGGTCAGGCCCTCGGCGAGCAGGCGAAGGACCTCGTGCTCGCGCGGGCTGAGCAGGTCGAGCCGCGAGGCGCCCGCCCGCGGACCTCGTCCGGTCGCGGCGAGGTGCTGAACGACCTGGGCAGCCATTCGGCGCGGCATCGCCAGGTCGCCCTCGACCGCCCCCCGGACCGAGCGCACGAGCGCCTCGGCCGAGAGGTCCTTGGTCAGGTAGCCCGCGGCGCCGAGGCCGATGGCCTCGAGCACGTCGCGCGAGTCGCCCGACACGGTGAGCATCACGATCTTCGTCCGCGGCAGGCGCGGCGCAAGCTCGCGGAGGACGTCGAGCCCGGACAGCCCGGGCAGGTCGATATCCAGCAGGATGACATCCGGTCGCAGGCGAAGCGCCTGCGCCATCGCCTCCTCGGCCGTCGCCGCCTGGCCCACCACCTCGAGGTCGCCGTCGGCCAGGGTCTGGGCGATCGCCTCGCGCACCAGGCGATGGTCCTCCACCACCAGGACCCGCAGACCCCGCCTCTCTCCCGTCGGGTCTCCCATCTCCGTCACCACCGCCGGCGGAGCGGGCTCTCCCCCGCCGAGGGGCCCTCCCCTTCTGCCCTTCGCCTGGCCGTCGAGCCGTTGGCCCCTTCAGCCGCCGCCCCTTGGGACAGGGGGAGGGAGACCAGCACCCGCGTCCCGTCATGAGGCCGTGACCGGATGGCCAGCTGGGCCCCGATGGTTCGCGCCCGCTCGGCCATCATCTCCAGGCCAACCCCCCGCCGGCGCCCTCCCGGGCGAAACCCCCGCCCGTTGTCGGAGATCTCCACCTCCAGCCTCGGCCGGGGTTCCTCGACAACCCGCGTGGAGACCCGTACTACCGTTGCCTCGGCGTGCTTGGCGACATTGTTCAGCGCCTCCTGGGCGATCCGCCAGAGTTCCACCCTGGCCTGGGCAGGAAGGCTGACCGCGCGGCTTGCCAGGTGGAGCTCCGTTGCCACCCCGGAGCGCTCCCGAAACGCCTCCGCCGATCGGGTCAAGAGATCGTCCAGCGGCGGCGGATTGGTTGCCCCCTGTCCACGAAGGCTTTCCACGGCCGCCCGCGCCGCCTGCAGGGCTCGGTCGAGGGCCTCGGCCGCTCCCTCAGCGACCTTCTTGAGCTCGTTGGGTCCTCCAGTCGGGTGCTCCGACAGCCGACCAACCCGAAGCCGGGCCAGCCAGAGGTCCTGGGCCAGGCCGTCGTGCAGCTCCCGGGCGAGCCAGGCGCGCTCTTCGCGGGCCACCCGCTCCAACTCGATGGCCCGAAGGCGGGCTGCGCGCGCAGCGGCGAGGCGAAGGTCTCGAAGGTCGTGCCGACTCTGTTCTTGGATGCCGAGCAGGACGACGATCGAAAAGGCGACCCGCAGCGCGTCGGCCGTCGTCACCAGGCCGATGTACACCCCCGGGTAGAACGCCATGTGGAGCTGGCTAAAGGCTGCGAGCACGTAGCCGAGCGCTAGGTACCGCGACTCGATGCTCCGACCGAGACCCTCGTCGGGGCCGCCCGCGTCGACCCGAAGGGCCGCGGCCAGGAACAGGACGGCGACCGCCAGCTGGATCCCCAAACCCGCGGCGGTCACCCCGGGGAGCCCCGCCGGCGTGCCCGGATCGCTGCGGAGATGAGCGATCCCCTCGGGCCCGATGAGCGGCGGCAGCGACGAGGACAGGGTCAGGACGACCGGTGCGGCGGCGAGGAAGAGGAGGCTCGGACCGACGAGCCAGAGACGAGCCCCGCCGGCCCGGAACCCCGGCTCGGGATCGTTCGGAACGTCGGTTCCCGTACCGTCGGCGCCCCCCCGTCCGACCGGCGCGGCGGTTGCCGCTACGAAGAGACAGGCGGCGAGGAGCCGCCCCACGGTCCAGAGGTAGACGGGCCCCTGTTCGGGGCGGCGCAAGGAGAAGCCGAGGGCGTCCCCGGCACCCGAGACGGCGACGGCGACGACGGCAGCGCCGCTGACGGCGAGGACCGAAAAGCCCGCCGCCTCGAGGAGGTCGCGCCGCTGGCCGAACTCTCGCCAGCGCGCCCAGGTGAGGCCGCCGGCGGCGGCGGCGGCGAGAGCGACGGTGGTGTTCACGACGAGGTCGAGTCCCGGAGCCAGGACGGCAAACTGGAGGGCGGGCACGACGAGAATGGCGAGGCTAAGGAGGGTCAGGAGCCCGAGGGCGGCCAGGAGCGGACCCGACGGCCGGCGACGGAGGGCCGCGAGCGCTGTCGATCCGGTACCGAACCTCGCTCGAGAGCGGCGATCCACGGCGGGGGCTGCCTCCGCTTTGGAACCCGTCGCCCCAGCAAGCCCGGCTCGATCGATACCCACCCAGCGTGGGCTCGCTCGGACGTCGGCTGATCGCGCCAACGGGTCAGGTGTGCCGCCTCTGGTCATCACGCCTTCGCTGCGATCACGGCGGCGCCCGCCGTCGCGGGCGCTCGGTGGGTCCCGGCGGCTGGATCTGCACGTATCCTAGCCTGCCTCGGCCAGCCCCTGGCTGGCTTCGCCCCCCGGCGCTCGGCCCGAACCGGTGGTCCTCGGCCTTCTCCTCTCTGTGCCCTCCCCGACCCGGGCGGCTCCTAGCGCCCCAGGCGCTCTCGCCAGCGGGCGAGGGTCGACCGGTCCGGCTCGAAGAGCGCCTCGGCGAGCCGGCGGCCGAGGCGGCTCGAGACCGGCCCCGCCACGTTCCGGAGGAGCGTCGCCGCCGCCGCGCCGAGGTCCTGCTCGCGGCGAACCTTGGACCGTTCGGCGAGGTAGCGGGCGAACTCCCGCTCGAGGGCACCCCGGACCCGCGCCCCGTCGGCACCGAGGGCCCGGACCGCCCGCTCGATCTCCTCGGGCAGGAGGGAGGCCGGGAGCTCGGCGCCCGGGCCACGCACGGCCCGCCCGAGGCGGCGGAGGATCCGCTGCGGCCCGCGAAGGACGAGGAAGGCAAGCCCAGCCGCGGCACCGAGGGTCCGGACCGGGTCGTGGCGGATCCGGGCCGGGATGTCGACCGCCGCCCGGACGGCGGCCTCGGTCCGGCCGAGCTCCTCGGCCAGGGCCGCTCGGGCGGCGACGACGTCCGCCCGGGCGGCTACGACTTCCGCCCGAGCGGCTGCTGTTCGCGGATCCACTCGATCGTCTCCTTCGTCGTCTCGATCGTCTCGGTCGGCCAGTAGCGGGCCCGGAGCGCCTCGAGGTCGACGCCGCGGCGCCAGACGTCGACGACCATGGCCCCGATCCAAACGAGGAGCCCCACCGTGACGGCCGCCCCGGCCGCCGGCGACGGATCGTAGTCGATGGCCGTCAGCGGCCCGGCCACGAGCCCGCCGATCGCCCCCACGACGGCCCCACCGCCGGCCGCCGTCCCGGAGCGCCCGAGGCCCGCCCCGAGGAGGAGGCCGAGCCCCGCCCCGACGACGATCCCGCCGCCGGCCGCCGCGGCGATGGTCCGCCAGGCCGGATCGAGCCCGCCGAGGACGCCCGCTCCGAGGTCCGTCCAGGCGGCGTGGAGCCAGCCGAACCCGAGGGCGAACCCGACGCCGAGGCCGGCGAGGAGCCCGAGCCCGGCCGTCGCCCAGAGCCGTGTCCCCGGCACTCGGAGGATGCCGAGGACGGCCGCCCCAGCCCCGCCGACCGCCCCGAGGGCCCCGATGGCGACGCCCCAGCCCATCGAACCGAAGAGCCACTCGCCGAGGAAGAGGACGAGGCCGAAGGCGGCGAGGGCCGCCGCGAAGAGGAGGAGGGCGACGACGAGACCGGCGAGGGCGGCCGCCCGGCGAAGCTCCTCGGCGATGGCAGCGGCCTCGGCCCGGGCGAGGGCGAGATGGGCGGCGACGAGGCGGCGCGCCGCGGCGAGGAGTCGACCGAGCTGGTCACGGAGACCGGCCGGCTCGCGGTCGAACCCCGGACCCGGGGCGGACGCCGTCGGAGGAACGTTCAGGGTCTGCTCTCCGCTGCGCCGGTGACGACGAGGTGGGACGAGCCGATCATACCGCCTCGGCCGACGCGCCGACCGAGGCAGGCCGCCCCCGTTCAGGCCGGGAGTCCGAAGGCCCGCCGCCCGAGCTGGTCGGCGGCATCGAAGAAGCCGTACGTTCGCTTGAAGGCCGGATCGAGGGGCTTCGGCGGTCGCCCCGTCGCCGTGCGCCAGAGCTCGCGTTCGAGCTCGCGGATCCGCTCGGCGAGTTCGGCCGGGCCCCGCGGAACCGGGATGTCGGCGTAGGTCCGGAGACCGGCCGGGTAGCGGACCCGCTCGTGGGGGATCCGGGGCAGGTAGCCGAGGACGACCCGGGCGTGGGTGAGGGCGGCCAGATCCCACGGCCGAGCGCGTTGGAGCCGCGGGCCGCTCCGGCCGAGGCGTCGCTCGAGGAGCGCCTCGGCGAGGGCCGCCCGTCGCTCCGCCTCCGTCTCCGGAACCGCCCGGTCGAGCGCGGCGACCTGGGAGATGAGGTAGCGGAGCTCGTCGAGCCCGGCGTGCTCCGAACGGACCCAACCGACGAAGCCGGCCTCGATCCCCTCGATGTGGGGGAGGGTCGCCTCGGCCAGGTAGTCGGCGCCCTCCTCGGGCAGGCTCCCCTCGTCGAGGACGACGTCGAGGAGCTCGCGGGTCCGCCGGACGAGCTCGAGGAGGCGATCGAGATCGAAGAAGCCGGTTTGGTCCATGGCGCCCATAAGGATCGTGCGCGACCGGCCGTGCGCCCGGCAAGCGTGCCGGGCGGAGCCGGCGGATTCCAGGCTAGCGCGCCGGCTCCCGACGCGCCATGGGAGGACGGTCGTGCTCGTGAGACCCGAGCGGCCCTCCCGATCCGAGGGAGGCCGCCCCGGCCGGTCCGCGCGCCGGGTCAAGGGTCGAGCGAGCCCTCGGTCCGGCCGCGCCGCCGCGTCGCCCTCCGGTTTGACGCCGGACGCGACCGACCCCGATCATGGATCGGTGACCAGCGCAGACGTCATCGTCGTCGGGGCGGGCGTCCAGGGCGCGAGCCTCGCCTTCCACCTCGCCGAGCGCGGCGCCTCCGTCCTCGTCCTGGAGCGAGCGAGCGTCGCGGCCGGCGCCACTGGCCGCTCCTCGGGCTTCGTCCGGATGCACTACGACCTCGAGGCCGAGGCCCGCCTCGCCTGGGCATCGGCGCCGTACTTCTGGGACTGGCCGAGCCGGGTCGGCGCCGGCGACCCGGGCTTCGTCCGGACCGGCTTCCTCCAGCTCGTCCCGCCGGGCTTCGAGGCCCACCTCCGGGCCAACGTCGCCATGCAGCAGCGCCTCGGCATCGCGACCCTCCTCCTGGCCGGCGACGACGTTCGCCGCCTCGTCCCCGATCTCGCCGCCGACGACATCGCCGTCGCCGCCTACGAGCCCCTCTCCGGCTACGCCGACCCGGCTGCTACCGCGGCCGGCTTTTTGAGCGCCGCCCGCGCCCGGGGGGCTCGGTACGTCGGCGGCTGCCGCGTCGAGCGGGTCACGACCGCCGGCGATCGCGTCACCGGCGTCGCCTCGGACCAGGGAGCCTTCGCCGCGGCCGTCGTCGTCGACGCCGCCGGCGCCTGGGCGGGAACCCTCGCCGCGAGCGTCGGGGTCGAGGTCCCCATCGAGACCTGGCGCCACGACACCTTCGTCCTCGGGCGCCCGCCGGGCCTTCGGTCGCCGCTGCCCATCGTCCTCGACCACGCCCTCGGCGTCTACTTCCGACCCGAAGGGGTTCACCAGCTCCTCGTCGGCCTCGAGGACGAGAACCGGCTCGGCGGTGACCCGGACCGGCCGCTCGAGGCGACGCCGATGCGAACGACGGAGATCGCCGTCGAGCGCCTGACCCGCCGCCTCCCGGCGGCCGAGGCGGCGACCCTGGAACGAGCCTTCGCCGGCCAGGACGGGATCACACCCGACCAGCGGGCCATCATCGGGCCGGCCGGGCCGGAGGGCTTCTGGCTCTGCTGCGGCTTCTCCGGCACCGGCTTCAAGACCGCTCCCGCCATCGGAGCGGCCCTCGCCGCCTGGATCTGCGGGGACGCGGCCGGGGCCCGCGACCTCGCCCCGTTCCGCCTCGAGCGTTTCCGGACCGGCGAGCTCCTCGTCGGCGACCACCCCTATCCGTCGTTGTGGCGGTGACCGCCGTCGGCGAGCCCACCGGCAGCCCGGACCCGCAACCCGCCCGGGCCGAGGCCGCGCGCCCCCGGGTTTCGACCGCGCGCCCCCAGGTCTCGACCGCGCGCCCCCGGCGCCGGGTCGCGGCGGCCGCCATCCTCGCCGTCGGCTCCGAGCTCACGACCGGGGCGACCCGGGACACGAACGCCGCCGAGCTCGCCGCGGCCCTCGCCGCCGACGGCGTCGAGGTGGTCGGGATCGGCCTCCTCCCCGACCGCCTCGAGCTCGTCACGGCCGCCCTCGCCGAGGCCCTCGACCGGTCGGACCTGGTCCTCACGACCGGCGGCCTCGGCCCGACCCCCGACGACCTGACCCGGGAAGCCATCGCCGCCGTCTGCAACGAGACGCCCGTCGTCGACCCGCGCCTGGAGGCCGCCCTCCGCCGGCTCTGGCGCCGACGGGGCCTCCCCTACCCGACCGCGAACGTCAAGCAGGCTTGGCGCATCCCGTCGGCCCGCCCGATCCCGAACCCGAACGGGACCGCCCCGGGCTGGTGGGTCGAGCGACCCGACGGGCGGCTCGTCGTCGCCCTTCCGGGGCCGCCCCGCGAGCTGCGGCCGATGTGGCGCGACTGGGTCCTGCCCCGGCTCCGCCGCCGGGGCCTCGGACGGCGCCAGGCGGTCCGGACGCTGCGGACCTTCGGGATCGGCGAGTCCCAGCTCGTCGAGCTCCTCGGCGAGGCGCTCCTCCGAGCCGAGAACCCCCGAGTGGCGACCTACGCCCGCCAGGACGCCGTCGACATCGTGATCACCGCCCGGGACGAGGCGGCCGGCCGCGGCCGGCGGAGGCAGCCGGCCGAGGCCATCGTCGCGGCGACCGAGGCCACCATCCGGGCACGGATCGGCGACGCGGTCTGGGGCGTCGACGACGACACCTGGCCGGCCGTCCTCGGCCACCTCCTCGTCGCCCGCGGCTGGCGGCTCGCCGTCGCCGAGTCCGGGACCGGCGGCAGCCTGATCGCCCTCCTCGAGCCCCTCGTCGTCGCGGGCCGACTCGTTCGGGGCGAGGTCGAGCCGGCCACCGCGCCAGCGACGCCCGACACCACCGATCTGCGCGATCGTGCCGCCGTCGTCCGATCGGCCGCTGGAGCGGAGGTGGGGCTCGCCATCCGCTTCGTCCCGGTGGAACCCGATGCCACGGTGGAGATCGGGATCGTCGATCCGACCGGCCGCCACGGTGAGCGACGGCGGGTCTTCGGTACGGGCAGCCAGGCCAGGCTCCGGGCCGCCGTCGCCGCGGCCGATACCCTCCGGCGCCGCCTCCTCGCCGTCGGCGCCGGCGACGCCGACGGATCCACCACGGCCCCAAGCGCCTAGACTGGGAGACGCATGCCAACCGACGAACCGACGACCGACCGACCCGTCACCAGCGCCGACCTGGCGGCGTCCGGCCTCTTCGCCGAGCTGCCGAGCCAGAGCCTGGCGCCCCTCGTCGGCGTCGCTCGGCGCCGCCGCCTCGAACCCGGCGAGGTCCTCTTCGCCCACGGCGAGCCGGCCGAGTCGTGCTTCATCGTCGAGCGCGGCCGGGTCGTCCTCCGGGCGACGGCCGGCGGTCGATCGACCATCGTCATGAGCGCTGGCCCCGGCGACCTCCTCGGCTGGAGCGCCCTCCGCCCGGAGGCACGCTGGCTGACGACGGCCCGCGCCGTCGACGCCGTCACGGTCATCGTCATCCCGATCGCCGCCCTCCTCGACTTCCTGGCCGGGGGCTCCGAAGAGCGGCGGATCCTCATCTCCCGCCTCGCTGCCATCGCCGCCGACCACCTCGAAGCGACCCAATCGCAGCTCATCGCCGGGCGCGGCGAAGGGCTCATCACCGGCGGCTGATCACCGGCGGCTGATCACCGGCGGCTGAGCCCGGCCCCTCGGCTCAGTCCGACCTCGCCGCTGCCGAGTGGTGCGTCGATCAGCGACCGGCCGCCCGGGCGAGCCCGGCCAGGTCGACGATGACGATCGCCTCCGACTCGAAGCGGAGCAGCCCGGCCGCGGCGAAGGTCCCGAGGACCCGGTTCACCGACTGGCGCGTCGAGCCGATCATCGCCGCCAGATCGCCCTGGGTGAGCCGACCGTCGAGCCGGACCGTGCCGTCGGGTCCACTCCGGCCAGCCTCCTCGGCGAGGCGGAGGAGGCGAGCCGCCAGCCGCGCCGGGAGGTCGAGGAAGTGGAGCTCGGCGACCTGTTCGGTGAGCCGCCGGATCTCGGCGGCGAGGGTCCGCACGAGGGCGGTTCGGATGGCCGGGACCCCCTCGATGAGCTCCTCGAAGCGGGCCCGCCCCAGGACGAGGGTCTCCGTCGCCTCCATCGCGACGGCGGTCGCCGAGCGTGGCGCGCCGTCGAGGAGGGCGAGCTCGCCGAAGATCTCCCCGGGGCGGAGCGTGGCCAGGATCGCCTCGGTCCCGTCTTCGGACGGGAGCGCGATCTTGACGGCCCCCCGCACGATCAAGAAGAGGGCGTCGCCCGGGTCGCCGAGGTGGAAGATCACCTCGCCCCGCCGAAAGCGGCGCCGGCGGAGCTCCCCTGCGAGTCGCTCGAGGAGGGCCGGCTCGAGCCCGGCGAAGAGCCTGGCCCGGCCGAGCACCGCGGCCACCTCACCGGGCGAGGCGACCTCGGGTCGACGAGGCCGGGCGCGCCCGTCGCCGGCGACCGCCTCAGGCCGACGCACTGCGGCGGATCTCCCCAGCGTCGGCGCCGACGCCGCTCAAGACGAGGGCGGCGAGCCGCCGGAAGCGAGCGGCCGCATCCGGATCGGCCGTCAGCTCGGCCGCCGTCCGCAGGAACCCTGCCGCCTCGACGACCGCTCCGGCCGCCAGCGCCTCGTCGGCGGCTCGGGCGAGGAGGGGAACGGCCCGCGGGTCGCGGGCTACGGCCCGGTGGACGGCGAGCTGGCTGACCGGCGGCGGTGGGAGGGTCGCCTCGAGGTGATCGGCGAGCCGAGCGTGGAGCGCCGCCCGGCGACTCGTGAGCATCCGCCCGTGGATCGCCTCGTGGACGAGGGGATGGGCGAACCGCCACTGTCCGGGTCCTCCGGCCGGGGTCACGAAGCCAGCCCGGCCGAGGCGGAGGAGCGCATCTTCGGTCACCGGCCGCCCGAGGAGGAGCTCGACGGCGGCGGCGTCGAAGGCCATCCCGACGACCGAGGCGACCTCGAGGAGCGCCCGCTCCTCGGCGTCGAGGGCGTCGAGCCGGGCTCCGAGCATCGCCCGGAGGGTGAGCGGGAAGCCGGACACGAGACGGACCGGGTCGACGACGAGACGACCCTCCTCGACCCGCGCCGCCCCGTCGTCGAGGAGCGAGCGGACCGTCTCGACGATGAAGAGGGGGTTGCCGTCGGTCCGCTCGCGGAGCCGGGCGGCGTCGCCGGGGCTGAGGTCGACCCCGACGAGGGCCTCGACGAGCCGCTCCGTCTCGCCGGCATCGAGCCCGCCGAGCTCGACGACCTCGACGTGCGGCAACGTCGCCCAGGCCGGCAGCCGGCCGGGTCGGAGCGTGGCGACGACGAGGAAGGGGAGCTCCGAACAGCCGGCGATGAGGTGGGCGGTGAGGGGCCGACTCGACGGGTCCTCCCAGTGGAGGTCGTCGAGGACGATGACGCGCGGACCGCCGAGCTCGGCGAGCCGCCGGAGGAAGTGCGCCCCCACCTCGAGGAGGATCGCCGCCGTCGTCGAGGGATCGGCCGGCGCGTCGGCGAGCTCGGCCTCCCAACCGTCGACCCCGGCTTCGCGGGCGAGGACGGCGATGGCACCCCCGTACCGGCGGGCCGCCGCGGGTTCAAGGTCGGCACCGAGCACGAGCCGTCGAGCGAGCGTGCCAGCGTCGACCCCGAACTCGGCGGCGATCTCCTCGACGAACGCTCGCGTCGACGCGTACGGCTCCACCGACCGATATGAGAGGTTCTCGGTCCACGTCCAGCGAAAGCCGGCCGCCCGGGCGTCGGCCTCCAGATCGGCGGCGAGGCGCGACTTGCCGATCCCGGCCTCGCCGACCAGGACGACGACCCGCCCACGACGGGTTCGACGGACCTCGTCGAGTGCCGCCCGGAGCCGCTCGCGCTCTCGCCACCGCCCGACGAGGCTCGGCCCGACCGAGGAGAAGGCGACGGGCGATCGGAGGCCGGCGAGGCGGAGGAGGGCGAGGGGCGGCCGCCCCGCCAGGACGAGGGCGCGATCGGTCGGTTCGACGTCGATCCGGTGACGGGCGGCGCGGGCGGTCTCGGGGTCGAGGAGGATTTCACCCGGCCGAGCGAGCTGGGCGATCCGGGCCGCCGCGGCTGCCGGGAGCCCGGTCACCGTCCAGTCGCGGCGTCCGGCGAGGGTCCGCTCGCCGGCGACGACCTCGCCGGTGGCAAGCCCGATGCGAAGCTCCGCCGACTCGGCCGCGGGGGTGGGCGTGACCGCGGCAGTGAGCGTGACCCCGCTGGTCGGCTCGCCGTCCTCGGGCATCGGCCCGACCGCGCCCGATGCGCCGGCGGCGCCCCCGATGCCGTCGCCGCCGAGCGAACCGCCCCACCACCCGGCCCGGGCGGCGTCCCGCATCGCCCGGGCACAGACGACGGCCCGCAGGGCGTCGTCGTCGTGGCCGGCAGGGATGCCAAAGACGGCGAAGATGGCGTCGCCGATGAACTTCTCGACGGAGCCGCCGAACCGCTCGACGCAGGCGGCGAGCCGGCCGAAGAGGTCGTCCATCCCGCGCCGGACCTCCTCGGGGTCGCGCGCGGCGACGAGCTTCGAGTAGCCGACGAGGTCGGCGACGAGGACCGTGACGATCCGGCGATCGAGGCCAGCCTCGGCCGCGCCGGCCGCTCCGTCCGCCCCCGCCGACGCGGCCGACGGATCCGCAGCGGGCGGCCGTGCCCCCGACGACGGAGGCGACGCGTCCATCGGTCCGAGGACCGCGCCGCAGGCGTGGCAGAAGCGCGCCTTTGGCACCGTCTTCGTCGCGCAAACCGGGCAGGTCATCTCCAAGCCTCCGCTCGACGTGCCCGGTCGATCCTACGCCATCCGGCGGCCCACGACGAATCCGTCTGGCCGTCGAAGCGACGATCCAGCGCCACTGAACCAGCCGGCAAGACGACGGCCGCCGGCCGGCCCGTCTTCCGACCCGAAACTGGTCTAGGAGATGGTCAGGACCGGCTGGGCGGCCGCCTCGGCCCGGACGCTCATCCGGGCGGCGACGGTGGAGGCGAGCCGCCGGAGCGCCTCGGCGGCGGGGCCCGGCTCCCGCTGGGCGACCGAGGGGACGCCCACGTCGCCGCCCTGGCGGACCGTGACGTCCAGGGGGATCCCGCCGAGGAACTCGACCCCCTGCTCGGCCGCGAAGCGCTCCCCGCCACCGCGACCGAAGATCTCCGTCGCCTCGCCGCAGTGGGGGCAGACGAAGGCGCTCATGTTCTCGACGACACCGATGATCGGGACGTTCATCCGCCGGAGCATCGCCGTCGCCTTCCGAACGTCGGCTAGGGAGACCTCCTGGGGCGTCGTGACGAGGACGACCCCCCCGATGGGGACCGACTGGGCGAGGGTGAGCTGGGCGTCGGAGGTGCCCGGCGGGAGGTCGACGACGAGGTAATCGAGCTCGCCCCACTCGACGTCCCGGAGGAACTGCTGGATCGCCCCGCCGACGAGCGGCCCCCGCCAGACGATGGGCTGGCCCTCGGGGACGAAGAACTGGATCGAGATGACCTTGACCCCGTAGCGCTCGAGGGGGACGATCTTGTTGTTCGGGCTCGCCGTCGGTTGGCCGTCGACGCCGAGCATGAGCGGGATGTTCGGCCCGGTGATGTCGGCGTCGAGGAGCCCGACCGCCGCGCCGGCCTGGGCGAGGGCGACGGCGAGGTTGACGCTGATCGTGCTCTTGCCGACGCCACCCTTGCCCGAGGCGACGGCGATGATGTTCTTCACCCCGGGGACGAGCTGCGCCTGCTGGCTCGGTGCCGTCCGCCGGACCATCGCCCCCCAGGTGACCTGGACCTCGGTCGCCCCGAGCGGCTCGAGGGCGCGCCGGACGCCGACCTCGATCTCGTCCTTGAGCGGGCAGGCCGGCGTCGTGAGCTCCAGGGTGAGGGCGACCCGACTCCCGTCGACGACGACGTCCTTGACCATGTTCAAGCTGACGATGTCGCGGCCGAGCTCGGGGTCGTGAACGCGCCGGAGGGCGTCGCGGATCGCCCCCTCGCTGAGAGTCGTCATCGACTGGGTCCTTCCTGCGTTGGCTTGGCTGGTTTCGACGATGGCCGCGTCGAATTCTACTCTGGGGGCCCGTCGACCACCGCCGGCCCAGTCGAGCCCTCCGCCGGCGCCGCGTTCCGTCCTCCGCACCACCCTGGCGCGAGCGCCGCCGTCGCCTTGACAGTCGTCACGTGGCGCTTCTATCCTGCGGCCCTAACCTACAGGAACCATCCACCCCTGGCGAACGGGCGACCGTCGCCCGGCGATCCGGCTCGAGGAGCACGATCCGCGCATGACCTCGATCGACGTCCGCCTCGTCGGCGTGACGAAGCGCTTCGGCGATACGGTCGCCGTCGACCACGTTGACCTCGAGGTCGAGTCCGGCGAGTTCTTCTCCCTCCTCGGGCCGTCGGGCTGCGGCAAGACGACGACGCTCCGGATGATCGGCGGCTTCGAGCAGCCGACCGAAGGTCGGATCGAGCTCCAGGGCGAGGACGTCACCTGGCTGCCGCCCTACCGCCGGAACGTCAACACCGTCTTCCAGAACTACGCCCTCTTCCCCCACCTGAGCGTCTACGACAACATCGCCTTCGGCCTTCGGCGCCGCCGGGTCCCGGAGCGGGAGGTCCGGGAGCGGGTGACCGAGATGCTCCGGCTGGTCGAGCTCCCCGGCTACGAGAAGCGCCGCCCGAGCCAGCTCAGCGGCGGCCAGGCGCAGCGGGTCGCCCTGGCGCGAGCCCTCGTCAACCGGCCGGCCGTCCTCCTCCTCGACGAGCCGCTCGGGGCCCTCGATCTCAAGCTCCGCAAGCAGATGCAGGTCGAGCTCAAGCGGATCCAGCAAGAGGTCGGGATCACCTTCATCTACGTGACCCACGACCAGGAGGAGGCGATGACGATGTCGGACCGGATCGCGGTCATGAACCGCGGCCGGTACGAGCAGCTCGGCGATCCAGAGAGCCTCTACGAGCGGCCGGCGACCCGCTTCGTCGCCGGGTTCCTCGGTGTCAGCAACCTCCTGCCGGCGACGCTCGACGGGACGGTCGGCGCCTACGCCGTCGCTCGCCTCCGCGACGACACCCGGGTTCGGATCCCTCGCGAGCTCACCGTCGGCTTGCGGCGGATCGAGGTCGGCGTCCGGCCCGAGAAGATCCGCCTCCGAGAGCCCGAGGAACCGGTCCCCGACGGCCTCAACACCCTGAGCGGCGTGGTCCGCGACGCCTCGTATCTCGGCGTCTCGACGAGCTACATCGTCGAGGTCCGAGGCGGCGCCCGGCTCACCGTCTACGAACAGAACGTCGAGCGGGCGACCCGCTCCGAACTCTGGCGACCAGGCGAGGAGGTCCGCCTGAGCTGGTCGCCGGACCACACCTTCGTCGTCCCGATCGAGGAGGACGCCGGGCCGCAGTCCGACGTCGGCGACGGGGCGGCAGCTGGGTGATCGGTCGGCGCCGCCGCGCCGACCGAATCCCGAGGAACAGGAGGAGGTCACGATGCAGGAGTCGATCATCAGCCGGCGGCGCTTCCTGGCCGGCACGGGACTGGCCGGGTTCGGCGCCTTCCTCGCGGCCTGCGGCAGCCCGGGGACGGGGAGCCCGTCGCCGTCGGCCGAGGTCAGCCCGTCGGCGCCGCCGTCGGCGGCCCCTTCGACCGAGCCGTCCCCCGCCCCGTCGCTCTCGAGCGTCCTCAACTTCGCCAACTGGCCGCTCTACATCGACACCGACGAGAACGACCCGACGAAGCACAAGACCCTCGAGGACTTCAGGGCCGAGTACGGGGTCACGGTCAACTACTCGGAGGTCGTCAACGACAACAACGAGTTCTTCGGGACGATCCGGGCACCCCTCGAGGCCGGCCAGGACACGGGCTGGGACATCGTCGTCCTGACCCAGTGGATGGCGGCCCGCCTCGTCCGCCTCGGCTGGCTCGAGAAGTTCGACCACTCGCACATGGCGAACTTCCCGGCCAACCTCCTCGACGCCTACAAGGGCGCCGACTTCGACCCGAACAACGACTACCACGCCGTCTGGCAGGCCGGCATGACCGGCCTCGGCTACGACAGCGCCGTGACCGGCGAGCTGACGAGCGTGAACGCCTTCTGGGACCCGAAGTGGAAGGGCCGGGTGACGTACCTGTCCGAGATGCGCGACTGCGTCAGCTTCGCCCTCGCCCGCCTCGGCTACAGCAACGCCACGGTCACCAAGGAGCAGTTCGACGAAGCCATCGCCGAGCTCAAGAAGGCCGTCCAGGCCGGGATCGTCCGGGCCTTCACCGGCAACGAGTACGCCGAGGACCTCGTCTCCGGCAACGTCGTCCTGGCCATGGCCTGGTCCGGCGACATCATCCAGAAGCAGCTCGAGCGGGAGTCGCTCCGCTTCTCGATCCCCCAGGAGGGCGGCGTCCTCTGGTACGACTGCATGCTCATCCCGAAGGGGGCGAAGAACAAGTACACGGCCGAGGTCTTCATCGACTTCGTCTACCGACCCGAGATCGCGGCCCAGATCGAGGCCTACGTCAATTACATCTGCCCGGTCAAGGGCGCTCAGGACGCGATCAAGAAGATCGACGAGGCCCTCGCGACGAACGAGCTCATCTTCCCGGCGGAGGCGACGTATTCGAAGGTCAGCGCCTTCCGGTCGCTCACCGAGGAGGAGGAGCGCTACTTCGACGACCAGTTCTCGAGCCTCATCGGCGCCTGACGGCGTCGGCGCGGCGACAAGACTGCGGGAGCCGGAACGATGGGTGCCTTCCTCACCCGCCGGCGCGGCCTCGTGCCGTACCTCCTGCTGGCGCCCGGCCTTCTCTGGCTGGCGGTCTTCTACGTCTACCCCGCCTTCCAGATGTTCATCAGTTCGTTCTGGTCGGGCACCCTCGAGACCGGCTTCCGCTTCTCCCTCGACAACTGGCGGACGTATCCGGCCGCCATTGAGCGTTACGCCGAGCAGTTCGGCCGCTCGATCCTCTACGCCACGGCGGCGACGATCCTGACCTTCCTCATCGCCTATCCCCTCGCCTACACCATCGCCTTCCGGGGCGGGCGGGCGAAGAACCTCCTCCTCTTCCTCGTCGTGGCCCCCTTCTTCACGAGCTTCCTGCTCCGGACCTTCGCCTGGAAGATCATCCTCGGCGACGACGGGATCGTTCTGGGCCCCTTGAAGGACCTCGGTCTCGTCGAGCCCGGCTTCCGGCTCCTCGCCACGCCCATCGCCGTCGTCTCGGGGATCACCTACAACTTTTTGCCTTTCATGACCCTCCCGATCTACGTCTCCCTGGAGAAGATCGATCGGCGACTCGTCGAGGCCGCCCAGGACCTCTACGCCGGACCGTGGCGGCCGGGCGGGACGATCGTCGGGGCGGCGGTCGGGGCGGGGCTCTTCGGGCTCCTCGGGGCGATCTTTGCCTTCGAGCTGCCGCTCATGGTCGGCCTCGGCGCCCTCGGCGGGGCCGTCGTCGGGACGGGCTTTCTCTCCGAGTCCTTCGCCCGGGTCACCTTCCCGCTCTCGCTGCCGGGCGTCTTCGCCGGAACCCTCCTCGTCATGATCCCGGCCATCGGCGACTACGTGAACGCCACCCTGCTCGGCAACCCGAACACGAGCATGATCGGGAACGTCATCCAACAGCGCTTCCTCGTCAACAACGACTACCCGACGGCCTCGGCCCTGAGCTTCATCCTCATGGCCGCCATCCTCGTCGTCGTGACGATCTACGCTCGCCTCCTCGGAACGGAGAACGCGAGCGTGGCCCGGGGCCTCTGACGGCCGATGGCCCAGGACGCCCTCGCCGCGCCCCTCGCCGCCCGACCGGTCGGCTGGCTCGACCGGTTTGCCCGCTTCTTCGACCGCTACCTCCTCCTCGTCTACACCGGCTTCGCCGTCCTCTACCTCATGCTCCCGGTCTTCGTCATCGCCCTCTTCAGCGTCAACGACCCGATCGGCCGGAGCAACGTCGCCTGGCGGGCCTTCACCCTCAAGTACTGGCTCGACCCCTTCGGGGTGCCGGGGCTCTTCGACGCCGTGGCGACGAGCCTGAAGATCGCCTTCGCCTCGACCTTCGTCGCCACCGCCCTTGGGACCCTCATCGCCCTCGCCCTCGTCCGCTACCAGTTCCGCGGTGCCGGGGCGACGAACCTCCTCATCTTCATCCCGATGGCGACGCCCGAGATCGTCATGGGCGCCTCGCTCCTGACGATGTTCGTCGCCATCGGCCGCCCACCGTTCTTTCCCCTGAACGAGCTGACGATCCTGATCGCCCACATCATGTTCAACATCAGCTACGTCGTCGTCACCGTTCGGGCCCGCCTCGTCGGTTTCGACCGTCATCTCGAGGAGGCGGCGATGGACCTCGGGGCGAACGAGTGGACGACCTTCTGGCGGGTGACCTTCCCGCTCATCTTGCCCGGCATCATCGCCGCCGCCCTCCTCGCCTTCAGCCTCTCCATCGACGACTTCGTCATCACGAACTTCACGGCCGGGCGGACGGTGACCTTTCCGATGTACATCTGGGGCGCCGCCCGGATCGGGATCCCGGTCCAGGTGAACGTCATCGGGACGATCATCTTCCTCGTCGCCGTCGGCTTCGTCGCCCTCTCCGTCGTCCTCGGGCGACGGCGCGCGTAAGGTGCGGGGGGCGAACGGTGGTCCACGCCGTCGGTGACGATGGGCTCGGGGGGTTGGAGCTCCTCGGGGTGACCGAGGCAGCCGAGCTCGTCGGGGTGTCCCCCTCGACCCTTCGGCTCTGGGAGCGCCAGGGGCTCATCGAGCCGGTTCGTTCCAGCGGCGGGGCACGTCGCTACGACCGGGCGATGGTCGACCGGCTTCGGGTCATCGCCCGGCTCCGGCGGGTCGAGGGTTGGAACGCAGCCGCCATCCGGCGCCATCTGGTGACCGGCGGCCTCGAGGCGGCGACGGCGCCCGATGGCCATGGTCCCTCCGATCCGGCCGGGGATGGGGGGCCGAGCGGCAGCGCGGGGACGACGGGGACGACGGGGACGACGACGGCGGCGGGCAGCGGGATCGGTTCGGCGGACGAGCTCGGCCGGCGGCTCCGTCGCCTCCGGCAGCGCCGCCGGTTCACCCTCCGGGAGGCCGCCGCCCGGTCGGGCCTCTCGATCTCCTTCGTCTCGGCCGTCGAGCGCGGCCTGTCGGGCATCTCGGTGGCGGCCCTGCGCCGCCTCCTCGGCGCCTACGAGACGACCCTCGCCGAGCTCGGGGCCGAGACCGACGTCGAGACCCGGGCCCCGGCGGGTCCCCGGCGCCTCGTCCGGGCCGGCGAGCGGCCGGTCCTCGAGACGGGCGGGGTCCGGATCGAGGATCTGGCGGTCGGGGCGAGCGTCCTGGAGCCGCAGCTCTTCGTCCTGGCACCGGGCACGACCTCGGAGGGGACGTACAGCCACCTCGGCGAGGAGTTCATGTTCGTCCTCGACGGGCGCCTCGGGGTCTGGCTCGACGAGGCTGAGTACTACGAGCTCGGTCCCGGGGACGCCCTCACCTTCCCCTCCAGCCTGCCACACCGCTTCGCCGCCCTGGGGCCGAGCACGACCCGGCTCGTCTGGGTCAACAGTCCACCCTCCTTCTAGGCCGCTGGGCAGGGCTGCGGAGCGTTCCGAAGCCCGATGGCCCGGCAGCGCAAGATCCATCGAGGAGCCCGAGCATGGTCGCCAGATCGATCGCCACCGCCGATGCCCTTCCGGATCGCTCCGTCGTGCCGGCCGTCTGGAGCCGGATCACGAACCTCGTCGTCGAGCGGGGCGAGGGCTCGTGGCTCGTCACCGTCGACGGGGAGCGTTACCTCGACTACAGCTCGGGGATCGGGGTCACGAACACGGGCCACGCCCACCCGAAGGTCGCCGCGGCCATCGCCGCCCAGGCGGCGAAGCTCATCCACGGCCAGCAGAACATCGTCTTCCACGAACCCGGCCTCCGGCTCCACGCCCGCCTGGCCGCCCTCCTGCCCGGCGGCCCGTGGGGCGTCTTCCTCTCGAACAGCGGCGCCGAGGCGATCGAGGCGGCGGTCAAGCTCGCCCGGGTGGCGACGGGCCGGCCGGCCATCGTCGCCTTCCGCTACGGCTTCCACGGCCGGACCGCCCAGGCGATGGCGCTCACGAGCGCGAAGGACGTCTATCGGGCCGCCTACGAACCGCTCCCGGGCTCGGTCTATCACGCCGACTTCCCCTACTGCTACCGGGCGCCCGGCGGCCCCCACCCGATCGAGCGCTGCAGCTGCGACTGGGAGGCGCGCCTCGATCTCCTCTTCCACCAGCTCGTCGATCCGGCCCGGGTCGCCGCCATCGTCGTCGAGCCGGTCATCGGCGAGGGCGGCTACATCGTCCCGCCGCCGGACTTCTTGCCCCGGCTCCGGGCGATCACCCGCCGCCACGGGATCCTCCTCGTCGTCGACGAGATCCAGACCGGCTTCGGCCGGACCGGCCGCCTCTTCGCCGTCGAGCACGGGGGCGTCGAGCCGGACATCCTCGTCGTGGCGAAGGGGATCGCCTCCGGCCTGCCGCTCTCCGGGATCATCGCCCGCCGGGAGCTCCTGGACCGCTGGGCCCCGGGCAGCCACGGCGGGACGTACGGCGGCAACGTCGTCGCCTGTGCGGCGGCCCTGGCGACCCTCGACGTCATCGAGGAGGAGGGGCTCGTCGCCAACGCCGCCGCCCGTGGCGCCCAGCTCCTGGCCGGGCTCCGTCGGATCGCCGCCGATCACCCGGCCGTCGGGGACGTCCGCGGCCTCGGCTGCATGGTCGCCCTCGAGCTCGTCCGGCCGGGCGAGGGCGACGGGCGGGTCCCGGATCCGGAGCTGACGAAGCGGGTCCAGGCCGAAGCCCTCGCTCGGCGGTGCATCGTCCTGACCGCCGGCTCGTACGGCAACGTCATCCGGATCATCCCGCCGCTGGTGACGACGGCCGCGGAGGTGGATCTGGCCCTCGCCATCCTCGGCGAGGCGCTCGCTGCGGCCGGCGCCTGAGGGCAGGAGGCCTGGGGCGCCGATTGCGGCGGCGACCGGGCTCGTGCTCGTCCTCGCCGCAGGCCTGGCTCGGCTCGGCGACGCGGACGCGGAGCGGCTTGGCTCGTCCCAGCGCCGAGGGGGTCTCGCCCGGCTCGACGGCGCGGAGTGGGTCTCGCTCGGCTCGCCGACGCGGACGCGGAGCGGCTTGGCTCGTCCCAGCGTCGAGGGGGTCTCGCTCGGCTCGGCGACGCGGAGAGGGTCTCGCTCGGCTCGGCGACGCGGAGCGGTCCGCGAAAGGGCTGCCCTGGGGCCGCGTTGGAGTTCGGGGGTGCGGGCCGGCCGGGATCTGGTCGGATGCCCGCCAAGTGGACGTTGGCCGCCGGTGCGGCGCCATCCCGCCCAGCGCTCCGCGACGGGGCCGCACCCCGGTTCCCGGTTCCGGGTCGGATGGGATCCGGTCAGATGCTCACCAGGTGAACGCTCGCCGCCGGTGGCCAGCCATTCCGGCCGAGCGGTTCGTGACAAACGTTCACGCCATGACCATTGGGCGGATCGGAGCGCTCAATGCGTCCTGAGGTGAACGCGCCGACGGCCGGTCCACGGCCTCGATGGGTCGTCGAGGGAGGGACGGCGGCCAGCTGCGTCACCTCCTGAACGTCTGGCCGGGTCGCGCGTCTCTCCTCGAGGCCGGGGCGGGGGTACGGAGCGTGGCCGCCTCGCGCCGCCGGCCGATCCTCGACCCGCGAGGCCGCCCGACGCACACCCGACGTTCATTTGGCCAACTTCGGCGCCAACTTCGGCCGACGTGAGCGGCTCGCCGCGGCCTTGGGACCCCCGGCACGCCACAGGGGTACCGGGCCCCAGAGCCGTGGCGGCGGGTTGTGGTCATCCCTCGTCGATATCGCCCTCGACGTGCATCGACGCGATGGCGCCGGCCGCGTCGACCCACACGGTCAGCTGCTCCATACCGGCTCCGGAGCTCCCATCGGCGCTCCGAAGAGACAGCCGCAGCTTCCAGAGCCCGACGACGGTCGGCTCGACGCTCTCGATCGCACAGCTCACGACGGCCGGTCGATCCAGAGCAGTACCCCAGACGTCCTGCCTGACAACGTCCGTCCGGTAGCCCACGTCACGCGGGAAACACCGAAAGGCGGTCGAACGTTCGGCCAGCCGATCCAACGCCAGTTCGAGGATGCGCGTCCGCGCTTGGCGGTCCGTCGGAAGCGGAGCCAGGGGAGGATCGGCCCGAGCGGAGCCGACGACGGCCGTGGCTTCAGCTTCGAGAGCGTCTTGGCCCGGGCCGCGAACACGGACGGCGAGCTCATACCACGAACCCACCGAACGGGGAACGGGAAACCGCCAGGTCAGCGTGGCGTCCGCGCCGTTGCGTCCTCCGACGGTTACCTCGACCTCGGCCGGCAGGCCAGCCACGGTCGTGCTCGGGTGCTTGATGAGATCGGTGGCATCTCGCGGTACGGGGCTGGCGTAACGGGTAACGAGGAAGAGGAGCGATCCCGGGGCAAGCTGGAGCGCATCGAGGTCACAGGGCGCCCGGCAGGGCGGTGCCGAGTCGCCGATGAACGCGACGACGGTGTCGGAGAGGCTCGTATGGCCGCGCACGTCGAGCCGCTGCCACGTGGTTGGGTACTCGAACGCGATGCCATCGGCGACAAACCGCGCACGTTCGACCGCGGACGGACTCGGCCGCACCGTCGGCCCCGGCGGAACCATCTGGCAGCCGGCGAGGACGGCCCCGACGATGAGTGCCGCCCCAACGACGATTGCCGCCAGGCCGACCCCCCCGGCCCGCTCCCTACCAGGCCAACCGAACGAGCGTGTGGGCCAGGCCATCCAGATACCAGACTCGGCCCTTCCCGTCGAGCGCGACGTCGTTCACTGCGGGGCGTATCCTCCCAATCGTCGTCCCGCCAGCCGGATTCGGAACCTCGACGAGCCGCTCGTCGAGGCTGAGCCGGCCGATCTCGGTGGGTCCGTCGAAGAGCACAATCGCCCCGATGCCAGCGTCGTAGATCAGCGTTCGACTGCCGAGCACGGCAGCCCGGGATGGATCCGAACGCCCGAGCGCCGGACCACTCGAGAACGACCCATCGGGGTTGAGCTGGGCGGAGCCGCCTCCAACGCCCAGAGCGAGGGTTCGGCCATCGGCCGACGCGAGTCGCGTACCGCCTCCGGCAACCTCCGAGACGACCTCGCCGTTTCGGCCCAGGAGCACCACCGCAGCAGGCACCGTCGGCCCCGAGAGAAGCCAGATCCGGTCTGTTGCGGCCACGACCAGGTCCTGAGCACCGGCGTACGGATCTGGGACCGGGATCCGCTCGACCTCTGCGAGCGAGTCGTCGAGACGGACCAGATACGGCACGTTGTTCCGGGCGACGACGATGGTGTCCGCGTCGGGTGCGATGGCCGAGATCCACGTCCCAGGGAGTGGAGCTGCGGGATCGAGCGCGTTCGGGAGCGCGTCTGGAACCACGAGGTCGAAGGCACGCTCGACCAGCGACGACGACGCAGGGTCGAACCGCACGAGCCGATACGGCTGCGTCACCCACACGACGCCATCAGCCCCGATCTTGACGCGACTCACGAAGCCGCCGTAGTCGGCGTCCGGGAGCGTCCAGGCCGCCTGCTCGAGAGTCTCGACGTCGACGGCCACGAGTTCGTCCGGTCCGGTCGCCCGCATGATCGCCAGCCAGAGCTTGCCCCGGACCCGATCGTACTCGAGGTCATACGCGTCGCCAGCGAGCCCGACCACCGACTGTGCCACCGGACCAGGAGCCGAGGACGTCGCCGGACCCTCTCCGGTCACGGGCTCGGCCGGAAGGAGCGGGACCGGGCGCGTGACCGCGACGAGCGCCGCCATCGTCAGTGTTGCCATGGCAACCAGCCCCACGACGGGGCGCCCGCGCCGCGCGGAAGGATGGCGGACCGTCATTGGTCATCCGTCCGAAATGCGGAGTAGCGCTTCACCTCGTAGTAGAAGGGCGGGTTCCCGGCGAACGTCCCCGTGCCAGGGGCGTTCACCGCGTTCCACAGCACCCACTGGCCCGAGCGAGTGAGGAGGTGAAGACCGAAGCTGTCGTTCACCCGATTGTTGTCGTCGAGTCCGAAGCGGTCCTGACCAAGGGGCTCCCCATCGGAGATGTCAGCGTCCGGAGCAGCTCCTCGTGGAGGAGCCCGTTCGAGGCCACCGCCGTCCGGCCGTGGATCGTCCGCCGGCCCCCGAAGTCGGTGACCCGCCCGCCGGCCTCTTCGACGAGGAGCGTCGGCGCCGCCAGGTCCCAGGGCGCGAGGTCCGCCTCGACCATCGCCTCGGCCGCGCCCTCGGCGACGAGGGCGTACCCCCAGAAGTCGCCGAAGCCCCGGTCCCGCCAGGCCCGCCGAACGAGGCTCCGAAAGCCCGGGCCCACGCCGGCCGCCTCGATGTCCGCCTGCGACCGATAGAGGAGCTGGGCGGCCCCGAGGTCGGCCACGGCCGAGACACCGATCCGCTCCCGGCGCGCCCGTCCCGGTCCGAAGCGGTGGATCGCCCAAGCCCCCATCCCCCGGGCGGCGTACCAGCGACTCCCCAGGCCAGGCGCGGACAGGACCCCGACCTGGAGCTCGCCGTCGACCTCGAGGGCGAGGAGCGTCCCGAAGAGCGGGATCCCCCGCATGAAGTTGTGGGTCCCGTCGATGGGGTCGAGGTACCAGCGTACGGCGGCGTCCCCGCCGGCGTCGCCCTCTTCCTCGCCGACGATCCCGTGGCTCGGGAAGGCCTCGGCGATCCGCTCCCGGACGAGCCGCTCGATGGCGAGATCGGCCTCGGTGACAAAGCTCCGATCCGGCTTCGCCCGGACCGCCACCGCTTCCCGGAAGAAGCGGAGGGCGATCTCGTCGGCGGCGTCGGCGCAGCGGAGGGCGAAGCGGAGCCAGGCGGCGAGGTCCCGCCGGCTCCCCCGCCGAAGCCCGGCGCTCCAGGCGGGCCCGAACGACGGGCCGCTCACCTGGCGGCGACGGCCGCCCCGAGGACCTCCGGCAGCGGTCGGTGGAGCTCGACGGGCGTCACGTACCGCTCGACCATCGCCCGCGACCCGACGACCCCGAGCTGGTCGTAGAGGAAGCCGATCTTTGCCGCCTGGACGGCGAGGATCTCGTCCTTCGTCGGCAAATCCCAGAGCTGGCGCTTGAACGGGCCGATCGTCTTCTTCCGGGTCTTGTAGACGAACTGGGCGTCCGTCTCGCCCTCCTTCCGCTCGTCGGCCGCGTTCTCGAAGCACCAGCGTTCCATGGCCGCCCGGAGGTCGGCCGGGAAGGCCGGGTGGTCGAAGAGCGTGTTCTGGAAGCCCGTCGCCAGGTGGATCTCGGCCGTCTCCACCTCCCGGAAGCGGTGGAACATCTCGTCGGGGAGCGTCGAGGCCCCGTGCTGGACCGTGCCGGCCAGGCCGTACTCGGTCCGGCAGACGGCCCCCAGCCGCTCGTGGACGCCGAAGTCGACGGCGACCTTGGCGACCGTTCCGTCGGGGAGGACGACCCCACCGTGGCTCGTTCCGGTCTGGACGCTGACCTTGCTGATCCCGACCGCGCCCGGCGCCCGGACCGCGAGCTCGCGGCGGAAGCCGTCGAGGTAGGCCCGCAGCTCTTCCACCGTCGAGTTCGCCTTGCCGACCTCGCCGATCTCGCCGCCGACGCTGATCGTCACCCCGTCGCTCTCGAGGGAGCGGATGAGCGCGGTCAGCTCGGCCGTGAGGACGTAGTTCGTCCGCTGCTGCTCGTCGACCGTCGGCTTCGAGAGATCGACGAGGGTCGAGGCGTCGATGTCGATGTTCCGGTAGCCGGCCTCGTAGGCGAGGCGGCAGGCCCGCCGGATCTCCTCGGTCATCGCCTCCGGGTCGGCGGCGTACTTCTTGGCGTTGAACTGGTAGTGGTCGCCCTGGAGGAAGACGGGGCCCTGCCAGCCGGCGGCGACGGCCCCGGCCAGGACGCTCGTCGCATAGTCGATGGGTCGCTGGTAGGTGTACGTCTGCTCGCTCCGGGCGAGCTCGAAGATGACCGCCCCGACGTCGAGGCGGGCGGCCGTCTCGAGGGCGACCCGGGCCATGTCGAAGGTCTGGGCCCGGATGTTGATGGCCGGCACCGTGAAGCCGCCGACCTCGCCCCGGCCGCGGGCCATGTAGAGCTCGTGGATGCTCGCCGAGCGGGCGCCCGTCGCCTGGGCGACCTCCCAGACGATCCACTGGGCCGCCTCGACGGCCCCGGCATCCTCGCCGAAGGCCGCCGTCCAGGCGAGGTCACGGATCGCCTCGCCGCGCAGCTTCGCCGGGTCGAGGATCTGGAGGCGACCGTCCTCGATCCGAACGACGCCGTCGAGCCGGGCGAGGAGGTCGGAGACGGATGTCGCTACGTGGGGCATGGGCGTCGATCTCCTGTTCGTGGGGTCCGCCCAATGGTAGCCTGCCGCGCACCCCGAGCGGTCGGGCCGGATGGCCCATCGGCGAGGGGCACCTGGGCGTCGCGTCTAGGAGACGCGTCGCGTCCGCCGGGTCACGAAGTCGACCAGGACGTACTCGCCGAGCGTCTCCGGCGAGGCGTAGAAGGCCCGGCCCCGGTTGAGGCGGGTCATCTCGGCGACGAACTCGGCGAGGGCCCGACTCCGCTCGAGCATGAAGGTGTTGATCGTGATCCCCTCGCGGGTGCAGCGGAGGACCTCGCGCAGGGTCGCCTCGATGGTCCGCCGCGTCGGTGGGTAGCTGAACTCGACCCGGCCGCCGTCGAGGTGGGCCGTCGGCTCGCCGTCGGTGACGACGATGATCGAGCGGTTCGCCCCCCGCTCCCGGGCCAGGATCCGACGGGCGAGCTGGAGGCCGTGCTCGAGGTTCGTCCCGTACTCGAAGCCGTGCCAGGAGAGCTCGGCCAGGGCGTCGGGCCGGATCTCGCGGGCGTAGTAGGCGAAGCCGACGACGGCGAGGCGATCGCGCGGGAACTGGGTCCGGATGAGCGTATCGAGGGCGACGGCGACCTTTTTCGCAGCGAGGAAGCAGCCCCGCAGGAGCATCGACCGGCTCATGTCGACGAGGAGGACCGTCGCCGAGCGGGTCAGCTGCTCGGTTCGCCGGACTTGGAAGTCGGTCGGGGCGAGCCGGAGGCGGGGTCGTCCCTTCGGCCCGCCGGCCGACGGGGCGTTCTCCGGCCTCCGGAGGGCCTCGTCGAGGGTGGCCCGGAGGTCGAGGGCGAAGGGGTCGCCGAACTCGTACGGCTTGCTCCCCTCCCCCGCCTCGCCGCCCCGTCCGGCCCGGTCGATCCGGTGGCCGCCGAAGGCGTCCCGGCCGAGCCGGGCGAAGACCTCGTCGAGGACCCGCTGCCCGATCCGCCGCGTCCCACGGGGCGTCAGCTGGAGGCGGTCCCCGACCCGCACGGCGTAGCCCTCGGCCTCGAGCCGAGCGGCCACCGATTCCAGCGCATCGAGGGCCGCCTCGGCCTCCTCGCCCAGGAGCCGGCGGAGCGCCGCTCGGTCGATGGCGCCCAGATCGGCCGGGGCGGCGACCCCCTCGAGGGCGTCACGGAGGGCGTCGATGTCGGCGACCCGGTCGATGGCCGCCAACGCCTCCTCGAGCCCGGCCGGCGCGTGGCCACCGAAACGGAGCCGGCCCCCGAGACCCCCCGGGATGAGGCGGTCGAGGGTCGCCGCCAGGCGGGCGAGATCCCAACGCAGGCGGTCGTCGCGGAGGAGCGCGTCGACGAGCTCGGCGAGCTCGCTCCGGGCCTCCGGCGAGAGCGAGTTGAGGAGCGTCTGGAAGGCCGCCATCCGGTCGGCCAGCTGGTCGATGATGTCGTCGAGGTTCGTCGCCCCTGGGAAGGCGGACCCGAAGCGGCGGAGGAAGTCGCGGACCTTCGCCTCGTCGGGACCGCGGCCGGCGAGCCGCTCGGCGAGGAGGTCGTTGAGCTCGCGAACCATCGCCCGGGTCGCCGCCAGTTGTTCCGGGGTCGCGTTCCGGAGCGCCTCGGCAAGCCCCCCGAGCTGGCGGTCGGCGACCCGCGAGCGGAGCCGCTCGACGAGGGCCTCGAAGCGCTGCCGGGCTTCGGCATCGAGGAAGTCGTAGGCCTCGAGCTCGGCGATCTGGGCGCCGACGCGCTCGGGGAGCCCCTCGAGGCGGGTCCGTCGGCCCTCCATCGCCGCCCGGAGGCGCTCGGCGAGCTCGGCATCCGCCGGTGGCTGGGCCGCCAGACGGTCGAGCCGTTCGGCCACGGCTGCCCGCTCCCGCTCGACGATGGCCGCCAGCTCGGCCCGCACGTCGGCCAGGACGTCGTCGAGGCGATGGCGATCGAGGACCTCGCGTCGGGCCTCGGCCAGGCGCTCGAGGAGGTCGCGCAGGCCCGGCAGCGGCGGCCGGGTCGGGTCGGTGGGGCGCCAACCGCGGTCCATGAGCTCGCGGAGGGCCGCTTCCAGGTCGCCCTCGGCGAGGAGGTCGTCGGTCAGTTCGTCGAGGAGCTCGGCCGCGTCGAGGTCGCCGAAGTCGGCCCGGCCGTCCCAGCGGGCGTAGCGGGCTGCCCGGGCGAGCCGCGGGCCAGGCGCGGTCGACCCGGCTCGCTCCCCGCGCCGGCGTCCGGGCGACCCCGGTCGTCCCTCGGGCCGCGGATGGGGCGGGATCGGATCGAGCGGCGCCACGGCAGACTCCCAGCGTCCGTCCGGTCAGCGCCGGTAGACGACGGCGTCGGCGAGGCGGTCCTTGGCGAGCCGCCGCTGGAGGTGGAGCCCCTCCAGGACGAGCTCGACCGCCGAGGCGACGAGGGCGGCCTCGAGGGCCGAGCGGCGCTCGGCCGGGAGCGCCGGTTCGCCGTCGGAACCCGACGCGACGGCCGTCGCCGCCGCCTCCGGATCGAGGGCACCGAGGCGCCGGACGGCGGCCTCGAGCCCCGGGATCTCGCGCATCCAGCGGACGTACTCGCCGGCCGGCCGCCGGTCGCCGGTCTCGACGACGAGGCCGTCCTCGAAGGCCTCGACGACCGGCTCGAGGGCGTCGAGCGAGCAGGTCCGGTTGAAGACGGCGAGGACTGCCCGGGCGACGAGCCGCTCGACGAGCCGTTCTTCGGGGACCTCGTCGCCGAGGGTCTCGAACTCCAGCTTGCCGACCGTCGCCGGGACGAGGGCGCCGAGGTCGCTGACCCGGGGCACGCCGACCGGCTCGCCGAGACGAACCGCCCGCTTGAGGGCCGCCGCCTCGAGGACCTCCAGGTTGGCGACGCTGACCCGGACCGAGACCCCGCTCCGCTGGCTGATCTCCGGGCTCCGGCGAGCGAGATGGGTGAGCTCGGCGACGATCTCCTCCATGAAGCGCGGCGTGACGACGGGCGGGACGCCCGGCTCGGGCGGGAAGCGGACCTTCTCCTGGCGGACGATGGCGAGTTCGTCCTCGATGGTCCGCGGGTAGTGGGTCCGGATCTGCGACCCGAGGCGATCCTTCAAGGGGGTGATGATCCGGCCCCGGGACGTGTAGTCCTCCGGGTTCGCCGAGGCGACGACGAAGAGGTCGAGGGGGAGCCGGACGTGGAAGCCCCGGATCTGGACGTCGCGCTCCTCGAGGATGTTGAGGAGGCCGACCTGGATCCGCTCGGCCAGGTCCGGCAGCTCGTTGATGGCGAAGATGCCCCGGTTGCAGTGGGGGATGAGCCCGTAGTGGATCGTCAGCTCGTCGGAGAGGTAGCGACCCTCGGCGACCTTGATCGGGTCGACCTCGCCGATGAGGTCGGCGATGGTGATGTCCGGGGTGGCGAGCTTCTCGCCGTACCGGCGGTCCCGGTGGAGCCAGGCGATCGGGGTCGCCGGTCCGTGCTCGGCGACGATGGCCCGGGCCGCCGGGCTGATCGGCCGGGTCGGGTCGTCGTTCAGCTCGCCGCCGGCGACGACGGGCAGCCACTCGTCGAGGAGGCCGACGAGGAGGCGGGCGAGGCGGGTCTTCGCCTGACCGCGCTCGCCGAGGAAGACGATGTCCTGGCCGGCCAGGATGGCGTTCTCGATGGCCGGGATGACCGTCTCGTCGTAGCCGACGATGCCCGGGAAGACGGGGCCGCCCTCGCCGAGCCGGGCGAGGAGGTTCGCCCGGAGCTCGGCCTTCACCGAGCGGGGGCGCCAGCCGGCGTCGAGGAGGGCCGCCAGGGTTCGGGGCTCCGGTGGCTTCGGCTGTTCGGTCATCGGACGGGTCTCCCGCGGGCTTCCGTGGCTCCCGGTCAGGCGACGGGTCGTCGGGCGCTGGCCGCAGGCGAGGCGGCGTGGCGTCCTCGGGCGGCTGTCTCGTGTCGGCCTGGCCGCTGCCCGGGTCCCGCCGCTGTGGCCTGGTCCGAGCCCGCTTGGGCCGTCGACCCGGCCGGCAGTGGCCAGCCTACGACCGCGGCGCCGTGCCGTCAACCGCGGGGTCGGGCCGTCGCCGCGGAGCCGGGTCGAGACGCCTCATGGGGATCTCCGGCCACCCCGTTGCGCACCCAGCCAGCCCGTTGCGCACCCAGCCAGCCCGTTGCGCACCGAACACCAAACCGGGGGTGCGGCGGCGATCCGAACGGCCCATTCGGCGGCTTTGGTGCGCACCGAACATCAGGTGCCGGCCGCGGCGGCCGATCACCCCGGGGATTCGGCCGCTTTGGTGCTCCCAGCACACGCCCTCCGAGCTCCGGGCCGGCAGGCGCCCAGGGGTGTCCCCGAGCCGGTCCATCCCCCACAACCAGCCAGGGCCCGGCGCTGCTGCGCGCCTGCGGGGCCGGCCGAGTTCGTCCCTGGGCACCTTCCCTCCCCGTTCGGCCCGGCCAACGACTCGGCACGCTACTCGGCGGCGGTCGAGCCGCTGCCTGCCGCCGAGTGGAATGCCGACTTCACCCGCCACCCGGCCGATCGCCGGGCCGACGGTGGGTTTGCGTCCGCGTGGCCAACGCCAGCACGGGACGGCCTCGCAAGGACACGCGGTTGGATTGGGGGAAGGGCATTGACAGCGCCCCGGCCCGGCCCGTAGACTGGGCGCCCGTTTCGCCGGACCCACCGTCCGGCTCCAACACGACACACCAGGAGGTGCTCGGTGGCAGGGATCGTCGACAAGCGCCGCTCGACGCCGGCTCGGACCGGCGGCGACGGCAGGACCGTGCCCACCTGAGTACCCGTCCGGGCGACTGACCGCCCGAACGACCCCCTCAGCCGTGGGCACGCGTGGGCCCACGGCTTCTTTGTGTCCGGCGCCCGACCACGGGCGCGCGATCCGACGGCCGGCGGCCCAGCCCGTCCTCCGACGCTGGCCCACCGCCCCCGGCCCGGTCCGGCGTCACCCCGCCGCGGTAGAGCCTCGCCATCGTGCGGCCCGCTGCCCGCCCCTCCCACCCGCCCCACCGGAGACGCCGACCATGACCACGCCCCTCCCGATCCTGAATCTCGAGTCCCTCGAACGCGACCTGCCCAACCGACCCGACGGCGGCCCCTCGATCGAGCTCGCCGTCGAGATCGTCGGGGCGACGAAGCGCTTCCGGCCGAACCGCCGCCGGGCGCCCGTCGTCGCCGTCGACGGCGTCGATCTCGCCGTCCCCCGCGGCGCCATCGTCGGGGTCCTCGGGGCGAACGGCTCGGGCAAGTCGACCCTCGTTCGGCTCGTCGCCGGGCTCCTGACCCTCGACGCCGGCCGGATCTCGGTCTTCGGCCACGACGTCGAGCGCGACGGGCTCGTCGTTCGCCGCCACCTGAACCGGGTGAGCGTCGACGCTGCCTTCTTCAAGAAGCTGAGCCCGCTCGAGAACCTTCGCTTCGCGGCCCGCCTCTACGGCCTCGATCCGCGCTCGGCCGACGAGCGCGCCGCGGCGATCCTCGAGCGGCTCGGGATCGAGCGGCGTCGGCTCGGCCGGCCGATGGAGCAGCTCAGTCGGGGGATGCAGCAGAAGGTCGCCGTCGCCCGGGCCCTCCTGACGAGCCCGACGCTCCTCCTCCTCGACGAGCCGACGACCGGCCTCGACCCGCGCAGCAAGCGCGACGTCCAGGCCTTCGTCGCCGAGCTCCGGGCGAGCCACGACACGACGGTCCTGCTCACGACCCACGACCTCGACGAGGCGGCTCGGCTCTGTGACCGGCTCGCCATCCTCGACCGCGGTCGGATCGTCGTCGACGCTCCGCCGGACGAGGTCGCTCGGCTCGCCGCGGAGCGATTCGGTGGTCCGACGACCCTCGAGAACGCCTTCCTCGCCTTCACCGGCCGGGATCTCGAGGGCGACTCGGCCGACGACCCGGAGGACGCCGACGCCCCGGAGCACGGAGCCGCCCCGATCGACGGCTCGAACGACCGATGAGGAACGGCCGCCGACGCACCCCCACCGAACCCGAAGCCAACCGCAACGCCCCCAGAAAGGAGGTGAGGCCCATGCACGCCAACGCCGACCACCGGCTCCGGATCGCCCAGGCGCTCCGGGCGGTCGAGATCGAGCGCGCCGAGCGCCGGCGCCTGATTCGAGCCCGGCCGCAGCGGTCGCTTCGGCGATCCCTCGGCCGCTCCCTCATCCGGCTCGGGGAGCAGCTCGCCGCCGAGTCGCCACGGAGACGCACGACGTGAACGCCGTTCGCCACGACCTCCGCGCCTCCTTCGCCTTCGTCGAGCGGAACTTCTTCCTCTCGCGACGCTACTGGGGCTGGGAGGTCGCCTTCCTCGTCTACTCCGTCGCCGGCGCCCTGTCGGTCTCGCTCATCGGGGCCGACCAGGGCGACCGGCGGCTGCTCCTCTTCCTCATGATCGGGGCGATCCTCTGGAACTACCTCTCGGTCGTCTTCTCGTGGATCGCCGAGACCATCGCCGTCGAGCGCTGGGAGGGGACCCTCGAGTACACGATGATGGCCCCGATCCGGCGCTGGGCCCACCTCGTCGGCTCGTGCCTCTACGCCATCGGCTACGGCCTCGTCCACACGGCGGTCGTCCTCGTCGTCCTCGTCGCCTTCTTCGGGCTCGACCTCTCCCGGGCCGACTTCGCCTCGGCGGCGGCCATCCTCGCCCTCGGCTCGGTGAGCTTCATCGGGATCGGGATGATCGCCGCCATCCTGCCGCTCCTCTACGTCGAGCGAGGCGACCAGATGATCTTCGTCCTCCAGTCGTCGCTCCTCCTCGTCTCGGGGGTCTACTACTCCATCGAGGTCCTGCCCGGCTGGATGCAGGTCCTGGCCCGCTTCTCGCCGGCGACGTACGTCCTCGACGGGGTTCGGGCGAGCCTCATCGACGGGGTACCGGTGACGCGGCTCGGTCACGACCTCGGGCCGCTCCTCGTCATGGGCCTCCTCCTCGTCCCGCTCGGCCTGTGGGCCTTCGGCCGGGCGGAGCGCTACGCGAAGCGGACGGGCGCCCTCAAGCGGGTCGGTTGAGACCGACGACGGGCCCCGTCGGTTCACAATGAAGGGAACGACCGTGGACCAGAAGCGAACCATCGCCCCCGCTGACCGTCCGCCGGCGATCCCCGGCCTCCGGCTTCGAACCTGGGCCGGCGACGCCGACGCGACGGCCATCGCCGACCTCCAGAACCGTGCCTGGGCGGCCGACGGGGCCGCTTCGCGGACCTCGGCCGAGCTCGTCCGCCACGAGCTCCGGACCCTGACCGGGTTCGACCCCGAGCGCGACCTCCTCCTCGCCGAGGCCGACGGGCGGCTCGTCGGTCTCGCCCGCCACCACCGCGAGCTCGAGAGCGACGGGACGCCCGTCCACTGGCTGAGTGGCGTCGTCGACCCGGCGGTCCGCCGGCGTGGCCTCGGCCGGGTCCTCCTCCGCCACAACCTCGAGCGGGCCCGGGCCGTCGCCGCGGCGGCCGATCGGCCGGGCCTCCGACCGCCCGTGGCGAGCGCCTGGCTCGCCGACACGGAAGCCGGCGGGATCGCCCTCCTCGCAGGCGCCGGTTTTCGGCCGGTTCGGTGGTTCTTCGAGATGGTCCGCCCGACCCTCGCCGATCTCCCGGCGGTCCCCCTTCCGCCGGGCCTCGAGCTCCGGCCGGCGACGCCGGCGACGGCGCGTCGGATCCTCGAGGCGGACTGGGAGGCGTTCCGCGACCACTGGGGCCACACCGAGCTGACCGAGGCCGACGTCGCGGCGGTCCTCGACGACCCCGAGACGGACCTCGACCTCTGGCAGGTCGCCTGGGATGGGGACGAGGTGGCCGGCGTCGTCCTCGTCGTCGTCCACGAGGCGGAGAACCGGCTCCTCGGTCGACGGCGGGGCTGGCTCGCCAGCGTCGGGGTGCGGCGGCCGTGGCGGCGCCGCGGTCTCGCGACGGCCCTCATGGTCCGGGCGATGGAGGCGCTCCGGGCCCGCGGGCTGGAGGAGGCCGCCCTCGGGGTCGACGCCGACAACCCGAGTGGCGCCCTGGGTCTCTACGAGCGCCTCGGCTTCCGCCGGGCGATGCGCTTTGCGGTCTACCGCCGCCAGCTTGCCGCGGCGGACCCGGACCGAGACCCCGAGGGCGGGGGCGACCGCGATCTTGCCGCCCACCGCCCTACGCGATGAGCCGCCCCTCGCGCCGAACGAGGTTCATCCAGGGCCGTTCCCGGCCGATGGTCGTCTCGGGACCGTGGCCGGGGAGGACCCGGACCCGGTCCTCGAGCTCGCAGAGCCGGGCGACCGACGCCGCCATCGCCGCCTCCGAGCCGCCCGGAAGGTCGGTTCGCCCCCAGCCGCCGGCGAAGAGGGTGTCGCCCGAGAAGAGGAGGCCGCGGTCGGGTTCGTAGAGGCAGACCGAGCCTTCGGTGTGGCCGGGCGTGTGGAGCACGCGGAGCCGGACGGCGCCGAAGCGGACCTCGCCGCCCTCGACGAGGTCGACGGCCGGGACGCAGGGCGGGATCGGGAAGGGCGCGAAGAGGGGCTGGGGATCGACGAGGCGGTACCGGTCGTCGGGGTGGACGGCGATGGCGGCGCCGGTGTGCTCGGCGACGGCGGCGTTGTCGCCCATGTGGTCCCAGTGACCGTGGGTCGTGACGATGAGGCGGAGGGTCCAGCCGCGCGCAGCCAGCTCGTCGGCGATCCAGGCGAGGGACGGGATCGCGGTGTCGATGGCGATGGCCTCGCGCCAGGTCGGGTCGGCGAGGAGGTGGACGTTCGTGGCGAGGGGTCCGACGGCGCGGTGGAGGTGTTCCATGGCGGAGAG